>Ga0307410_10001421_pt1 | contig 10773 bp, 11 predicted proteins | sample 322Ometagenome_3_FD_203707 | JGI IMG/M metagenome (GOLD analysis project Ga0307410, IMG submission 203707) | Maize rhizosphere microbial communities from greenhouse at UC Davis, California, United States - 322HYB-O-3 | ecosystem: Host-associated > Plants > Roots > Rhizosphere > Soil | place...
CGAGCTCATGCTGCAGATTGGCCGTGCCCTCTTCCGGGAGGGTCTGGTCGCTCCGGCGCACCGGTTCTTTGACTTGGCCGTGGCAGCGCACCCGGAGTCACCCGATGCAGCCGCCTGCTTGGGATACGCCGCACACCGGCTGGGCAACGATGCAGGGTCGCTGTACTGGTTGCGTCGAGCTCTGGAAATCGATGCTGGATACAGTGAAGCCAGAATTTATCTGGCCAACCTGCTGTACGACCGAGGCGAAAGCGAGGCTGCCCTCCATCAGCTGGAGCGTACTCAGCCGGAAGACCATTACGACGAGCTGGGCATCTGGCGGCACATTGAGCTCAAGAAGTCGATCTACCGCCTCCCGGACGAGGACCCCGAGCTGGCGCCATGGCTAGCCCGGCTGGGCGAGGTAGCCGGCGAGCCCGATGCCATCGATATGCTGCTGGCCGAAGTCGAGGCCCAACAAGCCGATGGCGGCGTCCGGGATCCTCACCAGCTGGAGCTCTTTGGTACGCTGCTGAGCGAGCTTCACGCAATGCAGAAGAAGCCGGGTCAGAGTGAGACGCACCTGATCATGACCCTTGCCGGACAGACCATCCGGGGCACTTGGGACGAGATTCTGGTGCAGATGAAGGCCGCCGATCGAGAATGGGCCCACGGATCAATGATTGACTTCATGGCGAGCCTGGCCCGCCGAGGTCAGGCAGAGACGGGGGTGGTCATTCCGACTACGGATGCGGAAGCCTTCATTCGGGGTAGCGCCGAGGCGGGAGTGCTTCGGATCATGCAATGAAACGCGTGAACGGTAGATGTGAATGGCCAACGGGGCGCTCCGGTTATTATTGGGCGCCCTGTTCGTTTTCCCACTGAGGACAACTCTTCGATGACCGTTTTGCCATCCCGTTCACCGGTGACCGTTCACCCTTCAGCTCTCTGGACCAAAGACGTCTACCGGGAAGTCTTGCCTAACGGCCTGACCCTGCTGATCCAACCCGACCGCTCCGCTCCTGTCGTCGCGGTTGTCACCCACGTCAAAGCCGGGTTCTTCGATGAACCGGATCATTGGACCGGAATCTCCCATGTGCTCGAGCACATGTTCTTTAAAGGCACGCCGCGCCGTGGGGTTGGAGCCATAGCCCGGGAGACCAAGGCCGCGGGTGGCTATCTGAATGCAGGCACGGGGTACGATCACACCAGCTACTTCACGGTGTTACCGGCCTCGGGTCTGGAGTCCGCGTTGGACATCCAGTCGGATGCTCTCCGGAACTCGGCCATCGACGCCGGGGAGCTGGCTCGTGAGCTTCAGGTCATCATCCAGGAAGCCAAGCGGAAACGAGACACTCCCGAGGCGGTGGCGCAGGAAACCCTGCATGAAGTGATGTTCGACCGCCATCGGATTCGCCGCTGGCGCATCGGACAGGAGGCCCATCTCGCCCGCCTGACTCGCGATGATGTGCTCGGATACTACCGTTCCCGGTATGTCCCTGAGCGAACCATCGTCGCGATTACCGGGGACATCGACTCGGAGCATGCACTCCAGCGGGCCCGTGCTGCCTATGGTGACTGGCCCAGCCGGCCGGGCGCGGTCGACCCATCGCCAGAGGAGCCGCCGCACCGGGGTGTGCGGGCCCGGACGCTGCGGGGGGATGTTTCCCAGGCGGAGCTGGTACTGGGGTGGAGAACCGTTCCGGCCCTGCACGAGGATGCCCCCGCCCTGGACCTGGCGGCGGCCGTGCTCGGATCCGGCCGAGGCAGCCTGCTTTACCGGGCGCTCCGGGATGCGGGCATCGTCACCTCCATCTCGGCCCAGAATTACTCTCCTACCGAGCTCGGCGTGTTCACCATCGCTGCCGATCTCTCACCGGAGAATCTCCCGCTGGCAGTTGAACGGATCGCCCAGTGCGTTGCTCAGCTCACGCTGATCGGTCCCAGCGCGGATGAGCTGGCTCGGGCTCGCACCCTGCTTACCGCGCGCTGGGCCCGGCAGTTCGAGGCCATGGAGGGCAAGGCCTCAGCCCTGGCCGCGGCGGAGGCTCTGGAACATGTCTCGTTCCTGGACCGGGAGTACGCTGCACTTCAAACGTTGGGACCGGAAGCCGTACGAGAGGCGGCCGCGCGATATCTCCTGCCAGACACCCTCGGAGGAGTGGCCTACCTGCCCCACGGTGCCGGTGAGGATCTCGCGCCGGAGCTCCTCGCGGACAGCTTTGCCGTGACTGCGCTCAATCCAGCCTCCAAATTGGCCACAGAACGACGGCGCGTTGCGCCGATGCACCGCGCACGGGGAACCTGGGAAGCCCAGGTGCGGCACACGAAATTGGCAGGCATAGACCTCCTGGTTCGGCGCAAGCCGGGAGTTCCCCTCGCCACCGTAGGTCTGTACGTCCCCCGTGTGGAGTTCGACCCACCGGCCAAGGCCGGGCTCGCCGCTCTCGTGGTTCGCAGCTCGATTCGGGGCGCTGCCGACCTGGACGCCGCGGGTCTGGCGTTTGCCTTTGAACGATTGGGTGGGACTCTGAGTCCAGCTGCCGCCTCCGATTGGCTCGGCTTCAGCACCAGCGTTCTTTCTGAGCACCTGGGCGAGGCGGCCACTCTTCTGGATCAGGTGTATAGCGGTCCCCGGTTCGGAGATACGGAAGTGAACACCGAGTGTGGGCTCATGGTCTCGGAGGCGGAGCAGGTGGCAGACGACATGTTCCGCTACCCGTTTCAGTTGGGCTTTGCCGGCGCGTTTGGCGACCAGACCTACGGAGTTCCAGTGGGTGGTCTGCCCGAAACCCTGGCCAGGATCTCCCCGGCGGACGTTCGGGGTTGGCACGCCCGAGCCGTTCTCGACGTGAGACCGGTAGCACTGGCGGTGGGAGATATCGATCCGGAGGAGGCCAGCGCCACTCTGGCCGGAGTGTTTGAGCGGTACCGTCCAGCCCCGGAACAAAAGCCGACCACGTTACTCAGTTGGAGCGGGGCCGGAATGCAGCGGGTGGTTACCCGCGACAAGGCGCAGACGGCTCTGGCGATGATTTTCCCCGGACCGGCACGCTCGCGACCCGAGCGCCACTCGGCCGAAGTTCTGGCAGCGGTGGCAAGCGGGCTGGGAGGCCGCCTGTTCGAGGCCTTACGAGACAAGCGCTCACTCGCCTACACCGTACTTGCCTCCAGCTGGCAGCGGGGACGGGCGGGGGCCCTGGTCACCTACATCGCCACGGCACCGGAACGGGAAGAGGAAGCCCGAGCCGCAATGCTGGAGGAGCTGGAACGCTTTCGGCGGTCGCCGGTGAGCGATATCGAGCTCGCGCAGGCCGTGAATTACTTGGCGGGGCAGGCGGAAGTCGGCCGCCAAAGTGCAGCGGCCCTGGCAGCCGAGATACTGGAAGCCTGGTTGATCGGCAATGGACTGGGTGATTTGGAGGACCCGGCTGCCGCGTTCCGAGCGGTGAGCCAGGAAGAGGTGTTCCAGGTTGCCTGCGACAACCTGGATCCAGCCAGACGGGCCGAGGGGGTGGTGCGGGGAACCGGCATTACATCGCGAGCCGCCGGCTGATGACATCGATCCCTTTCCCCACATCCGCGGGAGCCCGGGCCACGATGTCGACCAGGCACACCCCTACGGATGGCGCGCAGTGGAGCACGATGTGGCCCTCGAGGCAGAGCAGGGCGACGGCAATCTCCCCTGCGCCCTGTCGAGCGACTGGCGGCCCCAGTCCGGGCATTCCGACCGCGCCGGCGGCCGCTACTACCAACGCCGACAGCGCAGCCGTATCGCGGAGCCGCTCAGAGCTGATGGCCGTGAGCTCGACCAGATAGTGGTTGAAGGTGGCGTCCACGCTAAGCCCGCTGATCACGCCTGGGCGGGAGACGCAGCGACTGCGTCCCGGTAACCTTCGGGCACCCCGACGTCGAAAAATCGGGCCCGACTAATCACACCGGCCAGAGCTTCCCGCCCGGCCAGCCGCTGAAGGACCGGGACATCGTCCAGCTCCTTTCCCGCCGGCAGTCCGCGGGCCACTTCCTCGAACTCCGCCAGAATATCTCCCCCGAACGCCATGCGGCCGATCGGTGTGACCGCCGCGTCGGCCCCGGCGGTATCGAATCGGCCGGCACCCTTGTCCGCCACCGCGACCACGCGAAGCGTTCCGTCGGGGCCTTCGCGAACCGCGGCCCGACCTGTGGCCCCCTTGGATCCGGCTTCTTTGCGATCGATCTCAGCAAGTAACACTGTGGCCGATCCGGTTTTCCGGTAGGTGCCCAGCACCGCTGCCGAGGGGTTGGGTCCATGGAAGAGATTGTCGGGAAGAACGGCCAGAAAGGGCGAGCCGGCGAGATGATCGCGTGCTCGGAGGAACGCGTCGCCCAATCCTTTCGGGTGATCCTGCGGCACGAACTCCAGCTCGAGCGGTCCCGGATAATTTCGAGCGACAGCCTCGAGCAGGGGCTTGTGGGGGTTGGTAATGATGATCGCCCGGAGGAGACCGGCATCGGCGGCTTCATCCAGGGTCCAGTGCAGCACCGGCTTGAGCCCTACCGGGAGGACTTCCTTGGGCAGCCAACGGGTGATGGGATGAAGCCGTGTACCCAAGCCGCCACACGGAATCACCGCCGTGTCGAGTATCATGAGAAGGTGCGGGGACGAAAGAAGAGAAGAGCCGCAGGACGGACCAGGGTATCTTGCACGCTCACGTTCGGCGAGGGGAGCAGCGTGACCGAAGCTAGTCCGGCCCGCAGAGGCGAGCAAGGCCGCGCAAGATGGTCCTGGGCCGATCTGATCAGCGCGCTTCGGATTCCGTTGGCCGCCGCATTTCTGCTGGTGTCACACAGCGGCTGGCGCCTGGCGATTGTTGCAGCAGCGGCAATCACGGACCTGCTGGATGGCCCGATTGCCCGCAGGCTGGGCAGCTCTCCGCTCGGCCCGGTGGTCGATCCTATAGCCGACAAGCTGTTCATGGCAGCCGCCGTTGGGGTGGTAGCCTTCTCCGGCCGACTCGAGATCTATGAGATCGTGGGGGTTCTGCTGCGGGACATCGTGGCGACTGTAGCCTTTGCCGGCACCCTCATCTCCCACCAGCCTCGAGCCATCCCCGCCCGATCGAGTGGCAAGGCGGTGACCGTCGCCCAAATTCTGACGCTCACGGCCTTTCTGATCAACTCGCCCTATCTGCGGCCCATCGCCTGGGCCACCACCCTGATCGCGATCATTGCGATCTGGGATTACTACCGGGTAGCTCCCCGGGCGCAACAACGTCTCGGCAACTGAATGGCAGGAGAGACCAAGGCAGTAACGCTCACCTGGCAGGAGGGTCTTCGGTTTGCCGGGGGTGAGACCGGCGGGCCTTCCCTGGTCATCGACGGAGACAATGTCAGCGCCCCGGGACCGATGCTTACGCTCCTCCTCGCGGCGGCAGCGTGCACCGGATCCGATGTGGTCGTCGTCCTCCAGAAGATGCGGGTGCCCTTCGATCAGCTGCGGATCGATGCGGCCGGTGTGAGACGGGACAGCGAGCCCCGTCGCTATGTATCGTTGCACTTGGACTACCGGATCACCGGGGCCGAGATCGATCCAGCCAAGGTTCGGCGAGCCATCGACCTGTCCCTCGAGAAGTATTGTTCCGTGATTCATTCGCTCGCCCCGGACATTGCCGTCACGTATGCTCTGTCCCTGGCGTGAACTGCTGGTCCTGGCGGCGGCGCTTACCTTCACCAGCACGGCCGCAGCCCAGCATATCCGAGAGCTGGGAGTGCAGGCGATTGGCACCTTCTCCGACCCGGGCCTTGCCGCGGCCAGTCTGTATGCCGCGCTCCGGACTCCGGGTCGCACCCGCATCTCGCTGAGCTTCGGTGCCGGTACCTCCGCCGGGAAACTGGCTCTGCGCGGCGAAGTGCTGGGCCATTTTCTGCTGAGCCCTGAAGAGCGTCGCGGGCCCGGGTTTTACCTGGCTGGAGGAGTTGCCGGAGTCGAGGGACCAGTGGACCGAGGTTACCTGGTACTTACGCTCGGCGTGGAGCAGCGGCCCGGGGGTCAGTCAGGATGGGATTTCGAGCTGGGGGTTGGGGGTGGTGTTCGGGTTGCTCTGGGCTACCGCTGGCGCTGGTTCTCCGGAGCTTTCAGGCAATAAGAACGCCCCGGAAAGCACTTCCGGGGCGTTTTCTCAGCTTCTGTAGGCAACTCAGGCCGCGCCTGACTCCACAGCTTCAACCCGACGGACCGGCTGGCAGTAGCGCTCACCGAGGGTGCGCAGTTGGGCCAGCTCTGCATCGGTCAGATCTTCATACCGGTCAGCGACATACCCCATGGTATCGTCGAACCAGTCCTTCTGGTGCTCCGGCAAGGCGTCGATAACGCCGCAGCGGAGGATATGGCTGAACAGCTCATCACGAGCCTGGGCAAACGAGATCGCTTCAGAGGAACTGCGGGCTTTCTTCTTAGTCATGCACCGTCCTTTAGGAGACCGAATCGGGTATTCTCTCGCAGTGTGAAGATAACCGATTGCACCAATTGGTGCAAAGCCGATTGCTTCGATAGCACCTACCGCAACAGTTGACCGACACCAGCGGTTCCGGCAGCATCCGAGACCCGACTCATTATCTTTATCAGCCCGAATGGCATGAACTTGACCGAGGGTGACGATCGCCCTCGAGGTAGCTATGGCGGAGCACGATGAGGTCTACAATGAGGAGCGGGCGCAGCGACTTGCAGCCCTGCTGCGGTCGCTGGCTGATCGAATTCAGGAGCTGGACCGCTCGGGACAGCTGCTCAAGGGTGGGCCTGAGCTGTTGCGGCTGATGGGCGATGCGCGGAGTGAGTTGTTTCACTACGAAGTGCGCAGCACCTACGACACCCCGGAAGTAGCCGACAGCCGGAGAATCGTGGAAGAGGCGCAGCGTCAGGATTCTTTTCCCCCCGACGACCCCGAGGACGACGAGCCATGGCGGCGACGCAGGCCGGAGTGAAGCGTTTCTACGCATTATTCGCGGTATTGGCGCTGGCAGGAATTGGCATCCTGGCCTATCTGCTGCTCAAACCGAGCACCATCAGCATTCCCGCCAACGTCACGGTGCAGCCGGCCGACACGTCGGGTTTTCGGGGCTACATCAAAGGGTCGAGCAATGCCCCGATCGAGATCACCGAGTTTGCCGATTACCAGTGCCCCTTCTGCCAGACCTTCGCCACTCTCCAGATGCCGACCATCGAGGATCGGCTGATCCAAAGTGGACGGCTGCGCTGGCGCTACCGCGACTTTCCCCTGCAGCAGCACCCGTTTGCCCGGCTAGCCGCTCACTCGGCCGCCTGCGCGGACGAGCAGGGGAAATACTGGGAACAGCATCAGCGGATCTACGAAAGCCAGTCCGAGTGGGCTGCCGCGCGGGACGCCGTGCCGCTCTTCCGGAACTACGCCAAAGCGTCGGGCCTGGACCTCGGGCGTTACGACGCCTGCATGAAGGCCGGGAAGTTCGCCGGCCGGATCCAGGCCAGCTATAACGAAGGCGTTCGGCTGGGTGTCAGCTCGACCCCAACACTGCTGGTCGGGAACCGGCTCTATCGCGGCCGGCTCGACTCGGATGCCATAATCAGGATGGTGGACTCCCTGGCTCCTCGGCGTTGATGATTTACCGCATGAGTGCGGCGTTGCTGAGCCTGACCGGGCTCTTCGTTTCCGCCTATCTCTACCTCTACAAGATTGGGAAAATCGGAAGCCTGGCCTGCGGGGCAGGGGGCTGCGAGACCGTGCAGCAGAGCGCCTGGAGCCGGTTTGCCGGGATCGAGGTGGCGCTCATCGGGTTGCTGGGATACGCCGGGCTGTTGGCAGTGAGTCTCGCGGCCCTACAACCGAACCTCGCGGAGCGCCGCTGGCCCACTACGCTGTTGCTGGTTCTGGCGGCGCTGGGAGTGGGCTTTACGATCTATCTCACCTATCTCGAGCTCTTCGTCATTCATGCCATCTGCCGCTGGTGCGTAGGCTCCGCGGCCATCATCATCTCCATCTTCATCGTGGCGCTCCTGGAGCATCGCCAGCTCTCGCGCACCCGGAGCTCGTAGCGCTTGTCCCGCAAGACAAAATCTCCGACTGGAAAGCAGCTCGCCACTCTGGCCTTTGGCGCGCTGGGTGTGGTCTATGGCGACATCGGAACCAGTCCGCTGTACGCCTTCAAGGAATGCTTCTTCGGTCCCCATAGCTTTCCCGTGACCACATCAAATGTGCTGGGGATCCTGTCACTGATTTTCTGGGCCCTCAACTTCGTGGTCACCTTCAAATATCTCTCGATGGTGATGCGGGCCGACAACCGCGGTGAGGGTGGTATTCTGGCGCTACTGGCGCTGGTGCGGCCCAGCGGGCCGTTGTCCGGCAGCGGACGGCTGCTGATTGCCACCGGCCTGTTTGGCTCGGCGTTGCTCTACGGTGACGGAATCATTACCCCGGCGATCTCGGTGTTGAGCGCGGTTGAAGGACTCAGTGTGGCCACCCCCGCGCTGGAGCACTGGGTGGTGCCCATCGCGTTCCTGATCATCCTGGCGCTCTTCGCGTTGCAGCGCCGGGGCACCGCTGGTATCGGAGCGCTCTTCGGCCCGATTACGGCCGTCTGGTTCATCTGCATCGCCATACTCGGCGTTATGGGCATCAGTCATGAGCCGGCCGTGCTTCGGGCTCTCGACCCTCGTTACGCGGTGGGCTTCTTCAGTCGGGAAGGCTGGGCCGGCGTGACCATTCTGGCGGCGGTGATCCTGGTCGTCACCGGCGGCGAAGCACTCTATGCCGACATGGGGCACTTCGGGAGGAGGCCCATCCGGCTGGCCTGGTTCTGCGTGGTACTGCCGGCACTGGTCCTGAACTACTTCGGCCAGGGTGCGCTGCTGCTCAACGACCCGGGGGCTGCCCGGAACCCTTTCTACGCCCTGGTGCCTTCCTGGGCTCTGTACCCTATGGTCGGAGTGGCCACCGGGGCGGCTGTAGTGGCATCACAGGCCCTGATTTCCGGCGCGTTCTCCCTCACCCGACAAGCCATTCAGCTGGGCTACAGTCCGCGCATGAAGATCATCCACACCTCCAGCAGTACCATTGGGCAGATCTACATACCTACGGTGAACACGACCCTCATGATCTGCTGCCTCGCCCTGGTGGTGGGATTCCAGAATGCCAGCGCGCTGGCGCTCACTTACGGCGTTGCCCTGTCCGGAACCATGACGATCACCACGCTGCTGTTTGCTATTGTCATGCGCCGGCTGTGGGGCTGGAGCTGGTGGAAGGTCGGCAGCATCACGTCCCTGTTCCTCGCGGTCGATCTAGCCTTCGTCGGCGCCAACATGTTGAAGGTGCCCAATGGTGGGTGGCTGCCTCTGGTGGTGGCCGGACTGGTCTACCTCCTGATGTCCACCTGGAAAAAAGGTCGAGTGCGGCTAACCGGGATTGTCCGGGAGAACACCCTTCCCATCGAGCTGTTTCTGGATGACATCCGCCGTGGGCGGCCTTTGCGGGTGCCGGGAACGGCCGTGTTCATGACCTCGGATTCCGAGGGGGCCCCACCCGTCCTCCTGCACCACCTGAAGCACAACAAGGTGCTGCATGAGAACGTCATGCTCATGTCGATCCACACCGAGGAGATCCCCCAGGTGGGCGACAAGGACCGGGTCAAATGCAGCGAGCTGGGGGAGGGGTTCTATCAGGTGAAGGCGCATTACGGCTTCATGGAAACTCCGGACGTCCCCGAGGTACTCCGCGCGCTGGGCCGAGTTGAGGACAACGGGAAGCGGGTCAACGTCAAACTGGCAAACACAACATTTTATCTGGGGCGGGAGACCCTGATCGCCATCCCCACGCCGAAGCGGAAAACCGGGGGAGATGGGACTCCTCCGGAGGGCAGGCGGATGGGTCGCTGGCGGAAGAAGCTGTTCATCCTGATGACTCGAAACGCCCAATCGGCCACGGCCTACTTTGGCCTCCCCCCCAACCGAGTGGTCGAATTGGGCGCTCAGATCCAGTTCTGATTTCATGGCGCTCGCCCATCCGGCGACCACCTCGACCGCTCCCCACCCCGCTTCGGGTACAGATCGACGGATTCTGCTCAGCCTCTCCCTGGGGGCGCTCGGCGTGGTCTATGGCGACATAGGAACCAGCCCGCTCTACGCACTCAAAGAGTGTTTCGCGCCCGAGTACGGGATCGCTCCATCGCCCGCCAATGTTCTGGGGATCCTGTCGCTGATCTTCTGGTCCCTGAACTTCGTGGTGTCGTTCAAGTACCTCGTGTGCATCATGCGAGCTCACAACCGGGGGGAGGGGGGGATCATGGCCCTGCTTGCCCTGTTGCACCCCCGCAGAGATGCCAACCGCTCTCGGATAGTCCTGGTGGCGCTTGGCCTGTTCGGGGCCGCACTCCTCTACGGCGACGGGGTAATCACGCCGGCGATATCGGTGCTCGGCGCAGTGGAAGGTATTGCCATCGCTACGCCTGCGTTCAGCGCCGCCACCCCGATCATTGCTGCCGCAATTCTCATCGGGCTCTTTCTTTTTCAGCGGAAAGGTACGGCGCGGGTCGGCGCGATCTTCGGCCGGATCATGCTGGTCTGGTTCGGGGCCATCGGCGTACTCGGCGCGCGAGGGATCCTTGAGCATCCCAACGTGCTGCGGGGGTTGAATCCGTTCTACGCTGTTGAGTTCATGGGGCGAAATGGGAGCCAGGGCTTTCTCATCCTTGGCGCCGTCATCCTGGTAGTAACCGGTGCCGAGGCCTTGTACGCCGATATGGGGCACTTCGGCAAACGGCCGATTCGCCTGGCGTGGCTTACGGTGG
>Ga0307410_10001422_pt1 | contig 10772 bp, 12 predicted proteins | sample 322Ometagenome_3_FD_203707 | JGI IMG/M metagenome (GOLD analysis project Ga0307410, IMG submission 203707) | Maize rhizosphere microbial communities from greenhouse at UC Davis, California, United States - 322HYB-O-3 | ecosystem: Host-associated > Plants > Roots > Rhizosphere > Soil | place...
ACTTAGACTAGTTTAATCATTAATTTAAATATCACACAATGAATACCAAGAGAACAAACTTTCGTTTTATACCAATATTTTTATTGGTTTTATTATATAGTTGCTCACCAACTGTAAAAGTGACAACTGATTATGATCATTCTGCCAATTTTAGCGAATACAAAACCTTTGCAGTTTATGATTTAAAGGCGCAGGAAGGACAAGTAAACCAACTCAATGTGGATCGTGTTACAAATGCCATTCGGTCAGAAATGATCGCAAAAGGTTTTACAGAATCGGCATCAAATCCTGACCTGAAAGTAAATGCAGTATCCATCTTAAAAAACAAACAGTCTGTTACTGCCGACACCAATTTTTATGGATATGGCGGGATGTATCGCCCATACGGATATTGGGGCGGTGGCGCCATGATGGGCGGCGGATCTACAACATTTAATACTTATGATTATGTTGATGGTTCTCTGGTGATTGATATTGTTTCTGCAAAAACCCAAAAATTGGTATGGCAGGGAATAGGAAATTCTCAGATTGACAGCAAACCAGATAATCCTGAAGAATTTATTGCCGGTGCAATTAAAAAAATCATGGAAGGTTTTCCGCCAGGTGCAGTAAAAAAATAACTCAGATTTTAAGTAGCTGTACTTATCACAACAAGATAAGTACAGCCCTACATTATATACTTCTTCTACGAATTTCCCCAAACACTTATAATTTAAGTTTTAAAATTATGGTTGATATAGTACTTTCGCTTTTCTTTTTTATAGCGACACTTATTGGTTTTGCGACTTCTTTCATGATTCTTTTTTCAAGAAAAAAATTTTCAAAAAGTTATTTTTTGGGGCTTTTCCTGTTTAGTCTGGCTGTGGTAAGTATTTACAATTTTTATCTGACCGCCAATACTTTTAAGAGCTTTCCGGATTTATTCATCATTACCAAAGCCTTTATTTTTTTAGTGGCGCCATGTTCTTTTTTATACGTTAGAAATGTTTTGTTTGTGGGCGAAAGGTTTAGAAAATATGATTGGCTGCATTTTTTGCCTTTTATGATATATCTATGTTTAACGATTGTCGTATGGCTCGCGAATGTAACAGACATACAATTTGTTGATTATATTTCATCAAAAGTAAAAGATCCTTTTACGATGCTAAATCTTACTGTTTGGCTTGTTTATGCTTTTTGTCAAACCATGATGCTCCTGAATTATGATCTAAAAAAAGAAGAGCATATCAAAACTCAAAAAACAAAAATTATCGACTGGCTAAGGATTTATAATCTGGTGATATTGTTTTTGTTTTCAGCTCTTTTTGTACATTATTTTTTGGTAAATAATGTGAAGAATATGGGCTTTTCGAGTTATATTCTGATTTCTTCTGTATTGATTTTTACCGTTGGATGGCTTTATTTTAGACCTCAGATTTTTTTTGATAACCAGGAAAATGCAGATTTAAAAACAGACCCGCCTTTACTGGCCCAAACAGATGAAATCAAAGATTTATCGCTTATAAAAGAAGTTACTACAGAAAAAAGACAGGAATACCTCTTAAAACTTGACACTGTCTTTTGTACAAAAAAGCTTTTCCTTAAAAAGGATTTTGTAATTCGCGACTTGTCAGAAGAGACCGGTATATCAATACATCAGCTTTCAAACTTAATTAATTCAGAATTTAACCTGCATTTTCAGGATTATGTAAACCTAAAAAGAATCGAATACTTCAAACACAAAATAAATGATCCTGAATGGAAGGATTTATCGCTCGAAGGCATGGCCTGGGGATCTGGATTTAAATCACGTACTACCTGCTTTAGAGCCTTTATAAAACATACCGGAAAATCGCCATCAGAATACTTTAAGACCATTAGGCTGGATTCTGACAAAGCCCCTGTTTTTATTTAAAATCTTCCGGTTCAAACACAAGGCCAGGAACAATTTTTTTGACATTAATTTAAATATATAAATTATGAAAACTAAATGTAAGCAGCATAGACACGTAATAAATTCGATAAGTTCCTTATTGCTTTTGTTCGTTTCTTTTCTGGCCAATGCACAGCTTAAGGGCGGTCACATCCTTGGCGGAATGGGTTTGCAGGCTGGAACACAAAGTCCCGAAAATACTCTTGTGCTATATGTGCCGGGATATTTTTACGGTGCTTCTACCCTGCGGGACAGTAACGGAGATGTAGCAGTCAGAAACCCAGATATTAATATGTTTGTCACAGGAGCAGGAGTTTCGTGGGTAAGTGATTTCAAGATATTGGGTGCTAACTATGGGGCAACGGCTTTGTTTGCAGTAGCTTCTAATAAGATTGAAGGCAATAATGTAAACATTGACGGGTCTCTTGCTTTTACAGACACTTACTTAGTTCCCGTGCAATTGGACTGGCACAAAAAACGCGCAGATTTTGTCTTTAGTTATCAACTCTATCTTCCGACAGGAAAATACGAAGCCGGCGCCACAGACAACAGCGGTTTAGGGATGTTTATGAATGAGTTTTCGGTGGGAACAACCTTGTTTTTTAATGACAAAAAGACTTTTCATTTTGCAACTATGGCCTCTTACGAAATCAACGGAAAAAAGAAAGATACCGAAATAAAAACTGGAGATATCCTAAGTTTTGAAGGCGGATTGGGGAAAACATTTTACTGTTTGAATGCCGAAAAAACGGCTCCCGTTTCTATTCTAAATGCAGGGTTAATTTATTACCTGCAATACAAAGTGACCAATGACAAAATTCCTATTGGACCCATTGTCTGGCAAGGCGAAAAAGATCATGTGGCCGCATTGGGTGCTGAGGTAAGTTTCCTGCACTTAAAATCTAAATCTACTATTGGTTTACGCTGGTTAGGGGAGATTGATGCCGTAAACCGGTTTCAGGGAAATACTTTCTTTGTTACACTTGCCCATATTTTTAGTACAAAAAAAGAATAAGCAGTACCACTTTCTTTAAGTAACCTTTAGATTCTTTGCTATGAGAAACACAAGAAACAAATATAATCTTCCTCTTTTTAGTCTTGTATTTTTATTCGTTTCAAGTATTGGTTTTGCACAGAAACCACATATTAGCGTAAAAGATTCTCTGGACGGTGCTTTCGATTTAAGTGATTATATTATTTATGCCCATGGGTTTATAGTGGTGCCTACCATTATTACAGAGCCAGCTTTAGGCGGAATTGGAGGTGCAATTGTACCCGTTTTTCTCAAAAAACACGCACCTGTTGTCGATGAAAACGGCAAAAAACGTTTTATAAATCCTGATATAACGGGCGGAATAGGAATGTATACCGGAAACAAAAGCTGGATGGTGGGCGCATTTCGCTCCAGTAGCTTAATTAAACCCAGAATACTTTATCGTGTAATGGCCGGTTATGGCGATATGAATTTGTCATTTTATGCCAATAATCTGCCAACGGGAAACGATCAGGAGTTTAAGCTCAATTTTAAGTCGACTATTTTTTACACGCAATGGCTTAAGCAGTTTAGAAATGCAAAATGGAGTGCAGGCCCGCAATATCTTTTTTTAAATTCGAAGATAAATTTACCCGATTTAGAATTGCCACCGCCTTTTGTGCAGCCAAAAGATATTAAAAGTACCATAAGTCAGTTTGGTGGTGCAATTCAGTTTGACGGGCGTGATAATATTTTTACTCCAGATAAAGGAATCCGGTTACAGTCTGATTTCTTTTGGTCAGACGATGCCATCGGGAGCGATTATGATGCCTGGCGCGTTAATTTCTCTGCAATTGGCTTTTATCCACTAACTAAAAAATTAATTGGCGGACTCAGAATCGAAGGCGAACAGGCCTTTGGCAAACCGCCATTTTACCTGTTGCCCGGAATTAATTTAAGAGGAATTCCGGCCGCAAGATATCAGGGAAAAACCAGTGTAGTTACCGAAGCCGAATTTAGATGGGATGTATACCGACGATGGAGCGTTATGGCCTACGGAGGTCTTGCAAGTGCTTTTGACGATTGGGACAAAGCCTTTTCAAAACCCGTTGTATACAGTTACGGATCAGGTTTTAGGTATTTACTGGCACGAAAATTTAAACTCAGAATGGGCGTTGACGTCGCAAGAGGTCCTGAAGACTGGGCGTATTATATTGTTTTTGGAAGCAACTGGATGCGATAATTTATTCTCAATAGTGTCAGGCTGAGCGAAGCCGAAGTCCCTTCGCTCACGACTTTTTATTTATCTTTTCCAGTACGGTTTAATAATTTTATTTTCTTTATGGCTTAAGGCCAATAATAGAATGGCACCCACCGCACAAAAAAGTACAGCCTGGATTGATCCTTCGGGGCCAAATTCTCCTCCGGTAATGATTTCTGCACCTTGTATTTTAGCAACCAATAAACTGCTTGTTTTTTCATTTCCGGATGTTATGGCGCCAAAAATTCCAGACTGTGTAAAATTCCATGCAAAATGCAAAGCAATTGGAAACCATAAATTACGGCTGTAAATAAAGGCCGCTCCCAGCATAAAACCGGCTGTTGTTATACATATTCCTGAAATCAAAGTACCATTAGGATTTACCAGATGCAATGCGCCAAACAATACCGAAGAAATCGTAAGTGAAATATAACTTCCCAGTTTTTCTTCTACAATTCTAAAGATGATGCCTCGCACCAAAATTTCTTCAATAATGGCAACCGTAAACATTACAGTAAGCGGGAGCAGTATAAACGAAACCGGATTTACGGCTACAATACTATAACTTCCGTTAAGGTACATGACCAAAATGGTAAGCGACTGCAAAACAAAACCAATTAAAACCCCAATACTAAGATTTTTGAAAATTCCTTTTGAAGAAAATTCAGTTACCGTTCTTTTGTCATATTTTTTAAAGAAAAGGATATAACTGAAAATACACGAGACGGATACAAAAAGTCCTTTTAAAAGATTTCTGTAATCCTTATCAAGAGAAGTTAAACCTAGCAGTTTTACCGAAATTTGCTGGCCAATTATTACAACGGCCAAAAAGGTAAGTAAGGCCAGGACAATTTTTATTAAAGGAAAATTAAATATTTTTTGTTTTCTAGAAAGCGTTTCCATCTGTATGTATTTTAATGATTTATGATGGAGTAAAAGTACACGCCGCCAAAACCAAAAAATAGAATGAAATTTGCCTCTCTTATAATTTTTGAAATTGTTTTGGCAAAAATCCGGTTTGGTTTTTAAACGTTCTGATAAAATGGCTTTGGTCTGCAAAACCGCATTCAAAACCTATTTAGGTAAGATTTATTTTGTTGGAAGTTATCAGCGAAAGCGAACGGTTTATTTTGATTCTGCGCATGTATTCTCCCAGTGTACAGCCAAAATATTTCGGGAAATGTTTTGATATCGTGATCGGATTTAAGTTTAAAACCTGCGCCAGATCTTGCAAATTCGGATTTTCATTCCAGCAATCGTTTAGCAGTTCGCTTAAACTTTTTACCCAAAACGGACTTTTTTCAAAACGTTCCAGATGGGCATGCGAATTCGATAATTGGGCAAATAACATCGTAATCGTATCGCCCGTAAAAGTATCCGCAACCATAGATTCCTTAAAAATTTTGAGAATTAAAAATTTGGTAAGTGCAGCGTTTTGAACCGATTTTTCAATTATGGACTCGGTAATTTGAAGTTCTTTCAGGAAGTTTTCTTCAATTTCGATGTTGATATTTTTAGACGGAAAAAGGGTGTCCTGATTTAAGTGCAGTTCGTCGCTGTGGTAAAATAATAATGACCCCGGGCCCACAGTTTCGCTAAAGTTCTTTCGTTTTTCAGAAGTTCCGCCTCGTACAAAAAGTGTAATATGCGCGTTATTGTGCGAATGCCAGCCCTCATAAACCTTATTTTTATACTCTGTTTCGACAACTGCGATTCCCTGCGTATTGTCGAATATTTTCTTTGTATTGCCTAAGTATTTCTCTTTTTGGAGTTCGTACATTTTTAAGGTTCGTTGCGTGGCATTTCGACAACCAAAATAACACTTATTTGGCAAAGAATGATTCAGGAATTTAATTTGGTTGTCACAGCCCGTTAAGTTTTGCATAATTTGTAATCTTTTACCGCTTAATGAAAAGATTGTGAAAAAATTAACCGCAGAATAGCAACAAATTGCACAAAATTTAATTGTTTTGTAACAAATTAGAAACATGAGAGACTAATTTATCAAAACCTTAAACATCTATTATGAATACATTTTCATTCAAATCGGTACTTGCTGCTTCGGTATTTTTCGTAGGGGCAACAAGCTGTTTTGCACAAGACGTTTTAGTAAACTCACTAAAACTAAATGCAAGTGATAAAAGTAAAGAAAACTTTAAATTCACAGAACAGATCAATTTAGGAACAACTTCGGTAAAAGCACAAGGTTCTTCGGGTACTTGCTGGAGTTATTCTACAAACTCATTCTTAGAATCAGAAATGATTCGTTTAGGAAAACAACCTGTAGAATTGTCTCAAATATATTCGGCTAGAAATGTTTATGTAGAAAAAGGGATTAACTATGTGCGCATGCATGGCGCGGTTACTTTGGGTGACGGTGGCGCATTGCACGACGTAATCAATATGTACAAAAAATACGGAACCGTACCAAGAGAAGTTTACACAGGACTAAACTACGGAACTGATAAAAATAAATTTGCCGAAATGTCTGCGCTTATAGAAGGCGTTTTGGCTGCGGTTGTTAAAAATCCAAACGGAGAATTAACACCAAACTGGCAAAAAGCCTATGCTGCTGTTATTGATTCGTATTTAGGAAAAGTGCCTGAAAATTTCAACTACAAAGGAAAAAACTATACACCACAATCGTTTGCAAAAGAAGTAGTAGGAATTAATCCTGACGATTATATCGAAATGTCTTCTTTTACAACAGCTCCTTACTACGAAAAAACAACTATGATGGTGCCAGACAACTGGTCGTTTGATCAGGTGTATAATGTAAAGGTAAACGATATGACCGATGTTATTGACAATGCTCTTAAAAAAGGATATACTGTAGCATGGGCAACAGATGTAAGCGAAAAAAGCTTTAGCTGGAAAAATGGTGTGGCTTATGTACCAACAAAAAAATTCGATGACATGACAGCCGAAGAAAAAGCAGACATGTTTAACGGACCAAAACCAGAACCTGAAATCACTGCCGAAATGCGCCAGGCTGCGTTTGACAACTACACCACTACAGATGATCACGGAATGCACATTATTGGTCTTGCAAAAGATCAAACCGGAAGAGAATATTACATCGTAAAAAATTCTTGGGGAGAAACAAACGACTACAAAGGTTTCTTGTTTGTAACCAAAAATTTCGTGAAATATAAAACTACTGCTTTAATGGTGAATAAAGGTGGGGTTCCTGCTGAGATTGCTAAGAAGTTGGGGGTTTAAGTTATTTTTATAACATTGAAAAAGCGCTGCAATTTAGATTGTAGCGCTTTTTTTATACTTCCAGTTTTATCAAATTAGAATACGTCACCTTTATTAGTTAAATAAATACTAAGAGGTTAACTAAATTCTATAATTGCCACCGTGTTCTTTTTTATATTATTTTTTATCTTTTGGAGGAGGGGGAGGAGGAGCTTGATATGTTGGCAATGTATTGCTTTTTAATTCTCCTCTCTGTGATTGTGTATTTCCAGATGATTGTCCTCCATTCTGTTGAGAACTATTTGATGAATTTTCTTTATCGTTACTCATGATTTATAGTATTAAATGCCTTTTTAAAAAAATTATCACATTCTATTTCTGATAATTTTGCTAACTTTCTATTAGGAGATTTATGAATCTCATTTACTAATCTATTTATTTCTCTTTCGGTTTGTTTTAAAACTTGAAATTGTTCTAACATATCTACTTCAGATAATCTATCGTTTTCATAATCAAACCAAATTTTTTCTAATCTTAAATAAAAATCGTAATAAAAATCTGCAATCTTATCTAGTTTTTCAATTTGCTTATCAGATGGAATTAAATGAGGTTGAATTAATTTCGTCAATGAAATAATTGCAATTATGATGCATGAAACAGCAGGTAAATCATCCCAAAATTTCCATCCCATTATTCCAGCTGTTGAGAATATTGTAATTGTTAAATTAAAGAGATTTAAAATGCTTCTTTGTCTACCTATTAGATTACATACATATATTGCACTATATTTCGCTTGTGCGAGTTCGTACCATAATCTTAGCCTCATATTGCTTGACTTTTGTTTTCAAATAATGATTATCTCTTCTTGTCTGATTGTGATACAATTGACCCAGCAAGACTTTTCGTGTCCTCATTGTATTTTGTGCTTCCTAAAACTTTAGATGCAATACTTTCCATTTCAGAGCCAGTTTGATTCCCTTTATTGACTTGTGATAATGCTGAGCCTGCTAGAGTCTTTTGTATAGCTGATGAATTAGGATCTCTTAAAATTTCTGATGCTAATGAAGCGATTGGCTTCGATGTCTTTTTATTATTCATAACTTTCTAATTTAAATTGTTATAATATTATTTTTAATTTTGTTCTCTCTTTTTCAATTAAAGTAGAATATACATCTTCAAAAATGTTTTTAGAAAGACCAAATTCGTTTAAAAATTCTTTTTCGCTCCCTATATCTTCTTGACACACTTGGAACATTTTTTTTAATAGGATTGGCTTATTAATACTAACATCATGAGGTTCACTTTTTCTATAAGGAGCGAAATAGGTTACCCATCTCCTATATTGGTCTTGAGTTAGAGTTGTTTCTTTTGCTTTGTACAATAAAGCACCAACTGATATTTTCCAATATGCCTTTAGTTCAAATAATTTTTCACTTGTTAATCTTGTGAATTCACCTCTTAATGCGTTTTTAGGAGCAAGAAATTCCGAAGCAAATTTATTAGCCTCTTTTTCCATATCTCTTTCATTTGAGATAAAAAAATCATTGTGATTATGCATTATTAGATGCCCCAATTCATGAGAAATTGTGAAGAGTTTTCTTGCATTTTGAATTTTGTCATTAATTAGAATTACTGGCACGCCTTTGACATAGAAGCTTACTCCGTCAAAATTTTTATTTTGTGCAGAAATGAAATCATAATCAAAAAAATAAACGATGACTCCATTTTTCTCTAAAAGCTTGACTAAATCTTCGATTGGTTTTCGTCCTAATTCAAAATAGTCACGAACTTCATTTGCAAGATATTCAGCATCGAGCCGAAAATCTTCTAAGTTCATTTGTGGAATTTTATTTTCAGGAATTTCTACATATTCAAGTAATTGTTCTATTTTATTTGAAATTATTAATAATCTTGCTTCAAATAAATCTGTGTATTTTTTTGCTACAGTTGCACTCGCACGATAGTGTACTTTTAAATTTGGAGTACTCATAACTTGTGAAAAAAAGTTTTCACTAAACTCATCCTTTAATTTTTCTATAATATCGTCTGTTAAAGGCTTTAAACTTTTTTCTAAATTGCTAATTAGTGCTTGTGAGACGTTTAATTTTTCAGCAAATTCTTTTTGGTTCATTCCAAAATAATTCCTAGCTAATTTTAAGGTATCATTTTTAAGTATACTTGCCATAGGTATTCGTTTTAAGTTAATATAACTTTGAAATGGGGATTTCGATTATTAGTTAGCTTCCAGTTTGTTGGTTGCTTTTTCTTTTTTTTGATACAACTTTTATTTCGTCAGTTGTGTCATTTGTATTAATATTAAATAAGTTTGGTCTAAATGTTTCAACCAAGCTGACCTCATAAGCTACAATACCATCGTTATAATGTACTAATCTTACATCGACAAGATTTCCCGTTTTGTCTAAGATGTAACCTATATAATAAATTGGTAAGGCTTTGTTTATTCCCATTTCAGATAGATTCTGGAGCATATTAGTTGAGTAATGTATTGCATTACCGTTCATCATGTCCTTGAATCGTTTAGAGTAGAATCCACTAATCTTGCTTTTATTGTCCATTTTTTTAAAGCAAATCAAAGCTTTTCCATCTAATACGTAGTAATCAACCCCATGAGACTTAAGTCGATTAATTTTCTTTGTTAAGAAGTTATCAAGAATTAAACTTTTGTTGAATAATTTCTTGATATTAGAGTTCATCCAGACAGCTTTTGCTGACCTGTATTCAAATTGACCAGGGTCAATATTGAATATCTTCACGGAATTTCGTACTCCGTCATTTACTGTATTGTATGCAATTTGAATAAATTTAACATACAAATCATTGCCTACGCCTTGCGCATCTAATGAATATTTATTAATTTTGTCAAACATTATTGAAAATATTTGAAATCACCCATTTCAAAGAACTATACAAAAAGCATCCTTTCCCGTTGGATGCTTTTTTTGTTTAAGCAAATTTAAGAATAAATTTTTCTTTGCGCAAATTGATTAATTTTTATTACATATTTATTATTAACATATTACGCGAACTTATTAACAATCAGTATTATGTTATGATTATTAGACTAATAAGTTGTTTTTTTTTATTTTTTAGTCAAACCGTGTAAAAACAAAAAAAAACCATCATTTTCATGATAGCTTTTAATGAGTTCTTTTTATTGATTCTCTAAAAGAGAATTACTTCCCTTTCAACAACCTCTCCAAATATTCCACTTTCTCTTTCTCAGACAAAACCAAACGCTCATAAAGCTCCACAACTTTATCAAGAGGATTAAATGAACATTGATGATTTTGACTGAAAGCTCCTTGGCTATTAGTGAAATCAGTATCGTTAAATGTGTTGAAATAATTTATAGCAGCTTCTTCAGAGAAATTCTTAATTCCTTCAACAGACACGCCTAAAACTTC
>Ga0307410_10001423_pt1 | contig 10767 bp, 8 predicted proteins | sample 322Ometagenome_3_FD_203707 | JGI IMG/M metagenome (GOLD analysis project Ga0307410, IMG submission 203707) | Maize rhizosphere microbial communities from greenhouse at UC Davis, California, United States - 322HYB-O-3 | ecosystem: Host-associated > Plants > Roots > Rhizosphere > Soil | place...
AGAGCGCCAGGCGCACCCGCCCACCCACGAAGGCGCCCCGGCCGCTCGCCTGTTGGCTGGTCGAATAGACGCGGCCGACGACGGCGCGGGCGAGGCGCTCCGCCTCGCTCGAGCCCTCAGCGCTCCGCACGAGCGGCGTTCCCGGACGCGCGTAGCCGCTCTCGGACTCCCCAGCGCGAAGCACCAGGTACTCGCCGCGCAGACGCCCGGTGCCGCTCGCGGCGTTGTCAGCCGACCCCTCGGCGTCCCAGATGCGGAGCTGCAGCACGCCTCCCTGCACCGTCCCGCGGATCGCGAGCTGCTGCTTCACCGTGGTGCGCCGCGAGAAGTAGCCGTGCTCGAGCACCGTGAGGGTTCCGGTCACCGCGCTCCCCTCCGCGGTGAGCTCGACCACCTCCTGGGACGTGCCGTCGTCGGAGGTGGCCTCCCACCGGCCTGCGAAGTCGCGTGCGGCTCCGCGCGCGCCGCCTCCGCCCGATGCCTCGGCGCGCGCGCCGGTGGTGCTTTCCGCAGGGTCCGCGCGGGCGGCGTCCGCTTCGGGAGCCGACCCCGCAGTCGCGCCGCCCTGTCGCGTCATTGGGAGCGTGACCGGCGCCTCACCCGGCTGCGACACCGTGAGCAGCAGCGTGCCGCCCTGCAGCTGCCCGTTCATCGTGCCGTTCTCGGCTGACGCCGGAACGCCGCCGACGCTCTCGATCACGAGCGACCCCGCGCGGAAGCGACCGGCGACCGGGGCACTCTGGCCGAACAGTGAGAAGGTGCCGGACACTCGGCCGGCGGCGCGATCATGGCGCAGGCTCAGCTCGGCCGTCTGACCACTCTCCTCGTAGACCCAGCGGCCGGTGAGGTCCTGCGCGGCGAGCCCCGGCGCGGCGGCCGCCAGCGCGGCGCACGCGCCAGTGAGAAGCAACGAGCGGGCGGTGCGCGACGCGAGGAGCCGGACCATGTCGAACCTCCGGGCGAGATCGAGGAGGGCGGCGCACGGCTCCCCACCGCTGGGGAGGCGGCCGTCGCTGCACGCCATAGTATGACGCCTCGGAAGCGGCGGCAACGGCCGACCTCGTCGGCGGGCCCCACCTGCCCGGGGCAGGCACCGGGTCGGACGTCTCGCGGCTACGGCTCCTGGTACCCCTCGGCCCACAGCCGGACCGTCGCGCGCCGCGGGTCGCGCCGGAAGAACAGCCCCCCGCCGCGCTCGGAGTGCCCGGGCAGGTAATCCAGCGGCGTCCGGCTCGTCTCGACGCCGGACGCATCGCGCAGCTCGCCGACCACGGTCAAGCCGGCGGCCGTCTCGTCCCCGGCATTGGCGGCGCGGAACTGCACGAGGTATCCGCCCGCCGAGGTAGGCGCGATCGAGTCGACCCGGACGACCACATCCGGCGGCACCGCGGGACCCCGCATCGCCTGGACGAGCAGGTACGTCACGGTCGTCAGGACGAGCACCAGCCCGAGGGCGGCAACGAGCCACTCCCATCCGGTGATCGGCGGCGCGCCGGGGAGCACCGGGCGGCTCTCGGGCCCCTCGGCGCGCCCTTGCTGTGCCCGGCGCAGCGCGCGCTCCGGCGGCGCCGGACTACCTCGATCACTCAAGACCGCCTCGGCCCCGCCGGTCACGCCAGTCGCGCCGCGTCACAGGATCAACCGCGCGGCGGCGGCCCCGATCGCGGCGGGAAAGCCGAGCACGACCACCGCGGTGACTGTCTCCAGCAACCCAGTTTCGTCGAGTCGCCCGAACGTCCAAAGCACGTACGCGCTGATGAGGAGCGCCAGCGCGTATCCCGCGACGGTGAAGCGGAGGAACACGCTCCAGCGCGGGGTACCGGGAGGCGCCGTCTCCTGACCTCGGAACTCGAGTGCGTACACGAATGCGTGCATGCCGATCAGCGAGACGGCCGCGAGCGCGAGCGCGTGCCCGGGACTCATCATGTAGCCGATCAGGACCATCTCGTCGGTGGGCGCGAGGTTGAAGGCGAGAAAGAGCGCCCCCACAGCCATGAGGAACAATTGGCTGAGGTACCCCGACGGCCGTCGGTGGCCGCTCCCCTCCGTATCTCGGGCGTCGGAATCGTCGCCGGGGCCGGCGCCGAGTTGACTCTGTGCGAGCAGCGCGCCAATGCTCGCCGGCACCGCCTGAACCGCGACCATCCCCGCCATCTCGGCCGGCGACATTCCCGGCCGGAGCACGTTGAAGAGCGTCAGCACGGCGGCGCTCGCGATGAATCCGACCGCGTACGCCACGAAGGCGTCGACGGCATCCTGCTTGACGTCGAACGTCTCCTCGAACCCCGAGAAGTGGGAGAGGCCGACGAGCAGGGGCACGGTGGCGGCGACCAGCAGCACGAGTCGCAGCCGATCCATGTAGAAGCCGAGCTGCCACATCTCCATGGTCATGAGGAGCGGCACTCCGAAGAGGATCGCGCCGGCCACGGCCCGGGCCAACCCGACGCCGAACTGCCGCGCGGGGCTTGGGGGCGGGCCCGCCCGCGCGGGCGGGCCCGGCTCGGTGTCGTGGCCGCCTGCCAAGTCGGTGTGGTGGACGGGCGCCTCCTCCGGCAGCCTTGCCTGGATCGTGGTCGAGCAAATCGTGCGCCGCATCCGGGCCCACTCCGGCGTCGCGGGTTTCGGCCGACGTCGGCCACGGGCACGGCTCTCGCTGCTCTACCCGGCTCGGCGCCGCCGAACAACCAGCACGGAGAGCGCACGTGATGTCTCGCACGGCGCACCGCGGCCGTGGTCCCGCGACTCGTTCGTCGGGGACAGCGTCGGAGTGCCGCCCCGCCGGATCCGCGTCGGCCGACCACGAGTCCGGCCGTAGCCGCGTCGTGCCGCTGTCGTCGCCACGGCGCGCTCTGATCGCCGTCGCGGTCGCGTCGTTCGCGTGCGGCGAGGAGCGCGACGACCGAGCGGGCGGCGGGCGGCAGCCCGCCGGAGCGTCGCGGCCGGGGGTCCCCGTGGCGGACAGCGCGTCGGGGAGTGTGGCCGACGACGGCGAGTGGACGATGCCGGCCAAGAACTACGCGTCGACGCGCTACAGTGGGCTCGACCAGATCAACGCCACCAACGTCCGGAATCTGCGGCCGGCGTGGAGCTTCTCCACGGGGGTGCTCCGCGGACACGAAGCGGCGCCGCTCGTCGTGGGAAGCACGATGTACGTCGTGACGCCATTCCCCAATTACCTGTACGCGATCGACCTGTCGCCGCCCGGCGGGGAGATGAAGTGGAAGTACGACCCGCAGCAGGCGCGCTCGGCTCCCGGCGTGGCGTGCTGTGACGTCGTGAACCGCGGCGCGGCTTACGCCGACGGCAAGATCTTCTACAACACGCTCGACGTGCAGACCGTCGCCGTCGATGCCAAGACTGGGCAGGAGGTGTGGAAAACGAAGCTCGGCGACATCAACGTCGGCGAGTCGATCACCATGGCGCCGATCGTCGTGAAGGGGAAGGTGCTCGTCGGCAACAGTGGCGGGGAGTTTGGCGTGCGGGGGTGGCTGACGGCGCTCGACGCGAGCACCGGCCGGATCGCGTGGCGGGCGTACCACACGGGGCCCGACACCGACGTCCTCATCGGCCCGAGCTTCAAGCCGTTCTACGCGGCCGACCGCCGGAAGGACCTCGGCATGACGAGCTGGCCGGCGGAGCAGTGGAAGATCGGCGGCGCGAGCGTGTGGGGGTGGATCTCGTACGACCCCGAGCTCGACCTGATCTTCTACGGCACGGGGAACCCCGGCGTGTGGAACCCGGCCCTGCGGCCGGGCGACAACAAGTGGGCGTCGTCCATCTTCGCCCGCGACCCCGACACGGGCGAGGCGCGGTGGGCGTACCAGTGGACGCCGCACGACGAGCACGACTACGACGGAATCAACGAGAACGTGCTCGTCGACCTAACGATCGGTGGTCGCGAGCGGCGAGTCCTGATCCGCCCGGAGCGGAACGGCTTCATGTACGTCATGGACCGCGCGACCGGCGAGATCCTCTCCGCGGACCCGTACGGGCCGGTCACCTGGGCCAGCCGGATCGACCTCGGCACCGGCCGCCCGGTGCCGAACCGGGAGACCGCGACTGGCAACCGGCTCGCGCGGAACGTCTGCCCCGCGGCGCCGGGCATGAAGGACTGGCAGCCGTCCGCGTACTCGCCGCGCACCCGGCTCCTGTACCTCCCCTACAACAACCTGTGCATGGATTACGAGGGGACCCAGGCGAACTACATCGCCGGCACCCCGTACGTGGGCGCGCGGGTCCGGATGTACGCGGGCCCCGGCGGCCACCGCGGAGTGTTCGCGGCCTGGGACCCAGTCGCGCGCAAGAAGGTGTGGGAGATACGGGAGAAATTCCCCGCCTGGAGTGGCGCCGTCGTCACCGCGGGCGAGGTCGTGTTCTACGGCACGATGGACCGCTGGTTCAAGGCGGTGCACGCGCGGACGGGCGAGCTGCTGTGGCAAACCCGCGTCGGCTCCGGCATCATCGGGCAGCCGATCACGTACCTCGGCCCCGACGGCAAGCAGTACGTGGCGATCCTCTCCGGCGTCGGCGGGTGGGCCGGCGCCGCGGCGCTGGGCATCATGCCCGAGATCGACCCGCACATCGCCCTCGGCTTCGCCACGGCCATGAAGGACCTGCCCGAGCACACTCCGCAGGGCGGAATGCTCTACGTCTTCGCGCTCCCCTGACATGACTGGAGAGAGTCGCATGCGAGTCGCCGGTCGGGGTTTCGGGAAGCAGCCCGTGTTGCGGATCGGGCTCGCCGCGCTCGCCGCACTGGGCTGTCGCGAGGGCGAGCCGAGTCCGGTGGTCCGCTGGTCCCCGGGCGGCACGGGGGGCGTCGTGCGCACGTCGAGCATTGAAGCCGGACCGGCGACCCCGAACCCCGTCGTGCGGAACCCGTACGACGAGGACGCCCGCGCCATCGCCGACGGGAAGCTGCTCTACGAGGGGTTCAACTGCGCCGGGTGTCACGGCGCCGCGGGGGGCGGCGGCATCGGGCCCCCGTTCGCCGACCGCGATTGGATCTACGGCAGCGAGCCGGAGAACATCTTCCAGTCCGTCGCGCAGGGGCGCCCGAACGGAATGCCCTCGTTCGGGGGCAAGATCCCCGAGGAGGTCCTGTGGCGCATCGTCGCCTACGTGCGATCGCTGAGCCCGCCCGACGGCCAGCAGGCGAGCGGCACGAAACGGGGGGCTGCGCAGGGGGAAGAACGCTGAACGACAGCTCTCGGCCCTCGGCGCTCGGCTCTCGGCGACTGCGTGAACGGCAGGAGGACGGCCCTGACGCCGAGGGGTTCCTGCTCCCCGCAGTAGCGAAGAGCCGAGGGCCGAGAGCCGAGAGCCGCACTTCTCAGTGCGACGGCAGAATGCTCGGCGGCAGCAGATGCGGAGGCCCGAGGCCGCGGCCGCCGAGCGTGTAGAGGTACGCTCCGATGTCCCGGGCCGTCGCGTCGGAGACGCCGAGGTCGGGCATGGCGGTGCCGGGCGACACCGCCTGCGGGTCGCGGATCCAGCGAACGAGGTGCTCGGGCTGGTTGGGGAGCTTCCCCGCCACGTACGCGCGGTCCGCGAAGTCGGTGAGCGGGGGGCCGGTGCGCGCTCGCGCGCCGGGTACGCCGGGGATCACGTGGCAGCCTCCGCACCCGATCTCGGCGATCGCCCGACGTCCCCGCTCGGCGTCCCCGCCCGTCACCACGCGCTGCGTGCCCCCCTCGTCGCGACACGCGCCGGCGGTGAGGAGCGCCGCCACGCCCGTCAGCCAGGCGGCGGAATGCCGCCACGCTCGCGGGCGTGGGCCGCCCGGCCCGCTCACTGCGACGCCGTCGGCGCGCAGGTCTGCGCGAGCAGCACCGGCGCCGCCTGGTACGCGATGCCGAGCGCGAAGAGCGCCGCCATCACGAGTCCCATGACCATCAGAAAGCTCACCCGCGCGGTGCGTTCCCCCATGCGTGCGTCCCACCGGTCGTCGGTCGGCCGGTCCACCGCGCGCGCACGCATCCACAGACGCCGGGAGAGGAGTCCGCTCGCCACCGCCCCCGCGAGAGCGACGACCGTCAGCACGACCAGGGCGACCCGCACGCCTCCCCACGACTCCGAGCAGGCGTAGCCGACGAGCGCGTAGGCGGCGAGCAGGTGGGTGGTCCACGCCGCCGGACCACCGAGCAGCGCCACGAGCAGCGCGCCACGGGAGGGCGTGCCCGCGTCGTCCGTCCCGGGGCGCGTGGCCGCTTCGCTGCCCTGCCGCTCGGCTCGGGCGGCGCCCGCCGTGCTCACGCGACCCGCGGCCAGAGGAACACGAGCGCCAGCGCGACGAGCCAGCTCGCCGTGGTGGCGTAGCTGACGAGCGACGCGTTGAGCGCGACGCCGCGCCCACGCGGATCGGGCGGGGCCCGCCACGCCCAGAGCATCGCCGCCAGGAGCATCCCCGCCGAGCCTAACGCCTCGAGCCAGGTGAACCCGAGAACGCCGAGCACGCCGGACGCGTAGGCGCTCTCCGTGGGACGGAACCCGCCGTCGCGAAACGCCTCGATGGCGAGCCACGCGAACAGTGCGTGGAGCACGAGCGCGCCCGCGGCGGCGAGGAACCGCGCGCCGTCAACGCGCCGGTCGGTGGCCGCAGTCATCGCACGCGTGGCGACGGCGGCCAAGACCGTCGCGGCCGTGGCGAGGAGTGCTCGGCCGAGCGGCGGCGGGGCGTGACCGGGCGGGAGCGGGTCGGGGCCGGAGCCAAGATAGAAGTACGCGGAGGCGAAGGTCGCGAGCGCGACGCCGAGGATGACGACGAGGACGCACGTCCCCCAGTAGCCGTTCGCCGTGCGGTCGCCGACGGCGAGGGGGAAACTGTGGGCCGACGCGCGCCGCTCGGTGGGCTCGGCGCCCGGCCGGGCGTCCTCGTACGCCTCCTCGATGGCAATCGTCTCCGTGTCGAGCGGCCAGAACCACCCGACGATCGCCACGGCGGTGACCGCCAGACCGGCCAGGGCGATCCACGCGCTGTCGAGGAGGGCGGCGACGAACAGGGTCGTGAAGCCCACCGACATGATGAACGGCCACCAGCTCTGGCGCGGCAGGTGGGCCAGCGCACGCCCGCGGCCGTCGAGCACGTCGACCACGAGCGCGCCCCGCCACCGCGACGGCGCGTAGTCGAGCACCCGCGCGGCCCGGGTCGTGTCCGCGTCGTCGTCCTCGACGGGGAGCAGCGTGGGCTGGTCCCACATCGGGTGCCGGCTGCGCACCACCGGGATGCGGCCGAATTGCGCGTTCTCGGGCGGCGAGGACTCGGACCACTCGAGCGAGTCGCCCCCCCACGGGTCGTTCCCCGCCTCCCGCCCGCGGCGGAGGCTGAGCGCCACGTTGAGGACGAAGAGGAGCACGCCCGTGGCGAGCACGAACGCGCCCACCGTCGAGAGGAGGTTGTAGCCTTCGAGGCCGAGTCCGGCCGGGTAGGTGTACACGCGCCGCGGCATCCCCTCCAGCCCGGACCAGTGCATCGGGAAGAAGGCGACGTTGAACCCGACGAACATCAGTCCGAAATTCCAGCGCCCGAGGCGCTCGCCGAGCACGCGCCCGCTGAACTTCGGCACCCAGTAGTAGAGCCCTGCGAATACCGGGAAGATCACGCCGCCGAAGAGGACGTAGTGCAGGTGCGCGACGACGAAGTAGGTGTCGTGCGCCTGCCAGTCGAACGGCACGGACGCCACCATCACGCCCGTGACGCCGCCGACGACGAAGATCGCGATCCCGCCGACGGCGAAGAGGAGCGGCGTGCGCCAAACCGGCTTCCCCGCCCAGACGGTCGCGATCCAGCCGACCACCTGGATCCCGCTCGGGATCGAGACCGCCATGCTCGCCGCGGCGAAGAACCCCATGCCCATGGGCGGGAGCCCGGTGGTGAACATGTGGTGCACCCAGAGCCCGAAGGCGAGGAACCCGGTGGCGATGATCGAGAGCACCACGAGGGTGTAGCTCATGACCGGCCGGCGCGAGAACGTCTGCACCACGTGCGAGAGCACGCCGATGGCCGGCACGAACATGATGTACACCTCCGGGTGGCCGAACACCCAGAAGAGGTGCTGCCAGAGCAGCGGGTCGCCCCCGTACGCCGGGTCGAAGAAGCGCGTGAGCTCCTTGCGGTCGAGCTCCAGCATCGCCGTCCCGACGATGAGCGGCGTGAACGCGAAGACGATCATCACGCTCGTGACGAGCATCGCCCAGCAGAAGATCGGGAGGCGGTTGAGCGACATGCCGGGCGCGCGCATGCGCAGGATGCCGACGATCATCTCCGCGGCCGCGCCGATCGCCGCCACCTCGGCCACGCTCAGGCCGATGTCCCAGAAGTCCATGTTCAACCCGGGACTGTGGCGCTTGTCGTTGAGCGGCACGTAGGCGAACCAGCCGCCGTCCGGGGCGAGGCCGAAGAGGAAGCTCGAGTAGATGAAGATCCCGCCGAACAGGTACGTCCAGTACGAGAGCGCCGTGAGGCGCGGGAACGGGAGGTCGCGCGTCCCGTTCAGCAGCGGGATCAAGTAGTTGGCGAACGCCTCGAGGAACGGGATGACGAACAGGAACATCATCGTCGTCCCGTGCATCGTGAAAAGCTGGTTGTACGTTTGCGGGTCGACGACGCCATTCTCCGGGCGCGCGAGCTGCAGGCGCATGACGAGGGCGAGCGCGCCGCCGACGGCGAAGAAGGCGAAGCTCGTCGCCATGTAGCGCACGGCGATCGGGATGTTGTCGATCGTCCGGAAGACGCCGAGGACGCCCGTCGGCTGGTCCCAGGTGCGCTCGAACTCGCGGTGCCGGCGCGCCGCCGCGCCCTCGCCCGCCGGGGGCGCGTCTGTGCCGGGCGAGTCGGGGTGGGCGGCGCCGGGCGCGGCGAGCGTCATCGGACCGGCCTCACCGGAGCGTGGCGAGGTAGCGCACGATCGCGTGCAGCTCGCGGGGGGCCAGCGGCACCTGCGGCATCTTGCTGCCCGGCTTGTGCCCCTGCGGGTCGGCGACCCAGCCGTACAAATTTCCGGTCGTGTTGGGAAGCGTTCCGGCCGCGAGCGTCAGACGGCTGGCGACGTGCGTGAGGTCGGGGCCGAGGTCGCCCCCCGCCGGCGTCCCGCGCACCGCGTGACAGAGCACACAGCCCGAGCGCAGGAAGCGGGTGCGGTCGGCGAGCCTCACCGTGTCGACCGGCTCCGGCGCCGGCGCCCGCTGCGCGGCCAGCCACGCCCGCCACCGCTCCTCGGGCTCGGCCACGACGACGAGGGCCATCTTGGCGTGCTGCACGCCGCAGAACTCCGCGCACTGCCCGCGCCAGGCGCCGGGTCGCGCCGCCTCGAGCGGCAGCACGTTCGTTCGCCCCGGAATGAGATCCATCTTGCCTTGCAGCCCGGGCACCCAGAAGCTGTGGATCACGTCGTCACTGCGGAGCCGCACGTAGACGCGGCGTCCGACGGGAATCCGGAGCTCGTTCGCGGTCTCGAACACGTTGGCGGGCATGGCGTCGAGATAGCGAACCTCCCACCAGTACTGCCGCCCGGTGACCTCGATCACGATCTCCCCGGCCCGCGGCGCACCCGCGCCCTCCGGGCGGGCGTCGGCGGGCGCCACGACCGCGCCGAGGGCGCGGAGCGTGAAGACGAGCACCAGCCCGAGCACGGCCGCGGGAAACACCGCTCCGCCGAACACGATCCAGCGCACGCCCGTCCGCTCGCTCGGCGGACGCCCCGTTCCCGCGCGGCCACGCCCGCCGCTCTCGTCGCTCGCGCGCTCACCGCGCGGGTCGGCGGGCCGATCCGCCTCGGGCGGAAGCTCGTCGGCGCGTCGGCGTCGGAAGAGCGCATAGAGCAGGAACCCGAGCGTCACCACGGTGACCGCCGTTCCGACCGCGAGCATCGCGTTCCACAGGTCGCCAATGCGGTCCGCGGCCGGCCCGCCGGGCAGCAGCGCCGACTGCGGGGCGACGGCGCGCGCCTGGACGAGGAGCAGCACCGTGGTCGAGAGCGCGGGTCCGTTCACCACGGCCGGGCCGTTCGACGTCGCTGAGGATCGGCACCCTCGCCGGCCCGCCACCAGGTCGGCCGGCCCCGCCGTGAAATCACGGGGGGCGCGCGATTGTCGCGGCTCCCGGCGTGCGCGGGCACGGCGGAGCGGGAGCAGCGTTGGGAGCCCCGTCTCGGCATGGCGAAGCCCAACGCGGCACGATTCGTTCCGGCGTCACCGCGGTCCGAGCCGGCGCTCCACCGCGGCGCCGCGACGGACTCTCGAGCCGGCGCCCGTCAGCGACTCGGTGCGGTTCGCGCCGGATCGTTCGCCGGATCGGTCGCGGGAAGCACGTCCCTCGCCCAGTCGGTCTGCTTCCAGCCCGGGATCGGCGTCTGCTGCTTCGAGCGGGGCACGAACGGCGAGCGCTCAACCAGTTGAAAGCGATGGATGTAGCGCGGGCAGTTCGGGAAGATTCGCCGGGCCGCGACCCTCACCATGAACTGCGCCTCCGGGTAATGCTGGAGCAGTTCGTCGTCCGTCCGGATGGTGGCGGTGCCCTCGACGCGCATGCGCCGCTGCCGCTCGAAGTCGATAAAGAGCAGGCCGACGGCGGGGCTGATCGAGAGATTGCCCATCGATCGGTACATGCCGTTCCCGTCGTAGTTCGGGAACGCAAGGGTCCAGTCGTCCACGACGCGCACGAAGCCCGGGTCGCCTCCCTTGTACGAGCAGGTCGGCTGACCGTCGTCGTCGACCGTGGCGAGGAAGAACATGTCCAGCCGCTCGATGAAGGCCCGGTCTTCCGGCGTG
>Ga0307410_10001426_pt1 | contig 10762 bp, 8 predicted proteins | sample 322Ometagenome_3_FD_203707 | JGI IMG/M metagenome (GOLD analysis project Ga0307410, IMG submission 203707) | Maize rhizosphere microbial communities from greenhouse at UC Davis, California, United States - 322HYB-O-3 | ecosystem: Host-associated > Plants > Roots > Rhizosphere > Soil | place...
AAAAGCCAAAGGCCTTCGCGGTCTTCGCGCGAACCGCGTCGAACGCGTCGCGCGACGCCCGCGTCACCAGCAGCGCCTGCCCGCGGGCGACGATGCGCTCGGCGATGGCGGCTATCGAGCTGTAAGCAACCGGGCCCAGTTCAGGATGACGCTGACGGGTGGCACGTCGTTGACCTCCGCTTTCACCGCGAGCAGGAAACGCGCGCCGTCGGCCGCTGGTTTGTACATGTTGTGGCTTCCAGCCATCACGTCAATGGTCCCAGGTATGCGAAAGAGATTTGTCGACGGACCGACGGTGATTCCAGACGACCCGGGGTCGAGAGACGTCGCCACCAGTTGGCCGTCCGCGGAGATGAAATATGCTTCGCGACCGTCTTTTCGCCACGCGGGGTGTGTTCCGCCCGCCTTGGACAATTGACGTTTCATCTCGCCAGACGGATACGTCGCGATCCAGACTTCCGGCTTTCCACTCTGATCGGTGACGTATAACAGCCAATGATTGTCCGGCGAGAGCCTTCCCCCGAACTCGTTCGCGTCGGTGTTCAAAGGCAAGCGTTCGACGCGCGTCGTCTTGATGTCCACAATAGCCAGGTCGATGCCGCCCGCGGCGTTCCAATCTTCGTAGAGCAGCTGCTCGCCCGATGTGGTCCAATCCTGTGCGAGCTGGTTCCTCGACCGTGATGTCAGTTGAATGACGTCATCGGTGAGGCCGTCGACGTCCGCGTAGTAAAGGCTGCCAGTCCTGAGGAACGCGATGTGCCGCTCGTCCGGCGCCCAGAGCGGAACGGTGCTACCTGGCGGCAGTCGAAGTGGAAATTTCCCGCCGCTGGAGAGGTCTCTTACCCATATCGACGGCCCGTTCTCCGCAACCTCCGCTGTGGCAAGCCGTGCGCCGCTGCGGGACGTGTCAAAGCCGTCGTACACCGCGCGGGCCGAAACGACAGTTCCCGCGTTGCCTTCGCGGTCGAACCACCTCAGTTCAGAAGACTGCTGGACGAGTGACTGCGTCCAATACGCAATGACGGACGACGATACGGAAAATGGCGCTGTACCGAGACCACCGACGGGAACTCCTCCCGCCGCTCTGCTGCGGTCGCCCAGGAATCTGCCGGCGTCTTCGTCCAACCGTTGCGACCAGAGCACTCCATTCTCAACGTAAAAGACGTGTCCACGCGCGACGCCAATACTCGTGGTGGCCGATAGTCGAGTAACCATCGTCGGGCTGGCGACCTGCAGACTCTGCCGCATCAGACGCACGGTCTTGCCGGTGGCGACGTACAAAAAGTCTTTGCCGTTGCTCAGAAACTGCGGCGACGAATGAACACGTTCGTCCTCGCCCGCGTCAAGCTGTGTCACCGGTTCCGGCTCGCCGCCCTGTGCAGGCACACGGACGATGGTTCCGTCCCGAGCCGGAAACAGGATCGCGCCATCTCCCCACGACGCGCTCAGACCACTGCCGGTGTAACTCTTGAGTCTGGTGATCGTTTCTGGAACTCCGCCAGGAACACGGACGCGCCGCAGCTGGCTGTCCGCCTGGAACCCCACCCAGTTGCTGTCAGGAGACCAGAAGGGACTCGTCGCGCGTTCCGTACCCGCAACCATCTGCGCGCTATCGGCGTCGAGCGCTCTCAGCCAGAGGCGACTCTGGCCATCCTGTGACGTGGCGGTATAAGCGAACCACCTGCCGTCTGGCGAGAGCGCGAATGGAACGACCCAACCGCCGGTGTACAAAGACGTGCCGGAGCTCGGTGTCAGGCCGAATCGGACGATGTCGGGTGCCGCAGCGCCACGGCCGGCGGCAGTCCCCCATGACCATGTTGCCAAGGCAGCAATGCCCGCCGTCAGAAGCAGGGCCAGGACCCAGAATGCCCGCTCCCGGGAACGGGTACCTGGCAACGCAATCGGAGCGTCTTCGTTCGACGACGCCGGCATGGCCGCCTGCTCCATCTCGAGGCATAAATCCCCGGCATCGCGCCAGCGTTTCCTCGGGTCCTTTTCGAGGCTTCGTTGAATCAGCGCGCGCAGTCGCGCGCTGACCGGCGGAAGGTTCGAATAGTCCGGTTCCGACTTCAGGACAGATGCGATCACGTCCGAGACCGTATCGCCTCTGAACGCTCGAACTCCGGTGAGCATTTCGAAGACGATGCAGCCGAGTGCCCAGATGTCCGTTCGCCGGTCGACGCCAACTCCGCGTGCCTGCTCGGGACTCATGTATGCCGCTGTGCCGAGGATCACTCCGGCCTCGGTCATCAGCGCCGGAGAGGTGATAGTCGGCGAATGTGAAACACCGCTCGGATGTGCACGGGCAATCGGCGGCTCGGTCAATTTGGCCAGCCCGAAGTCCAGGATCTTCACGACCCCCGCGCGGGTGATCTTGATATTGGCGGGCTTCAGGTCTCGATGGACGACCCCGCTCTCGTGAGCTGCGTCGAGCGCCGACGCGATCTGGGTGGCAATGCCGAGCGCCTCATCCACCGTGAGCGCTCCACGCGCGATCCGCTCCGTCAGAGTCTCGCCGTCCACCAGTTCAAGCACGAGAGCCTTCGTGGCGCCGCCTTCTTCGAGGCCGTGAATGGCGGCGATGTGCGGGTGGTTCAACGACGCGAGGATTTCGGCTTCCCGCTGAAACCGCGAAAGTCGATCCGTATCGGCAGAGAACGCGGGGGCGAGGATCTTGATTGCGACCTCACGCTTCAACCGGGTATCTCGCGCACGATACACTTCGCCCATTCCGCCGGATCCGAGCGGGTCGAGAATCTCGTAGACACCCAGGTAGGAGCCCGGCGTCAGCAGCACGTTGCAGATTGTAAGCTGAGCACTTCAGACTACGTCGGGCCCGTTCGGCTTCTCCTGAAGGTGGTTGATCGCGCTCGCCATGCACGCGGCACCGAATCCGTTGTCGATATTCACCACAGCCACGCCGTTGGCGCAGCTGTTCAGCATGCCGAGCAGCGCCGCGATGCCACCGAAACTGGCGCCGTAGCCGACGCTGGTCGGAACCGCGATCACCGGCGTGTGAATCAAACCCGCGACCACGCTTGGCAGCGCGCCTTCCATTCCAGCGACCACGATCACGACCCGGGCCGCTTCAAGCCTCGCGCGTTCCTGAAGGAGGCGATGGATGCCCGCGACGCCCACGTCGTAGAGCCGGTCGACGGTATTCCCCATCACGTCCGCGGTGAGCGCCGCCTCTTCCGCAACCGGTAGATCGGAAGTGCCAGCACAGACGACGAGGACGGTGCCGACGCCCTTCCGCGGCGTTGCCTGACGCAGCGCGATGACGCGGCCCTGGTCGTGGTACTCGGCCGCCGGGACCTTCGCGCGCACCGCGTCGAACGCGTCGCGCGACGCCCGCGTCACCAGCAGCGCCTGCCCGCGGGCGACGATGCGCTCGGCGATGGCGGCTATCTGGGCCGGCGTCTTACCTAGCCCGAGTATGACCTCGGGGAAACCCTGGCGAACCTCGCGGTGCGTGTCGATGCGGGCAAACCCGAGATCCTCGAAGGGCGCCGCGCGCAAGGCCTGAAGAATACGCTCGGACGCGTGGCGCGTGTCGAGCGACCCGCGCTTGACGTCGTCTAGGAGGCGTTGCAGGTCGTCAAAGTTCATATCGCATATAATCCGTTTTTGTGCTGAGCGCAGCGGCCCGCCCAGAGCGCAGTCGAAGGCCCCCCACATGACGACTGGCGAAACTCTCGTTCTCGCGACTTACTTTTTCGTCCTCGTCATTCTCGCGGTCTACGGGTGGCACCGGTATTTCCTCGTCTACCTGTACATGAAGAACAAGGACCGCCAGCCCCTGCCGATGGGGATGGCCTCGCTGCCGAAAGTCACGGTCCAGCTTCCGATCTACAACGAAATGTACGTCGCGGATCGGCTGATCGATGCGGTTTGCCGCTTGAACTATCCGCGCGAGCTGCTCGAAATTCAGGTCCTCGACGACTCCACCGACGAAACGCGAATTGTGGCGGAGCGCGCCGTCATGCGCAACGCCGCAACGGGCATCGACATCAGCTATCTCCATCGCACAAACCGCACAGGGTACAAGGCCGGAGCGCTCGAGGCCGGTATGAAAGTGGCCAAGGGCGACTTCATCGCCATTTTCGATGCCGACTTCATCCCGTCGCCCGACTTCCTCGAGAAGACGGTTCCGTATTTCGGCGACGATCGCATTGCCCTGGTGCAGGCCCGGTGGGGGCACATCAACCAGGACTATTCGCTGCTGACGAAGATCCAGTCGATCCTGCTCGACGCGCACTTCGTGCTCGAGCACGGCGCGCGGAACCGTGCCGGTATGTTCTTCAACTTCAACGGCACCGCGGGCATCTGGCGCCGGACGGCAATCACCGATGCCGGTGGATGGCAGCACGACACGCTGACCGAAGATCTCGATCTGAGCTATCGGGCGCAGCTGAAGGGATGGAAGTTCGTTTTTCTGCCGGGGCTGGTTGCGCCGGCCGAAGTTCCGGTCGAGATGAACTCGTTCAAGTCGCAGCAGCATCGCTGGGCCAAGGGTTCAATTCAGACCTGCCGCAAGCTGCTGCCGAAGATCCTGCGCTCGAACCTGCCGGTCGGCGTGAAAGCCGAGGCGTTCTTCCATCTCACCGCCAACTTCAACTACCCGTTGATGTGCGTGCTGTCGATCCTGCTCGGCCCGTCGATGGCCATCCGCTACAGGATGGGACTGTACGAAATGCTCCTGATCGACGTGCCGCTCTTCTTCGCGGCGACCGCGTCGGTGGCAAACTTCTACATGGTCTGCCAGCGTGAGCTGCACACCGACTGGGTGAGGCGGCTCAAGTATCTGCCGTTCCTCATGTCGGTCGGCATCGGCCTGATGGTCAACAACACACGCGCGGTCATCGAGGCGCTCTTCAACCAGCAGAGCGAGTTCGCGCGCACGCCGAAGTACCGCATCGAAGGGCAGGCCGATGAGTGGATCGGCAAGAAATACCGCCAGAGCTTCATCATCCAGCCGATGATCGAGCTCGGGCTCGGACTCTACTTCACCGCCACCGTCTTCTATGCCCTGGCTAACGGCATCTACGGAACGATTCCGTTCCTCGTGCTGTTCCAGATCGGCTTCCTCTACATGAGCCTGCTGTCGATCATTCAGCAGTTCGCCGACGACGCCGTGGTGTTGAAGCCGGTGACGGACTGACGATTACTTCCCACTCAAGAAAGGTCCCCACGTCGAGTTGAAGTGATACGGCACGCTCGTGCCGATCATCTCGACGCGTCTGATCAACCCGTTCTCGATCCGGAACGCCTCGGTGACGTGGATGCTCGAGGCGCGGCCGGCGAAGCCGCTCATGTTCGCGACTTCACCGGTGGTCGCCAGCTTGATCTCGGTCACCGTGCCGTCCATGTCGAACACGCAGTTCGCCCAGACCACGCCACGTTCTTCATCGACCAGCGGGAAGCGGCGATGATGGACGTTGTTGACGATGGCCAGGTAGCCGCTCTCCAGTTGCGTCTTGCAGTCCGACCCCATGTAGTTGAAGTTTGGAGTGGTCGGCTTGGAGCCCGGCACGTTGGTCGTGTGTGACCCGTTCTCGAGTCGATCGCAGTCCTTGGTGAACGGGTAGAAGCCTTTGCCGTCGTTCTTCTGGACTCCTTCGAAGTAGGCGTTGGCGATGGCGATCAACTGCGTGCGGGAGGCGCGCTGCGCCGGCGGGATCGGCTGGAGCCACAGGGCTTCCGGCTGCATCTCCTTGTCCATCGCGGCGATGTTGTTCGGGCCGCCGCCGCCGGCGCGGAAGAACGACTTTTCGATTTCGGTGATGCGGCCGAGCTGGATGCGCAGCCGGACGGACATCAGCAGGACGCCGCCGCGCTCGCGCATCGTCCCCATCCAGCCGGCCTGGCCGGCGACCGGATCGGCAAAGTAGTGGTTGTAGTTGCCGCGGCCGGTGACCGTCTTCCAGAACCCGTCGCCGACGGCCATCACCTGCTCCTGCTCCGTGTACTTCACGTCGGCGGACAGCGGCAGCCGCTTCGGGTCTTTGGCGACGAGCGCATCCAGATACTGGTTGACGAGCCCCTCGAGGCAGGCGCGGTTGCAGTCCACCGGAATCGGACCGACCGGCAGTCTGGCCTGCGCCGTCAGTCCGGGCGCAAAAACATCACTCGAGAGGATCAGGAAGGCGGCCATGGCAAGGCGTCCAAGTCGCATGTTCAACTCCTCAGGCGCCGGATTATAGGTGCATTACCCCGCGTTCTCACCTCCATGCATTGTTTGCATTTTGAATTTTGCATTTCGCATTACTAGGATCGGCCCATGGCAACCACCGCAGAAAAACCAAAAGGCGGCCTCGAAGACGTGGTCGCGACGGCCTCGGCGCTCTGTTATCTCGACGGCGAAAAGGGGGTGCTCGCCTATTGCGGGTACGACATTCACGACCTCGCGAAAGGCGCCACCTTCGAGGAGGTCTGTCACCTGCTGTGGCACCGGCGCCTGCCAACGCGCGTCGAGCTGGGCGATCTGCAGTCGCAGCTGGCGGCAGCGCGGCCGATTCCCGAGGCGATCGTCCGCCTGATGCGGTCGCTGCCGCCGGTGGACGGCATGGACGCGCTGCGCACGATCACCTCGGCGCTGGCGCACTACGACGCGGAGGTCAACGACGCGTCGCCCGCGGCGCAGTACCGCAAGGCCGTGCGCCTGACGGCGCAGACGGGCACGGTGGTCGCGGCATGGGGCCGCCTCAAGGCCGGAGGCGCCCCGATCGCTCCCGATCCGGTGCTCGGCCACGCCGCCAACTTCTTGTACATGCTCACCGGCGAGCGTCCGAACGCGCTCGCGACCAAAGCCTTCGACGTCGCGTTGATCCTGCACGCCGATCACGAGCTGAACGCGTCCACGTTCGCCGGCCGCGTGGCGGCGGCGACCCTCACCGACATCTATTCAGCGGTGGTCGCTGCCATCGGCACGCTCAAGGGGCCGTTGCACGGCGGCGCGAACGCCGAGGTGATGAAGATGCTCCTCGACCTCGGCGAGACCGCGAGCGGCGAGCGGGTCGACGAGTTCGTGCGCGGCAAATTCGCCCGCAAGGAGAAGATCGCCGGCTTCGGCCACCGTGTCTACAAGACAGAGGATCCGCGCGCGACGCATCTGCGGCAGATGTCGCGCGATCTCGGCAAGCGCGCCGGCAGCACGGCATGGTTCGACATGTCGCAGCGCATGGAGGCGCTGGTCAAGTCCGAGAAGAAGCTGAACCCGAACGTCGACTTCTATTCGGCCTCGATGTACTACACGCTCGGCATCCCGATCGATCTCTACACGCCGATCTTCGCCGTCAGCCGCATGTCCGGCTGGACGGCCCACATCCTCGAGCAATACGCGAACAACCGGCTGATCCGTCCGCGGGCGGACTACGTCGGCCCTGCGTACCCGCAGCGATTCGTGCCGGTCGAGCAACGCTGATCAACCTCGCTACGGCGCCAGAGTAACATCCGCCTGCATGAGCACATTCGCACGGCGCGTGATCGGGGCGGCGGTGCTGGACCGCCGCATCTACGAGGAGGTGGAAGCGGATGTCCGGTCCAACAGCCAGGCCGTTGCCGTCGTCGTGCTGGCCAGCGTCTCCGGCGGGATCGGACTACTCGGCCTCGGGGCGCAGACCCCTCAGTCGCTCGTCACGGGAATCGTCGGGTCTCTGATCGGCTGGCTCGCCTGGGCCGCGCTGACGTATCTGATCGGCACACACCTCCTCCCGGAACCGCAGACGAGAGCCGATGTCGGAGAGTTGCTGAGGACGATCGCGTTTGCCTCCGCCCCTGGTCTTTTACGAGTCCTGGCAGTGCTCCCGGTCCTCGGCCTGACGATTTACGCGATCGCATCGGCGTGGATGCTGTTGGCGATGATCGTCGCGGTGCGTCAGGCGCTCGATTATCGGAGCACCGGCCGCGCGGTCGTGGTGTGCGTCGTCGGGTGGGCTCTTTCACTCGCCGTTGCAGCCGTCATCGGGAATATCTTCGGGCCGACCGTGTTCTGACTCTCGCAGCGGTAACTGCAACTTCTGCTTCGTCGCGTGTTCTACGGTCGCAGGGCCTGATGCGCACCTTTGCGACCGTTGTTCTTTCCGCGACGACTGTGCTTGCCGCACAGACGCCTGAATCGCCGCCGATTCCCTACGTCGCCAGCGTCAAGGTCAACACCTCCGGCTCCGGTTCGTCGTTCACGCGCCGGCTCCCCGGCGGCACCTTCCTCGCCAGCAACATGACGCTGCACGACATGATTGCCTTCGCGCATGGCCTGCAGGCGTTCCAGGTTGAAGGCGGGCCGGACTGGACTCGCGAGGTACGGTTCGACATCACCATCAAAGCGGAGGAGAACGTCGGGCCGGTGGCGATCGGACCAACGCACATCGGCCTCCAGCTGGCGCGCGCGGTGCTGGCCGAGCGTTTCGCGTTTCGCGCGCATCGCGAGACACGCGAGCGTCCGGTCTTTGCGCTCGTCCGCGCTCGAACGGATGGTGCGCTCGGGCCGCGCCTGAAACGGAGCGACACCGATTGCGCCGCGCTCGCCCGCGCTGCGGGCGAATCTGGCGCGCCGTGGCCGCCGCGATCCGCGGACGGACGCATATTGTGCGGACTGCAGATGCAGGGTGACACGCTGACCGCCGGCGGTTATCCGATGCCCGAGCTCCAGCGGTATCTGACGGGACAGACGCAGCGCGCCGTGATCGATCGAACGGGACTGGCGGGCGGCTGGGACTTCGAGTTGACCGGACACTACGACGCCTTCGTGATCTTCGCCCGCTTCGCGGCCTTCGTGGTTAAATGGGTTTCAGGCGCCTGAACCCCTGATGGATCAACGGAATATCCGCAATTTTTCAATCATCGCGCACATCGACCATGGCAAGTCGACGCTGGCGGATCGATTCCTGGAGCTCACCGGCGCCCTGCAGGCGCGCGAGATGGAGGCGCAGGTTCTCGACGCGATGGATCTGGAGCGCGAACGCGGCATTACCATCAAGGCGCATCCGGTCCGGCTGAACTACACGGCGCGAAACGGCGAGTCGTACGTCCTCAACCTGATCGACACGCCGGGCCACGTCGACTTCGGCTACGAGGTGACGCGGTCGCTGGCCGCGTGCGAAGGCGCACTGCTGCTGGTCGACGCGTCGCAGGGCGTCGAGGCGCAGACGCTCGCCAACGCCTACCTTGCCGTCGAGAACAATCTCGAGATCATCCCGGTCATCAACAAGATCGACCTGCCCAGTGCGCAGCCGGAGGAATGCAAGCGCCAGATCGAGGACATCATCGGCCTCGACAGCAGCACGGCCATCCTCGCCAGCGCCAAGGAAGGTACCGGGGTTCAGGACATCCTCGAGGCAATCGTTGCCCGCTTCCATCCTCCTGCGGGAGACCCGGATGCGACTCTCAAGGCGCTGATCTTCGATTCCTGGTACGACGCCTACCGCGGCGTCGTCATCGTCGTCCGAGTGATCGACGGCGTGCTGCGGCCGAAAATGAAAGTGCGGCTGATGGCGACGAAGCAGGACTACGAGGTGGATGGCCTCGGCGTGTTCTCGCCGAAAGCGACGCCGGTGGACGAGCTGGGCGTCGGCGAGGTCGGCTTCATTGTCGCCAACATCAAGATCGTGGCCGACGCCAAGATTGGCGACACCGTCACCGAGGCGGCTCGCCCGACGGTGGAGCCGTTTCCCGGATTCAAGGAACTGAAGCCGATGGTCTTCGCCGGACTGTATCCGGTGGAGAGCCACCAGTATGCGGAGCTGCGCGAGGCGCTCGAGAAGCTGCGTCTCAACGACGCGTCGTTCTTCTACGAGCCGGAGACCTCCGCCGCCCTCGGCTTCGGCTTCCGCTGCGGCTTCCTCGGACTGCTGCACATGGAAATCGTGCAGGAGCGTCTCGAGCGCGAATACAACATGGACCTGGTGACGACGGCACCGGGCGTGTTGTATCGCGTCACCACCACCGACGGAGAGGTGCAGGAGATCGACAGCCCGGCCAAGCTGCCCGACGCCGGGCGGATCGCCAAGCTCGAGGAGCCGGTGATTACGGCGATGATCCTCACGCCGTCGGAGTTCGTCGGCCCTATTCTGCAGCTCTGCCAGGACAAGCGCGGCGTCCAGAAAAAGCTCGAGTACCTCAAGTCGGACCGTGTGCTGATCACCTACGAGCTGCCGTTCAACGAAGTGGTCATGGACTTCTACGATCGGCTGAAGACGATGTCACGCGGCTACGCCTCGCTGGATTACCACGTCACCGGCTACTGGGAGTCGCCGCTCGTCAAGATGGACATCCTGGTCAACGGCGAGCCGGTGGACGCGCTGTCGATCATCGTGCACCGCGACGCGGCCTACGAGCGCGGGCGCGCGCTGGCGTCGAAGATGCGCGAGCTGATCCCGCGTCAGATGTTCGAGATTGCCATTCAGGCGTCGATCGGCAATCGGGTGATTGCGCGTGAATCGGTCAAGGCGCTGCGCAAGAACGTGCTGGCGAAGTGCTATGGCGGCGACATCACGCGCAAGCGCAAGCTGCTCGAGAAGCAGAAGGAAGGGAAGAAACGGATGAAGCGCGTCGGCCGGGTCGAAATCCCGCAGGAAGCGTTCCTGGCGGTCCTGAAAGTGGGGATGGAGTGATGGCAACCCCCAGTGCCGGCGGTCCCACCGGCTATAGAAAATCGACTGTCCGCGAGTACTTCGAGTCGATCTGCATCGCGGTGATCCTGGCCCTGTTCGTCCGCACGTTCGTCGTGCAGGCGTTCAAGATTCCGACCGGCTCGATGGAGAAC
>Ga0307410_10001428_pt1 | contig 10759 bp, 8 predicted proteins | sample 322Ometagenome_3_FD_203707 | JGI IMG/M metagenome (GOLD analysis project Ga0307410, IMG submission 203707) | Maize rhizosphere microbial communities from greenhouse at UC Davis, California, United States - 322HYB-O-3 | ecosystem: Host-associated > Plants > Roots > Rhizosphere > Soil | place...
CGGCGCCGGGGCGCTGGTCCATCGCCGAGAACGTGGACCACCTCACGACCACGGGCAACGTCTACCTGCCGGCGATCGACGAGGCGGTGGAGACCGCGCGCAGCCGCTCGCTCTACCGCGAGGGCCCGTTCCGCTACGGGCTGCTCGAGCGCTTCATGGCCTGGAGCATGGAGCCGCCCGTCCGCCTTCGGCTCCGGTCGCCGCGCACGATCCGCCCCGGACCGCTCCGCCCGCTCGCGATCGTGAGGGAGGACTTCTTCACGATGCAGGAGGCGCTGCGGGCGCGCATTCGCGGCGCGAACGGACTGGACCTCTCGCTGACCAAGCTGCGCTCGCCGCTGGCCAGCCGCCTGATCGTCTCCCTCGGCGCCGCCTTCCGCATCATTCTCGCGCACGAGCGCCGCCACCTCTGGCAGGCGCGGGACGTGCGCGTGTCGCGGGGGTTCCCGGGGGCGTGAGAGGGCGGCGGCGAAATGCGGCTCTCGGCTCTCCGAACGACAGCTCTCGGCTCTCGGCTCTCGGCTCTCGGCTCTCGGCTCTCGGCTCTCGGCTCTCGGCTACGGCGGGATTAGGAACGGCTCGGCGTGAGGCACGTCCGCCTGACGCCGAGGGGTTCCGAACGCCGCCCCGGCTGAAAGCCGAGCGCCGAGCGCCGGGAGCTGCAGTACGAGCGCCCTGACCTGGACGCTCCCCCCTCACCGCCCTCCGCTCAGGGATAGATCCGCTGCATCATCCTGGGGAACGGGATCGCTTCGCGCAGGTGCGGCAGGCCGCAGATCCACGCCACCGTGCGCTCGAGCCCGAGACCGAAGCCGGAGTGCACGTAGGTCCCGTACCGCCGCAGGTCGAGGTACCAGGAGTACGCCGCCTCGGGCAGCTTCTCCTCGCGGATCCGCTGGAGCAGCCGGTCGTAGTCGTCCTCGCGCTGGCTGCCCCCGATGATCTCGCCGTACCCCTCGGGCGCCAGCAGGTCGTCGCAGAGGACCGTGCGCGGGTCGTCGGGGTTCTCCTTCATGTAGAACGCCTTCGCCTCTTTCGGGTAGTTGAAGACGAAGACGGGGCGGTCGTAGTCGGCGACGATCAGCGACTCGTCCTCGGCGCCCAGGTCCTCCCCCCACTGCGTGCTGCTCCCCTTGCGCTGCACGAGGGCGATCGCGTCCGTGTAGTTCAGCCGCGGGAAGGGAGGGACGATCCGCTCGAGCCTGGTGACGTCGCGCTCCAGCTCGCGGAGCTCGGCGCCGCGGCGCTCCAGGCAGCGGCGCACGAGGTAGGAGACGAACTCCTCCTGCAGCCGCATGTTGTCGTTCGAGTCGTTGAACGCCACCTCCGGTTCGATCATCCAGAACTCGGTGAGGTGGCGGCGGGTCTTGCTCTTCTCGGCGCGGAAGGTGGGGCCGAAGGTGTAGATCCGCCCGTGCGCGGCGGCCAACGCCTCGCCGTAGAGCTGCCCCGTCTGCGCCAGGTACGCGGCGCCCTCGTCGAAGTACTCCGTGGAGAAGAGGCCGCTGCGCTCGCCGATGGCCGCCGTCAGGATGGGCGTGTCCGCCCGGACGAAGTCGCGCTCGTAGAAGAAGTCGTGGATCGCCTGCTCGACCTCGTGGCGGATGCGCAGGATCGCCACCTGCCGCGGGCTGCGCAGCCAGAAGTGCCGGTTGTCGAGGAGGAAGTCGACGCCGTGCTCCTTCGGCTGGATGGGATAGTCCGGCGGACTGGCGCCGAGGATCTCGACTGACGTGGCGCCGAGCTCGTAGCCGCTCGGCGCGCGCTCGTCGGCACGGACCGTCCCGGCGACGGCGACCGTCGTCTCCTGCGTGAGCTGCGTGAACCGCTCCCACGACTCCGGCGACACCTCCTTCTTCACCACCACCGCCTGCACCGTGCCACTTCCGTCGCGGACGATGACGAAGCCAATTTTGCCGGACGAGCGCACGTGCGTGACCCAGCCGCGCACAGTCACGCCCTGCCCCGCGAAGCGATGGAGTTCGGAGATGCGAGCGAAGGGGAATGTCATTGATTGATCGTCGGTTACGTCGTGGGGTGGGCAACCTACCGGCGCCGCTCGCGAGTGTCAACGCCGCCCGCGCCGCCGCGCTGGCGGCGCTCGCGTGCGGCGTGATCGGCTGCGCGGCGGGCGGCGGCAGCGTGCCGCGCGAGGCACTGTCGGACGTGCGCGAGTACCTCGGCACGGCCAGCCGCGCGCCGGCCGCGCTCGAGCGCGTGGACTCCGCGCCGGCCACCGTGTGGCGCACCAGCGCCGGGCGCGGCACCACGGGCGCGCCCGCGGTGGGCGACCGCGTGACGGCCATCGCGACGGTGGACCGCTGGGTCTACGCGCTCGACACGCGCACCGGCCGCGTGTTCTGGAAGTTCCGCGGCGACGGCCCCTACGGCGCGGGTCCGGTGATGGCGGGCGGCCGCGTGTTCGCGGCGAGCGAGGGGCGCGAGGGGAAGCTCACGGCGATCGCGCTCGCCTCCGGCAAGCGCCGGTGGCAGGCGAACGTCGGCGACGTGGGCGCACCGCTGGCCGCCGGCGACAGCACCGTTCACGGCGCCACGCAGCAGGGCTTCGCGTTCGCCTACCGGGCCGACAACGGCCGCCGGCTCTGGACGCGGGCGGTGGGGCCCACGCGCTCCGGCCCGCTCCTGCTCGGGCGCTACGTGGTGTACGCCACCCTCACCGACTCGCTCGTCGTGCTCGACGCGGGCACGGGCGCCAACGTGGCCCGCGCCGCCCTTCCGGTGAGCACCGCGGCGCCCCTCGCGCGCCTGGACGACTCCACCGCGCTCCTCGCCTCCGGCTCGGGGCGGCTGGTGGCCGCCGCGGTGCCGTCGGGGCGGGTGCGGTGGCAGGTGGAGACGCGCGAGCCCATCTATGGTGCGCCCGTTGTGACCCAGGACACAGTGTTCGCCCTGACCAACCGGTGCACCTTGTGGGTGGTACCCGTGGCCACCCCCGCGCGGGCGACGACGGAGGCGATCGGCTGCGTTTCGGAGGCCGCCCCGACGATCGTGCGCGGCGGCGTGCTGGTTGCAACCGTGCGCGGCGAGGTGATCTATTTTGACCGCGGCGCGGGGCGCGTCGTCTGGACTCGCGCGGTGCGAGGCGAGCTCCGGCATCCCCCGTCGGTCCGAAATGGTCAGATCCTCGTCGCGCCGATCTTCGGCCCGGTGGTGAGCTTCCGGTGAGCTATCGATGACGCGTCGCGCGCTGCTGCTGGTCCTGGCCCTGTGCCTGGCGACTCCGCTCGCCACGCCGCTGGCCGCACAGACCCCGGGGCGGCAGGGCCGCCCCGGGTGGAGCGCGCTGCGCGTGGCGAAGTGGGCGCTGCTCGCCGGCGCCGCCGGCTTCGCCGCGTACGCGCTCACGCACAGCACGCGCGCCGAGCGCTCGTACGACGCGCTGCGACGCCTCTGCGACGAGGAGCCGGCGCGTTGCGTCCTGGACGGCGGGCACTACCCGGACGAGGCCGCCGAGCGATACTACCGGACCGCGCAGGAGGAGGACCGCCGCGCCCAGGTGGGGATCGTGGGCGGCCAGGTCACCCTGCTCGGCAGCGTGGGGCTCTTCATCTACGATCTCCGGAACGGGCGGGGGCCGGAGAACATTCCTTACCCCACACCGGCGCGGTCCGCGGCCGGGAGCCCCATTGTTGGGGCCGGCGTTCGGTTATCCTTCTGACATGACGCTACGCGCCAGGCTCGCGCTGGGCCTCCTCGCCATCGCCGCCGTCCTGCTGTTGCCGCTGCTCTTCAGCCTGCGCTCGCTGAACGGGCTGCAGGGCAACATGCGGGAGCTGCGGCGCGTGGAGTTCTCCGCCTCGCTGGCGCTCGGCCGCCTGCGCGAGGCGACCGACGAGGTGCGCCGGAGCGAGCTCGCCACCTACATCGCCTACGACAGCCTGGGGGAGCCGCGCCTCGAGCGCGCGGTGGACTCGCTCAACATCGCGGTGGACTCGCTGCGCTCCGTCTGGCCGGCGGGCCCGCTGCAGCCCATCGTCCGACGCGCCGACGACATCGCCAACTTCGCGCCGGTGGAGCTGGCGCTGGTGCGCGAGCGCAGGCTCGACCAGGCGGACACGCTGCGCACCACCGGCATGCTCCCGGCGATCGAGAAGCTCGAGTGGTCGATCGCCGAGGCGGAGCGGGTTCTCCGCCTGCAGACCGAGACGCGCGTGAACGCCACCGCGGACCACACGTACCAGGCGTTCGAGTTCGCCACCAGCTCCGCGCTCGCCGCGCTCCTCCTGGCCACGCTCATCGCCGTGTGGCTGACGCGCACCATCAGCCGCCCGGTGCGCGACCTGGAGCGCGGCATGGAGGCGGTGGCGAACGGCGAGTTCGGCCACGAGCTGCAGATCGCCCCCAACCGCCACGACGAGTTCGGCCGCCTGGCGGTGAGCTACCAATCGATGGCGACCCAGCTCGCCGAGCTCGACAAGCTCAAGGCGGAGTTCGTCTCGGTCGCGTCGCACGAGCTGAAGACGCCGCTCAACGTCATCCTCGGCTATCTCAGCCTGCTCGAGGACGGCGTGTACGGCAACCTTTCCGCCAAGCAGCGCGAGGTGCTGGCGACGATCGGCTCGCAGTGCCAGGCGCTCGCGCGCCTCGTCAAGCAGCTGCTCGACGTGAGCCGCTTCGAGGCGGGGGGAGGGAAGCTGGAGCCGCGCGCCATCGACCTCGTCTCCTTCTTCGACGAGCTCGAGGACGCGTTCCAGGTGCTCGCGAGCCAGCGCGGCGTGACCTTCGAGGTCTCGCTCTCGCCGGAGCTCCCCGCCGAGGTGGTGTGGGACGCCGACCGCATCAACGAGGTGCTCGGCAACCTCGTCTCCAACGCCTTCAAGTTCACCGACCGCTACGGCCGCGTGGAGCTCACCGTGGAGCCGGTCAACGGCTCCGTCGTCATGGAGGTGCGAGACACCGGCGCGGGGATCCCGCCGGCGCAGCTCCCGCACATCTTCGAGAAGTTCTACCAGGCCGACAACCAGACCGCCGCGTCGGCGAAGGGGACGGGGCTGGGGCTCGCCATCGCCAGGGAGATCGTGGACGCACACCACGGCAGCATCACCGTCGACAGCACGCCGGGAATCGGGACGGTGTTCACCATCACCCTCCCCGTGCAGGTGGTGCCCGGGCGGCGCTCCACCCCCGCGCAGCTCGTCACCGAGGGCGCCGCGTGAGCCTCCGCACCGCGCTCCTTCCGGCGATGGTCGCAGCGGCGGCGATCGCCGGCGCCTGCTCGCCGAGCCTGTCGCGCCGGCCGTCGGCGACGGGGGACAACCAGAGCTGGCCGGCGGCGCTGAGCGCGGCGCAGCGCGCCGCCGACGAGGGGCGCTACGCGGACGCCGAGCGCGAGCTCGCGGTGTTCGCGGAGCTGCACCAGGGGTCGCCCGAGGCGGTGGAGAGCGCCTACTGGCGCGCGCTCTTCCAGCTCGATCCACGCAACGCCGCCGGCACGCCGCGCGACGCGGTGTCGCTCGTGGACACGCTGCTCCTCGCGCCGGGAGAGCAGCCGCGGCGCGTCGAGTCGCTCGTGCTCCGCCGCACCGCGCTCCTGGTGGACTCGCTCCGCCGGGTGGTGGCCACGCCCAGGCCGCCGGTGATCGTGCGCGACACCTCGCGCGACCTGGCCCGCGAGCGGCAGTGGGAGGAGCAGCGCAAGGTGCTGCGCGACTCGCTCGAGCAGACGCTGGCCGAGCTGGAGCGCATCAGGCGCGCGCTCGCCGAGCGGCGCCCGTGAGCGCGCCGGTCAGCCGACCCTGAACAGCTCCAGGCTGCGCTTGTAGCGCTCGCCGAGCACCTTGCGCATGCCCGCGTGCTCGGGGCGCTCCAGCTCCGGGTCGCGGGCGAGCAGCCCCTCGGCCGCCTCGCGCGCCACGTCGTTGAGCGCCTCGTCGCGCAGCGGGTCCGCGATGCGGAAGGTGGGGAGCCCGCTCTGCCGCTCCCCGAACAGGTCGCCCATGCCGCGGAGCTGCAGGTCGGCGCGCGCGATGGCGAAGCCGTCCTCGGTGCCCACGAAGATGTTCAGCCGCTCCGCCGCCTCCTGGCTGACGTCGCCGAGCAGCACGCAGTACGACTGCTCCCCCCCGCGGCCCACGCGGCCGCGCAGCTGGTGGAGCTGCGAGAGCCCGAACCGCTCGGGGTGCTCGATGAGCATCACCGTCGCGTTGGGAACGTCGATCCCCACCTCGATGACCGTGGTCGACACGAGCACGTCGATCTCGCCGGCGAGGAAGGCGCGCATGACGCGGTCCTTCTCCTCGGCGGGGAGCCGGCCGTGCAGGAGCCCGACGCGGCGGCTCGCGAACGCCGTCGCGCTCAGCTCCGCGTGCATCGTCGTCGCCGCCTTCATGTCGGTCTTCTCGCTCTCCTCGATCACGGGGTAGACGACGTACGCCTGCCGCCCCGCGGCCACCTCGCGGTCGATGAACTGCAGCACCCGCGCGCGGGCCGACTCCGGGCGCAGCGCCGTGGTCACCGGGCGCCGCCCCGGCGGGCGCTCGTCGAGGATGCTCACGTCCAGGTCGCCGTAGAGCGTGAGCGCGAGCGAGCGCGGGATCGGCGTGGCGCTCATCAGCAGGACGTCGGGCGCCTCGCCCTTGGCGGTGAGCGCCTTCCGCTGCTCCACGCCGAAGCGGTGCTGCTCGTCGATGACGACGAAGCCGAGGCGGCCGAAGACGGCGCTCTCCTGCACGAGGGCGTGCGTGCCGATGGCGAGCAGCGGCGCGGGGCGCGCGAGGCGCTCCGCGCCCGCGCGGCGCTCCCGCGCGCCCTGGCTTCCCGTGACCAGCACCGGGCGCACCTCGAGCGGCTCCAGCAGCCCGGACATGGTGCGCATGTGCTGCTCGGCGAGCAGCTCCGTGGGCGCCATCACCGCCGCCTGGTAGCCGTTCTCCATCGCGAGCAGGCAGGCGAAGAGCGCGACGATCGTCTTCCCGCTCCCCACGTCGCCCTGCAGCAGCCGGTGCATGCGCCGGTCGCTGCACATGTCGGCGACGATCTCGCGCGCCGCGCGCGCCTGCGCCCCGGTGAGCTCGTACGGGAGGGAGCGGCGCAGCGCGCTCGTCAGCTCGCGCCGGTTCACGTAGGTGATCCCGCCCCGCCGCTCGCGCGCCAGCGCGTTGGCGCGGCGGTGGAGGATCTGCACGAAGAGCAGCTCCTCGTAGGCGAGCCGGGCGCGCCCCTCCAGCGCCTCGCCGATGGACGCCGGGCGGTGCACCATGCGCAGCGCGTCGCGCAGCGGCGGCACCGCGGCGGGCAGCCGCAGCGTGTCCGGCAGGTACTCCTCGACGAGCGGGAGCAGCGGCTCGAGGTGCGCCTCCACGAGCCCGCGGATGACCTTGAACGAGAGCCCCTCGGTCGCCGGGTAGACCGAGAGCACGCGCCCGCCGGCGGTGCCCTCGTCCTCCTGCCCGAGGTTCACGTACTCGCGCGGCTGGAGCTGGCGGCCGTGGTAGAAGCGCACCGCGCCGCTGAGGAGGAGCACGTCCCCCTTCTCGATCGTGCGGTCGAGGTACGGCTGGCCGGGCCAGGCGGCCTCGATCATCCCGGTGTCGTCCCGCACGACCGCCTGGAAGATGCGCAGCCCCTTCCGCGTGGGGATGATGCCCTTCGACACGACGCGCCCGATGACGGTCGCGTCCATCCCCGGCTCGAGCGACGAGATGTGCGAGACGGTGCTCGCGTCCTCGTAGCGGTGCGGGACGTGGTAGAGCAGGTCGCCGGCGGTGTGCACGCCGAGCCGGGCGAGCGCCTCGGCGCGGCGCGGGCCCACCCCCTTGAGGTAGGTGACCGGCGTCTCGAGCGTGAGGCGCGGGGCCGCCGGCGACGCGGGCCGCCTCACCTCGCGTCCCCTCACGCGCTCACTCCTCGAACACGTCCCGGGCGAACGCCTCGGCGTCGAACGGCACGAGGTCCGCCGCCTTCTCCCCCGTGCCCAGGAACTTCACCGGCACGTCGATCGCCTCGTGCACCGCGAGCACGATCCCGCCGCGCGCCGTGCCGTCCGTCTTGGTCACCACCAGCCCGCTCACCGGCACCGCCTCGGCGAAGGTGCGCGCCTGCGACACGGCGTTCTGCCCGATGGTGCCGTCGAGGACGAGCAGCGTCTCGTGCGGCGCGTCGGGGAGCCGTTTCTTGATCACGCGCACCACCTTCTTCAGCTCGTCCATCAGGTTGGTGCTCGTGTGCAGCCGCCCGGCCGTGTCCACGATGACCACGTCCACGCCGCGCGTGACCGCCGCGTCGATGGCGTCGAAGGCGACGGCGGCCGGGTCGCTCCCCGCCTGCGCCCCCACGAAGTCCGCCCCCGCCCGCTCCGCCCAGACGCGGAGCTGGTCGATGGCCCCGGCGCGGAACGTGTCGCCCGCGGCCACGAGCACGCGCTTGCGCTGGGCGCGCAGGCGCGTCGCGAGCTTGCCGATGAAGGTCGTCTTCCCCGCCCCGTTGATGCCGATCACGAGGATCACCGTCGGGCCGGTGGCGGCGAAGCGGAGCGCCGGGTCGCTGTTGCCGTTCTCGAGCGACTGGCGCACGCCGAGCCGGAGCGCGTCCAGGAACTCGCGCTGCGACTTGATGTAGCCGCGGTTGGCGAGCCGGTCGATCTCGGCGACGAGCTCCATCGTCGTCTTGACGCCGAAGTCGGCGGCGAGCAGCACCTCCTCCACCTGCTCGAGCGAGCCGGGGCTGACGCCGCCGCGCGCGAGTACGCCGACGTCGGTGAGCGCGACTTCCTTGATCTTCTGCCAGAGGGAGCGCCTGGGGACGTCCCCCTCGCGCCGGGATAGGAGAGCCATGACGTGACTGCGGTTCGAGGTCCGACACGACGGCACACGTCGCGACCGCGCCGCGGCCCGCCGCCCGTCCAGCGCTCAAGTTAACAGCCGGGCGGGCGGCGGACGCGCCCCGCCGCCCCCGGACTCAGCGCAGCCCGAGCCGCCGCCGCGTCAGCCACTCGGCGCAGAGCAGCACCAGGGCGACGGCGTACGCCCAGCCGAGCGAGCGAAGGCGCGGCGCGTCGCCCAGGGGCGCGCCCGTGCCCACGCGGCCGGCGCGCACGGTGCGCTGGCGGGGCAGCCACTCGCGCGAGGGGTTCACGGCGAGCAGGGTGGTGCCCCCGCGGACGCGCACGTCGTAGACGCCCGGCGCGAGCGGAGCGCTCTCGGTCACGGTGGCGCCGGCACCGAAGCGGAGCGTCACCGAATCCTCGCCGCCCGGCCCGCCGCGCCGCACGAGGGCGACCGTCACGACGCTGTCCGCACCGGCGCCCCGGCGCCAGCGCACGGCCTCGCCGGCGCGCACCACCGGGTCCGCGGGGAGCGCGGCGCGCACGTCGCTCCGCTCCCCGGCGAGCCAGTCGAACAGGCTCCCCCAGAGCGTGGCGTAGGCGTCCGCGCTCGTGCCGCCGCGAAACTGCCACCGCCAGAGGCCGGAGGCGGTGACGATCACGGTGCGCCGCGCCCCCTCGATCCCGACCACCGGCGCGCGCCGGTCGCCGCGGCGCCCCTGGCGCACCTCGAGCCCCTCCCAGCTCCCGCGCGGCGGCGTGGCGCCGATGGCGATGGGCGGGAGGGAGTCCCACGGCACGCCGGCGAGGGCGGCGGCGATCGGCGACGCGGGGGCGCCCGTCGCGTACCACTCGGTGGCGCCTTCGGCGGGCGGGGCCAGCAGCGCGAGGGCGCCGGCGGTCACGTCGCGCGGGCGCCCCAGCGCCGCCGTGTCGCCGTGCAGCACGACGAGCGGGGCCGACCGCACCGCCCGCCGCACCTCCTCCTCGCTCACCGCCGCCAGCGACCCGTCGGCGCGCCAGTTGCCGGGCGCGACGCGGAAGTAGCCGCGCGTCGGCAGGGAGAGGGCGCCGCGCAGGACGCCGAGGGCGTAGCGGGCGTCGAAGTCGGGAGAGGTGGAGACGAAGACGGCCCCCGCGGCCGCGGACACGTCGAGCGCGACGGTGAGCGAGTCGTTGCGCGGCTCGGCGTCGCCGGCGGCGAGGGCGGCGCGGAGCAGCCGCTCGCCGTCGCCGTTCGGCACGGGGAGCCGGAAGGTGAACGCGCGCTCGCCGAACGGCGCGAGCGGCTCGAGCGGTGCGCGCGCGGCGCGACGGTCGCCCACCAGGAGATCGAGCGCGGTGGCGCCGGAGCCGGCGGCGCCGGCCTGCACGCGCACGCGCACGTCCACCGTGTCGCCGCCCACGGCGGCGCGCGGCGCCTCCAGCGCCAGCACGCCGGCGTCGGGGCTCGCCGCCCGCTCCACCACCTCCACGCGCGAGCCGGGGGGGAGCGACCCGAGCGCGGCGGGATCGTCGATCTCGCCATCGGTCACGACCACGAGCGCCCGCCCGGCGGCGAGCGCGCGCTCCACCGCCGGGCGTACCGCGCTCGCCGCGTCCCCCGGGGCCTCGGGCGGCAGGCCGGCGAGGCGGAGCGAGTCGCCGAACAGGTAGGTGGAATCCGCGCCGGCGGAGCGGAGCCGCGCACGCGCGCGGCTCCACGCGTCGCCGTCCGCGCCGCGCTGCCAGCTCGCCGACGCGTCCAGCGCGGCGAAGGGGCGCGGCACGCGCGCGCGCCCGATCGGCGCGTCCAGCAGCAGCGCCACGATGAGCGTGACGGCGCCGGAGCGCGCGAGCGCGGGAATGAGCGAGCCGCCGGGACGCAGGCCGTACTGCAGCACGCCGACGCCGGCGCCCGCGACCACGGCCACGAGCCAGGGAATGAGCACGGCCGGAATCTAGCGGCGCACGCGGCGGCGGAGGGGGCCGCGCGGT
>Ga0307410_10001433_pt1 | contig 10738 bp, 8 predicted proteins | sample 322Ometagenome_3_FD_203707 | JGI IMG/M metagenome (GOLD analysis project Ga0307410, IMG submission 203707) | Maize rhizosphere microbial communities from greenhouse at UC Davis, California, United States - 322HYB-O-3 | ecosystem: Host-associated > Plants > Roots > Rhizosphere > Soil | place...
AGCGGCGCACCGGCAGGGGCAGGGGTGTGACGACTGCGGCCGTCGCGAAAGGTGTTGCGGCGGAGGGGGTCCCGGGCGCGGTCCCGGACATCGACAGGGGGCCGGGGGAGGGCTCCACGAGCTCGATGGTCATGCGGACTCCGGAAGACTTGCCACCACGCGACGTTTCGGGCGGGATGCCGTCACCGGGTCGGACGCGAGCAGTATGCGGCCTGCTCCGGCGCGCCGACAAGACGGCCACGCCGGACCCACGGGTCAGGTGGCGAGACCTACCCGCGGCGGCGCTGCCGAGTCGCTCGCGCGCTGCGGCTCCGCGCCTGTGGTGGTGTGCCGCTCTCGTCCGTGGCCGCCGTGCCAGTCGACCACCAGCAGTGTCGCGTCGTCGGCCAGGGCCGGGCCGGCCAGCTCCACGACCTTGCGGGTCAGGGCACGGGTCGCCTCACGCGGGTGCAGCTCCCGGGTGTGCCCGATCTCGGCCCGCAGGTCGATCTCAGCGGCATTTCGCTCCAGCATCCCGTCGGTCACGAGCACCAAGCGGTCACCGGGCTCGAGCCGGACGTCGGTGCTGCGGTAGTCCGTGTCCGGGAACATCCCGAGGGGAAGGTCCACGGGAAGCGTCACCGGGGTGACGGAGCCGGCCCGCCACAGGTAGGGGAATACGTGCCCGGCGTTGACCAGGGCGAGCGTGCCCGTCACCAGGTCGAGCCGGCCGAGCAGGCCGGTCGCGAAGCCTTCAGAGCCAGTGGCCCCGGCGTGCTCCCAGATGCTGGCATTGGCCACCGCCGCCTGCTCGAGCAGTGACGCGCCAGAGCGGCGTGCGTTGCGCAGGCTTCCGACGCACAGGGTGGCGTTGAGCGCGCTGGCCACTCCGTGGCCCATGGCGTCGGTCAGCGACAGGTGGAGCGCATCGCGGGCGAGGCAGTAGTCGAAGGAGTCCCCGCCGACGGAGGCCGCCGGCTCGAGCCAGGCCGAGAGGGTGAAGGCGCCCGCTTCACAGGTGAAGGCGGCGGGTAGCAGCCGACGCTGGATCTCCGCGGGGAGGGTGAAGGTGGTGGTGCGCTGGCCCCACTCGAACAGGTCGGTGTGCCGTCGGTTGGCGATGATGACGAACGAGAGGAGGTGACCGATCCGGCTGATCGCGGAGACGGTGGCGGCGTCCGGCTCCGCAGGAACCACCAGCTCGAGCAGTCCGAGCACCTCACCCCGCTCGGTGACCGGGGCCAGCACCGTCCACTCCTGAGCGGTGGTGCCCGTGGCACCACCGTCAGTGGGAGGCACCACCTGCACTGTCTGGGTGCGCACAGCCACCTCGGCCGGGCCCCCGTCGAAGGGCCGCACGACCGCCTGTTCCGCGGCGTCGAACCGCACCGTGGCATCCTCTTCGCCCGCGCGGGGGACGAAGACGCTCTCCGCGTCACCGCCGCTGGCGTGGGACATCCGGATGAATCCACTACCGGAGAGGTCCTCGATGAGGAGGAAAGCCGCACCGGCGTGCAGCGTGTGAGCCAGGGCGCGGGTGACCGCCTCCACGGCGTCGAGAGGCGAGGCGTTCTCGGCCGCGTCCAGCACCAGGCTGAGAGCATCTTTCGGGTCGACCGCCTCCATGTCTGGAGCATAGAGCGGCCTTGTGTCCGGGCGGTGTCCGTTCCGGTGGTCCCGCTCCTCCTCAGCCGAGCGGGGCGCCCTCGCAACAGGGGACGATGTGGCCACAGGAGTCGCAGCGCTGGTGCGAGGTCTCCCACCGCATCGGGGCGCCACAGCTGTCGCACGGAGCGAGACCCCCGATGGTCGGCTGGCAGGCGGCCGACGCGGTGGTCTGGGTCTGCGTGTCACTCACCGGGCCACCGTAACGGCTCACTCCGGCCGCCAGCCGCACGCTCGCCGGAGTGGCACGCCCGACGCCGCACCCGGCGCTCCACCGTGCCGTCCGTTGCGCACGTCACGATTGGGGAAATGTTCACACAGATGTACCCAAGCGTGGAACAAAGTGCCATATTGGGCACCGATGTCCCCGCTGCTGTCGGTCGGGTCGGCCCGTGTCGGGTCGCCTCGAGTCCGACGTTCGATCGCAAGGAGTCCCCATGCAGAAGTCCCGTCCCCGCGCACTGCCCGTGCGGAGCCTGGTCGTCGGAGCGGCCCTCGTCACGTCGCTGGCGGCCACCGGCTGCTCGGGTGGCAGCAAGGCGTCGGGCGGTCAGGCCGACGGCCCGCTGGTGTTCGGCATCAGCGCCGACCCGACGCAGACCATCCCGTGGCTGTCCACCTCGACGCAGTCGATCCAGGTCCTCGGCCAGATCTACAGCACGATGCTCAACACGGACGCGAACCTGCAGCCCGCGGCCGGTCTGGCCGACCTGCCGAAGGTCTCGGACGACGGCCTCACCTACACCTTCACGCTCAAGAAGGACCTGAAGTTCGGCAACGGCTCCGCCCTGGACTCCCAGGACGTCAAGTACACGTTCGAGACGATCATGGACCCGGCGACGAAGGCGACCTCGGCGTCCTACTTCGCCTCCGTGAAGAGCGTGGAGGCCCCTGACCCGCAGACGGTGGTCGTGACGCTCAAGGCCCCGGACGCGTCGTTCGTCTCGGCGCTGTCGAACGTCAACACCTCCATCGTCCCCTCCGACGTGCCGGTCGAGAGCCTGACGACCAAGCCGGTCGGTTCGGGGCCCTACCTCTTCGAGAGCCGCACGCCCAACCAGTCGATCACCCTCAAGGCCAACCCCGGCTACTACCAGGGCAAGCCCGGACTGAGCGGGGTGCAGTTCCGTGTCATCGCGGACGAGAAGGCGATGGTCTCGGCGCTGCGCTCGGGCGCGGTCGACATGGCGGTCTTCGACAACTCGGTCACGGCCAAGACCGCCACGGCCGCCAACGTCCAGGTCTCCACGGTCGACCAGCTGAACTTCCACGTCCTGCAGCTGCGCGCCGACGCGCCGGCCCTGAAAGACGTCAACGTGCGCCTGGCCATCTCGTGCGCCATCGACCGCAAGCAGGTCCTGGACACCGCGGCCCTCGGGGCCGGGAAGGTCACCGGCCCGATCACCTCGCCCGCCTTCCGCTCCGACCCCGACAGCCGGCCCTGCCCGACCCGTGACGTCGCCAAGGCGCGCGAACACCTCGCCAAGGCGGGGAAGCCCGGGGGCCTCACGATCAACATGATCACCTCGCAGGGGCTGTACTCCACGGCGGTCAACGAGGCGCAGAACATCCAGGCGCAGCTGAAGGAGGTGGGCATCGACGTCAAGGTCGAGACCCTGGACTCCAACGCCTACGTGCAGCGCTGGCTCGCCGGCGACTTCGACACCGCCATCGCCCTCAACGGCGGCAGCACCGACCCCAACACCATGTACGCCCGCTACTTCACCAGCACGGGCTCGTTCAACAAGGTGGCCGGCTACCGGTCGGCGTCGCTCGACAAGCTGTTCGCCGAGGGCAAGGCCACGACGGACCCGAACCAGCGCAAGGCCGTCTACGCCAAGGTCTCCCAGGAGCTCGAGGACAACGCGGCCTGGGTGTGGACCTACACCGGCAACCTCTACGTCGCGGCGAACAGCGCGGTGAAGGGCTTCGAGCCGCGCACCAACGGCGACCTCAGCACCCTGTGGAAGGCCACCATGTCGGCGTCCTGACGAGGCGCACGACCGCCCTGCACCACCGCCCCTGACGCCTCGCCTGACGCGGCCCCGTGCCGCGTCCGGCCCGCTCCCCGGGACCACCACCATGTCGTTGCTCTTCGCCCTCTCCCGCCACCCCGTGCTGCGCCGCGTGCTCGAGGCGCTGCTCACCCTCGTGGGTGTCTCGGTGCTGACCTTCGTGCTGCTGAGGGTGCTGCCCGGTGACCAGATCACGGCGAACTACGGCATCGAGGCCGGGGCGCTCAGCCCCGAGCAGCTGGACGACCTGCGGGCCTACTACGGGCTCGACCAGCCCCTGGTGGGCCAGTACGTGAACTGGCTGGGAGGCGTCCTGAGCGGCAACCTCGGCATCTCGAGCACGTCGCGGCAGAGCGTGCTCGACATGACGGCCTCGGCGCTGCCGACCACCCTCGAGCTCGCCGTCCTGTCGATCCTCATCGGCCTGGCGCTGGGCGTCCCCGGTGGCCTGCTCGCCGCGAGCCGGCCGGGCGCGACGCGCGACAGCGGGTCGCAGCTGGCCAGCCTGATGGCCCTGTCGCTGCCCACCTTCCTCGTGGCGACCGTCGTGTCGACCTGGCTGGCCAACACCTTCGGCTGGAACCCCAACGGTGAGGAGTTCGCCACCCTCGCCGAGGACCCCGGCCTCAACCTGCAACAGATGCTGCTGCCGGCCCTGGTCCTCGGCATCAGCATCGCCTCACCCGTCTTCCAGACCGCCCGGGCCTCGGTGCTGACCATCCGCGACGAGGACTACATCCGCACCGCGCGCGCCAAGGGAGTGCCGTCCCGGAGGCTGCAGTGGCGGCACGTCCTCCGCAACGCCCTCATCCCGATCGTCACGATCGGCGGGCTGCAGTTCGGCTTCCTCCTCGGGGGGACGCTCGTGATCGAGCAGATCTTCTCCATCCCGGGCATCGGCCGGCAGGTGCTGCTGGGCCTGAACCAGAAGGAGTATGCCGTGGTGCAGAGCACCGTCCTCGTCATCGCCGTGATGTTCGTGCTGGTCAACCTGGCGACCGACCTGCTCTACCGCGTCGTCGACCCCAAGGTGCGCGCCGAGTGAGCGCCACGACGACGGTGCCGGCACGGGCGGTGCGGACCTCCCGCCGTTCGCAGTTGCTGACCGCGCTGCGCGCCCCGTCCGCCGTGGTGGGCGTCGTCCTCACAGCCGTGGTCGTGCTGCTCGCCCTGGCGGGGCTGCTGGGGCTGACACCCCACGACCCCGCGGCCCAGGACGTCACGGCGGCGCTGCAGAGCCCCTCGGGGTCCCACTGGTTCGGCACCGACCAGTTCGGTCGCGACGTCTTCTCCCGCGTCGCCGCGGGGTTGGCGAACTCCCTGCGCATCGCCATCGTCTCCGTCGGTGCAGCCGGCGTCGTCGGGGTGCTCCTCGGCGTCCTCGCCGGCTACTTCCAGGGCCTGCTCGACCGCGTCGTCGGGGTGGTCACCAACGTGCTGTTCGCGTTCCCCTCGCTGCTGCTCGCGCTGGCGCTCGCCGCCACCCTGGAGCGCAGCTGGGTGACGGTCAGCCTCGCGATCGCCACCGTCTACATGCCCATCTTCGCGCGAGTGGCGCGGGGACCGGTGCTGAGCCTGCGCACGGTCGACTACGTCACCGCCTCGACCGCGATCGGACGGTCCCGGATGTCAACGCTGTTCGCCCATGTGGTGCCCAACATGCGCGGGATCCTCGTCGTGCAGACGACGCTCTCGCTGTCGTGGGCGATCCTCACCGAGGCGTCGCTGAGCTTCCTCGGTTTCGGCACGCCACCGCCCGCGGCCTCCCTCGGCGGCATGGTCTACGACGCCCAGACGCTCTCGACCGTGGCGCCGTGGATGCTGGCATTCCCGGGAGCAGCCCTGGTCGTCTTCGTGGTCGGGCTCAACCTGCTGGGCGACAGCCTGCGCTCGGCGCTGGACCCGCGTTCGCGAGGGACCCGCTGATGAGGGTGCTGGGCATGATCTCCGGGACGTCGCACGACGGCATCGACGTCGCCATCTGCCACTTCGAGCGTGACGGCGACGAGCTCCGCGGGCGGGTCGAGCTCGTCGACTCCGTTCCCTACGACGACGAGCTGCGCCGACGGCTCGTGGCGGCGCTGCCACCCGCGGGCACGACCCTCGCGGACGTCACCCGGCTCGACACCCTCATCGGCCAGGCGTTCGCGGAGGCCTCCGAGTCCGCCCTGGCGGCGCACCGGTCGGCCGGTGGTGACCCCGTGGACGCGGTCGCCTCCCACGGCCAGACCGTCTACCACTGGGTCGAGGATGGCGTCGCGCTCGGCACGCTGCAGCTCGGCCAGCCGGCCTGGATCGCCGAACGGACAGGCCTGCCCGTCGTCGGCGACCTGCGGATCGCCGACATCGCCGCCGGCGGGCAGGGGGCGCCGCTGGTGCCGCTGCTCGACCAACTCGTGCTGGACCCGCTGCGGGCCGGCGGCGCCACCGTGGCGGCGCTCAACCTGGGCGGGATCTCCAACGTCACCGTGTGTGCTCCCGGCGCCGCCCCGGTGGCCTGGGACATCGGTCCGGCCAACGCACTCGTCGACGCCGTGCTGGCAGCGGACCCCAGGACTCCCTCGGCCTTCGACCGCGACGGCGAGGTCAGCGCCTCGGGGCAGGTCGTGCCCGAGCTGCTGGAGGTGCTGCTCGCCGAGCCCTACTACCGTGACCCGGCCCCGAAGAGCACGGGCAAGGAGCTCTTCCACGCCCGCTACGTCGACGACGTCCTCGCCGCCTGGGGTGGCACGGTGACGCTGCCCGACCTTGTCAGGACGCTGTTGGAGCTCACCGCCCGCACCGTCGCGGACGCCGTGACGGCCGCTGGTGTGGAGCAGGTCTTCGTCTCCGGCGGGGGTGCGCGCAACCCCACCCTCCTGCGGGCGCTGGGGGCCGCGGCACCCGGCGTGCGGTTCCGGGCGACCACCGACCTCGGCCTCGACCCCGACGCCAAGGAGGCCATCGCGTTCGCCCTCATCGGCTGGGCGACGCTGCACGGCATACCGGGAAACGTCCCGAGCTGCACAGGGGCAGTGGCGCCGCGCGTCCTCGGTGCGATCACCACGGCACCGGGCGGAGGGGTGCTGCCGGTGGCTGGAGGGGCGGCACCCGCCAGCCTCGTCCTCGAGGACGCGACCCGGTGACCCTCGATGCCGACCCCGTCGTCGAGGCGCTCCTGTCGCTCGGTGGCCCGGGCACGCACCCCGCGGGTGCGGTGGTGGGCGTGCTGGCCGGTTCAGAGGCGGCGGTGGCGGCCGGCGGGTATGCCGTGCTCGCCGGTCCGGGCCCGGCGGCCCGCCCGATGACCGTGGACACCCAGCTCGACCTCGCCTCCGTCACCAAGGTCGCCGCGACGACCGCCCTGGCGATGCGCCTCGTCGCGGACGGGAGCCTCGACCTCGAGGCGCCCGTCGCGGCACACCTGCCCGGCGTCGAAGGGGCGCACACGAACGTGCGGGTGCGGCACCTGCTGGAGCACACGTCGGGGCTTCCCCCGTGGCGGCCGCTCTACTGCCACACCACGGCGCGCCACGAGGCACTGGCCCTGGCCGCCACGACGCCGCTGCTCTCCGAGCCGGGCACGCGTTGGGCCTACTCGGACCTGGGCATGATCACCCTCGGCGCGGTGCTGGAGAGCGTCACCGGCCGGCGGCAGGACGCCGCGTTCGACGAGCTCGTCGCCGCTCCGCTGGGCCTGCGCCGCACCGGCTTCGGACCCGTCGCCCCCGGCGGGGCCGCGGCGTCGGGCGACGGCGACGTCATCGAGCACGAGATGGTCGCCTCTGGCGACCCGTACCCGGTCGACGACCGCGTCGACGACTTCACCGGCTGGCGCACCGAGCCACAGGTGGGTGTGGTCAACGACGGCAACGCCGCTCACGCCCTGGGTGGGGTCGCCGGTCACGCCGGTCTCTTCGCCACGGTGCCGGAGCTGCTCCGGCTCGGCCGGTCGCTGGTCGACCCCGACTGCCTGCCGGCAGAGGTGGTCGCGACCTTCACGGGCCCCCTGGGCGTCGCGCCGGAGCGCGCCCTGGGCTTCCGGCTCTCGAGCGTGACCGTGGCGGGGGACACCGTCCCCCTGGCGGTGCACGGCGGGTTCACCGGCACGTTCCTCGCCGTGGCGCTCGACCGCGAGCTCGTCGTCGCGGCGGCCGCCACCCGGCTCCACGGGACGACCGGCACCGTCGACCGCCCACTCGCCTCGCGCTCCTCGCTGGTGTCCACGGACGACATCGCGGCCACGGCGCTGGCGGGCGTCACCTCCGTCCTGGAGGCCGCGGATGCGCTGCCTCCACGCACCCACGACCGGTCCCGGCTGCAGACAGGAGCACCATGACCACGACCACGGCGGCCACCCCCGCCGAGGACCTCCGCGACGGCCCGCTGCTGGCGGTCAGGAACCTCACTGTCGGATTCGAGACGCCACACGGGCCGGTCGAGGCGGTGCGTGACGTCAGCCTCGACATCGCCCGCGGGGAGACGGTCGCCGTCGTCGGCGAGTCGGGGTCTGGCAAGTCGACGCTGGCCGCCTCCATCAACCGGCTGCTCGCCTCCAACGGGCACATCAGCGCGGGCAGCATCCGCCTCGACGGCGCCGAGCTGACCGGGCTGGGTGAGAAGGCGATGACGACCGTCCGCGGCAACCGGATCGGCATGGTGCCGCAGGACCCGATGACCAACCTCAACCCGGTGATGAAGGTCGGGGCCCAGATCGTCGAGGCGCTGGAGGTGCACGGTCGGGCCTCCGGCCGAGAGGCGCGCGACCAGGCCGTGGCCCTGCTGGAGAAGGCGGGGATCACCGACGCCGCGTCGCGCTTCCAGCAGTACCCGCACGAGTTCTCGGGCGGGATGCGGCAGCGCGTGCTCATCGCGATGGCGCTCGCCTGTCGACCGGAGCTGCTCATCGCCGACGAGCCGACCTCGGCGCTCGACGTGACCGTGCAGCGCATGGTGCTCGACCAGATGCAGGAGCTCGCCGACGAGCTTGGGGCCGCGGTCATGCTCATCACCCACGACCTCGCGCTGGCCGCCGAACGGGCCGACCGGGTCGTGGTCATGTACCGCGGTGAGGTCGTCGAGCAGGGGCCCTCCGGTGAGGTCATCGCGGCCCCGCAGCACGAGTACACGCGCCGGCTCCTCGCCGCCGCGCCGAGCATGGCGACGCCGAAGATCTCGACAACCGTCACCGACCCCACCAGCCGCGAGGTGCTCCTGTCGCTGCGGGGCGTCGAGCGGCGCTACCGGTTGCGTGGACGGCGGGAGCCGATCGTCGCGGTCGGCGGGCTCGACCTCGACGTCCGCAAGGGCCAGACCGTGGCGATCGTCGGCGAGTCCGGTTCGGGGAAGTCCACGACCGCCCGCCTCGCCCTCAGGCTGGAGGACTGCGACGCCGGCACCGCGACCTTCCGCGGCACCGAGCTGTCGACGCTGCGGCGCTCCTCGCTCAAGGAGTTCCGACGCAGCGTGCAGCCGGTCTTCCAGAACCCGTATGCCTCGCTCGACCCGCGCTACACGGTGGCGGAGGTCGTCGCGGAGCCGTTGCGGGTGCACCAGATCGGCGACGCGCGCTCGCGATCGGCCGCCGTCACCCGGCTGCTCGACCAGGTGGCCCTGCCGTCCGCGCTGGGGGACCGCTACCCGCACGAGCTGTCGGGTGGTCAGCGCCAGCGTGTCGCCATCGCCCGGGCCCTCGCCCTCGAGCCGGAGCTGGTCGTCATGGACGAGGCGGTCAGCGCGCTCGACGTGCTGGTGCAGGAGCAGATCCTGGACCTCATGGTGCAGCTGCAGCGCGACCTCGACCTGGCCTATCTCTTCATCAGCCACGACCTGGCAGTCGTGCGGCTCGTCGCCCACGAGGTCTACGTCATGCAGCACGGCAGGGTCGTCGAGCAGGGTGACCCCGAGGAGATCTTCGGCAACCCGAAGGAGGACTACACCCAGCGCCTGGTCGCGGCCATCCCCGGCCGGCGCGAGGCCCTCCGGTGAGCGGTCCCCGCCGCCCGCGGGTCCTCGCCGTCCGCAACAGCCCCGGCAGCCCGCTGGCCCGTCTCGCCGACTGGCTCGCGGCGGACGGCCTCGACGTCGCGGAGGTGCCCGGCGAGTCGCTGGGTGACCACAGACTCGACGAGGTGCACGGACTGGTGCTGCTCGGCGGTGGTTTCATGCCGGACGACGACGACCGGGCGCCCTGGCTGGCGCGCGAACGCGAGCTCGCGTCGCGCACCCTCGCCCAGGGCACACCGCTGCTGGGCATCTGCCTGGGCGCACAGCTGCTCGCGCACGTGGCCGGCGGGCGGGTGGTGCGCGACCACGGCGTGCCCGAGCGGGGTTCGTGCCGCGTCTCCCTGACGGCGGAGGCGGCCGGTGACCCGCTCTTCGCGGGGCTGCCCGAGGGTTTCCCCGCCATACAGAACCACCGCGACCAGGTCGTGGACCTGCCGCCCGGCGCGGTGCTGCTCGCGACGTCCGAGGTATGCCGCGTGCAGGCCTTCCGTGTCGGCGCCGCCGCGTGGGGGGTGCAGTTCCACCCCGAGGCCGGGGCTTCCCGGCTCGGTTCGTGGGACGAGGCAGCCCTGGCAGAGGAGGGCCTCGACCTGGCGACGCTGCGGCTCGAGGCCGAGCGGGTCGAGCGCAGGTCGCGCGAGGTGGCGCGCCTGCTGGCCCAGCGGTTCGCCGGGCAGGTGCGCCGGGGGGCGTGACCGCCGCGCAGGGCGGCGAGCGTCGAACAGCCCTGCTGTCGTCGCTGCTGTCGGTATCGTGCCCCTATGTCACACGACGTCGTGGATCGTCCCCTTTCGAACGCGCGCAGAAGGGCGGGGGCACGAGTCGGCCGGTGGGTGACCGTGGCGCTCGTCGCCGCGGCCGGCCTGGCGGCGAGCCTGCCGGCGCAGGCGGCGACCCCGACGGTCGACCGTCTGTCGGGTGCCAACCGATACGCCACGTCCGCTGCGGTCTCCAAGGCTTCCTTCGCCCCCGGCGTGCCGGTTGCCTACGTGGCCACCGGCGCCTCCTTCCCCGACGGGTTGGCGGGCTCGGCCGTCGCGGGGCGCGACCGGGGGCCTCTGCTGCTGGTGACCGCCAGCGACATACCGTCCGAG
>Ga0307410_10001434_pt1 | contig 10736 bp, 6 predicted proteins | sample 322Ometagenome_3_FD_203707 | JGI IMG/M metagenome (GOLD analysis project Ga0307410, IMG submission 203707) | Maize rhizosphere microbial communities from greenhouse at UC Davis, California, United States - 322HYB-O-3 | ecosystem: Host-associated > Plants > Roots > Rhizosphere > Soil | place...
TTTCCTCAGCTTTCTCGGGCTCGGCGTGCAGGAGCCGTACGCCAGCCTGGGTAGTTTGATCAACGAAGGCGCGCAGGAGATGGAGTCGTCGCCGTGGATGCTGCTGGTGCCGGCGACGTTGCTGACACTGCTGCTGCTGTCCTTCAACTCGCTCGGCGACGGCCTGCGCCGCCGGCTGGCACCCGGCGATGACTGAGCCGGCGTTGCTCGAGGTCGAGGGCCTGGGGGTTTCGTACGGCGAGATGCGCGCGGTGCATGACGTGTCGCTGACGCTGGCGGCCGGCCGCTGCCTCGGCGTCATCGGCGAGTCCGGCGCGGGCAAATCGCAGGCCTTGCTCGCCCTGATGGATTTGCTGCCGGCGCACGCGCGCATCAGCGGCCGGGCAACCCTGGCCGGGACGGCGCTGCTGGGCGGCGCCGGAGCTGCGCTGCGCGGGCGGCAGGTGGCGATGATCTTCCAGGATCCGCTGAGCTCGCTCACGCCGCACATGACCATCGGTGACCAGGTGGCCGAGCCGCTGGTGGTGCATCGCGGCCTCGGCTGGGGCGAGGCGCGCGCGCGCGCGGCGCGACTGCTCGACCAGGTGCGCGTCAACGACGTGCCGCGCCGCCTGGCGCAGTATCCGCACGAGCTCTCCGGCGGCATGCGCCAGCGCGCCATGATCGCCATGGCCTTGGCCTGCGATCCGCAGCTGCTGATCGCCGACGAACCCACCACGGCGCTGGACGTATCGGTTCAGGCGCAGATCCTGGCGTTGCTGCGCGAGCTGGTGGCCGAGCGACGCATGGCGCTGGCGCTGGTCACGCACGACATGGGTGTCATCGCCGGCCTGGCCGACGACGTCATGGTCATGCGCCAGGGCTGCGTGGTGGAGCGGGGCACGGTGCGCCAGATCCTCACGCAGCCCGCGCACGAGTACACACGCTCGCTGCTGGCGGCCACGCCGCGGCTCGCGGGTGAGGCGCCCGGGCCCCGCCCGCCGACGTCGACCGTGCCGCTGTCGGTACGCGACCTCGCCGTGCGCTTCCGCATCCGCAAGAAAGGCTGGCGGCGCGAAGAGCTGGTGGCCGTCGATGGCGTGTCATTCGACGTCGCCGAGGGCGAAGCGCTGGGCATCGTCGGCGAATCCGGCTCCGGCAAGTCGACGCTGACCCGCGCGCTGCTGCGACTCACCGATGCCGCCGGCGGTGCAGTCGCCTGGCTGGGCCGGCCGCTGCGCGAGCTCGAGGGCGCAGCGCTGCGTGAAGTCCGCGCCGGCATGCAGATCGTGTTCCAGGATCCCTTTGCCAGCCTCGACCCGACCATGAGCGTGGCCGAGTGCGTGGCCGAGCCGTTGCGTGCGCTGCGGCCCGACATGGACGGGCCGACGCGCCAGGCGGCCGTGCTGCGCGCGCTCGCCGGCGTCGGTCTCGATGCCGGATTCGCGGACCGCCGCAGTCCGCAGTTGTCCGGCGGCCAGTGCCAGCGCGTGGCCATCGCCCGCGCCATGGTGCTCGCCCCCAAACTACTGGTCTGCGACGAGGCGGTGAGTGCGCTCGACGTCTCCATCCAGGCGCAGATCCTCGACCTGCTGGCGCGCATCAAGCGCGAGCAGGGCACCAGCCTCATCTTCGTGAGCCACAATCTCGCCGTGGTCCGGCAGCTGTGTGAGCGCGTGCTGGTCATGTACCTGGGGCGCGAAGTGGAATCCGGGCCCACCGCGCAGGTATTCGCCGCGCCGCGCCACCCCTACACGCGCATGTTGTTAGAGTCCGTGCCGCTGCTGGATCCGCAACTCGAGCGCGCGCGCCTGGCAGCCGTGTTGCCCGCGGGCGATACGCCGTCCCCGGTCGACCGGCCGACGGGATGCGCCTTCCGCACGCGCTGCCCGGCGGCACGGCCGGAATGCGCCCTGCGCCGTCCAGAGCCGGAACCAGTCGACAATTCGCACCGGGTGGCCTGCCTGCGGTGGCGTGAGCTCGGGAACCCGCTCGAATCGCGGCTGATTTCACGCTAGTTCGGGCTGCGCGGCCGTGGAGGCCGCGTTATCCTCTGGCCATGTCAACGGAACACCACATTCGTCCCAGCGAAGGCCTGCGCAACGTCAAATACGAGATCCGTGGTCGCCTGGCCCGCCGCGCCCAGGAGCTCGAGCGCCAGGGTTACGAGATCGTGCCCCTGAACATCGGCAATCCCGGCGCCTTCGGTTTCCGCACGCCCGAGACCATGCGGCTGGCGATGATCGAGAACATGGCCGTGGCCGAAGGGTACTGCCACCAGAAGGGCATTTTCCCGGCGCGCGAAGCCGTGGTCATGCAGCAGCAGATGCGCGGCGTCACCGGCCTGAGCGCGGACGAGGTGTTCATCGGCAACGGCGTCAGCGAGCTGATCGACCTGTGCCTGCGCGCGCTGCTCAACGACGGCGACGAGGTCCTGATCCCGAGTCCCGACTACCCGCTGTGGTCGGCGGCCGTCACGCTGAATGGCGGCAAGGCCGTCTACTATCCCTGCAAGCCCGAAAACGAATTCGTGCCCGATCCGGAAGAGATCGCGCGGCTGGTCACGCACCGGACGCGCGCCATCGTCGTCATCAACCCTAACAACCCGACCGGCGCGGTGTATCCGCGCGCGGTGTGCGAGGCCTTGGCGAGGCTGGCCGAGACGCACAAGCTCGTGGTGTTCAGCGACGAGATCTACGACCAGATGACCTACGACGGCGTCGAGTCCATCCCCATGGCGACACTGGTGCGCGACACGGTCTGCTGCACCATGTCCGGCCTGTCCAAGATCTACCGCGCCTGCGGTTACCGCGTGGGCTGGGCGGCATTCACCGGCAACCTGCGCGGCGCGGGCGAGTACCTGTCGGGGCTCGAACTGCTGAGCTCTTTGCGCTTGTGCTCCAACGTGCCGGCGCAATGGGCGGTACAGACGGCGCTCGGCGGTTACCAGAGCATCCGCGAGCTGCTGGCGCCGAATGGACGCCTGTACGAATCCCGTCGCGCCATCCTCGAAGCCACCTCGTCGAGCCGCTTTCTCCAGCTGGCGCCGCCCAAGGGCTCCATGTACGCGTTCGTGCGCGTGAAGACCGAGGAGATCCCCGACTTCGACGACCAGGCGTTCGCACTCGACCTGCTCGAGCAGAAACACGTGCTGCTCGCCCCGGGTACCAGCTTCAACGTGCCGTATCGCGATCACTTCCGCACCACGCTGCTGCCCGAGGCGGCGTTGCTGAAGAAGGTGTTCGCGCGCATCGAAGACCTGCTGGCTTCGTACGCGGCGCGCTCGCCCGACGACCAACGCGTGGTGCAGGCGGCGTCGCGCTTCAAATAGTCGTTGAGATAGCCAGCACAAGCTATTGAACGGGCAGAGACTTTCCTCAGCCATTTCCGGGGCGCTGGCGTCGGGGGCGACGCTGATCGTCGCCAACGCGCAGCGCCAGGCGTCGGTGCGAGCCGCGTGGTCGGCGGCGCAGCGCGCCGCGGGTCGCAACCTCTGGAACACCCCGCGGGTCCTCACGTTCACGCAGTTCGCCGAAGCCCGGCTCGCGGAGCAATGGAGCGCCGCCGATCACCCCGACCAGCTGTTGCCCGGCGCCGCGGAGTGGGCGCTGTTGCGCGAGCTTCGCCACGAATCCGGCGGCAGCGGCGAGGCGCGCGCATTGCTCGGGTCCCTGCGCCTGTTGCGCGACTGGCAGGTTCCCCGCGGTCGCGCAGCGCTCGGCGGCTCGCCCGAGGGCAACCTGCTGCTCGACGCGCTGGCGGCGCTTGAAGCCCATGCACGCGAGCATGGCCGCAGGCCCCTGGCGGAGTGGTTAGGCGACCTCGAGCCCGCCGCCGGGGACTTGTGGTGCGCCGGCGTCGGCGGCCTGCCGGCCGCGCAGCGCGCCACCTTGCAACGGCTGGGTGCCCGGGAGGTGGCGCAGGAGCCCATGCGCGCCGCCGTATCCGTGGCCACCGCCGACGATGACGATCACGAGCTCGCGCTCATCGCGGACTGGTGTCGCGCGCATCTCGAGCAGGACCCGGCGCGCCGCCTGCTGGTCGTCGACGCGAAGCTGCGGCAGCGGCGCCGGCAATACGAACGCGTGCTGTCGCAGGCGCTGTCGCCCTCGGAATGGCTGGCGCACGGCGCGCGCGCCTTCTCCACGTTCTTCTCGATCGAAGGCGGACAGCCACTCACCGATTTCCCGCTGATCGCGCACGCCCTGCTGACACTGCGCCTGCTCACCGCGACCCTGCGCTTCGACGAGGTGGTGTTGTGGCTGCGCATGCCGTTCCTCGACGGCAACGACCTGTACGCCGGCGCGGGCATCGAGGCGCAGCTTCGCACTGGCCACAAGCTCGAGTTCAGCGCCGCGGCGCTGGCCGCGCAGCTCGAGCGCAAGGAAGGCGACGCACCGCGTGCGCTGGCCGCGCGCCTGCGGCAGGGACTGGCGTTGCTGGGCAGCGAGCCGCGCAGCGCACCGGACTGGTCGGCGCGGTTGCTGGCGGCGCTGCGCGCCGTCGGCTGGCATGGCTCGCGGGCGCTGCGCACCGATGAACAGCAGACGGTGAATCGCTGGTATTCGCTGTTCGACGAATACTCGGCGCTGGGCGGCTGGTTGCCGCGCGCCAGCGCCGCGGACGCCGTAGCCACGCTGGTCGACCTGGCGCGCGAGCGCAGCTTCGACCCGGCCAGCGTCGCGGCGCCGGTCACGCTCAGCGATTCGCACGACGACCCGCTGGTGCGCTACGACGCGATCTGGGTGGCCGGGCTCGACGCGGCGCAATGGCCGCCGCCGCCGCGGCCCGACGTCTTCATCCCGCTGCGCCTGCAAGTCGCGGCCGGTGTCCCGGCGGCCAGCGCGGCAGGGCAGAGCGCGCGTGCGCGCGCATCGCTCGCGGCCTGGCGGGCCGCGACTTCCGAGCTGGTCTGCTCGTGGGCGCGCCTCGACGCTGACGCGCACCGCACGCCCAGCCCGCTGCTGGTGCGCATCGATTCGCAGGCTGGCTACTTGCCGCGGCACGGCGCCATCCTGCTGCCGCTGGCCGCGCGGCTGCGCACGCCGCAGCTCGAGAAACTCGACGACTCGCAGGGCGTGCCGGTGAATACCGCGTTCATCGTGCCCGGTGGTGTCAAACCCCTCACCCTGCAGGCCGAGTGTGGCTTCCATGCCTATGGCGAGGTGCGCCTGTACGGCGAACGCCTCGAAGAGCCGCGCCCGGGCATCGACCCGCGCGATCGCGGCAAGCTGCTGCACAAGGCGCTCGAGCTGGTATGGAGCAAGCTCGACGCGCACTTCCTCACGCTGGCCGGCAGTGATTCGCTGTCGCGCGGTCCGGCGATCGCGGACTCGGTACGCGCGGCGATCACGCACGTGTACCGCGGGCAGGTGCCGCCGGAATTGCATGCGGCGGTCGAACGCGAGCGGTTGCGGCTGGAGCGGCTGATCGAGGCGCTGTTCCAGGAGGAAGCGCGGCGCTCGACGTTCCACATCGAGAGCCTCGAAACCCTGCGGCAGGTGACCATCGCCGGCGGCACCTTCGAGGTGCGCATCGACCGCATCGATTCGCTGCAGGGCGGCGGCTACGCCATCCTCGATTACAAGTCCGGCGAGCCGCGCCCGCTGCGCTGGAAGGCCGAGGGCCTCCGTGATCCGCAATTGCTCACCTATCTTCTCGCGGAGCAGGGCCGCAACGTGCAGGCCCTGGCGAACATCTCGCTGACGCGCGGTCGCGCGAAGTTCGTCGGCAAGGCCGCCCGCACGGGACTGTTGCCCGACGTGGCAGGCCAGAATCCCAACAAGGTCCCGGCGGACAGGATCGACGCCGTGTGGCAGGCCGAGCTCGACGAGTGGCTGGGCGCGTTGCACGAGATCGCGATGCATTACCTGAACGGCCAGGCGCCCGTTCAGCCGGCCGCGGATGTTTGCCGGAACTGCCACCTGACCGTTCTGTGCCGGCGCGTCGAGTTGTCGGAAAGCGAGATCGCGGCCACGGAGTTCACCGATGGGTGAGCGCAGCCCGGATGACCCGGCGCGATCCGACGCGCGCGCCAGGGAAACGGCGCTCGACGTCGGCCGCTCGTTCATCGTCCAGGCGCCGGCCGGATCCGGCAAGACCACGGTGCTCACGCAGCGCTACCTGCGCCTGTTGACCACCGTCGATGAGCCCGAGCAGGTGCTGGCGATCACTTTCACGCGCAAGGCGGCGGGCGAGATGCGCGAGCGCGTGCAGAAGGCACTCGACGGCGCGCTCGATGCGCGCACGGACGCGGACCGCCTGACGCTCGAACTGGCGGCGCAGGTCCGGCGCCACGCGGCCGCGCGTTCCTGGGGACTGGAGGAAAGCGCGGCGCGGCTGCGCATCCAGACCATCGATGCGTTCAACGCGTACCTGGCGAACGCCATGCCCATCACCTCGCGCAACGGTTTTGGACGCGGCATCGCCGATGCACCCGACGACCTGTACGCCGCCGCCGCGCGCGAGACCCTGCGTGACGCCGAGGGAGACGCACAGCTGCGGGCGCCCTTCGAGCTCATCCTGCGGCGACTCGACGACAACTGGTCGCTGCTCGAGCGCCTGATCGCCGGCATGTTGTCGCGGCGCGCCGAGTGGCTGCCGAACCTGCCGCAGTTGTCGGGCGAGGCGCTGGCGCCGCGGATCGAGGCCGGCCTGGGCCGCGTCGTGCTCGAAGAACTGGCCAGTGCCGTGGCCGTATTGCCGCTGGATTTCGTGGCGCTGGCCTGCGAGGCGGCACGTATTTCGCTGCAGCACCTGCCGGCCGTGGGAGATGACCACGCGGCCTGGCGCGAGCACGTGGGGACACTCGAGGTGCGCGTCGAGGATCTGCCGCGCTGGCGCGCGCTGCGCGACCTGGCGCTCACCAGGGAAGGCGAGCCGCGTGCGCGATTCACCAGCAAGCAGGGCTTTCCCGCCGACGACGCGCACGCCAGGGCATTGGGCCAGGCGTTCGCCGAACGCCTGGCGCAGCTCGACACGCGCCACATCCGCGCGCTGGAGATCCTCGCCATCCTGCCGGATCCGGTGATTCCGGAAACCGCGCGCGGCGCGCTCGACGCGCTGGCCACGTTGCTGGTCATGGCCGCGGCGCAGCTGACGCGCATCTTCAATGAACAGGGTGAATGCGATCACCCCGAAGTCGCAGGTGCGGCGCGACGCGCGCTCACCGAGGATTCGGTGCCCACGCCGCTGGCGGAACGACTGGGCACGCGCATCAGCCACATCCTGGTCGACGAGTTCCAGGACACCTCGCGCGACCAGTACGAGCTGCTGCTCACGCTCACGCAGGACTGGTCGGAGGGCGACGGCCGCACGTTGTTCCTGGTCGGCGATCCCATGCAGTCCATCTACGGTTTCCGCAACGCGGAGGTGGGCCGCTTCTCCACCGTGCGCACGTCGGGGCTGGGGCGCGTGCACCTGCATCCGCTCGAGCTGCGGCGCAATTTCCGCTCGGCGCCCGCGCTGGTGCACTGGTGCAACGAAATGTTCGCGCGCGTGTTCCCCGCGGCCGACGACGTGCGCCGCAGTGCCGTGCGGCACCTGGCGAGTGTCGCCGCACGTACGCAACTCGAAGGGCAGCCGAACCTGTACCGCGTGGATGCGGATTGCGGTCCCGGTGGCGAAGCCGAAGCCGCGGCCACGCTGATCGCGGAACTGAAACGCACGCGGCCGGGGGAGAGCATCGCCGTGCTGGCCGGCGCCCGCACCCATCTGCGGGCCATCCGCGCCGCGCTGGCCGCGCGCCAGGTGCCGTTCATCGGCGTGAATCTCGAGCCGCTGGCCGACGTGGCCGTGGTGCGTGATCTCGAGGCGCTGGCCCGCGCGCTCGAGTCGCCGCTGGACCGCGTGGCCTGGCTCGCCGTGCTGCGTGCGCCATTCGTGGGCCTGGCGCTGCCCGACCTCACGCTGATCGCGCAGTCGGCCGCCAGGATCACGGTTCCGGATGCGCTGGGCCGCGACATGCCCGGCTTGTCGCCCGACGCCATGGAACGCCTGATCCGCGCCAAGCCCGTGCTGCTCGCCGCCTGGCAACAGCGCGAGCTCGAGCCGCGGGCGCACCTGGTCGAGCGCGTATGGCTCACGCTCGGCGGCCCCTCGGCCTGTGCACAGGCGGGCGAGCTGGCGAGCGCGCGTCGCTTCCTGCAGGCGCTGGACGAGGAAGATCGCAAGCGCCTGCGCGGCCGGCCACTCGACTTCGAGCGGCTGATGTACCGGCTGTATGCGCAGGAGCCCGCGGCCGACGGTGCCGTGCAGCTGATGACCATCCACGGCGCCAAGGGCCTGGAGTTCGACCACGTGTTCGTGCTCGGCGTCGGCCTGCACGGCCGTGGCGACGACACGCGCCTGCTCAACTGGCTGGAACTGCCGCGCGCTGAACAGGAAGACGACCTGCTCATGGCGCCGGTCCGCGTGCGTGATGCCGATGACAAGGAACGCGACGCCATCAACCGCTTCATCGAGTCGCTGCACAAGGATCGCCTGCGCAATGAACGCGCGCGGCTCGCCTACGTCGCGTTGACGCGCGCCAGACGCTCGCTGCACCTGTACCTGCACCCGCGGCAGGGCGAGGCGGATGGCGCGATCACGTTCAGCGCCGATGCGCGCTCGCTGCTGCACAACCTCTGGAAGGCCCTCGAGGCCGACATCGGGTCGCTGCCGGTCATCCGCACCGACGGAGCAGGGGACGAGGCTCCTCCGACGCCTTCGCAGGTACGGCAGCGCTTGACGCGCCGTTTCACCACGCCCACTCCGCCCGCCGACGTGGCGGCGCGCGGCGAGCTCGTGCCATTGGCCGCCGACGAGGAGGAAATCGAGTTCAGCTGGGTACGCCAGACCGCGCGGCGCGTGGGCACGGTGGTGCACGAAGCGCTGGAGAAGTTCGGCCGCGGCTCGCCGCCGGCGCTCGAGCACTTGCCCCGGCTGCGCGCACGGCTGGAATCGCGGTTGCGCGCGCTGGGCGTGGAGGGTGAGGCCGCCCAGGAGGGTGCCGAGCGAGCGCTGGCCGCATTGCGCGCCACGCTGACCGATGGGCGCGGCCGCTGGTTGTTCGACCCGCAGCATCGTGATGCCCATTCCGAGCTCGAACTGACCGGCGTGCGCGCCGGACACATCGTCAACGCCATCATCGATCGCACCTTCGTGGACGCCCAGGGCAGCCGCTGGGTGGTGGACTTCAAGACCAGCCCGCACGAGGGCGGAAACCTCGACGCCTTCCTCGACGAGGAGGCGCGGCGCTACGAGGGTCAGCTGCGCCGTTACGCACACCTGGCGCGCGAGCTCGGCGCGGAGCCGGTGCGCGCCGGGCTCTACTATCCATTGCTCTCCGCGTGGCGCGAAGTAGCGGTGGACTGACTAGTAGGAACCTTCGAAGGAAAAGGTGCTCCGCCCTGAGGTATCGGGCATCGCGCCCAGCGTGATCTCGCGCACGATGCGTTCGGCCGCGGCGGTGCGCCCGGTGATGTAGCCCTGCACGAGATAACCATTGGGCGCGAGGCGTACCGTGCCATCGACGATGTAGGGGCCGCCGAGATCCTTCAATTTCCCGACCAGCGCACCGTCCTGCGGCGGGCTGCCGTCGAAGCTCACCTGATAGGAGCCGAGATCCATGGGTTGCGCGCCCACCTGCCTGAAGTCGCGCAGCTCGATCGTGCCTTCGAGCGCGCGCGGCGTGGGACCGGCCGCGAGTTCCAGGCGCTGCAGATTCGCGCTGAGGCTGCCGCGCTGCTGTGCCGGCACTTGGGGCAGCAGCCCCGGATCCAGCTGGACGTTCAGCACCACGTTGTGGAATTCGCCGACGCCGGAGAAGTTGGTGTCGAGGTCGGCGCGCGCATTGAGCGCCGGGCCGCGCACGTCGACGTCGCCCGACAGCCGACCGGTGAACGCGCTCGACGGCGCGAGATTCCACGTGGCATCGCCCAGCGTCGCGCCCTGGTACTGCAATCCCAGGCATTCGCCCTGCCAGACGGATCCGCCCAGCTCGTTGCAGCGCACCTGCGGCGGCAGCGCGCTCGCGATCCAGCTCGCCGGTAGATAGAGCACGACGACCACGAGGAACACCGCGAGACCCGCGATGACGGTGAGCAGCAGCGGGCCGCGTTTCATCCGGGATCAGGCGCCCTTGAGGACGAGACTGGCATTGACGAGCCCGGTTTCGCCGGCCTGCTCGATCTCCGCCGACTCCACGCGCACTCCATGCTGCTGCGACAGCCTGACGAGCCACACGACCAGGCCATCGAAGGGCGCACGCTCCATGCGCACGCGCAGGCCGCCATCACCCGTGGGTTCACTGCTCGACAAGGCCTTGCCGAGGCCGCCCTCGCGCGCCGAGCTGTCGATGAGCACCACCAGCGATGGGCCGCTGGCCTGCGACATGGGGCCGGCCGCGCGCAGCTCGGGCATGGCCTGCTGGATGAAGGCGAGGTCGGTCTGCTTGGTGGCCACGCGCTGGCGCGCCTGCGCGATGCCGCGATTCAGCGGCAGGACGATGCCGGCGAGGATCATGACGCCCGCCGCGATGGCACCGATGTTGACGAAGCGTCGTTCCCGCTCGGCCAGTCCCGCGTACCAGGCGCGCATCAGGCACCCGCCTTGCGGACCTGGAGCCGGCCTTTGTAGACGTCGCCGCTGGAACTGCCACCCTGGATGTCGGCCTGCCAGTTCACGGCGCGCAGTTGCTGGCTGATGGCATCGAGGCTGGCGGCATCGGGGGCGCTGATGCGCAGGTCCATGGTGCCATTGCGAAAGGTCAGCCCCTC
>Ga0307410_10001436_pt1 | contig 10729 bp, 11 predicted proteins | sample 322Ometagenome_3_FD_203707 | JGI IMG/M metagenome (GOLD analysis project Ga0307410, IMG submission 203707) | Maize rhizosphere microbial communities from greenhouse at UC Davis, California, United States - 322HYB-O-3 | ecosystem: Host-associated > Plants > Roots > Rhizosphere > Soil | place...
GCCACCGCCGGTCAAAATGTGGTCCGCCCGAAGGCCGATTGCAACGCGGTCGGGGAACAGCTGCTGAATCGCCTCGACCGCGGCGCCATCATTGGCTGCGCCATATTGCGGCACCACGACGGCGGCATTGCCGATGTAGAAATTCATATAGCTTGCCGGGACGATCTTGCCGTCGCGCTCGACCAGTCCGGGCGATGGGATGGCGACCACCCCCAACTCGGCATCGAGTAGCGCCTCCGCTGCGTCGGCATAGACTTGCGCATTTGGATCGTCGCTGGTCGCTTCGGGGATTGCAACGCGATTCGGACCGACGAAGCGGGCGAGGTTATCGACGTGCCCGTCGGTATGGTCGTTAAGCAGGCCGTCGGCTAGCCACACCAAGCGCTCCGCCCCGAGATCGCGCTTGAGCCGCTGCTCTACTTCCCGCCGCTCCAGGCGCGGATTGCGGTTCGGGTTGAGCAGGCATTGCTCGGTCGTCAGAAACGTGCCGTCGCCGTCGCCGTCGATCGCGCCACCCTCCAGGATCCAGTCGGAGCGGGAGCAGGGAATCGATGCTTCAATGGCGAGGCGCTGGCCGATCGTGTCGTCACCGGGAAGGGCATATTTGCCTCCCCAGCCATTAAATTCGAAATCGATGCCGCGCCGGCTCTCGCCGGACCCGAGGATGATGGCCGCGGTATCGCGCAACCAGATGTCGCCGAACGGCTCGACGATTACCTTGGCGAACGGGGCCAGGCGCCGCGCTGCCGCCGCAGCCGCGTCATCGGCGGCGACCAGCCAGACCTGCTCGCCCTTGCCGTCGGCATGGACCGCGGCGGCGAATGCCGCGACCTCGGCCTGAGCCGGGGCGAGATCCTCCAGCCACAGGTCGGCGGCGGTCGGGAAGCCGATCCAGACGGCCTGGTGCGGAGCCCATTCGGGGAGGGGAGGCTGGTTCATGTGGCGCGCCGATAACAGGCGAGACAAATTGCGCCAAGCCGAGGTTGCTTCCGTCCGCGTCGCAGGCTTGAAAGCGTAAATCGAAGGGGAGGGTTTCTAATGCGTTTGAAGTCGTTCGTTGCGGCGAGCTTGCTGGCCGGGGTTGCATGCGGGGCGCAGGCCGCAGTGATGCCGCTGGACCAGGCTGCGAAGGTCTTCGGAGCCAGGGAGAATGCCTTCCGGGCCGACCTGTCGCCCTCCGGCCGCAAGATCGTCTATCTATCGGCCGGAGCCGGGGCCCAAACCATCGCAAAGGTCTACGACCTCGACGCGAAGAAGACGATCAACCTGATTGCCTCAAGCGGCAATCCGGACACTTTGCGCTGGTGCGAATTTGCCACCGAGACGCAGCTCATTTGCCGGTACACCGGCAATGCCGAGGCAGAAGGCGTGCTGCTCGGCTTTTCGCGCATGGTCACCCTCAGCCTGGACAAGTCTGAGGTGAGGTCGCTGGGCTCGAAGCGGGCCGGCTACGACATGTACCTCCGCCAAAGCGACGGCTCGGTGCTCGACTGGCTACCCGACGATGAAGGTTCGGTGCTGATGGCCCGGACCTATGTACCGAAGGTCGAAGAGCGCGCCACCAACATCAAGGACGACCGGCTGGGACTCGGCGTCGACAGGGTGGAGCTGGCGACCACCCGATCGAAGCCCGTAGAAGACCCGCGCCCCCAAGTGTCGCACTATATGACCGACGGTCGCGGCAACGTCCGCATCATGGCCTTCGCCGAAAGCAACAATGTCGGGCAGCTCAAGGGCATTACCACCTTCCGATATCGCAAGTCCGGGAGTCGCGAGTGGGAAAATCTGGGCGCCTTCAATTCGCTGGACGACGTCGGCATGTGGCCGGTCGCGATCGAGCATTCGACAAATTCCGTCTATCTGCTTGAGGATGTCGACGGCCGCGATGCCCTGTTTCGAATGCCGCTGGACGGATCGGGTACGAAGACGCTGATCGCCAAGAACGATAGGGTCGACATCGACAATGTCGTGCGGATCGACCGAGGCCTCCCGGTGATCGGCTATTCCTATACCGACGACCGCAGCCGGACGGTCTATTTCGATCCGGAGTATAAGAAGCTGGGATCAGGCCTTGCTCGTGCCCTGCCGCAGACGCCCCTGATCGAATTCGCGGCGGCGTCGCGCGACGCCAAAATCTTGTTGATCCACGCTAGCGCCGACACGGACCCAGGCGCCTATTATGTGCTCAACCGGACGACCAAGCAGATGGAACCGGTGCTGTTGTCGCGCAAGGAATTGCTGCCCGAGAGCCTCGCCCCGGTCCAATCCATCAGCTATCCGGCCGCCGACGGGAAGATGATCCCCGCCTATCTCACCATGTCGAAGGATGGCCCGGCCAAGGGCCGTCCCGCGGTTGTCCTGCCCCATGGCGGCCCCAGCTCGCGTGACAGCTGGGGTTTCGACTGGCTCGCCCAGTTCCTGGCGGCCCGCGGCTATGCGGTGATCCAGCCGAACTATCGCGGATCGGCGGGCTATGGCGATGACTTCCTTGGCGAGAATGCCTTCCGCGACTGGCGGACGGCAATGAGCGACATCAGCGATTCGGCCAAATATCTGGTTGCCCAAGGCATTGCCGATCCGGGCAAAATGGCGATCCTCGGCTGGTCCTACGGCGGCTATGCGGCCCTGCAATCGGCCAGCCTCGAGCCCGAGCGCTACAAGGCAGTCGTGGCGATCGCGCCGGTGACGGACCTGGCCATGCTGAAGCGCGACTATTATGAATTCACCAGCTCCAAACTAGCGCGGGAAACGATCGGTTCGGGCGACCATCTGAAACCCGGATCGCCGTTGCAGAATGCGTCGCGGATCAAGGCGCCCGTGCTGCTGGTCCATGGCGACAAGGACATCAATGTCAGGAGCAGGCACAGCGTGGAGATGGCCGAGGCGCTTCGAAGGGCTGGCACGCCGGTCGAGCTGGTCCGCCACAAGGACCTCGATCACTTCCTAGATGACGGCACGGCCCGGGTCGACATGCTGACCCGAGTTGGACAGCTGCTCGACCGAACGATCGGGAAATAGCCAAATGAAAAGGGGCGGCCCCACAAAGGACCGCCCCTCTTTCTCGTTCGACCGATCCTCAGGATCAGCGCGAATAGAATTCGATCACCAGGTTCGGTTCCATCCGCACCGGGTAGGGCACCTCGTCCAGCGTCGGCACGCGGGTGAACTGAGCCTTGCTGGTGCCGTCGATCGAGACATAGTCCGGAATGTCGCGTTCGGCGAGGCTCTGCGCCTCCATCACCAGCGCCATTTCCTGCGCCTTTGAGCCGAGCTCGATGACGTCGCCGATATCGATCCGGCGCGAGGCAATGTTGCACTTGACGCCATTGACGCGAATGTGGCCGTGGCTGACGAGCTGGCGCGCAGCCCAGATGGTCGGCGCGAACTTGGCGCGATAGACGACCATGTCCAGGCGGCGCTCGAGCAGGCCGATCAGGTTCTGCGACGCGTCCCCCTTCATTCGGCTGGCTTCGACATAGGTCCGCTTGAACTGCTTCTCGGTGACGTCGCCGTAATAGCCTTTCAGCTTCTGCTTGGCGCGCAGCTGAAGTCCGAAGTCGGACATTTTGCCCTTGCGGCGCTGGCCGTGCTGGCCGGGACCATATTCGCGGCGATTGACGGGGCTCTTCGGGCGACCGAAGACATTCTCGCCCATGCGGCGGTCGAGCTTATACTTGGCGCTGCTGCGCTTCGACATGATTGCACTCCAACTTGCGTTTCGAAATCGTCCGGAACCGCACCGGCTGGCCTGCTGCCAACCGCGACCTCCGCTTCACCGGACATGCAGGGTCAATTGCGATCGATGCGGCGCCTAGCGGGGGAGGCGGTAAAGGTCAAGCTTTGCAAGGCGAAGCGGCTTTGGCATGGGCAGCGGATGATTGAGATCCTCGACCCCGCCGACTGTTCAACCATGACCGAGGTTCGGGCCGGAGTCGACGATGTCGACCGGCAGGTCGTGGCACTGCTCAAACGACGCTTCGGCTATATGGACGCCGCGGCCCGTATCAAGCCCGACCGTTCGGCAGTGCGCGACGAATGGCGCAAGGCGGACGTGCTGGCCAAGGTCGATGCCGCCGCGGCCGAGATGGGGGTCGACCGAACCCTGATGTCACGGCTCTACGAGGAATTGATCGAAACCTCGATCGCCCACGAGCTCGAGGTGTTCGACCGGACGCGCGGCTAGCGGCGGCGGCTGTCCGCTTCCTGGACGCGCTTCCATTGCTCGGCCGTCATGCAGATTCGCTTGGTTCCCTGCAGCTGACCCGTGACCGGCTGCCGCTTGCAGATCTTCTTGTTCTGATCGGGTGCGTCTGCCGCTTCATTAGTGGCCGGCGCGGGGGGAGGAGTGGTGGCGACGCTTTCTGACGCGAACAACATCACGCTGAACAAGGCAACGAACATAACGACCTCTAATATGGATTTATGAAAACGGTTCCCTAATCGTCCTTAAGACGATTCGGAATGAACCTTTCCTTATTTTTTCGACGAACGGTGGTCGGAAAGGGCGCGAATTACGCCGCGCAGGGCGGAAATCTCCCGGCTCGACCAGTGGGGCTTGGTCAATATGGTGCGCAGCGTGGTCTTGGTCGCCTGCACCCGGTCGGGCGGGAAGAAATAGCCGGCTGCCTCGAGTTCGCTTTCCAGCTGCCCAATCAGTCCGTCCAGCTCTCGCATGGGCGCCGGAGGCTCGAGCGGGCGCTCGGTCGGCTTCGACAAATGCGTGCCCCGCGACCATTCATAGGCCAGCAGGATCACCGCCTGAGCGAGGTTGAGGCTGCCAAACTCCGGGTTGATCGGGACGGTGACGATGCGGCTGGCGACGGCGACATCTTCGGTCGCCAGGCCAGACCGCTCCGGGCCGAACAGGATCGCCGACCGGCCTTGGGTCGAATGAATCTCCCTGGCCATTTCCTCAGGCTCGACGACCGGGACCACCAGGTCGCGGCGGCGAACTGTAGAAGCGTAGACCAGGCTGCAGTCGGCGATCGCTTCGGCGGTCGTGTCGAAGAGCTGGGCATTGGCGAGGATGTCGTCGGCGCCGCTCGCAGCAGGGCCCGCTTCCGGGTTGGGCCAGCCGTCCCGCGGGGCTACCAGACGCATTTCGGTCAGCCCGAAGTTGAGCATCGCCCGCGCCGCCTTGCCGATGTTCTGGCCGAGCTGCGGGCGGACGAGGATGATGATCGGTTTGGCGCTGCTCACAACAGCTTGCGGTGCCCCGGCGGGATCGCTTCCTTCTCGACCCGTTCGGCAATTTCGGCGAAATCGCCCGGTTCGCTGAAGTCCTTGTAGATGCTGGCGAAACGGATGTAGGCGACGTGGTCCAGGGACTTCAGGCCGGCCATGACCGCCTCGCCGATCTTCACGGATGACACTTCGTCGCCCATCGTCTCCATCTGCCGCTGCACGCCGCTGATCAGCTGATCGACCTTGGCCGGGTCGATGTCGCGCTTGCGACAGCTATGGCTGATTGCCCGCTCCAGCTTGGCCCGGTCGAACGGCTCGCGCTTGCCGTCCTTCTTGACCACCGTCAGGTCACGGATGTGGACCCGCTCGAAGGTGGTGAAGCGGGCGCCGCAGCCTTCGCACTGCCGTCGCCGCCGGATCGCCGCCCCGTCCTCGGACGGGCGGCTGTCCTTCACCTGGCTGTCTTCATGGGCGCAAAAAGGACAGCGCAAGGCCTAGCCTTCGTAAATCGGGAAGCGAGCGCAAAGTGCCCGGACGCGTTCGCTGACGGCCTTCTCGACCTTGCCGTTGCCGTCGACGCCATTCTCCTGGAGGCCGTCCAGCACGTCGGCGACCATGTCGGCGATGTCGCGGAACTCGGCCTCGCCGAAGCCGCGGGTCGTCCCGGCAGGCGAGCCGACGCGGATGCCGCTGGTCTGCACCGGCGGGAGCGGGTCGAATGGCACGCCATTCTTGTTGCAGGTGATGCCGGCATGCTCGAGGCTCTGGTCGGCATCTTTGCCGGTCAGGCCGAGCGGGCGCAGGTCGACCAGGGCGAGATGCGTGTCGGTCCCGCCGGCGACCAGGTCGGCACCGCGCTCCTTGAGACGGTTGGCGAGCGTCTGAGCGTTCTTGATTACCGCCTTGGCATAAGTCTTGAAGCCCGGCTCCAGCGCCTCGCCGAACGCCACCGCCTTCGCGGCGATGACGTGCATCAGCGGGCCGCCCTGGAGGCCGGGGAAAACCGCCGAATTGATCTTCTTGGCGATCGCTTCGTCATCGGTCAGCACCATGCCCCCGCGCGGCCCGCGCAAAGTCTTGTGGGTGGTGGTGGTGACGACATGGGCGTGGCCGAACGGAGTAGGATGCTCGCCCGCTGCGACGAGGCCGGCGAAGTGGGCCATGTCGACGAACAGGATCGCGCCAACTTCGTCGCAGATCGCTCGGAACTTCGCGAAGTCGAGGTGCCGCGGATAGGCCGAACCGCCGGCGATGATCATCTTGGGCTGATGTTCCTTGGCGAGTGCCTCGACCTCTTCGAAATCGACCAGATGGTCGTCGGGGCGGACGCCATATTGGATGGCGTTGAACCATTTGCCTGATTGGGCCGGCGGCGCGCCATGGGTGAGGTGGCCCCCCGCGGCGAGGCTCATACCCATGATAGTGTCGCCAGGCTTCAACAGGGCCATCATCACCGCGCCGTTGGCCTGCGCGCCTGAGTGCGGCTGGACGTTGGCGAATCCGCAGCCGAATAGCTGCTTGGCCCGCTCGATCGCCAGCGTCTCGACCGAGTCCGACGGCCCGCAGCCCTGGTAGTAGCGTCGGCCCGGATAGCCCTCCGCATATTTGTTGGTCAGGACCGACCCCTGTGCCTCGAGCACCGCCCGGCTGACGATATTCTCCGACGCGATCAGCTCGATCTGGTCCTGCTCGCGCTTGAGCTCGGCCTTGATCGCGTCGGCCACCGCGGGATCGGCGTCGGCCAGGCGCTCGGTGAAGAAGCCCAGCGGCTGAACTTGGGTTAGGTCGGGCGCAGTGGCCATCAGTCGCTATCCTGCAAGACTTGAGAGAGCTGGTCGACGCGCCGCTGGTGGCGACCGCCGATGAATTCCGCAGTGAGGAAGGCCTCGACGATCGCCTTGGCCATTTCGGGACCGATCAGTCGGGCGCCGATGGCGATGGCGTTGGCGTCGTTATGCTGCCGGGCGAGCGCCGCCGATAGCGGCTCAGCGACCTGGGCGCAGCGGCAGGCCGGATTGCGGTTGGCGGCGATCGCGACGCCGATCCCCGAGCCGCAGACGGTGATTCCGCGGTCAGCCTTTCCCGCCGCCAGCGCCTCGGCGAGGAGCGCGCCATAGCGAGGGTAATCGACGCTTTCATGGGAGTTGGTGCCGAGGTCGAGGACGTCGTGGCCCTGCTCCTTGAGCCAGGTCGCTAGCTCGTCCTTGAGGTCGACGCCGGCATGATCGGCGGTGAACACGATGCGCATGATGATCCACTAGGCCAGGCGGCCGAGATTCGCCACCCTTGCGGCAGCTTTTGGCGCCGTGTATTGCGATAGTAATACAGTGGAGGGATTGCCATGAACTGGTTGGTCGGGATTGCGGTCTTGGCGGCGGCCGGGCAGGGCGCGGCGCGGGAACCGGCGGCTAACGTCGAAGTGATGGTGCTCGGCACCTATCATATGAATAACCCGGGTCTCGACCTCGCCAACGTCAAGGCGGACGACGTGCTGAAACCGCAGCGACAGAAGGAGCTGGAGGCGCTGGCCGCTGCTTTGGCCGACTTCAAGCCGACTAAGATCGTGGTGGAGCGAATCGCAAAGGCTCCCGATCTGCTGGACCATCGTTATGCCGAGTTCAAGCCGGCGGAACTCAGCGCCAACCGCGACGAGCGATTCCAGGTGGCCTATCGGCTGGCTCACCTGCTTGGTCAAAAAACGGTCTATGCCGTCGACGAGGACGCTGGAGAGGGGGAGCCCGACTATTTCCCGTTCGGCAAGGTGGTGGAATGGGCCAAGGCCAATGGCGTCGAACCGCGGCTGAATGCGGAGCTGGAGGCGGTCAAGGGCGAGGTAGCGCGGATCGAGCGGCTGCAGGCGGAAGGCTCGATCGCTTATGTTCTGGCGAGCATGAACCGGCCGGAGCAGGCGGAAAAGGACCAGCGCTGGTATTATGATGTGCTGCGCTACGGCGACACGGACAGGCAGCCCGGTGCCGAGCTCAATGCCTATTGGTACATGCGCAACGCGAAGATCTTTGCCAAGCTGATGACCGTGACCAAGCCGGGTGACCGCATATTGGTGGTATATGGGGCAGGGCATAACTACTGGCTTCGGCACTTCGCAAAGACGACGCCCGGCTACGTCAACGTCGATCCGACCCCCTATTTGCAGAAGGCCGATGCGGCGTCGCGCTAAGCGAAAACCGCCAATGGATGACTGATCATTCCCTGAAGAATTTGCGCGCCGATTCCCGCCGGTGAGGACAGCCCGGCCAGCAACAGGGGCGACGCTTGCCGGCCAGGATGTCTTCTTGCAGCCGCGCCAGATGGGCGTCCCTGGTTTCCCGCTTCTTGGGCGAAGTCATCCAGCAGATCCACTCGTTGCGGGCGAGATCCGTCAGGTCGTCCCATTTGGCAAGGAGCGAGGAATCGCGGTCGAGCGCAGCCTGCAGTTCGTCGGGTGTGCCATGCCGGAAGTCGGGAGACGCGTCCGCCATGACGCCGGTCAGGCCGCCTTCACCGCCTGGAGCTCCAACCGGCCCCAGATTTCGACCAGCGCGTTGGTGAGTTCGTCCATCATCGCTTCCGAGTGGGTCGGGCCTGGGGTGAACCGCAGCCGCTCCGTGCCGCGCGGCACCGTCGGGAAGTTGATCGGCTGGACGTAGAGGCCGTACTCGGCGAGCAGGATGTCGCTGATCCGCTTGGCCTTGAGAGGGCAGCCGACCAGCAGCGGGACGATGTGGGTCACGCTGTCCATCACCGGCAGGCCGGAATCGCGAAACTTGGCCTTGAGCATGGCGGCGCCGGTCTGCTGTGCCTCCCGCTCTGCTCCCGATTGCTTGAGGTGTCGTACCGAGGCGAGGGCTCCTGCAACGAGTACCGGCGAAAGGCTGGTGGTGAAGATGAAGCCCGGGGCATAGCTGCGGATGCAGTCGATGATGTTCTTGTCGGCGGCGACATAGCCGCCCATCACCCCGAACGCTTTCCCCAGCGTGCCCTCGATCAGGGTGACGCGTTGGGCGACCTCGTCGCGCTCCGAGATGCCGCCGCCATGCGGGCCATACATGCCGACCGCATGGACCTCGTCGAGATAAGTGATCGCGCCATAACGGTCGGCCAGGTCGCAGATGCTTGCGATCGGGGCGACGTCGCCGTCCATCGAATAGACGCTCTCGAAGGCGATCAGCTTGGGCGCGTCGGCGGGAGCCTCGTCAAGCAGCTGCTCGAGATGATCGAGGTCGTTGTGCCGGAACACCCGCTTCTCGCAGCCCGAGCTGCGGATGCCGGCGATCATCGAGGCGTGGTTTAATTCGTCGGAGAAGATGATGCAGCCGGGGAGCAGGCGCCCAAGCGTCGACAGCGCCGCCTCGTTGGAGACATAGCCGCTGGTGAACAACAGCGCCGCTTCCTTGCCGTGGAGCGAGGCCAGCTCACCCTCCAGCTCGACATGATAATGGGTGTTGCCGCCGATGTTGCGGGTGCCGCCCGACCCGGCGCCGACGCTGTGCAGCGCCTCCTCCATTGCCGCGACCACCTCCGGATGCTGGCCCATGCCGAGATAATCGTTGGAGCACCACACGGTGATCGGCTTGGGCCCGTTGTGGCCGTGGAAGCAATGCGCGTTGGGGAACGAACCCTTGGTCCGCAAAATGTCGATGAAGACGCGGTAGCGTCCCTCGTCATGCAGGCGATCGATCGCCGCCTTGAAGATACCGTCGTAGTCCATGCGTCCAAGCTTATCCGTCGCGGCTCGCCCGCTGATTAGGGGAATGTCCGTACGATCCCCGGCTGTTCGCGGCCAATTAGCTTGGTCGCTCGGCGAAGGCCATTGAGAACGACTCGCAACTTCGCTTCAAAATTTCACTTACAGTGTTCGGATTTCGTCCAGTCCGTACCGGGCGAGTGATCCCAATAAGGGCGGCGGCTCCGAGGTGAAAACCGCGATACCGGTCGATTGCCGGGCCGGCCATTCCTGCCCCCGCGTCAAATAGGCGATGCGCCGGGCGATGCCGGGACCGCCGTCGATCTGGAGAATCGAAGGGAAGGCGGCAGCGATTTCATCGGCAAGCAGTGGGAAATGGGTACAGGCCAGCACCATGACGTCCATCTTCTCGCCGTCGGGCTGCCTGATCATCGGCTCGATCGCGTCATGGATTGCCTGGATCGGGACGGGCTCGCCGGCCAGCTTGGCCTCGGCGAGGTCGACCAGCTCCGCGCTGCCGTGGCGAATGACGGTGCAATCCGATGCGAACCGCTCGGCAAGGTCGTCTACGTACGGCTGGCGGACGGTCGCATTGGTGCCGAGCACGCCGATCACCCGGCTTTTCGACAGCTCGGCGGCAGGCTTGATCGCGGGAACAGTGCCGACCACCGGGATGTCGAGGGCGGCGCGGACATGATCGAGCGCGATGGTCGAGGCGGTGTTGCAGGCGATGACGGCAAGGCGCGGACGGAATCGCTCAACCAGCCTGCCGAGAAGGGCGGGGACACGCGCCGCCAGCTCGGCCTCGCTCTTGGTGCCATAGGGGTAGCCGGCACTGTCGGCGACATAGACGATCGGGGC
>Ga0307410_10001438_pt1 | contig 10724 bp, 15 predicted proteins | sample 322Ometagenome_3_FD_203707 | JGI IMG/M metagenome (GOLD analysis project Ga0307410, IMG submission 203707) | Maize rhizosphere microbial communities from greenhouse at UC Davis, California, United States - 322HYB-O-3 | ecosystem: Host-associated > Plants > Roots > Rhizosphere > Soil | place...
TTCCGCTGGGCAAACCCGTTCACCAACCACGCAGGCTCTCACGGCTCGACGTTGCAAGCTTGACCAGAATCGAGCACTGGCACGGCGGACCGCTCACTCCTGGCCGAACATAGCCTGGTGGTGATCATCTTCTGCTAGCTCAGCGTCCGGACCAGTCTGTCAAGCTCCGGATTGCTAAAAGATCATCGGCCCCGGGTAGTGACGCCCACAGAGTAGGTACCAGTGGCGTTGCCGTCCTTATGGCGCACAGACAGCCGGTATTCACCGGGCTGCAGCTGTCGCAGGATGCGGGCGTTGGCGGTGCTGCCGCGGTCGCCGTCCCAGGCCAGGGCTGCGCCCGGGTCGGCAGACCCGTGCGACGTAAGCACGGTGTCGCTGGGACCCTCGGTGATCATGATGTGGGTGGCGGCGCTAGCGACCTCGAAGACGATGCGTCGTTGCGTAACCGGACCGGCTATCGGCCCTTCTCGGGCCGCCTCAAGCCGCGCGTCTAGCTGGTGCCGGCCTCTTCAATGAGGGCTTCTAGCAGGGCGAGGTGTGGTTGTCGCGTTCGCGCTGCACGTAACCACGGTGGAATCGCAGTTGCCCGCCACAGAGAGGCAGTCCAGGACTCGTCCGTCGATCAATCCCTCGGCGAAAGCGTCCTGGGATACAGGAGCGGCTCCTGACCTTCGACATTGGCTTGCAAACCGGTGCCCTGCGCTTGTGGCTCTGCTGGCGCCCGGCTAGCGGTTTGTGGCATTGGTGGAGGCACCGCATGTCGCTGGTGCTCCCTCTGTGTGGCTTCTTCAGTACTCGGAAGAACGGATACAGCCTTGCACTCGACACTATGCAGCCATGTTGAGGAGAAGCTTCTGATACCGCGGCCACACCGGATTTTTGGGCAGATCTGCAACCTCTACGCGATCACGTGGAACGTAGTAGATGCGCGCTCGATCAAGGTCGCTCTTGACCTCGAACACGATCTCTCTATTGAATCCGCGCGCCTGATCGCAGGTGAGGTCCAGAACGAGTTCCTCGCGCGGCACGGCCGAAATCTCGAGCCAGCAGTGGTCCGGAAGGTTCTCTGCTTGGTCGTCATCGAACATGAGCGACCCCCTACAGAAAGTTGACAATATCGAGTATTGCCGAGCCAGCTCCTCTGCAAGCCAGACTGACGAGACGCCGCACTGCCCTCGAGGGTTGCCGTCAAACCACGGTGAGTCAGCAACGCTGCCCGGATAGGCAGTGTCGGGGCGCCAGCTCTCAGCTAATAGCACCCTGAATTCCGGCAAAGCTGACCGAACGGCAAGCATTCTTCCCGCATTCCCATAGAAGTGACTCGAGGCCAGGTTGTCATCGCTTATGCCTATCAATGAATCGGGCAATTCGCTCCTTGGCAGCTCAATTGCGGTTGAAACAATCGCTTTGTTGTGTCGAGGAGACGCCCGGTGATAGGGAGCTGACGCCGCCGAGCGACCGGAGGCGCACGGCGCTGTACGCACTGAGCGGGGCTATACAAGCCCTAGATAGTGTTAGGGGAAGCATAATGCTTCGACGTACGGGCCCAATGGTAGCGGCGATCCCGTGAGCTTCAAACCTGACCGCAGGCCAGTGGAGGCTGCCGACATCTGTGTCACTCGAGGGCCGACGTATGTGTCGCGGTGATCGTTAAGTGCGTTGCTTCGCCGCTGTTACCACGGAAGTGGCGCTGCGACCCATGGGAGCTTGCCGTTGTTCTGCGCCCGGAAATGTAAATGCGGTGGTTTCAGCGCAGAATGGAGTCTAAACGCAGTACTCTCGGTGGCCGCCCTTGATTTCTCTAAGCCTCAGCGCGATTGGTGAATTACCACATGTTCAACAAGGCTTACGATGTAGTAGATCCCGAAGCAGAATACTGCGACGCAAACAAGCAGTATAAATGCTGCGATTTGCCGCCAGAATGACATGACTAGCATGATGATGCCGATCATGACGATCACTGCCACGAGACCAGGCCCAGACATAGCTTCCTCCTTCCGGCGCAATTTGATTTTGTGTAACCGCCTTGCTACTCTGCTAAGACTTCCATCTAATCTGACGGCAATAGTCTGTCAACCAGAGAAATTGGTAGCATGATCGACCAAGTGGCTAGTCGATCTTGAGTGCCGCGACTTTTTCAAACCGGAAATTGGCACTCTCGCCCCCAACGCTTAGCTCTGGTTGCCTTTTGGCAAAAGACTGGCAAGAGCGAGAGCCAACTGGTCCTCTTTTGGCAAAAAGCGATATTGGCTGCAGCGTCGTCCGGAATGGTTTAGCGTCCGGCGGTGTGCTCGGGACAAACGGCTCGGAATTTGGCCTACGGCCAGACAAATCAACGCACGCCAACCAGCTCATCGAAGCCGGTACTCCGCCACGAGCGAGCGGTCAATTAGGAGTACATCTTGCCGAGTGTCGGAGCTTGTCGCCAGAGTCTTACTTCACTGTGCTGGTCAAGGAAACGGCCTACCGAGTAGGCGTTGCGCCTCGTGCACTCGGTGTCCGAGCCCTGCTTCAGCTTCCCCGCGTCGCGTCGCACAAGGGATGGATCAGCCGGCGGCAAGTACAACGAGAACTAAGGATCTGCGCCGAGCGATTGCGCAGCGACGAGCGGGCTGCGAGAAGCTACGTGCCTGCTGAGAAGTTTCAGTTACACGATTTGATTTTCCAGGAGGTCGACTCTGGCCGCGCCCTCCCGGTCTTAGCCTCGCTTCATTACCTTCGGAGCGCTCGCCCAGGATCTCGGCATTTCGCGCTGGTCGATCCGATTGATGGGCTTCCAGTCACTATGTGCAGCATGTCCCCTCTGGAATGGAAGTGCGTCGGTAGTCGGCTATGGAGACAGTTTGCTATTTCGCCGGACCGGGTCTGGGATGTCTCACGAGTGTATTCGGTCGATCTTGCACCGGCCAACGCCGTTTCATTACTGCTGTCAAGAGTCCGAAAATATGTGCGCCACAATAGGTTTTCAGTCGATATACTCGTGACCGCCGTTGATCCTAACTTGGGATTCACTGGCTCCAGTTATCGTGCGTCGAACTGGCAGCAATGGATGAGCGTCCAAGCCAGACCCTATTTGTACGAGGATGGCCTCTATGCCAGTCCTCGACAACTGCGTGAGCGGTTCGGAACCTCAAATATCAGCGCATTGCAGGCCAACTTTCCGGAGAAATTTCACCAAAGCAGGGTCAAACTACTGGATTCAATGATCTTCTGCTTTAGAGTCAATGGGAAAACAGAAGTTCTCCCTACTGCGGCGATACGTCGACTACATCGCTGACTTGAGCGTAACGTGGCTTAAAATTGAATCGCCCCCGCTCAAGGAACTGCTCCACGCGCCGACGGTCAGGCATTGGATTGGGCAGCGGATGATCGGCGATCGCGGCGGCCATGGCGGCTGTGGCCCACTGGGCAACTTCCTCCGAAAATTCTCTGCCATTGTCGATTAGCTTGGCTGCCAGCGCAGCGCAGAAGGCATCTCGCGCAACGGCTGACTCTCTGTACGTAGACGGAAAAGTTGGTACGGCGAACGTTCCAAGCGGTGTTTTAGAGTAGACGGTACATCCGCCGTCCATAGGAACGCAGAGAGTCTCGACGCCGTAATGCAGTAGCTGGCGCGCGGCAGCATCAACATCGAACGTGTCGCGATCCGGAGGTGAATAGCGCCCGAGTTCCCAAGCGTGCGCAACAAAGTAGTCAATCTCAGAAAAAGCTGAGCCCGAAATATCTGTGCGATAGGGTTGCCCGGGCGTAACGATCACGACCGGTCTCGGGTCATCTAGCCTATTCACCCGGGCAAGCACGTATTCGAGAGTCTCGCGGGGAATCTCGAACGTAAGCAGCACAGCGTCACAGTCAGGGAAGTGCCGAGCCAGCCCGTCGATGTCGCGACTGTCAAGATGAACCTCAGAGCGGTTCCGCCAATTAAAAGCGATGCTGTCCCCGAGCTCGAACTCAATAACGCCCGTAAATGGCGCATGCGCATCTTCCACGAGCTTTAGCAGCGATGTGTCTACGCCTTCATCCCGTAAATAATCAATGATCTCACGACCGAATCGGTCATTGGCCACGGCAGCGACAAGTGCGACTTCAAGCCCCAACCGCGCTGCTGCCACAGCTTGCTTAAGCCCCTTGCCGCCGGGCGCGAGGTCGAAAGCGTACGCCTCAATTGAAGTTCCCCGTGGCGGGATGTCCTTGGTACGAAAAGTGGCATCCATTACCGCGCCGCCAACGATGATGACTCGGCCGGGCCGCGATATCGGCTTCTTTTGGGAGACATTCTCGGAGGCGTTTTGAACCACCCCACCCTTGGCTCCAAGAGAGTAGTCCTCCCGCCTTCTAAGCTGTCGCGCGAGTTCGCGGAGAACCTCACGCTCGATGGATCCACGCAACGCTCGGTCGCTCGGCGGCTCGACTGGTGAAAGATCTAGTGCCTCGTGTAGCGCGCGCCAGTTGGACAACAGAACGCTCCGGCGCCTTCCAAGCAAGTCAGAATGCAGTGCAGCAACAATGCGGGACTCAAGGCCGTGGCGAACGTATCTCTCGGAGAATGTGCCAAGTCCCAAAACGGCGTCGGCCACAATGCACTGTGAACCTTGGAGGCTTTCGCGTACGCATTCCTCGATGACATCCAGCGCCGCCTGCGCTAATTCGATGTTGTGCACAGCGGCGTGACGCCGGACGGCCGCCAGGTTTAAGAGTGGAGCTGCTTCAACACTGCGACTATCGTCCAACCTCGAACGTGTTAGGCCGCCACGCGCACGAAGCTTCTCGAGCGCGTGGGTGAGCACCAGCGCGTCAGGCGACACCATCTCTGTGCGGTTGCTCATTGGACTCCAATGCGTCCGCCACGGTGATCTGGCCGCCCCCGTCTTGCAGATCTGGTTCGAAGGTTCATCATTATGCAGGACGCAGCCGTACGAAGGGCAAGTTCTTACAAGCCGAAGCGGGCCGATCGCGTGCACCGCGGATTCAGCCGACCAATTAGGACAATCATGTTCGTAAGACGACCCGCTTGCGGGCGGTCGAAGGACCTACGGGCGTCGTCGGTCAACGTCATCGTACGTAGATGAATGAACTCTTAGTGCGCGTACCAAGAGAGCAACAAGATCTCACCGCTCAGCGCAAGAGGCTGCGCGCGCTTAGTATCGGTGATGATCGCATTGGTGTCCGCAGACGAATGTTCTGGGACAGCCCGCCTCTTGCCGTTCGCACTGACGGAGTCCAATATGGTCACGAACGGAGGAGACCATGGCCGCACGATCCGTCGCGTGGGATGCGGGGGAATTCATTCCTGGAACGGATTTCCGCCAGATGATTACGTCGGTTGACACCGGCGGGCGGTTCTCGTCCCAATCAGCAGTACTGGGGCCCGGCGAGCTGGTCCCTCCTCACTCACACAGAGACGAAGACGAATTCACCTTCGTATTCCGAGGGCGCATCGGCGGTCGTGTAGGCGACCAAGACGTGGTCGTTGAGGAGGGCGGGTTCCTTTTGAAGCCACGTGGCATAGTGCACGCGTTGTGGAACTCGACCGACGTTGATGCAATACTCCTTGAGTTCATCAGCCCGGCAGGTTTTGAAGGCTTCTTCGAAGAGGTGGGTGGCCTCCAGGAAGGGGCGAGCCCCGAGGCAGTTGCCGAGATCGGCACTCGGTACGGGTTGACTTTTCACCCTGAACTGATCCTCGAGCTATCGGAGTTGTATGGCGTATCGCCGTATTTCTAGGGATGCGTTGATCACGGGCCGGCGGTCACAGCAGGGTTGTGCCGCGGACGTGCCAGAAGCGGACCTTGAGGAGAGCGACGCGCGTGCAAAAGCCGAACCTTCAGCGGGACGGCGGCTTCGACGCCTGGCGCAAGAGGAGTCCTCCAAGCCAGATCCAAAGGGCGGCGATGACAGCCAGTGGAAGCTCCAGGAGTCTCTCGTCCAGAACAGTCAGCACGCCGCCCAACAGCACCGCAGGCAGCAGGACCGCTCCGATCCACCAGGCGAGTCGATCAGTGGGGCTACGTCGGCGGTCAAACAGAAGGAGACCGGCGACCACCGCGAGGACGGCGACGGCAATCGATGGCCCCCACAGGTTCCCCGCAATCTCGGTAGTAGCAGCTACTGTCGCTGTGATCGCGCCGATGCACCCAAGGGCCAGAACAGCCGCCCGGCGGTGGGTGCCGACGCCATCCGAGGCTAGGCCCAAGCTGGTGACGGTAACCGCAAAGAAGAGCGGGGCGACTTCAAACAACAGAAAGGGCTGAGCCCGCCCGGCGAGAATCCATGTGCTCTTGACCAACCAGGCGACGCCGCCGAGAAGCGCCCCTACACCTGCGATTCCCGACCAGAATCGGTTAGCCACGCGCCGATGATCGCCGGCGCCAACTTCGGCGGTGCCAACCGCAGCCGGGCGTACCTCTCTGCTGGAGCGGCACTCTGGGTTACGAGACGGAGCAGGACCTCGCCGGGGTCAACGTAGGAATCGCCCAGTCCCCAGTTCATGACCTCAGCGCGGATGGCTGCTTTCACCTTCACCTGGCTTGCTGCGCCGCCATGCCAACGACAGACTGTCCCGCCGGGGATCGCCTTGCGCTTACAACGCTGCCCAGTCTGTTCTGGAAATCGCCTGGCATTGACGGCGATCAACTTGGTCATGCGGTCCGCTCCGACCCAACCGGTTTGAGCAGCCCCTCGTCGTCACGCCGAATCAGCTCCTGGCCGCGTTCGTAGATATCGTCCCAACCCCCTCTGCTCGTGACGATCGAGGAGACGCTAGGTTTCGCCGCACCCAGCCACCTCTCAACGCGCTCCCACGACTCCAGTTGCACCGGATCGAGAGGAGCGCGCTGCAAGAATGAGTCGAGACCGTCGACCCGAGGCAGGTCCAATGTCAGATCAGAGGCCTGAGCAAACCGAGAACGACGAGCAAAGCACTCCCACCAGTGCCGACGAGTACGGCAGCCTCACCGTGGAGGACAACCCGGGCGGAACCGTCGACCGCCGACCAGGCCGGCACGGCCGAGGAGTCCGACGACGAGGTGGTCTACCAGCCGGAGTACCGAGCAGGACCTCAAGGGCTGAACCGCTCCTCGACCTGTCGGCGGGTCTGGTCGCCCGGCGTGCTCCATTAGCCGTTGGTGCTGCAAGAAGCTTTCGATGCTGCCGAGCGGCTGAAGGAGGCGCACGAAAAAGGGACGAACATCGAGGCAGTGGGTGACGAGAACGCCGATACCGCCGAGACAGCCCGTCGTGATCTTGATCGTATCTTCAACACCGGCGGCGTAGCTGCGCTTGTCGGCAACACCTACGGCGCAGCGAAGGATGTCGGCGTCTACTACGTAACCGGTGAGGCGATACGCGGGCTTGCTGATCTTGAAGCCAAAGAGCGTGAGCGGTGCGCAAACTTCGCGACCAAGGCCGTTGCGGCGGGTGTCGCCGAGCGCACTGTCCGGGTGGCTGAACGACAAGGCCAGTTGATGGTGAAGATGGCTCAAGCAGCACTGCGAGAAGTTGATCTTTCACCGGAGCAGGCATCCGCGTTCAAGGCTGCGCTGGCGAGGCAGGCTGGGGAATTGACAGCTCCATCCTGATCTTGTCGACACTCGATGAGGTGGTCGTATCAAGCGTGTTGCGAACGTAGCCTGAGGGTGTGGGAGTTGAACCCCCGGCGCCCGGACTATGACCGAGTCCATCTGGTGGGACCTTGCGCTCGGTCTGGTCGCTACCTTGGTACTGGTCTGGCTCGCCCTGGTCGTGGGTTTGATCCTCGTGCGGCCTCGCGGAGGACTGCTGCGCGAGGCGCTGCGGCTGCTGCCTGACGTACTCCGCCTGATCCGTCGGCTGGCGGCCGACAAAACGCTGCCTCGCGGGGTTCGCATCCGGCTTGCTCTGCTGCTGGCCTACCTCGCCATTCCGATCGATCTCATCCCCGACTTCGTTCCTGTCCTCGGCTACGCCGACGATGCCATCATCGTCACTGCCGTGCTACGTAGCGTCGTCCGCCGCGCCGGACTCGACGCAATTCGGGCCCATTGGCCAGGCACCGACGACGGGTTCGCTGCCGTGGCACGGCTCACCGGCCTCCACGGGCCTCCAGCGAAAACGGCGAGCAGAACCGGCGGTCGTCCGATGAGGAGCTATGAGCGACCTCGATGGGATCCTTGAACTCATAGCGAGCTTCTTCGCAGCCGTCGTTATCCTTCTTGTCCTCCTCGCCTGGCTCGAAGCCACCATGAGCGAGGACTACGTACCGTGGACGCGCCACCCGTGGTTCCGTCGGCTGCGATCGGCCAAAACCGAGGACCGAGACCCTCCTACTACCGATGACTGAGATTGGCGCCCTGAGACAAACTGGGTGTTGCCGCCTGCCTGCAACTCCTTCTTCCCCATGGCAGACGTCCGCCGATCTGCTCGACCCACCTCAAACCCGTACGTTCCTGACCCAGTCGGATGGGTCACTTCAAGCCTGGGAGAGTACTGGTGGTCGGGCCAGCACCGCATGGCGCAATCGGTGGTCGAGAATCGCTACAGCGCATTCAAGGCGTCGCACGATGTTTCGAAGTCGCACACGATGTCAAGGTTGGCGCTTTGGTGGATCGACGTGCATCTACGTCCTGGTGATCATCGACGAGGCGGGCGGCGTACGAAGTCGATCTTCGATGCGGTTGATGCTCTGGCACCAACGTCAACGATCGCGTTGTCGCCGTCGGCAATCCTGATGACCCTGCCTCCCACTTCGCAACTATCTGCAGGCCGCATGATGTCGTGTGTCGTGTGGTCGGCGACATGCTCAAGGTCTTTCAGCTGTCGGGCTAGCTCAGGCCGCTGCTCGTAGGCAGCGTTCACCAACTTCCGTCAGCATCAACGCGGCATCCAATGCGTTGCTCGCCGCGGCCGTAAACATGTCGTAAAACTGCGTGTCACCGGGAGTAAGGCGCATGCGGGCGGGTCACCTCCGGGAGACATCAGACAGCAGAAGTTGGATTCCACGACAAGCGCCGCAAGCACAAACCAACCAGCGAATACCCATCCCGACCACGCGAGACGGCTTTGCCAAAGCCGGCTAACCATCTGTACGGGCCAACTCCAGCGCCGGCGGTAGCCAGTCAAACACGGCGATTTTGGCGAGGGCTTCCGTTGCAAACGCTGTGTCAAGCTGCCGCATGTCGTGCACAATGCGCACAACAGAACATGCGGCCGTCGACTTCTTCGCCGTGCCCGATGATCGCGCAGCCACAGTGCTCACATCGCGGAGCGAGCTGGTGAACGGCGCATTCGAAGCTGTCAAATGTGTGCTCCGAGCCATCCGCGGCCCTGATGACAAATGCCTTGTCGTAGTCGTTTCCACAAACCTCACATTGGGCCACATTGCCTCCATCCATCGCTCAGGTATCAGCGAGTTTTGATATCCACGGTCGGGCCGACCAAACGCTGCTGCGCAGCTAGTCCCTCCATGGTCATTGAACGGGTAAACGACGATGTCCTTTTGCGCCGCCATACGCGTGATACGCGGCATACACCGTCGACGGCGGGCAGACCTGGTCCATAAGCCCCACTGAAGACAAGGCAGGCGCGGAGGCCCGCTCGGCGAAACTCACACCGTCGAAGTAGCTGAGCGTGGTGAACGCGCTGTCGCCCACACCGCGATGGATCGCGAGGTATCTGATGATTTCGGTATACGGGGCTCGTCGCATATGTCGGCCGCTCGTCGGAAGTGGCAGAGAAACGGCACGTCGGGCATGACAGCCACAAGACCGTTGTGAGGCCTCCAGCAGCCAGGGTGATGCCGCCGCCCCGGCTGCTTCCTGTACCGCAATGCTCGAGGCATCGACGTCTGGGAGGCTCCGCACCGCCCCAAGTGCACGCAGTGCGTCCACAAAAACGCGCCGGTAGTAATACGTCTTGGGATCCTCGATGCCCTAGGTCATAAAGCCGGGCGCGTGTGGTCCTGCTCCGTGCGGATCGGGCGTGTCGCCGCCCACCCGGCTCGGCAACATTCTTCAAGCGTTCGAAGGACGGCCCGCCAACAGAAGCGGTAGTCGTGTCGCGGGAGGTGGACGCTCTTCTCTCTGGCCGCGTACGAGAAGACCAGCGACTCCCCAAACCACGCCTTATTCAGCTCGGGAAATAGCGTCGACGCCTGACGGTCTTCATTGCGCTCAGTGTGCTGACCTCGGGCGCGCTGAGGATCACCGCGGACCTGTATTGCAAGTAGTCCTTCTGGCTTCTATCCCATCCTTGAATAGGTTGCCGATGCCTTCACCACAGCATGGCCCAACAACATCAACGTGCGAGAGTCCACTGCTTTGTACACAGCGGACTCGGATGTGCCCTTACCGTTACCGCTTACCGGGCCGCGTTTCCGGCGGAAGTGCAGCACACCTGGCAGCGGAGGAGCTGCCGTACACCGGTGATCCGTAGGCCGACCGCCACCGGGACCACGGCGGGGTCGCGACACAGGGCGCCGCCGAATCCGGGCCCGGGTCAAGTCGTGCGATAACGGGTCTTCCGGCGCTTGCGAGGTTCGCGCCGCGACCTCTCTTCCTCGATCTGGCGGATCAGGTCTCTACGCACGTCGGCGAGGGCATGATCAAGGTCGCGCTCGTGGGAGGTTGCCACGAGGTGCGCCCGTCCCGCTAGCCAGGCTTGAAGGGTGACCTTCTGGTCTGGACCCTCGGTGTCTTTCAGTGACACCTCGAGGTCGACCTGGTTGTGTTCCCATCCAGACAGGTGGCGAG
>Ga0307410_10001439_pt1 | contig 10724 bp, 21 predicted proteins | sample 322Ometagenome_3_FD_203707 | JGI IMG/M metagenome (GOLD analysis project Ga0307410, IMG submission 203707) | Maize rhizosphere microbial communities from greenhouse at UC Davis, California, United States - 322HYB-O-3 | ecosystem: Host-associated > Plants > Roots > Rhizosphere > Soil | place...
AGCCAAAGCGTCGCGATGTGGATGCGAACAATCTTGTCAGGATCATCGTCGTCCCACACCTTGAAGACCTGTCCAGGGTGAAGGGTGTCAATCGAGATGCGACTGCCCTCGGGCTTCTCCGGGTCAGCCGTGATGTGGAAGGCGCTGTCTCCTCGGGTCACCCCCGCTTGCTTGTTCACGTGGAACTTCGAGAGGAACCGCTCTCGCTTCAGAAAGTTCTCGAGGGCTCTCTGGTCTGGCGACATCGTGCGCTCGTCGGGGCGACCCGCAGCTTCCTTCTCGAGGTCCTCCGCCGACTTGGGCTCCACCGGGCCGTGAGTCGCTGGGGCGATCTGTAGACCCTTCATGAGCCACTGAGAGGTCGTGTCCACGATGATGCGTGCGTTGGGTACGTAGAGGGGCTGCTCGTTCTCGAGCACACGAATAGCGTACTGAGTCGGGTCGTTCCAGTACATCTGGTCGTACTTCTCGTACGACTGGATGCGATGCTGCTCCTCGGCTGGCCACCAGGCCGGCGGCTTGCCCAGCATGTTGTCCAGGCTGGAGTATGGCGTGAACTTCTTGATCAGTGCCATGTCAGGCTCTCCTGCTCTTCACTCGGGACTGCCGAGAAGATCGTCGTTCGCTGGTCTTGCCGAGGTGACCCTTGACGAAGCGACTGAGTGCCTCCGGGCCGTGGTTGTTCACGTCGAGCGGCTGCTCCGGCGCGTTCTTGGTTTCATTCTTGTGCTCGGGCCAGCGCCACCCAGTACGCATCTCCCAAGCGAGGCTGTTCGGGGTGCCCGTCGTGCCGTTCCCGGTGTACTTCGTGCATCGCTCCTTGTCGAAGAGGATGCCTGGTCGGTTCGGCACTTCCTTGGTCTTGATCTTCAGCAGATTGTTCATGTCGCGGATGCGGTCGATGAGCTCGCCCCCGGTGTTCGTCCTCATGGGACGACGAAGCTTCCGCTGAATGATGGAGGTGTCGCTGGGCTCCGCGGGAGGTGCGTAGATGATCGCCACCTTCTCCAGCAGCGGCCAGAGATCTTTGCCCAGTCGCTGATCTTCGAGGATCTCCTGGCAGATCTCCTCAGTATCCTTGCCGATCCATCGACTCTCGCCCAGTACGTAGCACTGTCCCCAGATGTCCTGCTGAATCCAGAGCCAGACCCAGTCATTGCTGTAGCCATAGTCGAGAGCGACGTAGAGGGGCATGGACGGGTCATACTCCAGACCCTCCACGAGGTGGACATCGTCATCCCACTGGGTCATGACTCGACCGATGCGCTCGACGAACTCGCCACCGTACTGACGACGGAACTCGTCCTCAGTCAGGTCGTCTTCGGCCTCAAGAATCTCTGGGTCCATGCGGCCGCCGGGGAACACGATGGTGTTGTCCCAAGCAGGCTTCTGGAACGACTGCCACTGAGTCTTGCTGAGGTCCTGGCCACGCTGGAACGCCCAGAAGAGGAGCGAAGTCTCAGAGGCAAGCTCAGGCACCCCAGTCATGAGCGACCAGCCTCGCTTGTCCGACAGAGCAGGTCGAACGTACTCCGTGAAGGTGCGCCGGTGGTGTCGCCCAGCCTCCACCAGCAGCACGAAGTCGAGGCCCTCACCGACCAGGCTGTCGGGGTGCTTCGCCGAGCGGCACTGAAGATCGAAGCCCCACTTGGTGTGGATCCGCATCGACCCCGACTCAACGTTGTTCAAGAACTTCGAGCTGACCTGGTCAATGCCCAGCTTCTTGAAGCTGTTGTAGACGACGCGGAACTCCTTCTCGCAGTCGGGGTACTCCGGGCCGATGATCCAGCCCTGCTTGGGCTCACCGAGGAAGTTCTTGACGAAGGCTTCACACTCAGTGTCTTTGCCGCCCAGCAGAGTCTTACCCCATCGTCGACCGTTGGAGAGTGCGCGGTGACGGACGTTGCTGTAGTGCACCTCACGCTGACCCTTGTGAGGGTGGTACCCCGTTCGCTCGAAGTACGCATCCTTGCGGAAGACTAGGCCCTCTGGGACCTGGACCGCACTCACGAGAGGTAGTCCTCCGAGCGGTAGTTCTTGTCGGGCAGATCCATGTCACCGTGCTGGGGGTACTTGCTGTCCACACCGCCCATGAATCCGGGCTCCAGGGGAGCGTCGGGGTCTTCTTCCTGGCCGGTCAGAAGCCCCAAGCGCTTCTTCTCGGTGTTCTCGAGGGTTCGCCCCTCGGGGCCCAAGTCGGTGACTGAGTTGGTCGTCGGCACCTTGCCGGCGTATTCGGTCTCAGTGTTGATCGGGTCCGGGAGGTCTCCCCCCACTCGTACTGGGCTCATCGGTCAATCCTCTCGTTGAAGTTCTGCTCGATCATCGTGACCCCCGCGCGAGTGATCCCAGCATCCTGAATCGATCCTCACGATCTTCTGGAGGGTGCCCTCGATCACTTGATGATCACGTATGCGTCGCCCTGCTCTGCCAGGAGAGTCTCGAGGCCCTCCCAGGTCATCTTGAACCTCCCGTTCACGCCCCAGCTCTCTCCCCAGCTGTTCATCCCGATCACCGACTTCTCGCTGACGTCGACGCCGATGAGTTCCACCTCGTGACCGCCCTCGTTCTCCCCGCTCACGCTGAGGAAGCCGTCGGAGTCAGTCTGCCACATGTGAGACTTCCACCAGATGCCGAGGGCCACCGGCCCGATGTGTGACAGAGTGAGCAACACGTCCTGCAGGCCGAAGCAAGCTCGGTACTCGGAGATGAAGCCGTGGTCGAGGAAGAACTTGCAGAGTCCCAGACCGCTGGTGCCTTCGTAGTCGGGTGACTCGCCGGGCCACTCATCGCGGCGCTGCACTTCGGGATACCAGGCGTAGGGGTCGTACTTGCTCCGCCTGTAGTAGGGCACCCGAGAGGACATCGGCGCCGTGTTCAACAGGCCCTTGCCGGTGTGGGGCACGCAGGTCGAGCTGGGACCCTGGTCGTAAGCGCCACCCCTCCTCCACACCCGATCACGGGGCTTGAGCTGGTCGACGCCCAGAAGCCCTCGAGCCGGGTAGTTCTTGGACCTCTCGTCGTGCTCGATCAACGACCGCCCCATCAGCGGATGGGTGGGAATGATCTGGAGTCGCTGGGTCACTTCTTCGTCGCCTTCCGGAGTCGAGCCGCCCCCAGACGGCCTTGGTGGTCACTGTTTCTGCCGGGCAGAAGCTGCCCCTCGTCTTCGTCGATGTCCCACTTCCAGGCCTTGCCGTTGATGAACATCACCTGGTCGATAGCCTTGGGGTTCACGACCCACTGGATGGGGCGGTTGGCGATCCGCCGCGGGTACTCCTTCACGTCACGCCCGCCGGGCGAGAGCATGGCGTTGTAGTCGCCCATGTTGACGATCGGCACGTCGGGGTTCTCGCGGATGAACTCACGCAGGAACTCGAGCTCGAGGTCACGACTGCGTCGCCAGATCGCCGGACGCTTCTCCTGGAGCTTCTTGTCCGCCCTCGGGTTGAAGGCCGAGGAGATGTAGTGCTTGTTCGTCACCAGCACTCGAGCACTGGTGCGGACATGCTCCAGCACGACCCAGGTGAAGGTCTTGCCCTTGCTGATCCCGGCGATGGGCGGCGACAGCTCGAAGGAACCGCCGTCGACTCGAGTGAAGATGTTGTGGCGGTAGGAGATGGGCGACTCGTACCCTGGCTTCTTGCGGCGGTTGGCCCAGAAGGTGGTCCAGACGTCGGGGTCGAGAGCCATGACCGCTTCGTCGTAGCGCTCAATCCCGATCTCCTGCCACCCAATGACCTGGGCCTGTGACGCAGTGAGATTGACGTCCGCCACGACGTTCTTCTGGGGCATGAGTGGCAGAGCCTTGACGTTCTGGGAGACGAACCGAAGAACCCCAGTCTTGTTGGGTACTCTCGGCTCTTCCGGCGGTTCCGGAATACGGAACTCCCTCACCCGGAGTCCGTCTCTCATGGTGTTGATGTCCACCCGGCCGAAGCCCGGCACCTGATCCGGCACACCCAGCTGTCCATTGCTGAACTGCCAGATGTCCCACTGCCGCCAAGGCTCTGCCACGTCGGGGGGCTTGTTGGAGTCGTTGTAGCGAGGCTGCCACAACATGCATCCGAAGTCGTTGTCGAGGTCGAACGGCGTGTAGATGACCGGCGTCACGCCGAGAGACCGCTGAACCTGGGCGACCCAGTTGCCGATCCACCGAGTCAGCTCCGCTCGAGACATGCGAGCGTCGTTCGTCTCGATGTCGAGCGCCGGCACCAGATCGCCGGGTCGTGGTTGCGCTGTGTTCAGGAAGAACTTAGCCTCCATGGAGGCATCTCCGTTGGACGGTCGGGCGAAGTGGTAGGCGCCGAACGGGATCCCAGCCCGCTCACACTCCCTACGACGCTGGGTGTAGAGACCGTCTCTGAAGCTGTCGCCCTCAGTCGACTTGTGCCAGATGAACCTCACGCCGGCACGCTTGGCCCGTTCGTAGTCGAGTGGGCCACCCTGGTGGTGGCTGATGTCGACTCCATCGATCCTTCGCGGTGTTACCATCGTTATCCTCCTTAGGAAGTCTGGGCCGGGAGGAATGGGGTGTGCGGCCACTCCTCCCGGCTGTCACCCGGGTGCTCTGCGCGGCTGGGACGTGCGGCACTCGTCGGGCGGTGCGTCGAAGCGACCGGCCGGGCGAGGTACGGCAGACTTCGACGACTTTCTTCAGTTGTGCATGCTGGGCCCCCTCTGCTGGGATGAGGACGCGCAGCAGAGAGGGCTAAAACCAGGTGCCCTTCGCGGTTCCATCCTCGAAGAGCGTCACCACCAAACTCTGGAATTCTGGTGGCTTATGTTCCATGTCAAACCTCGAGGGACCCAGATTCCCCCGCGGGTGGGTGTGCCAGATCGCGGTCTCTCGCAAGAACTGAGGCTTGATCTCCTGATGCTCCTGCAAGTCTTCCACGATCAGGGCGATGTCCTCACCCCACATCGTGAACTCATGCTCCCCGTCGATCGCCCGGTTGGGAAGCTCGATGATCTGCTTGCCGTTCACTGGGTGTGGAAGCAGCAGACCGCAAGCTTCAGCGGGGGCACGTCTCCGACCGATCCGCGCAATCTCCTGCACCATTCGGTCCTCGAGTACCATGACCATCTCAGTCACCATCCACCTCAACTTGAGGTTTCTGACCCATGCCGGCGACGTAGAGACCCTCCTCAGGACTGAGGACCTGCTTCTCAAGAAGAAGCTCCACCAGCCTCCCGATGGCCAGAGGATTCGCGCCGAGAGCCATCGCGGTCATGCCGCTCAGAGTCGGCGACCGCTGAGCTGCCTTCTCCTTGGCCTCTTTCTTGGCCCGCTGAGCTCGAGTGTCGAGGTCAGTTCCTTCTTCAGTTGTGAACTGGTGCTGGGTCGTGGGGTTGCCCTGGTCGTCGAAGTGGGTGGACTTGGGACCTCTGCACGTGATGCAGATAGGATCCTCGACCTGAGTGCTACTCATCGTCGCTCTCCTCCCACTCACCCTCGATCGTGTTGTCCAAGTCTTCTTTGTCGGCCCCCATCGGTATCGTCTGCCCCGGGAAGTGGGCCAGCTCGTACCTTCGTTCGCCTCCTCCCTGCTCCGGCGGCGCCAGAGCTTCGTTCGGGTTGACCATGACTCCCGCGAGGATGCCCTGCAGCTTGACGGAGATGTCAGCTTCCATGCGCTGCTTGGGCTTCCCGACGACATGCTCAAGAATGAACATAGCCGCCTGATTCTTCGCCGCTGCGGGAACCACCAGCTTTCCTCGTTCGTCCGTGTCCTCGTTCTGCACCACCCACCGAATCGCGTCCAGCGCGTCCGGCGTCAGAGCACCCATCTCTCCCCGGGTCTGCTCGACGAACAGTTCCATGGCTCTTTCGTGGACTTCCCGAGTGATCCACCCCGGCTTGCGCCCCCGGAACGTCCCATCCTTGTCACGGGGTCGACCCCTGGCGAGCTCCTCCAGGTCCCACTGGTCCACGGGCTTGTAGAGCCTCTCGAACTCCAGCTCGCTCATGAGAGCCTTGCCGTTGGACCTTGATCGCTTCGCTGCCCTGCGCGCCCTCGCACGGATCTGCTTGGGAGTCAGCAGTTTGCCTTCAGCGTTCACGGGGCGAGCATCGCTTGCATCACCCCGATCACGAATCCTGCCACTCTTGTGTTGTCGCACGGAGGGTACCTTGCTGAAGTTCAGCGTGGCAATGGATGCATCAACCACCCTGAGCCTCCTCTTCCTCCATGGTCTTCAAGTCCTTGGTCAGTTGTGAGTTCGGGTCCCCGCCTACCACGACTCGGCGCCCGACAGAGGCGCGTCCCAGTCGCCGTAGTTGCTGCTCCTCGGTGACCGCACCAGATCGCACGGAGTACTCGGAGATCCTCGTCCGAGAGTCCAGACGAAGAGTCCTGACTTCCTCCGTATTGACTCCGATCGTCATGATCAAACGACGGAGATAGAAGACGGCCACGGCCAACACGACGATCAGCTGCACCAGCAGAATCGCCAAGATGGTCGTCATGGTTCCTCTTCCGTTGACGGAATATGCGCGTCTTCAGTTCACTCTCATGATCGCATGACAGGGCGGCTAGATGTCAAGGAACACCACACACACTTCTACCCTCCAGCGATGAGCTGGAAGGTCAACTCTGGCGTGTCGCTACGTACCAGATATCGCGCTTGTAGATGCGCTTGTACACGCGGTATTCTTTGATGTAGTGCCCCGACCCATCCCTGAAGCGCTCATAGATGCGCTCCGCCATGTCAAACCCCGTAGGAAACACGGCCCAGAGGTCCCACTCCTTGATCTCCGGATGCACTCTGCCGGACAGCTCCCAGGCGAGCCAGGGGTCATCGCTGAGGCACACGAAGGGAGGCTTCCAGAGTCTGTCGACTGACCACATCCCCGGTCGAAGACCGTAGCGAATGATGCCCTTACGTCGTGAGGTGGGAGCCCAGTGGTACGTGACGCCGATGGGCTCATTGTCTATGGTCGATCCCGAGACCGGCATCAGTCAGTGCACCCCGTGTGCTTCTCACCGTTGCTCTCGAAGCCGTTGTGATCGACTGGCTCTCCACACCCAAGACAGCGGTGGGAGTCGGTGTTGCACGTCTCGCAGCACCAGTAGCAGTTGCCGGCCTTGAGATACTCGCAGGTACCTCGGGGATCGGGGCGGTGCTGGGGGATGATCGGTGACGAGGGCAAGCTGGGCTGAGGTGCCGGGAGAGGCGTCTCGCCGAGTATCAACTCCCTGAGCCGGATGACCATCTTGAGCGGATCGGGGCCCATCTCCTCGACCTCGAAGATGAAGGTGGTCTCAGACATCGGTACTCGGTACTTCAGCTCAGTCCCGATGGTGATGTTCGCGCGAATGCGCCGATCAGCATCCGCAATCGCGTTGGAAGCAGCTGAGGCGTCCTCTGGGAGAGCGGGATCACTTGCGCGCATGATCATGCCACCTCATCGCGCCGGCGCTTCGGGAAGCTCCCTGCCTTCTCGCGCTTCCGCAGGCGGCTGTGACCCATGCCCCCGTTGCCGATCAGGACCTTCTCCACCTCGGTGAGAACGGTGCGCCTGGCCCCACGCTTGCCGGTGTTGTTCCTGGTCTTCTCGGGCTTGGTGACCTTGATCTTCGGGGTCTTGTCCGGCTCTCCCTGCTTGCCCTTACGTCCCACTTCTACTCCTTGTCTTCAAACAGCACGCAACCGAAGGTCGGCTGAGTGTACAGATCTGCCATGTACTCGCTACCGTCGAGCGTGATCGCGAGAGGTGGCTCATCGTCCATGCTCAGTGTCGGCTTCAGGGTGATGTGGCGACACAGGCCGAACATCTTGTCTATCTCCATCTGGCGGTTCACCGCGGGACCGTAATCCCTCCGCTGGCGATCTTCCTCGTAAGGCTCCACCCTGACCACATCTGCGAAGCCAGTCCGCTGTGAGGGGGGCTGCCAGAAGTTGCAACTCTGACACTCACCCATCGGGAGCCTCCTTCGCCGCCAGCAGTAGAACGTGGTTCTCCTCGCCGGAGTCGCGCATGACCGTGTGCTGAACGGTGTGCAACTCGTGCCACTGGTTGTCCGGCGTGACCAGGAAGACCGACATGCGCTCAGTCTTCTTGAGCTTGACTAGGTCGTTGATGGCCGAGAGCATCCTCACCAAGTTCATCACTGACCTCCCGGCTCTATGACGTTGACCAGGACGGAGGTCCTGGCGGGCAGCAGATCCATCAGAATCTGGGACGGAGGTGACCCCTCGTCAATGATCCCCGCCTCCCAGATGTGGTAGCCCCGATGGTCCTGACCCTTGTAGACGAGCTCGCAGGGCACGATGTCTCCGTTGCAGAGCTTGACTCTGACGCCCCTCGGCGGTGTGGGGCCGCTCACGTTCGCTCCTCCGGTCGGCTGAAGTCGATCTTCATGGCGAAACGAGGCACGCACTCCTCGCACTCCTCCATCTTGTCCGAGAGGTGATGGTGGATCATGGGAGACCCGTCGGGGTGCACGTGCTCGATGAACTCCCTGATGTCCCTGACGTGGAGTTCTTTCTCCTTGAGCGACTCGTAGAGCACCATGATCCGACCGTTGCGCACCCCGTTAGTGGAGTCGGTAATCACCTTGTGCACGACGTAGAGATCGCCCTTGTAGTGCTCGTAGACGCCCGGGTAGGGGGGTCCTGGTACTACCTGGCGCGTCACGTCTGGCCCACCGGGTCCGATTCGCCCAGTCCGCTCACGGTCAGCAGACGCTGTCCCTTGCCGAGACCCAGATCGGCGTGCATCCGGTGGGCCTCGTAGTGAGTCTGGCAACCAAAGGCCCACTGGCCGTTCTTGGTCCTGAAGTCGTACATCGCCTTTCTGACGGCGAAGACCGGCTGGCCGTTGACCTTGGCGTTCTCGGCCATCAGATTGCACCAGTAGCAGTTCGGCCGGTTGATCACCCGGGCGACGGTGCCGTTCTCCTCGGTCATGACTTCCCCCTCTTGCCGCGCCGACGCTTCTTGGTTGTCGACTTCTCGGAGGCGAGGGTGTGGAGCTTCTGTCGCTCCTCGGCCTCAGCCCTCTTCCGCTCACGGTGCACCTTGAGTGCCCCTGGGCCCTGTGGCCCACTGAACCTGCTCATCGTTTCTCCTCGGTCGAGCGATCATTACCTAAGCATCCTATATCATCCCAGCCAGGATGTCAAGGTCCTCTCAGGTCAGCTTGTCCGCGTGCGCCTCGATGGGCTCTGGAGCCACCGGAGGTCGCTTGTCCCCCTCGTTCACGACGTCCAGCTCCTCCGGGAGTTCGACCTCCTCGGGCCAGGGCTTGTGGCCGCCGCCCCCCACGATCGTCGCCTGGATCAGGTCCTCGTGGTGCCAGTACTGCTCGCCGGCGTGCTGCCAGATCCTGAGCCTGCACTGACCGCAGTGCGCGTAGATCCTGGGCCTGGTGTCGATCACGCCGGGCTTCGCTTTCTCCTCAGCGTGCTCGGGGTGCTCCAAGTCCCAGACGATGTTGATCAGGTCCTCCGCCAGCCGCTCGTACCCCTGGAGGTGAGCCATTCCCGCGTACACCTTCAACGCGTCTCGAGCGATGGGGTCCTTGGACGGCACCAAGACGAAGCAGAACTCCTCCACGGGGATGAACTGGACATCATCCTCCGCGTTGTCAGGCTCCACTCTCCTCTGCACCGCGTACTTCTCGTACAATCCTCGCTGCGTCACTTCTTCTCCTTCACCATTCCTTGGGCCTTGACGCCCACCTTGCCGTCGAACACCGTTCTCTTGAACGTGTGTCTGTCGTGCAGATCGCACGTGAAGCCCGCCCAGATGTCCTGCGGGCCGCCGACCTCGTACTCGCCCCGGATGAAGTCCGGCTGGGACATCAGGAACGTCTGCAGACCCTCGCAGACCTCCAGCATGCCCTCATTCCACACCTCGCGAGTGTCGTCCAGGGACGGATACCGCCGCCTGAGCTCTTCGTTGGTCAGAGGGCGGACCTCCTGGACCCTCATGCCGGGCTCCCAGGCGATGGCTATGATATCCACGTCCTGCAGGTCGTCGCCCGCGTTGGTGAACACGGCGAATGAGTCCGTGAACTCCACCTCCTCACGCTCAATGACCTCCTGGGTGCGCTCCATCCCGCCCGCGAAGCCGGTCTCAGCCCCGGCGATCTTCTTGGGCTTGGCGTAAGTGATCTCGAACCGCCTCACCGCTTTCTCCTTCCTTTGACCTCGCCCGGCAGATGTGTTGGTCGCCTCGCCTCCAGAATGACCCGCGTGCCCTCGGGGCTGTGGCTGACCTCAGTGACGTTGAGCTTATACTCCATGCCCACCTGGGGTCCCCGAAAGCGCACGACCTCGTACGGCTTCATGTACGGGAGGCTGTTCCACTTCTGCCCCATGTACGTGCCGAACCAGGTGGTCGCCACGAACCAGACGACCCATGCCAGCAAGATCCAGCCGTTCACATGTCCTCCTCACGATGTTTCAGCGTCGCCCGCATGGCATCCTCCGCCGTAGGCTCGAAGCCCAAGACAGTCACCTCACCGTGCTCCGAACAGTCTAGGTGGATGCCGTCGTCGTCAGTGGTGTACCTGAGGGTCACTCGGCCCTGGCACGCCATCAGTGGCCCCCCGCCGCGCCGAGGTCGTCAGTGACCGGGGGAGACTCCACCTTGGGCATGACGTCGACCACCCGAGGGTCATTGTCGCGGATGCTCTGGGTGGTCTGCCTCGTGATGGCCACGATCTTCACCGGCCGGACCTCGCCTAGCTGGGGGTCGATGAAGAACTCGTCGGG
>Ga0307410_10001440_pt1 | contig 10723 bp, 13 predicted proteins | sample 322Ometagenome_3_FD_203707 | JGI IMG/M metagenome (GOLD analysis project Ga0307410, IMG submission 203707) | Maize rhizosphere microbial communities from greenhouse at UC Davis, California, United States - 322HYB-O-3 | ecosystem: Host-associated > Plants > Roots > Rhizosphere > Soil | place...
ACGGGTGCGGTGCGCTGGTCAATCTGGTCGAGCAGCGCGGCGGTGGCGGTGGCGGCCGTGGTGGCCACCAGCCACGCCAGTGCTGCGAACGCTGCAGAACCGAGGGACGCGACGGCTCCCACGGGTCCGGAGCCGAGGGTGGAGCCGACCACGGAAGCCAGCAGCGGCAGCGCGACCATCGCCCCCAGGGCGGTACGGACGGGGCCGCTGAGCCGCGCCCCGGTGCGTGCCAACAGGCCAGACCAGACGATGGCGGCCGTGCTCATGCCCGTCAGTGCGACCTCCGCCAGGTAGCCCACGCCGTCCGGAGCGCTCGGCCAGTAGCGCTGCACAGCGGCCTCCAGCCCCAGCGCGGACCCGACGCTCAGCAGCAGCGACGCGCCCAGGCACAGCCAGGTGTACCGGCGGCGGGCGCGGACCACCGACAGCACGGTCAGCGCCGGGTCCGTGGCAGCGCGCGCGGCATCCACAGCCGCGGCCGCGCGGACGGCCTCCTCGGCCTGACGCTCCCGCTCCTGCTGGGCGCGGAGCACGCGGCGGTGCTCCGCCTCCAGGCGGGCGCGCAGCCGCTCAGCCTCCAGCGCGTCGGCCAGAGCTCGGGTGGCGGGGTTCAGGCGGGGGTCGCGCAGGAGCTGCTGTTCAGGCACGGACGCCAGCGCCTGAGCCTGGCGCACCTTCTCCTGTAGGGCTGCGACCACGTCGGTGGTGGCAGCCCGGTTGCGGCGACGGCGGATCATCGGCGAGTCCTCCTCCTCCTACGGTGTGGGTGGTTGGTCGTGACGACGAGGGCAACGCGGGTGCGGGACAGACGGCGGAGCCGCTGGCGCACTCGGCGAACAGCGGCGGCCGCGCGGATATAGGCCAGGGTCAGCGCGATCCCGGCGGCCGCAGCGAGAATCACGGGTCCGAGGAGCTGGTCAGCGCTCATGTGCCGCCTCCTCGAGCTCTGCGGCGATCTCGGCTAGGAGGTCGTCGAGGATGTGGAGCGCGGCATCCTGCCGCGCGGCGGCCTCAGCCGGGGTTTCACTGGGGTGCGGCGCCCACAGATCTGGCAGAGTGCGGGCGACGACCTGCGCCAGTGGTCGCAGGTGTGGCATGCTGGTCTCCATCGGAACTCGACTCCATTTCTCAGGTGAGGTCCGATCGCCCCCACCGGGTCCGTCGGTGGGGGCTCTCGCTTTTGTGCTCGTTGATCAGGCGCGGTTGTCATCCAGCCACCGGAAACGACGCCGGTGGTCGTCGTACTGAACGACGAACTCTCGGACTGGGAGCAGCGCGTCCGAGGGTTCGGTCAGCTGAATGGTGTGCGCGATCTCGCCGCTGCTGTCGGCGATGGCGACTTCGTGGCGGGTCACCCCAACTCGAGCTCCCGAGACGCGGCTGAGATGGCGTGCCAGCGGGCATGCCCAGATCGCGCGGCGGGAACCGGTGACCCCGTGCCGCTTCAGTTCGCGGGCGATGGTCAGCGCCGCCCGGTAGGGGTCGCGGGCCCGGGCTAGGGCGGCGAGCCGATCCAACTCCGTCTTCACCGCGCTCAGCGCATCCAGTGCATCTTGCATCGGATGTCCTCTCAGGTGGGATCCGATCGCCCCCGTCGAGTTGCCATCCCGACGGGGGTTTTTCATGCGCCGCCGTATATGGCTGCGCATAACTGAGTGTGCGAGACTTCCTCTAGTCTTGTCAATATGGCTGTGCTTATTCTGGTGGCGGCGCAGCACTACCGAGATGGCATGGGGAGGCGAGATGACCGCATACGAGCGCGTAGCGCGCGACCTACGCGCCGCCATCCTGCGCGGTGACTACGCACCGGGGGAAACCATCCCGCGGTCGGTGGACCTGGCAGAACGCTACGGGCTGTCCCGGTGGACCATCCGGCAGGCCATCGCCCTGCTGGAGCGTGAGGGGTTAGTAACCCCGGTCCGACGTCGAGGCACCGTGGTCCGAGACCGGCGCGCGGTGCGCATCCCCTGGGCGGTCTACAGCAGCGCCACCGCGCCCAACACCCGCGGCCCATGGGAGCGCGCATGCGCTGCGCAGGGCATCGACGGCCGCGCTGAGCTGGTCGGCATCGAGCACCAGGGCGCGCCCACAGACGTGGCGACCGCACTCGGCATCGCCCCAGGCGCGCCCGCGGTCTGCAGACGACGCCACATGTGGGCGCGAGACCAGGTCGCGCAGATCCAGGAGGCCTGGTACCCGCTGAAGTTGGTCGCCGGGACGCCACTGGCAGGTGACGCCAAGGTTGCGGGCGGCGCCTACGGGGCGCTGGCCGCGGCTGGTCTCACACCTGCGGCTGCCGATGTGACCGTGACGGCGCGCCCACCCACGCTGGACGAGCGGGGGATCCTCGGGCTCGGCGCTGGCAGCCCCGTGCTGGTGGTTGATCGGGTGACCAGAGATCAGCGGGGGCGCGCGGTGGAGTTCTTGCGCGCGGTGTCGGACGCTGACCGGGTCGCCCTGGTCTACGGCGATCTACCGGTAGGAGGCGCATGACCACCACGGCGACGCTCGAGATCTCGCCGACCTCGAAGCGGCCGACCGCCAAAGAAGCGGCCCTAAGGGCGGCTGGAGAGGCTGCCCAGTACACCACGGTGAGTCATGACCCATAGCGAGTTACTGCTAGGAGGAACACGACCACCACGGCAGAACGCACCCAGACGCGCTCAGACGCACCGGACGCCTACCCCAGTGGTAGGAGGCCGAACAGCTCCAGAGCGCGCCTACGGCGCTCAGAGCGGCATACAGAGCGCGCTGGGGCGTTCGCGGTCTCGTCGGCAGACGTACCCTGCTGAGCAGAACACCACAGCCTGAAATGACACGGCCCCCACGTGTTGGCGCACGCGAGGGCCGACAGGGATCAACCCCACCCCTAAAACTTCTGGGTTCCCGGCACGGGGTGGAATGAAAGGGCATTACCCATGCAACCAGCAGTCTGGCACATCAGGCAACAACCGCACACCACCGGGGCTGACTACACGCCCGCGCTGGTCACCGGAGGTGCCCGGTGATCAAACCCGCTGAACTGGCAGAACGCATCCGACAGCACGGACGTGCCGTACGCGGCGGCCCCACACAGTGGACAGCACAGTGCCCGGCCCACGATGACCAGTCACCATCCCTATCCATCGGGACCGGCGCCGAGGGCATCCCCCTAGTCCACTGCCAAGCAGGCTGTCCCACCGAAGAAGTCCTCGGCGCGGTGGGACTGACCATGGCGGACCTCATGCCGGACCGTGACCAGCCGGAGCGACCGCGGGTGGTCGCGACCTACCCGTACCGCGACGAGCACGGGCAGCTGCTGTACGAGGTCCGGCGTATCGAACCAGGCCCAGACGGCAGGAAGAAGAGTTTCCGGCCGTATCTGCCCGGAGCCAGCCGCGCCGGTCTAGGAAACGCCCGCAGGGTTCTCTACCGGCTGCCCGAGGTCATCCAAGCCGCCGAGCAGGGCCGCACCGTCTACGTGTGCGAAGGGGAGAAGGACGCGGATGCGCTGGCCGCGCTCGGCCTAGTGGCCACGTGCAACCCCGGTGGTGCCGGCCGCGGGAAATGGAAAAACGAGTACTCGCAGTACCTGGCTGGCGCCCACGTCATCGTCATCGCCGACCGGGACGAGCCGGGCATAGAGCACGCGCGAGCCGTGGCGGACTCCCTGACCGGCCACGCCGCATCAGTGCGCATCATGCTGCCCGCCGTGGACCGCGAACATGCCGACGTCTCCGACCACCTGGAGGCCGGCTACCGGGTCGACGAGCTAGTCCCGCTCGACGACGAGCACCAGGCACCAGACGAGAGAGAACCCGGCGAGGACAGCACACTCCAGGCACGTCTAGAGGCACTGCGCGCCCTGATGGTGGACACAGAGGGGCTCGACGACATCCCGGACCCCGAACCGGTCATAGACGACGTCATCTACCTGGACAGTCTGGCGTGGCTGCACGGAAAACCCGGGCACGGAAAATCCTTCGTGGCGCTGGACTGGGCAGGGTGTGTGGCCACCGGCCGCCCCTGGCAGGGCCACGGGGTCGCACACCCCGGCGCCGTGGTCTACCTCGTCGCAGAAGGCGCACGAGGCATCCGGCAACGGGTCCGGGCGTGGGAGAGCTACCACGGGACTCCCATGCGTGGCGTGCAGTTCCTCCCAACCGCTGTCCAACTCCTAGACCCGGTCGACCGGGAAGCGTTCGCGCTGCTGGTCGCCGACTACCGGCCGGTACTGGTCGTGATCGACACTCAGGCCAGGGTGAGCGTCGGCGCCGACGAAAACTCCGCTCAGGACATGGGGAGACTGATCGCCGCTGCTGACCTGATCCGGGAACGCACCGGCGCATGTGTGCTCCTGGTCCACCACGAAGCCCGTCAGGGTGAGACGCTGCGCGGATCCACCGCGCTGGAAGGCGCCGCCCACACCCTGGTGCGGGTGACCCGAGACGGGACACGTGTCCGGGTCGAATGCACGAAACAGAAGGACGCGCCGCCGTTCTCCCCGTTGATGCTGAGGCTCACCGAACACGGACCGAGCGCCGTTCTGGAGTCCCACGGGGCCGTGGGACTCACTGAGGAACTGTCGGGAACCGAACAGCGTTTGGTAGCCACGCTACGGGACTCGTTTGGGACTATCGGCGCCACCGGAACCCAACTGCGAGAGGTCTCCGGAATCCCCAAGAGCAGCTTCTACCGCGCCCTAAACACGCTGGTCACAATGGGCCTAGTGGTCAACACGGGCACAGAGAAACGGCCACTCTACGTCCTAGCCGAGCACACCACCCAGCGACAGTCCCACTCAGTCCCACGCAGTCCCATGGGACTCGCAGAATCCCAGTCCCATGTCCCACCCCCCTATAGGGGTGGGACTGGTGGGACTGACGGTCCCACGGGACCAAGTGAGGACGAAAAGAGCGCTCTCGCCGAGATGCCAGACGAGTGGGGGGAGTGGTCCGCATGACGGCAACGCCCCTCCTCGTCCTCCTTGGTCGAGCGCGTACCGCAGGGCTCCACATCACCGCCACGGAAGGTCGGCTGCGCATCACCGGGCCACGGGAGCACGGTGCGCTAGCGCGCGCACTTCTCCGCCGTAAAAGTGAGGTGCTCTTCCTCGTCGACTTCTACAACGGCCGCCGACGCCTGTTGGACTGGAGTGCGGCCGCAGTCCGTGGGCCTGCGCCCTGCATTCTCTGCGGCGGACCGTCGCTGCTCCGGGATCCCCACGACGGGACTCCGCTGCATCGCACGTGTGCGGAACGCGCCATCCACCAGGGGTTGCCCATCACCACCAGAACACCGCCGAGCCACGCACCGGCAGGACGAATCCGGTAGCGCGGCTGCGGTGGACAGCGGGGGTTAGGGGAGCCAACGGCAACCCAGGCCGGCGCAACACCACAAAAAACAGCACAACACCACAAAAAAAAAGGGGGAGCGCGGCCGCTACCGCGCTCCCCTTCCCATCACTCACGTGAGCCCGGGACGCTCACAAAACCCCGAGACGGGGATCCCCACATGCGTGGGGAAGACGCTGCAGGTTTTCTCTACAACGTTCAGGAACTGGGTCCATCCCCACATGCGTGGGGAGCAGATTTAAGGTCCGGACCGGACCATCCCCACGTGCGTGGGGCTGATGTGCCTGAACCTAGCGGCGTCGCCCTGCAGTGGCAACCCGGTACCGCACTTTCCCCCAATTTTGGGGATACGGCGCTCTGGTCACCCTCGTCGGCGTCGAGCGCGCCGCCCTCATGATCGCCCCGAGCTGTTCCATGCCTAGGCGGTATCGATCATCAGCGAACGATGCTGCAGGAGAATCGTCGAGTCCTCACCGAGCGCCCCGGCCTCGAGAGAGTCGGCTCCCCTGGACGTTCACGGGGGTAAAACCCGCGCGATGCAAGGGGGTGATTCACCCTCTTGAAAGCGGCGTTTCACGCGCCGCGGTGAAACCCAGGCCGTAACAACAAAGTCGCTGTTTTGCCCCGTTCGCCCACGCCTTGGTCGCTGAGAACTCGGCGTCGCCGCGCGGACGCTCTCAAATGCGCGTAGAGGCGCGAAAGGGAAGTAGGCAAGGGGAAAGCTAGGGGTTTAAAAACGCCTCTAGAGCGCGCTGAGATGCACACAGGGGCGTTTGTGCAGGTCGCGGGGGTTCTCATTCTATTAGAATGAGAATTGCGGAGTGGTGCTTGGTCTGCGGGGCCGCGGTCCGCTAGCGTTCCGCGCTCGGCGCCTTGTCCCCACCGGCGTTTCGCTCTGCGGTTCTGCTCACTGCCCGTGACCGCTCAGCGGTCGCACTTCCTCGACGAGGCTCGCGGCGATGCCCGGTTTGTCCGGGTCTCTGGCTTTCGATAATGACAGGTTATAGAAAACCAGGGCCGCTTCCCCGGCCGAGGCGCTCAGGAACGGGCCGCGGAGAACACCACGCCGAGTAACCCCACCCCGGTGGCGTCACTCATCCCCTCGGCGGCGCCGAGGGTCTCTCGGCGGGACTCGCGGACGATCCTCCTCGGCGACCGTTCCTGGTCGGCGCCGAGCCACCCCGGAGAACCAGCGCCCTCAGCGTCGGGTTCAGGCAACAGCAAAAAGCCCCCAGCCATGTGGCTGAGGGCTTCCACTTCCGCGCTACGTGCAGGTCAGCGCTCCACCACCGGCCGGTCAATGTCCCGGTGGTAAACCTCCACGCCGATGCCCTCACGGCGGAGCTCGCGGGCGATCTCCTCGGCCACGGCGACGCTCCGGTGACGACCCCCACGGCAGGCGATGTGCACACGGGTGAGCATGGGCTGAACCTGAAGGGTGTGCACTGTGACGAGCGCGCGGATCCGGTCCACGTTGAGCGAGACGACGCGATCCGCCCCGGGGGTTTCCAGGACGTGGGCCCGGACCTCAGGGTCTAGCCCGGTGCGGTAGCGCATCTGCGGGTCATGGTGCGGGTTGCGCAGAGCCTCACTCAGGTCGATCAGCAGCGCGTCGCCGTCGGCCGGTGCGGGGCCGTGCAGTGTCCCGTAGGTGGTGATTACGGCCCGGATCATCAGTGCTTCTCCTTTGCAACGTAAAGAGCCAGTGGCGGGTCGGGGTAGAGCGCGGGCCCTCCTGCTTTTGTGCGGCGGCGCCCGCGCCGCTCTGTCAGGCCGGCGCGGGGTTACAGGTCAGGGGGTGTCTGACAGGTGTCTGACACCCGGTCTGACACCTGCCTGACAGGGGGTCTGACACCCCTCTGACACCTGGTCTGACACATGGGGGCGCCCCGCCGAGCTGGTCGACGAGGGGCGCCTAGGAGCGGGGGGCGGCTACGCGGGGACGGGGTCGCGGTCGGTGGTGACGAGTTCGTACTCGCCGCCGTCGTGGTGGATGACGCGGCCCTCAGCGACGAGGCGCTGCAGCTGGGCGATCACCCACGTCCGAGACCGGACCACGCCCTGCTCGTCAGCCAGGGCGCGGCGGAGCTCAGGCGCGCGGAACGTGCGGTGTCCCTGGTCAGCCCAGATCTGCAGCTGAGCGTCCAGGCGGGCGCGCGCCTGCTCCGGGCTCTCGACGCTGACCGGCCGGGGGCCGAGAGCGAAATCCCCGCCATCCGGCAGTTCGATCGGGTCATCCAGGCTGGGAGTGGGGATGTCGGGGTCCGGGTCGGGGGTTTGGTAGATCACGGCAGGCTCCCCGTCGTGGTCGGCGTAGTTGGTGGTCACGGTGCGCTCCTCGTTCTGGTGTTCGTCGGCGGCGACGGCGGCGTCTGGCTGGGGCTCGGCCCGGGTGCGGCGGAGATAGTCCGCGTAGGCCTCACCGAACGCCGCGCGGGTGATCGGGTCGAGCTTGGCGTCCTGGTCGGGCAGGGACTCAGCTGCGGCCGTCAGGAGGCTGTTCTCATCCGCGGCCTCCACGCTGGGCGGCCCGTACATCTTCACGGCCAGGGCGTGGCGTTCCGGTGGCGCGGACTCCACGGCGGCGTAGGCCGCACCCGGCCGAGATTTACGCCAGTGATGCGGGGTAGCGCCAGCATCCAGCACATAGTCCGGCAGGGCAAACCGGGCGTCTGCCTCGTCGCGGACCCCGAAAGAGATGCCGTCGCCGAGCTGCGCCCTCGTGTCAGTGTCGATGTTGGACCAGGTGGCGCGCTGCAAGGAGACCTCAAAATGGATGCCGGTGCTGCGCGCGGTGCGCAACAGTTTGACCAGCTCATCCACGCCAACGAGGTCCGCGGCCTCCTCGAGTTGGACGTGCAGGAACGTCAGTCCGCAGTCCCTGGTCCATCCGGGGAGTCCGCGCTCTCCCAGGTAGCTGGCGCGCGCGGTGACTGCGCGCTCCAGGGCCGCGAGCATGGCGGCGACCTCGGCGCGGGTGGTGGCAGCCCAGCCGATCGCGCGCCTGATCGGGCCGATGGTCTGGCTTGCTTTGGACAGGTCAGCGCACAACACGAACGTGTCGGACCGGGCCGCGATGGACACCATTTTGATCTTGCCGTAGACGGATTTTCCGGCGCCGCTCATCCCCACGACGAGGGTATGCCGGTTGTTGACCTCGTCCCGGAACGGTTCTCCGTCTTCATACACACCCAGGGTCAGGGGCGCGTCAGCAATGGATGTGCCGACCTCGTCCGGGTTCAGACCAGGCCAGGGGATGAGTCGGCCCATGACGTCCTGTGTGGTGATGACCAGCGTGGCGCGGCGGGCTCGGGACGGGTCCGGGATCACCCGCACCGCACCGGGCGCGACATCGTAGGCGGACGCCAACTCGGCGCGCCGCCCCTGGAGAGCGTCGATCGTTTCTCCCGGTGGGACGACGACTTCCGCGCGGATCTGCGTGTCCGTACGGGACACGACGCGCATGCGCACGTCACGCAACCCCAACAGTTGGCACACTTCCCGCCACGTGGGCATAGGCCGCTCCCACACGCTCCCGGATCGGCCGCCGCTCTGGCCGCGCTGCCAGGTGTGCACGTTGACCAGCCCGGACAGCGCGCCCCCGCCAACGATGAGCAGGTCCAGCCACGGCCGCTCTGGACCTGTGATGGTGGCGGTGGCCAGCCAGGCGGTGATGCCACCGGCGGTGGCAGGGGCGACGAGGGCGGCATACCAGGTGCGGGCCCGGCACAGCCGCCAGGACAGCCAGGTCACACACGCGCCGGCTGCGGTGATCCCAGCCGCGGCGAGTCCGGTGGTGAGTCCGGCGTCGCCCCAGGCCAGGTGTGCGGCCCATCCGGCGGGGATCAGTCCCAGGGTGGTGGCCCACGGGCGGACGTAGGTCCCGAGTCCGGGGCCGCTGCGGCTGCGTTTCACCTCGTCGGGCGGCCAGGCGATGATCTCGCGCTCCATCGTTCTCCCTCGTTTTCTCAGGTGATCGGGTCTCGGCGTGGGGATGGGGGCGCGGGCGGGCCGCGCCCCCGGGGACGCGGTGTTAGGACTGCAGGTTGATCTGCCGACCCTTGGGGCGGCGCTGCCCCATGTGGTCACCGAAATGCGTCTTTAGCGACGACCAGGTTTTAGACGCCGAGATGCCGACTTCGCGCGCCGCCTCCGCGCTGCGCCGCAGGTGTTTGGCGACCTGGCGGGCTCGCCTCGCGATCACCACACCGGTCTCGTCATCACCCATCGGGGGGACGGCACGCAGGCGCTGCTCCAGGTCATCAGAGGCAAACTCCAACTCCACGGCCAGCGTTTTGCACGCGTTGCGGAGCGTCACGATGTAGCGCTGCACGTCGCTGGCGCTGTCGAACTCGATGTTCGACAGATCAGCAACGAGTTTCTGCAGGCCAGGAGTGTCGGGACGGGTGTTTTCAGTCATCGGTGTCCTTTCGGGTTGGGGTTGGTTGGGTGATGACGACGGCGATGACGCCGCGGCCGGGCCCGTAGCGGCGGATCCGCGCCTCAGCGGCGGACGCACGCCAGGCGCGCCCCAGCCACGCCGCAGCGTCCTCAGCAACGCGGACGAGGGGGCGACGATCCAGGCACGCGGCCACATAGGCGTCAGCCAGGAGCAGCAGTCGGCCGACGAGGGCGACGACGGCCGCCAGACGAGTGCGGGCATCCATCAGCCCTCACCCCGCAGGTCCCGGCGGATACGGCGGATCGTCGTCTCTGACAGCCCGGTGGCAGTGGCGATCTCGCGAGTGGTTGCGTTCGGGTGAGTGGCGATGTAGGCGGCGACCATGCGGCGGTTGCGGCGCCCTTCCTCACGCCGGCGCGCTGCGATCCCCTGCGCTCGCACGGCGCGCTCGTCGACGTCGTCGGCGGGGCGGTCAGATGTGCGATCAGACGTTGCGACCAGGGTGTTCCCCGTGTGGCCGCCTGCGCGGTCAGACGTGGACTCGTCGGTGCGACCAGACGAGGGCTCGCCCGCACGATCAGACGCGGACTCGTCGACGAGGTCGCACGTGTGATCGGGGCGCTCCGGCAGCGCGCGGAGATAGGCCTCCGCCTCCTCCGCCAGCGTGTCACCGACCACCGCCAGGGCATCCCCGACCGTCGACGACGACTCGTTGCTCTCGCCAGCCTCGTCCACCACGGGTGCGGTGCGCTGGTCAATCTGGTCGAGCAGCGCGGCGGTGGCGGTGGCGGCCGTGGTGGCCACCAGCCACGCCAGTGCTGCGAACGCTGCAGAACCGAGGGACGCGACGGCTCCCACGGGTCAGGAGCCGAGGGTGGAGCCGACCACGGAAGCCAGCAGCGGCAGCGCGACCATCGCCCCCAGGGCGGTACGGACGGGGCCGCTGAGCCGCGCCCCGGTGCGTGCCAACAGGCCAGACCAGACGATG
>Ga0307410_10001441_pt1 | contig 10723 bp, 9 predicted proteins | sample 322Ometagenome_3_FD_203707 | JGI IMG/M metagenome (GOLD analysis project Ga0307410, IMG submission 203707) | Maize rhizosphere microbial communities from greenhouse at UC Davis, California, United States - 322HYB-O-3 | ecosystem: Host-associated > Plants > Roots > Rhizosphere > Soil | place...
TGCCTTGGCTGCTGTCGGACGCCGTGCGGCCGAGCATGCTTTTGTTCATCATCGTCTATGGGCTGGACTGGGTGGCCACCGTGCCGCCCACGGCGGCGCTGTGCCGAGAAGCGTTCGGAACGTCGGGAACGATCGTGTTCGGCTGGGTGTTCGCCTCACACCAGTTCGGGGCGGCCCTCGCCTCGGCCGCGGCCGGGATCGTCCGCGACACGACCGGCCAGTACACCCTCGCCTGGTTCGGCGGTGCGGGCCTCTGCCTGGTGGCGGCTATCGTGTCGGTCACGATCCGGGGTCGTCAGCGCGTCAGCGTGTAGCCCGCCAGCGCCGATCAGCATTACTACTGACCACGTCTCCCTCATGTCGAAGTCACCTTTCACGCTCGCCTGGGCGGAAGACGCTGACGCCGTCGGGTCGAGCGTGCGTTCCCCTGAGGTGCCGTCGATCGCTTGGGGTGGCGCGGTAGTGCCGCTCTCCCCGCTGCAGAGAAAGTGTTGCGCGACGTTCGCGCCCTACGCAGAGGGCTGGGCGGCTGATGGCTGGCTCAATTGCCGGCCCCGTACGTGTTCGTTAGGCGAGCGTCGCGATCACTGGAGACGTCGTTGGTCACGTCTCGCCTGACGTGTCTGGTGACGCACTGACTCGGCTCAGTGACGCGCTTGCTCGAAAAATAGTGGTCAAAAATGGTGGTCAGAGGACGATAATGATCTTGAAACTGAGCCAGTCAGGAAGACGAATTAGCAATCTGACTAGGCCGTTGCTTTGTCGGGCTGGCAAGATTTGAACCCGCGACGCCCTCCCAAAATCGGCCGGGGAGCTGTCTCTGGGTCTCAAGCGAGCGTAGATCCGTAGACCGCCACGAGAGTCTCATCGACATCGATCGTTTCAAGCTCAACGAGGCGCGCGTACCCGGTTCCACCACAGCGAGAGCGCGACGGCGACCGCAACGAGCAATCCTCCGGCGCCGGCGAACCATGATGCGATGTCGACGTGCTTCCTCACCACCGTCACGTGGCTAGGCAGATCACCCAGTGCCCCCTGCAGCTGGTCGGCACTCTCGGCCTTGTAGTACTGGCCGCCGGTGATCTCGGCGACGGCCTGCAGGGTGTCCTCGTCGATGACCCGCGGATTGCGGCCCGCGCCCCCACCGAAACCGCCGCGCGGACCTCCGCCGGCCCACCCGCTGGCCTGCTGGCCGGTGCAGGCCATCGACGAGGGGTTGGTCGTGCCGAATCCGATCGTGAACACCCTTAAGCCCCGGACGGCCGCCGATTCGGCGGCTGTCGCCGGTTCGACGCCCTGGGTGTTCGCGCCATCGGTCAGCACGACGATCACGTCCGCCGCGTATCCCGACCGCTGAGCTGATTCCGCGTCGACCCCAGTGGGGGCCACGGTCGGATTGATCGCAGCGATGCTGTCGATCGAGGTGAGGATTGCCGAACCGATCGCCGTACCACGGGCCGTGGTGAAGTTGTCAATCGCCTCAATCAACGCATCCTTGTCGGTGGTCGGCGGCACCTGCAGACCCGCGACGCCCGCGAAGGCCACGAGACCGATCTTGGTCTGGCCGTCCTGGGACTCGATGAAGGAGACGGCTGCCTCCTGGGCAACGGTGAGCCGGTTGGGTTCGACGTCGGTGGAGCACATGGATCCGGAGACGTCCATCGCCAGCATGATCGTCGTGGAGTTGGACGGCACCGGCACGGTCGCCTGCGGCCGCGCCGCCCCGACACCGAGCGTGGCGAAGCCGAGGAGGAGCAACAGGGTCGGGATGAGCCGGGTCCACCTCGTACGGGGTGGCAGCGCGGATCGTACCAGGGCGATCGAGGTCACCCGCACCGCCGCGCGCCGCCGCCGCCGTCGCAACAACCAGGTAATTCCACAGAGGATCGGGATGATCAGCAGCGACACCAAGGCCCAAGGCCAGCTGAAGGTCATCACACGAGCCTTCCCGTGCGTACGCCGGTGAGCAGGGCACCGGCTGCTAGCAGCGCGAGCGCCACAGCGATGATGCCGCCGGCCAGCGGTACGTCCTGCTTGGCCACAGTCAGCCGGAGGTCGATGGTGGACGCGATGTCGTCGAGTTGTTCCGTCTCCGATGCGCGATGGTAGGTGCCACCGGTGGCCTTCGCGATGGCGGTCAACTGGTCCGTGTCCAGAGCCGTGTGCAACTGATAACCGTCGATCTCGACGCTCGTTCCGTCTGCGGTGCCAACGCCGACGGCTTCGATGTGCACACCGGCGTTCTGGGCAATCGTCGCTGCGGCCGACACCGCGTCGCTGCCGCCGGTGTCGCCCTGGTCCTCGCCGTCGGAGAACAGCACGATGGTCGCCGAGCCCCAATACCCGATGTCGGGCAGATTGCCGTCATCGCCAATCCTGACCGGCGTGCCGGTGATTGCGCTCAGGGAACCGAGAATCGCCGACACCAGCGAGGTCCCACCGGCAGTCCGCAGCCTCTGCACCGCCGCCTTCGCCGCAGCTCGATCCGCACTTGGCTGTGACGTCGTCAGCGCACCCTGGTCGAACCCGACGACGCCGATGTCCACGCTGTCGGGCTGGGCGTCGATGAACGACAGTGCGGCCTGCTGCGCGGCCGCTAGCCGGCTCGGGGTGACGTCGTCGGCACTCATGCTGTTGGACACGTCCATCGCCAGGATGACCGTGCCGGCGCTCCGGCCGACCGGCAGCGCAGCGGCCGGTCCGGCCACGGCAACCGCCAGCAGCACGACCCCGCCGACGGAAAGCCACAGCCCGAGCTGGCTGTTGCGCCGGCCAGCCACCGAGACCCCGGCTGCGGCAAGGGCAGTGGACCGGCGCCGGCCCGCGAGCACGGCACCGACGATCAGCGCAGCGGCGACCAGCAGGCCAAGGATGAGCAGCGGCGGGTAGGAGAGGCTCATCGGCGCCTCCGCTGGGTCTCGGTGATGACCTTCAGGAGCGTCTCGAGGAGGTCGCCGGCGGTGTCGACCCGGTACAACGGCACCCCGCCCCGGCGCATGCCAGACCGAAGTCCGGCCTCGCGCTCGTCGACACCGTCGCGGAACCGGGCGCGGAACCACGGGTCGGCGGAATCGATGAGGAGCTGCTCGCCAGTCTCCGCGTCCTCGACCACCATCAGACCGACCTCGGGGAGCGCTTCGTCCGCACGGTCGACCACCTGCAACGCCACGACGTCGTTTCGGTGCGCGAGCCGGATGAGCGGACGTTGCCACTCGCCTGTGCCGATGAAGTCCGAGATCACCACGACCAGGCAGCGCCGCGCCAACGACGCGACAGTATCGAGCATCGCGGCGAGGTCCGTGGTGGCCCCTGCCCGGGAGTCGGCTGCGCGGTCGAGTTCCCGTCCGATACGCAGCGCGTGGCCGCGTCCAGTGCTGGGCGGAACGATGCGGGTGGTGCCGGTGTCGGCCCTTGTCGCCGCTGCTCGCTGTGCTCGCGGGGCTCCGTCGTAAAGGATGGCGCCGACCCGGTTGCCGTTTCGGCCGAGCACCCTGGCCAGGATGAGGGCGAGTTCGGCAAGTACGTCCTGCTTTCCGCGGCCGTGGCCACCGACCACCATGGATGCCGATCGGTCGAGGACCAGCCAGGTAGTCAGCTCGCGGTCCTCGTTGAACTCGCGTACCTGCGGTTCGTCCAGCCGGGCGGTGACATTCCAGTCGATGTGCCGGGCGTCGTCGCCTTCGACATATGGCCGAAGCCCGGCGAAGTCAAGACCAGTACCTCGTCGCGGGGTCCGATACCCACCCTGGACCCGCCCGTCGAGCCTGCGTATGACGCGCCATTCCAGCCGGTGCAGCAGGCGGTCGGTCGCCGTGATCATTTTCGGGGGGTCAGGGGGGTCGTCCCCCCTGCTGACTCAGGGATCATGGCTGCAGTACCACGTCCGGCATCGGAACGGCGCGCAGCACGCGGGTGAGGATGGTGTCGGCGTCGAGGTCGTCGGCCAGCGCCTCATACGACAGCACAATGCGGTGGCGCAGTACGTCGAGGGCCACTTCGTCGACGTCGTTGGGGAGCACGTAGTCCCGGCCTCGTAGGAACGCGAGCGCCCGGCCGCACAGGACGAGCGCGATCGTGGCCCGCGGGCTGGCCCCGTAGGTCACGTACCTCTCCAGGTCGCCTTGGCCGACCCCTCCCGGCGATCGGGTTGCGGCGACGAGCCGGACGGCGTAGTCGACGACGGCGGGGTCGACGTAGACCTGCGCGACGCTGTCCCGCATCCGGATCAGATCTTCCGGGGTCAGCATCACCTGCGGCGGACCCGGCGGCAGCAGAGCCCGCCCAACGATCGCGTGCTCCTCCGGCGAGGTCGGATAACTCACGAGCACCTTCATCATGAATCGGTCGACCTGCGCCTCGGGCAGCGGATAGGTGCCGTCAGACTCGATCGGGTTCTGGGTCGCCATCACCAGGAACGGCTCGGGTACGGGGAATGTCTCGCGCCCAATGGTCACCTGTCGCTCCTGCATCACTTCGAGCAACGCGCTCTGCACCTTGGCGGGCGCGCGGTTGATCTCGTCGGCCAGCAGCAGATTGGTGAACACCGGACCCCGCGAAACCTCGAACTCGCCGGTCCGCTGGTGGTAGACCCTCGTTCCGACGAGGTCGGCCGGCACAAGATCGGGGGTGAATTGGATTCGCTGGAACTGCCCGCCAATCGCGCCGGCCAGGGACTTGACCGCGAGCGTCTTGGCCAGCCCCGGGACGCCCTCAACGAGGAGGTGACCCCCGGCGAGCATGGCGATCGCCATCCGCTCGAGCAGTACATCCTGACCGACGATCGTGCGCTTGATCTCGAACAGCACCGGTTCGAGCGGGCTCGGCGTCATGGCATCACGTTCCCTCGATCTTCCACCTATCTGGACAGGTCCGGTTCACAGCCGCGGGCCCCTTCCGTGCCCCGGCCCTGAGTCCCCGCCGAGCGCGCTGCCGATCGGAACGGCGAATCCGATCCCGGCGAACGCCTCGTCATCTCCAGGATCGGCGATCGACACGACGACGCCGACGACGATCCCCTGGGCATTCAGAAGCGGACCGCCGGAGCTGCCCGGGTTCACGGCGGCGTCGAACTGGATCAACCCGGACAGCGCGCCCACACTGGTCTTGGTCGTGCGGTTCAGACCGGAAACGACGCCGGTCGTCGTGCTGTCCCGCAGACCCAGCGGGTTGCCGATGGCCACCACATCCGAGCCGACGGCGACACCTCCGCCGAGGGTCGCCGGGACCACGACCTCGGGGAGCTTCTTCGGAGTCAGGGTGGCGATGTCGATCTTCGGGTATGCGGCGGCGATCGTTCCGGATGTCTTGGTCCCGTCGGCGAACACGATCGAGATGTCGCCGCCGCCGGAGACGACGTGGTGGGCAGTAAGCACCGTACCGGTGTCGGTGACGATCACACCGGACCCGAGCGAGCCTTTCGAGGTGGTGATCAGCACCACCGACGGAACGACCTGTCGGTACAGGTCGATGACCGGCAGCGGGGTCGCCGTAGCCGCCGGGGTCGGCGTCGCTGTCGCCAATGTCCGGTTTGCCGAGGTGGCCGAGCCGGACCCGAGCTTGAACGCCAGCGCGGCGATGATCACCATGGCAACGACGAGAACGCCCGCGGCGGAAAGGGCCCAGAGCCAGCCGTGGCGGCCGCGTCGGATGATCTGATCGCCTCCACCCGTCGCCGACGCTTGCGTTGATCCGGAACGCTCAGCCTGTCCTTGAGCTGAGGATGGTGCGCTACTAATCGCCACGTCGGCGCCAGGCGCGCGGAAACCGCGCAGGCGTTCAGGCCCGGCGGGGTCCATACAGAAAGCGTAAGTACCGATCCTATGAATCCGCTGTGCATCGTTCAATGCACGCCGTGCTGGGTTCCTTCCGCCGGTTTGCCGTCATGCTGTGAGCCGCTCGCGGGACGAAGATCAACAGCTCTGATGCACCGTTGCCGGCGTCAGCACTGCACACGCGACCCCACCACTCCAGCCGTTCGCACCCACCAATCGAACAGCCCAGGTCTCGAACACGCGGCTGTCTCCACCTGGATCGCCGAATCGACTTCTCGGCAATCCGCTTCGGTGGAGAGGGTCATGCTCAAACCACGTAAGGCAGCAGCACGGTCGAGGCGCGGCGTCGGGAATTTCGAAGCCTCTGGCGCGGGCGGACCGCCTGGTGCTTGACGATTCAGATGTGGTCGATAGAAGCAGTGCAGCGGACGTTGAAACCGAAGTCGCCCGAAAGCGCTCGCTCGACGAAAATCTCAGCTGTTTGTCAACTTGATCGGCAAAGCGGAGCCGATGTTCCTTGCCGATTCACGGCAGTGGGTGATCAAGAAAACGCGCCTGCTCATGATCTCCCACGCCCTTGCTGGGGATGGGGTGGCCAGCTTTGATCACGAAGCCGTCCACGTTGGTTGTTCGTTTCGCTCTTCTCTTCTCAATGGTGTCGAGCAACAGGAGGAGAATGATCCCCAAGACCGCGAGCATCGCCATGATTACCCAGCCCCGCCTAGCACATTTTTGCAACGCTCGACGAGCTTGAGCCCGGCCGCTCCGCCGAGCGCCGGCCGGTGCAAGTCGGTCGATGAGGTAGCAGCAGCGGTCGAGGCCAGCATCAGGTCAGCGGTTGGTAGCCACCGTCGGCGCTGTTCTCTCACGCTCAGACCGTACCGATTCCTCGGAACTCAGGTGAGGAAAGAGCAATTTTCAATCTGATTTGCTCGCACACGAGGACCTCAGGACCGATGTTGGCTAGTAGGCACAGGGGCCAAATGTCTCTAACCAGAGGCCTATTATTGGCCCGTAACTGCGCTCCGTAACCACACACAAGCGGTTCATCTGGTCCTTGATCGACTTTCGATCGCCGGGCTGGCAGCGCTTTGGCCATACTGATCGAGCTGAGCGGGAAGGCATCTCTAACCGACTCCAGGTTCGCCGCAATAGAGCCGGTAGCCTGGCGGCTCCCTACATCAGTCGGTGATGGCGAAGTCAGTGAAGTCGAACCGTTCCGGGCTGCCGTTCGTGTCGACAATCTCGACGCCGTAATCAACCTGCCAGGTCGTGGTGACCTTCCAGCCGCGGTTCTGAACATCCTTGAAGAACTCAGACAGCGGCATGTCGCCGGACAGCTGTGGGGTGGTTGACAGGTAGGTGAACACGCCACCGTCGCCCGAACCAGACCGCCACACCTGATACTCATGGCCGCCGATAGTGACGGTATCGACTATGTTGCCGATAGGCCGCTGGCCCCAGTTATCGGTCCAAATCATCAGCTCATGGCTGAACCCAGACCCCAGCCAGACGTCGAAAGCGATGTTATAGACACATCCGCTGCAACGCGGCCCAGTGGCCGCGAAGCGGGCCGATGTGATCCTGGTCAGCGGCACATTGTTGTAGTCGCGGTGGACGTTCGGATACGTCTGCACCGACATATCCGAATGGTTCGGAGTGTCAGAGATGAGATACCAGTTGTCGTAATCACAGGCGGTGATGACGGTGTTGCCGCCAGCATCATCGTTCCAGTTATTGTTGTGAATGAAGTATTCCCCGCCATCAGCTTCGGAATATGACGCTGCTACACCCTCTTTGATGGTGTCCCCGTTGGTGCAGGTCTTGGGCGATGTAGCCGTAGCCGTCGGAGCCGATGTGGTCGGAGGCGCAGTGGTTGTGGGTGGCGGCACTGGCGCAGTGGTCGTGGCTACTGGCGCTGGCTTAGTGGTCGTGGCTGCTGGGGCCGGCTTAGTGGTCGTGGCTGCCGGCGCCGGCGCAGTGGTCGCTGCCGTCGGTGCAGTGGTGGGTGTCGGTTTTACGCCCCCGTTGTGGACCTTGAAGTGCCCACGCCGGGTGGAGGTCGTGCCATCCGACCACTTCAGTACGGCGCGGATGGTATGCGAGCCATCAGAAAGCCTAGAGGTGTCATATGCGCGTGCCGTGCCATCGGCAGCCGTCCCTGCGAAATCAAAAGGTGCCTGCTTATCAGTTGCCACCGGTGGCCGCTTCGTTCGCCGTGCACTGTCCAGGTAGAAGTCGACCTTGGTTAGTCTCTTCGAGTCGCTGATGAAGACATAGATCTTCCCTTTGACCATCGACCCGTCCAGTCGCGTGGCGCTCGACCTATCAGCGTTCAGGCTCACTGCGAGCCTTGACCTCGTCGAAGCCGAGGCGGACTCAATGCCGAGGCCGCTCAGGGCTAAGGCGATGCTCACCGCGAGGACGACAAGTACCTTGCGATGGCGGCGCATTGCCAACCCAGGCTGACGTGAAACCATGTCCATCCTCCATGTCAGAAATCTGTTGTGCAAAGGCTGTTTGGAATGCCCGACTCGGTGGCATCGGTATTGCCGTGGACCCAGATGTGAACGTGGCCCATGCGTTTGGTGGTCGGTGAACGATGCTCGACATGGGGCGCCAGGCCCGCCAAGCTCCGATTAGCAGTGCCGTGAAAGAGCGCCATTCGTGCTGCCCGCGCCGCAAGAGGCGGCCGCATCGCCGGACGCGGCCAGGGTCGAGCCACTTGTGATCACTTCCCCCGAGCATTGTGACCAAAACGTTACCTGCCGCAGCAGTCTAGGCTAGATTGGTAACGAATTGTCAACCGGCGCCAATCATCCCTCGCTGAATCGCATTGCCACGGTTCGCACCACGGTCATGAGACGCCTACGGAGGCCGACCGGCGGCCCTCAGCTCTGCTGGCAGCCAAGGGTCAGGAGAGTGCAAACAGCGGCGGCGAATCCGAGCACGGCCGCCAGCCCGGTCTTTTGGCCTGGCCTCGGCGGCTGCGGGTGAGTCGAGCCCCCTCGGCGTCGGTGTTGGGGTCGGCGACGCTCAGCAGGCAAGACCGACTCGGTCGATGCGTTGGCCATCGCCCGGGTCAGCGCCGCGAGCAGCACCTGGTTGCCGGTCCGGCTGGCCGTCGGCGCCGCCGCGGACCTGCGCGTCCTGCTCGACCACGGCGAAGACCTAATCGAGGAGCGGAAACGCATGCACACCTGGTAGTGCGCACCTGTCTCGGTGTTCTCGCGAACGTCCCAGCTATGGAGTCGCAAGAGGTACCTCAATGGTCTAGCCAGAACGGCGATTGTCCTCGTTGTCAAAGACCAGCCGAAGGGTCAGACTGAGCCTCGCGCGCCGGGTGTTTTGGGCTCTCGCGCACGCGGGCGCGGCATGTCGGCAGATTGAGTTACGGGCGGCGATGTGCGGGATGACGGTGGCCAGGCTGGCATGACTCGTCAGCGCTGGGTCTTGACCGCAAGCACTGAGGTCAGCGGGCCGCAGAGGACGTGGTCACCCTCGGTGAAGCTGAATCCTGCTGCCGCGATGTGTTCCCGCGATGTGCTTCCGCGATGTCCTGCTGCCGGGATGTGCTTCTCTTGACCGCCTCCAAGCATCGGGCTGTCGCCCGTGCCTTCGCCCCCCACGAACTCGTAGGAGTCGGTTCCGAACGATGTGTCATGGACTTCGTGCCAGCCGTCGGCCAGGAGCACATGGGTGATGTTGTCAACGTCGATTGCTAGGCTCATGATTCAGATTTTCCTCGCTTTGGTTTCGGGCTGCGCCAGTGCTGACAACGGCACCTAGCGCCCCCTGCTGCAGGTTTCGTGGTCGACTTCGAGCGCCCGGCTTTTCCCGCTACCAGGTTCGGGTGACAGAAACGCGATACGCGGCGTGGATTCCCAGCAGACCGTGGAGGAACTGCGGCAGCTATGGAAGGCTTGCGCGGCGTCCGTGCCAAAGAGGGGGCGCAAGACAAGCAACCGTGCCAACCAGGTGCCCGTACACATCGCTGGCTTAGCTTCGACGGCGACCCGTACCCGCGGATGGAACCCCAGGTCCGGTTCGACGAGATCAACTACAAGCCGGACGGGCGGCTCACCGTGACCCCGAGCTTCACGCATACCGTGCGAACGGCTCCAGGGGTTGACTTCACGCCGCTGATGACGGCAATGGCCGTTGGCATCAACGATCCAGCCGGGTTCTTGGCGACTGGACCTTTGGTCGAAGCCGACTGAAGCAACGCCTACAACTTGGCATCGCTGCCAACGCGGCCTTGAAGCCGCTCGGCGCGCGACCGCGCGGTGGGCACGGGATGGCCAGGTAGTCAGGCGGTGAGGCTTTGTGATCGTGGTCACATCTCTGCTGTACCGGACCGATCGCTCCGAGCTCTGCCGTAGCTTGTCGCCAAGAGCGACATGCCAACGGCGGGGAGGGCATGATGAGCACGGCGAAACCGCTGACCGAGCGAGTCAGCGCAGACCAAGATCGCGCAGCTGATGATTCGGAACGCGTGCCAACCCACGGCAAAGATTGGCTATTTCTGATCTTGAGCGCAGGAATAGCCGCAATACTGGCCATAGGAACGTCCTTGGTCATTACATTCGCCGGCAACAGATCCTGGGCGTATGTGACCGGTGCGGCATGTGCAGTGGTCGCCTTCTCCCTACTGTTCGTCGGCTTTCTACGACTGCGTGGCTCGATACGTGACGCTATAGCTGGCAGCTTCCTGTTGGGCTATTTATGGTTACTGAGCCAGCTGCTCTTTCTCCCAGGTCTACGCGATGGGCTTCTCCAGAACCCATCCGGACAGCTTGTCTTCCAGCAATTCACCGTCATTGTCGGAATTGTTCTGGCCTTCTACTTCGTCGCCAGTGGCGCGGTAAACGTAGCGGCCAAATTGGCGAACGCAAGGTCAAAGGACACTTCAGAGGGAGAATCCAAGTACGACGCACTCAAGCCGCTCGGCC
>Ga0307410_10001442_pt1 | contig 10717 bp, 8 predicted proteins | sample 322Ometagenome_3_FD_203707 | JGI IMG/M metagenome (GOLD analysis project Ga0307410, IMG submission 203707) | Maize rhizosphere microbial communities from greenhouse at UC Davis, California, United States - 322HYB-O-3 | ecosystem: Host-associated > Plants > Roots > Rhizosphere > Soil | place...
GCGGATCATCGGCGATGTTCCAATCTTCATCGCACTCGATTCGTCTGACGTTTGGTGCAATCAAGACAAGTTTAAGCTTAACGCGGACGGTTCGCCGCGGGTTGTGTCGGGCGTGCCGCCGGATTATTTTTCCAAGACCGGACAGCTCTGGGGAAACCCGATCTACGACTGGGACGCGATGCGGCGGGACGGATTTAGCTGGTGGACGGCGCGAGTCGCATGCACGCTGAAGATGGTTGATGTCGTGCGTGTCGATCATTTCCGCGGATTCGCGGCGGCATGGGAAGTGCCGGGAAGCGATAAGACTGCGGAGAATGGTCAGTGGGTGGATGTTCCCGGAAAGGAACTATTTATTGCACTGAAAGCTGCGCTGGGTGACCTTCCGGTGATCGCGGAGGACCTGGGAGTTATAACGCCGGACGTCGAGGGACTGAGGGATGGGTTCGGTTTTCCGGGCATGCGGATCCTGCAATTTGCGTTCGGCGGGGACGCGAACAACCACGACCTGCCTCATAACTACATTGGGAATTGCGCTGCTTACACGGGCACGCATGACAACGATACGACCGTGGGGTGGTGGCATTCGCAGGTCGGTGTCGGTTCTACGCGTGACGCCGGGGACATCAGCCGCGAGCACGATTTCTGTCTGAAATATCTCGACACCGATGGCGATGAAATCCATTGGGATTTTATCCGCGCGATCTGGGCGTCGGTGGCCCATACAGCGATCACGCCCGTGCAGGACCTGCTCGGGATCGGCATGGAAGGGCGTATGAATTTGCCCGCTTCGGAGGGCGGGAACTGGTTTTGGCGTTATACGGATGGTGCGTTGACGCCGAAGATAGTTGAACGATTAAGGGAGTTAACGAGAACCTATGGGCGAAATAGGAGCTGATTTTCCATGGTGTGGGGGGCGCATCTCGTCCATAGATAGGCGTAGATGAACGCTGAAAGGCAAGCATCCGAGCGATTTTCTCCAGGGCATCACATCATGAAGAAGAATATCTTAATTTTTATCGGGGGCGTTATCACATGTGTGATTTCGGCGTTCGCCCAGGCGACGGCTCCGGGGGGGCCAGGCCAGGACGCTCAGTGGCTGAGCGCGGGGAAGCAGGCGATCGGGACGTCGGCGAATCTGGAATCGAAGGTGTGGTTCACGCTGGCGAATGGGGTGCTGACCGAGGTGCTATACCCGAATGTGCAGACCGCGAATGTGCAGATGCTGCAGTTCGTTGTGGTGAACCCAAAGACGAAGAAGGTTGAGACGGAGTGGGATGATGCGAATCACCAAATCAAGTCATTGCGGCCGGATTCTCTAACATTTCAGCAAATTAATACAGCGAAGTCGGGAGAATGGAAGATCACCAAGACCTACGCAACCGATCCGAAGAACGATGCGGTACTTATCGATGTGCGATTCGAGCGAACGGACAAGAGTTTAGGTCTTTATGCCTATTATGATCCCTCAATTGGAAACAGCGGTATGGGCGACATCGGCTCAATATTCGGTGTGTCCCACGTTAATAAAACTGGTCTAAATGGTCTTGAGGCCGGCGACGAGAAGGCCCGCATACGATCGATGCTTGTGTTTTCGGTTCCCGTTTCCGGCATGCGTTCGGCCTTGTCTGCAGAAACCGCCGTTCAATTGTTCGAAAGGGAACCTAACTTAAACTCATTAAACGACGGTCCCGGAAATATCGTTCAGATCGCACGCATCGAGGAGCCAGATCGTTTCACCGCCACGCTTGCCTTTGGCAGTAAGGCAGGTGGAATTCCTGATGCCACGATCGGTGCCGTGTCGCGCGAATTCCAAGTAATCCTGGCGGAGTACGAGAAAGGCTGGGCGGATTTCGTGAAGACCTTGCCGAGGGTCGATCCGAAATATCAGGCGCAGTTCAAGATGGCGGCGATGGTGATGAAGGCTTTGGAGGATAAGACGATACCCGGGGCAAATGTGGCGTCGCTTAGCGTGCCGTGGGGCGGCGGGGGGAACGCGAACGAGGGCGGGAACGGGTATCGGATGGTTTGGTCGCGGGATCTTTATCATGTGTTCACGGCGTTTCTGGCGATCGGCGATCGGGCGGCGGCGGAGCGGGCACTCGATTTTCTGTTCAAGATACAACAGAAAGAGGACGGAAGTTTTCCGCAGAATTCTGGTTTGAATGGTACGGGCGGGTGGGGTTCGCTGCAGATGGACGAGGTCGGATATCCGCTGATAATGGCGTGGCAGATCGGGAAGTTTGATAAAGAGACTTACGAAAAGCACGTAAAGCGGGCGGCGGATTTTATTGTAAAGAACGGCCCGTTCTCGCCGCAGGAACGCTGGGAAGAGCGGCCGGGTTATTCGCCCTCGACGATCGCGGCGGAGATCGCGGGGCTGGTGTGTGGGGCGGATATTGCGAAGCGGAACGGCGACAATGCTTCGGCCGAACTGTATTTGAAAACCGCTGATAATTGGGCCGCGAATATAGAGAAATGGACCGCGACCACCAAAGGCAAGTACGGCGACGGAAACTACTACCTCCGCATTTCGGAAAAAGGCGAGCCGGACGGAAATCACAAAATCGAACTGAACAACAACGCCGGAACCTTTTACGAACACGAGATCGTCGATGCCGGTTTCCTCGAACTCGTCCGCCTCGGCATCAAACCCGCCGACGATCCGCTGATCGTGAAATCGCTGAAGGTGATCGATCAGCTGATCAAAGTTGAAACGCCGAACGGCCCGGCGTTCTATCGTTACAACAACGATGGTTACGGGGAGATGCCGGACGGTCGAAAGTGGAACTGGGATGGGAAGTACACGGGTAAAGGCAGGCCATGGCCCTTGCTGAGCGGTGAGCGTGGGCAGTATGAGATCGCATCCGCGAATCTCAAATTTCTAATTTCAAATTTGAGAACGCAGAACCAGATGACAAATAAAGGCGCTCGCGAAGAATCCGGAATCCGAAATTCGGAATTGAATAAAGCGAAAGAGCGACTTGACCACATGCTCGCATTTGCCAGTGAGAGCCTGATGCTTCCAGAGCAGATTTGGGATAAAAAAGACGCCCCGCCCAACACGGATCGCCGGTTCATTCCGGAGCTCAAATTTGGTGAAGGGACCGGGTCGGCGACGCCGCTTGCGTGGTCGATGGCGCAGTTTATCCGGCTTGCGACTAACCTGAAGGCGGGTAAAAATCTCGATACTCCGCAGATCGTTTACGACCGCTACGTTAGGAAGATCAAATAGGGCGGCCGGCAACGTCGGCACTTTGAATCTCGCGAATACTAAGTCCGCGTTTGACGATCAGTATCAGCCCAATCGCCGTCCAAAATAAGATCCGGCCCTTTCTGATTATCGCGAGAGTAACACCTATGCCCGCTACCAATCCGACGGTTTCACCGACGAACTGGGCGCCCGCTTCGTCGACGCCTATCACGAAAGGGATCAGCTTGAAGACGATCGTGATCAAACGGCTTACGGATTCTAAAAGAAACGCGTTGAGAAATTGGCTGATCGAAGGCTCTACTATCCGCGTGAGGATGAACCAGACCTCCAGCACGCCAAGAACGTGGAAAGCCGATTCGGCCAGGCAGATCGGAAGGAAACGTTTCGGGTGGCGGCGGTAAAAACCGTAGATCAGATTTTCGAACAGCCGCACCTGCATCCGTCCGCTTTCCAAGATCCCCGTGAACCAACCGCGTCGGTACAGCGATTCGCACGCCTCACTGGCGAAATGCCATTGGCGGATGACAAGCAGCAGGAGAAAAACGATGATCGCGACGATCAGACCGATCAGGACGTCAATGGAAATGGTGGTTGTTTCGTCCAGAGAGAACCAGCGAACAAACATGAGAGCGCCGAGGATCAGGAAAATGCTGGTCGTGAAACTGTAAAAGAGATTCTCAGTGGCGACCGAAGACAGGCCAACCACTAATGAAACGCGCTTTCTCACCGCCACCGCTTTGGCCGTGCCGCTGATCAGAATCCCGAGCGGGATCATGCTGCTCATCGCCTCTCCGATGATGACGGCGGGGACGGTGTCTTTCAGGCCGAGATGATAGGGATCGTACACCGACAGCTTCCACGCGAGCCCGCGCATCATGATCCGTGCGGCGTACAGGGCAAGGATCACCCCGAAACCGAGCCAGCCGAAATTCGCGATGTTGGCCGCGATCTCATCCACGCCGGTCGAATAGACGAAATACCCGAATAGGAGTAGCCCGCCGACGGTCAAAACGGTGCCGAGCACCTTTAACCGGGTCGCATTTTTTGCGTTGATTCGCGGCTGGTTTTCGCCCTGATCCGGGCCTTGCGGTTCGGGATTCACTTCGCGTTGCTTAACTCTTGTATGCTGTTTAGAATGGTATTTTATAGATACACGAATAACAAAAGCTTATAGGAAAAAAGTATGAGTACCGCAGCAAGTATGGCTTTTTCGAGTGCCGGATTGACCACTCTATCAGAGGAAGAAGAACTATTTCGGGCTTCGGTCCGCGAATTTGCAGAAGGTGAAGTACGCCCGCGCGTCGAGGCGATGGAGCACGCCGGGAAGCTTGACCCGGAGCTGATCAAACACTGTTTCGAACTCGGTTTGATGGCGATCGAATCGCCGGAAGAATTCGGCGGAGCGGGCTCGACGATCTTCAACGCGATCGTCGCGATCGAGGAACTCGCACGCGTGGATGCCAGCGTTTCCGTTTTCGTCGACGTGCATAACACGCTCGTGACGAACGCGTTTATGCGCTGGGCGAACGACGATCAGAAGAAAAAATACATGCCGCAGCTCGCGAGCGGGAAGGTTGGGGCGTACGCACTGAGCGAGGCCGGCTCCGGTTCCGACGCATTTGCCTTGAAAACGAGGGCGGTCGATAAGGGCGACCATTTCGAATTGACGGGACAAAAGCTTTGGATCACGAACGGGAACGAAGCCGAGATATTCGTCACGTTCGCAACCGTCGATCTCGAAGCGGGGTATAAGGGAATCACGGCGTTCATCGTCGAGAAAGGATTTGAAGGATTTTCGGTCGGCAAAAAGGAGGACAAGCTCGGCATTCGAGCTTCGTCGACGACCGAGTTAATTCTTGATGGGTGCAAGGTGCCGAAGGAGAACGTGCTCGGCGAGGTCGGCAAGGGATACAAGGTGTCGATCGAAACTCTCAACGAGGGGCGTATCGGGATCGGAGCGCAGATGCTCGGGATCGCTCAAGGCGCGTACGAGGCCGCTCTAAAATACACCGCCGAACGAGAACAGTTCGGTCAGGCGATCGGGCAGTTCCAGGCCGTGCAATTCCAACTTGCCGAGATGGCCGTTGAGATCGAGGCGACGCGCCTGCTCGTCTACAATGCGGCACGATTGAAGGACGCCGGCAAGCCTTTCCTCAAAGAGGCGGCGATGGCCAAGCTCTATTCTTCACGCTGTGCAGAACACGTTTCCTCAAAAGCGATCGAGCTATTCGGCGGCTATGGCTACGTGAAAGATTACCCGGTCGAAAAATTCTGGCGCGATTCGAAGATCGGTTCGATCTATGAAGGGACATCAAACATGCAGCTTCAAACGATCGCAAAGCTGATAACTAGCGGGAAATAGTCAGTTAACAAGTCGGGCCTAATTGAAGGACGAATATGCCGCTTAAACGGATGGACAACGTACTGATCGTTGTTGACGATCTCGAAGCAACGAAGGCGTTTTTCCTCGAACTGGGCCTTAAACTAGAGGGCGAGACGACGGTCGAGGGGCCTTTGGTTGGGAGCCTCATCGGGCTCAACGATGTCCGTGCCACCCTGGCGATGCTGCGGACTCCAGATGGGCAGGGCATTGAACTTGATAAGTTTCACTCGCCCGACGCGATCAGGTTTGGGCCCGAGGAGGCGCCGGTGAATACGCTGGGATTTCGCCGCGTCATGTTCGCCGTCGATGATATCGACGCTGACATCGCGCGAATGCTTGCCCACGGGGCCGAGCTAATCGGCGAGATGCGGTATGGGGACACGTACCGGCTGGCCTACATCCGTGGGCCTGAGGGCATCATTGTCGCGCTTTCCGAGCAGCTGGGTTAGGGCTGGCAGATAGCTGTCGAGAATCTGGGCAGCAACCATATGGTTGCTGCCTCCCGGTATCCGCAAAATTCGTTGATTGCAGATCATTCAATAGGAATGTTTTGCAGCTTGCTGTTTTTTGCTCCGTAAAAGAAATAGATCACGATTCCCAACGCCATCCAGATTATCAACCTCGCCCATGTGTCGAATGGGAGCCCGTACATTAGATAAAGGCTTGCAAGGGCGGCGAAGGCCGGCAGCACGGGAGAAAATGGGACTTTGAACGGACGCGGCAGGTCCGGTCGAGTCCTGCGGAGCACGATAATGCCGATCGATACGATAACGAAGGCAAAGAGTGTCCCGATGCTGACCAATTGCCCGAGCATCGAGATCGGAACCAACGCGGCCATGATCGCGACGATCCCGCCCGTGATCATGGTGGTGACGTGGGGGGTGCGGAAGCGGGGATGTATCTTTGCGGCCCATGCGGGCAGCAGGCCGTCCTTCCCCATTGCGTAGAAAATGCGGGGCTGGCCCATGATCTGAACGACCATCGTCGAGCTTAGCCCTAGTACAGCGCCTACCTTTATGATTATCGAGAAGGATTTGAGGACAAAGGCGATCGTTGAACCCTCGATCGCCATGCCTGAAGCGGCGGTTATTGCTGCCGCGATCGGCGCGGCTTCTTCCTTTAGCTGAACGTATGGGACGAGCCCGACCATTATCCCCGCAACGAGAATGTAAAGGATCGTGCAGATGACCAGTGAACCGAGGATGGCGCGGGGCATGTCGCGTTGCGGATTTTTTGCTTCCTGGGCGGCGGTCGAGACGGCGTCGAAGCCGATATAGGCGAAGAAGATCACCGCCGCACCAGTAAGAATCCCGCTGTAACCGTACTCGCCGAACATGCCAGTGTTCGGGGGAATGAAGGCGAGGCAATCGCCGACGCCCGCCTGGCAGCCGATACCCAGGTAGTGCGTATTGACGTAGCCGATTCCCGCAATAATAAATAGAAGAACGACGGCGATTTTCACCATCACAACTACCGAATTGAAGTTTGCGGATTCGCGAATACCTCTGACCAACAAAGCGGTGACGGCGATCGAAATTATGAAAGCAGGAAGATTGAACAGGGCGGTCTCAACCGGCGCCTCCAACCCGGTCATGGAAATACCGCGAGCGAGTTCTTCCGTCAGCACGTTGTAGCCAGCGGGCGGGTTCAGGATCGATTCGCCCACGCGAACGTTAGCGAGCGCCGCCGCAGCGTTCTGATCGAGTCCTACGAACTTAGTGCCCGGAGCGGCGCTCAAAGCAACGGGAAACTGGATCCCCAAATCGGCGAGGAGACTGATGACGTTCCCCGACCAGCCCGCCGCCACCGTGGCGGCCCCGAACGCATATTCGAGGATCAGGTCCCAGCCGATGATCCACGCGACGAATTCGCCAAGCGTGGCGTAGCTGTACGTGTAGGCGGAGCCGGATATGGGGACCGAAGACGCGAATTCGGAATAGCAAAGGGCAGCCAGGGCGCTCACGACGCCGGCAAGGATCATCGATATCACAACGGCTGGGCCAGCGTGTTTCCCGGCCGCCTGACCGGTCAGAACAAAAATTCCCGTACCGATAATAGCTCCAACGCCAAGAAGCGTTAAGGCCCAGACGCCGAGCGTACGCTTCAGCGTGCCCTCGCCCTTGTCCTCCGCTTCCGCCAGGATTGCCTCGAGCGGTTTCACTCTGAATATATCCATATGATCTCCTGTACCAACTTTTTCTATATTGGCCGCGGTTTGCTTGCGTCTGACGACCGAGGTGAATCGTTCGCGCACGATCGTTATCCTTATCCGAAAGGCCATAGCCCGCGCTCCATGTTTAGCTTGGCGTTCAAGTGGAGAAAAAATCGTTAGAAGTTGTGAAATTATGTGAAAGAACGCGGCTTTTGACGTGAAATGCGAAATTGGGCTGGTTTGAAGACTATTGTCGCGGGGTTTGAGGTGGATTATAATTGTGTCCTCTTCCGGGGCGATCAATATGGATGACAGAGACGTTCGCGTTGTTTACGAATTTGGCGGTTTCCGTGCTGATCCGTTGTCGCGTCGATTGATCCGCGACGGGGATCAACTTCCACTCACTCCCAAGGCTTTCGAAACGCTTTTGATCCTGATAGCCAACCGGGGCGAGACCATTTCCAAAATCGAGCTGATGGACATGATCTGGGGCGATACAGCAGTTGAGGAGAACAATCTCACGCAGCAGATCGCTACTTTGCGCCGCGCCCTGGGTGAACGTTCCGGAGAACACAGGTTCATCGTTACGCAACCGGGAAAGGGCTACAGATTCGTCGCGCCGGTGAACGAGCTCGCGTTGGCAGCTGACGAGGAACTGGTCGTGATACAGTCGACGCGCTCGTCGGTGTCGATCGACGTTTCGAGCAGCGGCTGGCTGGGCGTACGGGCGTTTTTCGGTCGAAGCAGCACGCTTGGATACTCGATGGCTATACTTTACGTCGCGATCGTTTGCATGATCTCGTTTTGGCCCGTCGTCTCGGGCTATTCGGGAACGCAGCAGCAGACAATCGCGGTCCTTTCGTTCCGTTCATTTGCGGTCGAGGATGAAGTGTTGGGTGCCGGAATCCGGGACACGCTTCGGGCAAGGCTGGGGAACCTGGAGGATGTCGCGGTGCTTCCGTCGCGTCCGGATCTGCCGGCCGATGACGCACTCTTTGCGGGGCGTGTAATGGATGCCGACGTTATCATCACAGGATCGGTTCAGCGAGAGGACGAGCGGATGCGCGTTGCGGTGGAGATGGTCGACGTTCGAAGTCGGAGGGTGGTATGGGGGCAAACTTTTGACTGCGGGCGCTCGGAATTTTTTCAGATCCAGGATGCGATCGCGGGCGAGGCCGTGAGGGTGATCAGATCTGCGGTGCTCTAACTATGCGAGTAGGTTCCCATAAATTCCAATGACCTCCATCACGATCCGCGGGGCGACCGTTGAGGACGCCAAACTGCTAACCGATCTCGCCTATACAACCTTCTGGGACGCATTCGCTCATCATCCTAAAAATGCCCCGGACGATCTAAACCATTACATGCGACAGGCGTTCAGTCTCGACCAGACCACAAAGGAACTGGGGGAAGAGAAAAGCATTTTCCTGATCGCCGAGATCGAGGGTGAGGCCGCGGGTTACGCAAAGATCATCATCGACAACATCGAGCCTGGCATTGCGGCCGAGCGACCGGCTGAACTGAACCGGCTTTATTCTCATCAACAGTTTCTCGGCCGCGGGATCGGCCAGGCGCTGATGGACGCGTGTTTTGAACGGGCTGTGGCAGAAGGCCGCGATGTGATGTGGCTGGGCGTATGGGAATTCAACCCGCGGGCACAGCGTTTTTACGAGAAGAACGGGTTTCGCGTCGTTGGCAGCCACGTTTTCCAACTAGGCGAAGATCCGCAAACGGATCTGCTAATGCAAAAAGATCTTTAGCCCGCGAATTACGCGAATCAACGCAAATGATTTGATACGGAAATATCCGCGAACATTCGCGTAATTCACGGGCAAAATTCTTGCTTTAATCTACCAGGTGCGATAATGTTGCATCTGTGCGACACGTCAAGAACCCCCCGAATCCATACAACAAACTATCAGCTGAATACATCGGCGAGCCGCCCCCGACGAAGCTTGAGGTTTTTGAAGAAACTACGACAAAGAAAGTTATTACTAAGGCGTTCGCGTCGGACTGGGAAGGCGGATGGCGTTACACGGTGAACTGTTACCGAGGATGCGTCCACGGATGCACGTATTGTTTTGCGCGGCAGTATCACGAATTTCTGGGCTTTGGGGCGGGGACCGATTTCGAGACGAAGATAGTGGTCAAAACTAACACGCCGGTTCTGCTCCGTCAGGAACTGAAGAAGACTCGCGATAAAATGCCGCATATCGATTTCTCGTTCGCCACCGATCCTTATCTTCCGCTTGAGGCGGAGTATCAATTAACCAGGAAGTGTCTCGAAGTGTGTGCTGAGTTTCGCGTTCCGGTGGGAGTGATAACGAAATCGCCGCTTGTGACGCGAGACATTGATGTTCTGAAAAAGCTTAAGGTATCGGTCTTTTTCTCTTTACCCTTTCTGACCAAAGAATCGTCGAATCCGTTTGAACCTTACACGCCCGTGCCAGAGGCTCGATTTCGTGCGATGAAGCTGTTGTCTGACGAAGGCATTGAAACGGGCATCGGAGTCGCTCCGGTAATTCCCGGATACAACGAATCGGACATTCCGGGCCTGTTGGAGCGTGCGAAGGAGGCCGGCGCTACCCGGGCGTTCATGTCGATGCTGCATCTGGATACGGATTCCATCGAGGAGTATTTCGTAGAGAAACTTTACGAGCGCATCCCGACGAAGGCCGCGAAAGTGATCAATACGATGAAACGCGAACGCGGCGGGTCGCTTCAGCACCGTAGTTATAAAGAAAGAATGACGGGTAAAACCGAACAGTGGGAAGTGACGACGAAGCTATTCGAATTTCACGCGAAACGACTGGGCTTTCGCCAACACGAAAAGGCTGTCGAACCCGAAGCTGCGGCGGTTCCGGTTCAAGGGTTACTGTTTTAAGAATTGAGTCCGCACATGCAGACGGGCAAGCACAGATAGATGACTCGGATCTATCTGTGCTCATCTATGTTTATCTGAAGCCGAATT
>Ga0307410_10001443_pt1 | contig 10717 bp, 9 predicted proteins | sample 322Ometagenome_3_FD_203707 | JGI IMG/M metagenome (GOLD analysis project Ga0307410, IMG submission 203707) | Maize rhizosphere microbial communities from greenhouse at UC Davis, California, United States - 322HYB-O-3 | ecosystem: Host-associated > Plants > Roots > Rhizosphere > Soil | place...
CACGTCACTGGCCTCGCCGGCCGCCTGGTGCCCGGTGTCGCTGGTGCCCTACCGCAACGGCCGGGTCGGCACGTATCCGCACGTCGTCGACCGGGGCAAGCCCGGCCTCATCGCGGTGCTGTCCACCGGCAAGCGCTTCGTCAACGAGGCCGACGGTTACCACCAGTTCACCAGCGCGATGATCGCCGCCGCCCCGGAAGGCGACGAGGTGGCCGCGTGGCTCATCTGTGATCACGCATTCCAGCGCCGCTACCCGTTCGGCATGTCCAAGCCGTTCCCGGTGCCGGTGTGGCCCTACGTGCGGTCGGGCTATCTGCAGCGGGGGCGGACGCTGGAGGACCTCGCCCGGAAGTGCGGCATCGACCCCGCCGGCCTGACCGCCACCGTCGCCTCGTTCAACCGGCACGCCGCCGTCGGCGCGGACCCCGAGTTCGGCCGCGGCACCACCGCGTTCAACCGGGGCTCCGGCGATCCCGAGCACCAGCCCAACCCGTCGCTGGCGCCGATCGAGAAGGGGCCCTTCTACGCGATCAAGGTCCTGCCCGGCAGCTTCGGCACGTTCGCCGGGCTCCGGACCGACGCCTCCTCTCGTGTGCTCACCGCCGATGGGCAGCCGATCACGGGTCTGTACGCCGCGGGCAGTGACCAGGCCAACGTGATGGGCGGGCACTATCCCTCGGGCGGGATCAACATCGGCCCGGCCATGACCTTCGGCTACATCGCCGGCCGGCACGCCGCCGGTGTCGGCGAGTACGAGAACGTCGTCCCCCTGCCGTTGAACGACGGCAACTGAACCCGAGGCTCCGGGCATGGCTGATGTGGCACCGCTCGTGGCCAGCTCCTACACGCTCGGCACGGAGGTCTCCTTCGCTGACCGGGCACGCGCGGCCGCCGCCGCCGGGTACGACGGCATCGGGCTCCGGGCGGAGAACTACTGGGACGCCGGCCTCGACGACGACGCGATGCGCACGATGGCCGAGCAGCACGGCGTGCGGATTCTCGAGGTCGAGTACCTCACCGGGTGGGGCACCGCGGCCGACCGCGACGAGGCGCAGCAGAAGAAGGAGCGGACCGTCTTCCACATGGCCCGTGCGTTCGGCGTGCGACACCTGAACGCGGGGCTGCTGGAGAAGCTGCCGCTCGACGTCATGACCGACGCGTTCGCGGCGCTCTGCGAGCGGGCAGGTCCGGACCTGACGGTCGCGCTGGAATTCATGCCGTACAGCGGCGTCCCCGACCTGGCCACCGCCTGGCAGATCGTGCAGGGAGTGCCCGACGCCGGCCTGATCATCGACAACTGGCACTGGGCGCGCGCGGCGCAGGAACCCGCCCACCTCGACGACGTACCCGCGGAGCGGATCGTGTCGGTGCAGTTGTGCGACGTGCGGGCCGTCCCGATGGACCCGCTGCGCGCCGAGTCGCTGGGCCACCGACTGCCGCCGGGACAGGGGTACGGCGACACGATCGGCCTCGTGCGTGCGCTGTCTGCGCACGGCGTCAGACCCGCCGTCATGGCGGTGGAAGTGATCTCCGACGAACTGGTGGCCCGTGGGGTGGACGTCGCCGCACAGGTCACGGCGGACGCCGCCCGCGAGGTCCTCGCCGCAGCCGCGCTCCCCTGACACCTTGGGCGTCGCTCTCGTCGCCCGCGGGCGTTCGCTGGCCGGAAACGGCTACACCACGGTGCAGTTCCCGCGGGACGCTGTCCGGATGGAGGAACGGAGCGCTCATGACCGCTGAAACAGCTGTTCCGCTCAGGCCGCGCTCCGACCGCACCTCCGGCCTCCGGACCGCTGTGGCAACCGTGTGTCTGTCCGGCACGCTGGAGGACAAGCTGGTCGCAGCGTCCGCAGCCGGCTTCGACGGTGTGGAGATCTTCGAACCCGACTTCGTCGCCTCACCGTGGTCGGCGGCCGAGCTGCGCTCCCGGTCCGCCGACCTCGGCCTCTCCATCGACCTGTACCAGCCGTTCCGCGACTTCGACGCCGATGACGCCGACGTCTTCGCAGCCAATCTGCGCCGCGCGGAGCGCAAGTTCGACGTGATGGAGCAACTGGGTACCGACCTCATCCTCGTCTGCTCGTCGGTCTCCCCGAACGCCCTCGACGACGACGACCGCATCGCCGAGCAGTTCTCCCAGCTCGCCACCCGGGCCGGCGAACGGGGCCTGCGCGTCTCCTACGAGGCACTCGCCTGGGGTCGCTTCGTCAACACCTACGAACGGTCGTGGGAGATCGTCCGCCGGGCCGACCACGCGGCGCTCGGGTTGTGCGTCGACAGCTTCCACATCCTCTCCCGCGGCTCGGACCCGGCGGGCATCGCCGACATCCCGGGCGAGAAGCTGTTCTTCCTCCAACTGGCCGATGCCCCGCACATGTCCATGGACGTGCTCCAGTGGAGCCGCCACTACCGGCTGTTCCCCGGCCAGGGCGCCTTCGACCTGCCGGCGTTCCTCGGCCACGTCCTGACGGCGGGCTACACGGGGCCGTTGTCACTGGAGGTCTTCAACGACGTCTTCCGGCAGTCGGACCCCGCACGGGCGGCCGTCGACGCGCTCCGCTCGCTGCTCACGCTCCAGGAGGACACGGCGGAGCGGCTGGCGCCCGAGATCCGCGCGCGAGCCGGCCTGGCGGAGCTGCCCCGCCCGCAGGAGCTGAACGGTCATGCCTTCGTCGAACTGGCCGTGGACGGTGGCTCGGCCGGGCACGTGGAGCAGGCCCTCCAGGGACTCGGCTTCGCCCGCACCGGGCAGCACCGGTCGAAGCCCGTCCAGCTGTGGCAGCAGGGGAACTCCCGGCTGCTGGTGAACTCGGCGACAGGGCTCACCGGGACGTCGATAGCGGCCCTGGGCATCGAGACCGCGGACGCGGCCGCCTCGGCACGACGGGCCGAGGCGCTGCTGTCCCCTGTGCTCCCCCGGGCCCGTGGAGAGTCGGAGGCCGATCTCTCCGCCGTTGCCGCACCTGACGGAACCTCGGTGTTCTTCTGCACCACCGGGACCGGCGCCACGAGTTGGTTGGCCGACTTCGCACCGACCGTCGACGCACCCCCGAGCACTCCGATCGGGGTCACGCGCGTCGACCACGTCGCGCTGACACAGCCGTTCGACCACTTCGACGAGGCGGCGCTGTTCTACCGCTCGGTGCTGGGCCTGCAACCCCAGCACTCCTCCGAGGTGGCCGCGCCGTTCGGTCTCGTCCGCAACCGCACCGTCACCGACGCCGCCGGGACCGTGCGGATCGGCCTGAGCGTCTCCGTCCTGCGGCGGGGCTCGGAGTGGCAGCCCGGGGTTCCCGATCCCCAGCACGTGGCGTTCGCCTCGGAGGACGTGCTCGCCTCGGCACGGGCCGCGCGGGCGGCCGGCGCCCCGCTGCTCGACATTCCGGACAACTACTACGACGACCTGGACGCCCGGCTCGCACCGCCCCCCTCCCTGTTGGCGGACATGCGTGCGCTCGGCGTGCTGTACGACCGGGACGCCGACGGCGAGTTCCTGCACTTCTACACGGAGATCCTCGGCGGCCGGGTCTTCTTCGAGGTGGTCCAGCGGATCGGCGGCTATGCCGGTTACGGGGAGCTGAACGCCCCCGTCCGGATGGCGGCCCACCGCCGACAGCGCGCGACGGGATCGACGCCCGCTCCCGGGGCACCGTGACCGAGCAGCGTCGCGCGGGCGGGAGCCGACCGGCTCGCCGCCCCAGCGATGCGGCCCGCCTCCGCAAGGAGGCGGAGCGGCGAGCGCGGAACGCCCCGTCGGCGAGGACGCCTTCCGGGCGCACGATGGGGGCGCGGGATGCGAATCTGCCCCCGCACGACCGCGGCCCGGTCCGGGCCTTCGTCCGCGACGAGGTGGACGCCCGCCACCGCCTTGTCGGCGCCTTCCTGCCGGTCCTCGGGATCGTGATCATCTCCGTCCTCAGCCCGGCGTCGGACTGGCAGCGGTATGCGCTGTTCGGGAGCCTGGCCGCACTCGCCGTCATCCTGGCCGACGCCGTCGTCATGGGTGTCAGCGTCACGCGGGAGGCCCGCGCCGCCTTCCCGGGCGAGCAGGTCCCGGGCCTGGCCACGGGCTGGTACGCGTTCCTCCGGGCGCACCGCTCCCGAGCGCTGCGCCGCCCGGCTCCGCGGGTGTCCCCCGGTGGGCGCGGTCCGCACGCACCACGGTGATTCCGCCCACGGTGCCGGTACTCGACACCTCGGCCTCCCCCCTCCGCGGGACGGCGCCGGATCACGGCTTCGGCCTGCTCAGCAGGCCGTGCCGGCCCGCCCGCCCCGGGCCCTGAAGCGCCTTCTCGAGGTGCCACACGATCCGCCGGGAGGTCGCGGGGCGGATGCAACCGGGCCTAATCTCGAATTCAGGCCGGATCTCTCCCTGCTTCTCAACGACGCCGGCATCGGCGGGGTCCGGCGCTCGTCGAGTGCCCGACAGGGAAGGCGTCATGTCCATCAGGAGCATCCGCGAACGCGCCGCCGCCACGCTGCTGCGTAGCGGCACCGAGCTGGCCCTCGACCAGCGGGAACTCGAGGACCGCTTCTCCGCGGCCGCGACCAGAGACTCGGCGTACAGCAGTGCCTACGGGGCCATCGCCATGGCCCGATGGGTGGATGCGGCGATCCTCTGGATTGCGTGGCGGATCCATCCGCGCACGTTCACGTCGAGCACGGAGCCCGTGCGCCGGCCGTAGTCGTACCGGCCCGCAGCGTTGTCGACGCGGCCGATGGGTGTGGCCGGAACGGGTTGTGGTGGTCGAGCCGTCCACAGGGTGCGCAAGTGCGCAGTTGTCCACCTGTAGATGCCCGGGACATGTGGATTCGTGCAGAACCGCACGGGCGGCACAACCCGTGCCGAGGGCCGCGTTCCGCTGGTCAGAACGCCCTGTCGGCGTCGGCGCACGCCGGTCGACACGCGACCCGACTGACCTGCCCGGTCTCGCGAGGCGTGGCGAGCGGGCAGGCTGACCTGCATGGGTGGTCGATCGGCGGGCCGGGCGGACGGCTCGGTAAGTGATGCGGACAGTGCCGGTGGCGTCCGGCGCGGCCTCGCACTGCTCGTCGCGGGCGGGCTGTTCATGGAGATCCTCGACGGAACGGTGATCGCCCCCGCGGCACCGCACATCGCCGCCGACTTCGGCGTCCCCGCGATCGCGGTGAACGTGGCCGTGACCGCATACGTGCTCACCCTCGCCGTGGTGATCCCGATCAGCGGCTGGCTGAGCGACCGGTTCGGGGCGCGGCGGATCTTCATGACCGCGGTCGCGATCTTCACCCTCGCCTCCGCGGCCTGCGCCGCCGCCGTGACCCTGCCGATGCTGACCGGCACCCGTGTCCTGCAGGGCGTGGGTGGAGCGATGATGGTGCCGGTCGGACGGCTGGTCGTGCTGCGCACGACGGCCAAGTCCGACCTCATGAAGGCCATCGCGTTCCTGACCTGGCCGGCCCTCGTGGCACCGGTGATCGCCCCGGCCCTGGGCGGGGCACTCAGCACGTACGCGAGCTGGCGGTGGATCTTCCTCATCAACGTGCCCCTGGGGCTGGTCGGACTGGTGTTGGCGGGCCGACTCGTGCCCGACGTTCGGGGAGCCGACGCGGCGAGGCTGGACTGGCGCGGCTTCGGCCTCGTCGCCGTCGGCGTCGCCGCCCTCGTCATCGGGATCGAGACCGTCGGATCCGGCTCCCCCGACCGGGCGGGCGCCGGCACCGCCTTCGGCGTCGCCGTCGTGACGCTCACCGTCGCCGTGCTGTACCTGCTGCGCACGCCGCGGCCACTGCTCGACCTGCGGATCCTCCGGATCGCGACGTACCGGGTGACGGCGTTCGGCGGCTCGGTCTTCCGGGCGGTGATCAGCGCGATCCCGTTCCTGCTCCCGGTGTTCCTCCAGCTCGGCTTCGGCTGGTCGGCCGCAAAGGCCGGCCTGGTCGTCATCTCCCTGTTCCTGGGCAACATCGCCATCAAGCCGCTCACGACGCCGCTGATGCGCCGGTTCGGCATCCGTCCCGTCCTGCTGGGCGCGATCATCACCTCCGCGGCCTGCCTCGTCGGCATCGCAGCCGTGCAGGCCGGCACTCCCCTGCCGCTCCTCGTCGCCCTCCTGGCGCTCAGCGGGACCGTGCGCTCGATCGGGTTCTCCGCCTACAACAGCGCCGCCTTCGCCGATGTCGAGCCCGAACGCATGACGACGGCGAACTCCCTGATGTCGACGCTCCAGGAACTGGGTGCCGGGCTCGGCGTCGCCGTCGGCGCCCTGCTCGTGCGGGTCGGCGGCCCCGTCGCCGACACGACCGGCCTGGACGACGGAGCCGCAGGAGGGTTCCGCGTCGCGTTCGTCCTGCTCGCCGTGCTCCTGATCGTGCCGGCGATCGAGGCGCTGCGGCTGCCGCGGACGGCGGGCAGCGCCGTCACCGGCCGGCGGTGAGTACTGCCCGGGCGTCCGGTCGGCCCCGTGGCAGTGGAGGTCACGCCAGCTCGACCGGCAGACCGGTGCGGGCCGATTCGACGACGGCGTCCACCACCTGGAGGGTCTTCAGCCCGTCCCGCCCGCTGCAGACCGGTTCGACCTCGCCCTTGATCACGGCGGCGAAGTGTTCGATCTGGTTCGCCAGCGGGTCGCTGCGCTCGAGTTCGACCGTCGACGTCTCGAACGGCTCCCACCACGAGCGGATCTCCGGGAACACCCTGAGCCGCATCGTCGGCACCGACAGGGATCCTGTGGTCCCGGCGAGGTGGTAGCAGTCCTCGTCCGAATACGAGGCGTACGTCGCGTTCTCCATCGAGGTCTGCTCCCACGAGCGGGGCGACGCGGCGGCGTCGGAGAGCAGGAATGTGCCCAGGGCGCCGTTCGCGAAGGTGAACACCATCGCCGCCGTGTCCTCGACCTCGAAGCCGCGGGTGGCGTTCGAGGTGGTGGCCTGCACGCGGATGACGTCGCCGACGAGGGACTGCAGGTTGTTCACCTCGTGGATGAGGTTGAGCAGGATCGGCCCTCCCCCCGGCTGCCGGCGCCAGCCGCCGCCGACGTCGAAATAGTCATCCGGCTTGTAGAACAGGGCCGTGCCGATCACGGCGACGATCGACCCGAGCATGCCGCTCTGCACGATCTCCCGGGCCTTGGCCATGATCGGGCTGTAGTTGCGGTGGTGTCCGGTGAGCAGCGGGACGCCGGCCGCCTCGGCCGCCTCGACCAGGCGCGTGGCGCCCTCGACGGTGTCCCCGATCGGCTTCTCCACGATCACCGGCACTCCGGCAGCGACGCACTCGAGACCGCCGTCGACGTGCAGCTGGTTAGGCGTGGCGAGGATGACCCCGTCCGGTCTGTCGACGGCGAACAGCTCGGCCAGCGACCCGTACAGCGTCACGCCGAACGTGTCGGCCACCTCCTGCGCCGCGGGGAACGGGTCGACGATGGCGGCGAGCTGCACCGAGCTGCTGGCGTCGACCTCCTCGATGTGCCGCCGGCCGATCAACCCCGCCCCGGCCACCGCGATCCGGACGGGAGCGGTCATGGTCAGCTCTGTTGCTGTGCGAGCTGGTGCAGGCCGTTGATCGCCATGGGGTAGCCCTGCACGCCGAAGCCGACGATGATCCCGCGGGCGACCAGCGAGATGAACGAGTGGTGCCGGAACTCCTCCCGCTTGTGCACGTTCGAGATGTGCAGCTCGATCACCGGCAGCTCGGCACCCTCGATCGCGTCGTGCAGCGCGACGGAGGTGTGGGTGTGCGCTCCCGGGTTGTAGACGGCGCCGATGCAGTTGCCGGCCTTCACCTCGCGCCCGAACTCGTGGATCCAGTCGATGAGCTGGCCCTCGTGGTTGGACTGGCGGAACACGAGCTCGAGGTCGAGCCTGTCCGCCTCCTTCTGGCACATCTTCTCCACGTCGACGAGCGAGGTGCGGCCGTACACCTCGGGCTTGCGCGTGCCGAGGAGGTTCAGGTTGGGGCCGATGAGCACGAGCACGGACGTCATGACGCTGCTCCCAGCGGTGAGAAAAAGGGCGGCCGGGCCGACGGAGAGTCGGCCCGGCCGCCGTGGACGGGGCGGTGCGGTCAGACCAGAGCTGCGGCGCGCAGCCGCTCGTACTCCTCACGGGGCACCTCCGGCGCGCCCTTCTTGCCGAGGTCGTCGAGGTGGACGCGGTAGGTCTCCCGGGCCGAGAACGCCGCGATGGCTGCGATGATCCCGATCCCGAAGGTGAAGCTCCCGACGATCAGCGGCACGTTCGACTCGCCGGGGGCGACCGCCGCGTAGATCGCCGGCAGGAAGGCGGTGATCAGCGTGCCGATGTTCTGCGACACCGCGAAGCCGGTCACCCGGGTCTTCGTGGGGAAGAGCTCCTGGTAGAAGGACGGGAAGACGGCGTTGTAGCCCTGGTAGACGATGCCCCACATGAGGATCGCGAGCACGAAGGCCAACGTCGCGTTGGCCTGGCTGATCGCCCACAGGTAGGCGTAGGACAGCGCGGTCGAGCCCAGCGCCCCCACGATGATGCAGGGCCGGCGGCCGATCTTGTCCGACAGGTTGCCGACGAACGGGATCAGGAGCACCGCGACGATGTTCCCCGACACCGAGATCCAGAGATACATGGTCGTGCTGAACCCGATGCCGTACTCGTCGCTCGTCGCGTAGGCCGCCCCGAAGACCGTTGCCGCCGTGGGCACCGCGTTCATCAGCGCCATGCAGATCACGCGCAGCATGTCGGCGCCGTTCTCCCGGACCACCACCGCGATCGGTGCCTGCGGCACCTCGCCCTCCTCGGACTCCTCGACGAACGCGGGCGTCTCGTCCACCTTCCGCCGGATCATGTAGCCGGCGTAGACGACGAACGCGCTGAGCGCGAACGGGATCCGCCAGCCCCAGCTCAGGAACGCGTCCTCGGACAGGATCGCCGACAGCGGCAGGAACACCGCGGCCGCCAGGATCTGGCCCGCCTGGACACCCTGCAGCGAGAAGCTCGCGTAGTACCCCCGCCGGCCGAACGGCGAGTGCTCCAGGATCATCGCGCTCGCACCGGCGATCTCCCCGCCCACCGCGAAGCCCTGGATCAGGCGCAGGATCACGAGCAGGATCGGAGCGAGGATGCCCACCGTGGCGTAGGTGGGCAGCAGCGCGACGAGGAACGTCGAACCGCCCATCAGCAGCATGCAGAGGACCAGCACGTTCTTGCGGCCGTGCGTGTCGCCCCAGTGCCCGAGGACGAACGCGCCGATGGGCCGCGCCACGTAGCCGACCCCGTAGGTCAGGAACGACACGATCAGGGCGAACTTCGGGTCGTCCGCGTTGTACATGATGTTGGGGAAGACGAGCGCGGCGGCCTGCGCGTAGATGAAGAAGTCGTAGTACTCCAGAGCACTGCCCATCCAGCCGCTGGCTGCGGCCTTCTTGGGCGTCTTCGCGTGTCCGGTCGGCTCGTGAGAGCCGGGGGGCTCGACGATCTCGTCCTGCATGGATCCTCCTCAGGGCGGAACACCGCGTCACCGGCGGCGCTGTCCGCTCAGTGCAGCCCCAGCCGACAGTCGGGTCAATCACAGGGTCCGGGTTTCCGCTGAACGGCATGGCGTGTGCCGTACGTCGCTCTGACCGGCCAGGTCCGCACTCAACCGGTCACCGAGGAGGCACGGTGCGGAAGGGATCGCTGCAGGACTCTCAGCCCAGCACCTCGTCCTGCGGACCGCCGGCGGGCGGTCTGCCTCAGTCCAGCCGGGACCTGAGGTAGAGATTCACCGCAAGCCCGCCCGCGCCCACGAACGCGAAGATCCAACCGAGCGTGGACGCGTCACTTCCGCTCTTCGTCAGGCCCAGGTAGATCCCCGTCACCGCGAGCAGGGCGCTGATCAGGATGGACACAGCAAATTCCAACCGCCCCATGCGCATGCCGCACGGTAATGCCGGGCCGGACCGCGTGGCGGTCCGAACCGTCCAGCGGGATCGTCGGGCCCCCCGCTATCCCGCCTGCCGGCGGGACGGCTCCGCGGGGGCCGCCTCGCTCCGCCCCGTACTCGCCCGCAGTGCCCGGTGGGTCGGCACTGCCTGCTCGTGGGCCTGCTCGAAGGTGATGATCCGGTGACCGCGGTTCTTGGTGAAGACCAGCGCGCGCAGCCAGGTGTAGAGCGTGCCGAGCCGGTTGCCCCAGCCGATCAGGTAGAGCACGTGGATGAAGCCCCACATGACGTAGGCAAGGAAGCCGGTGACCTTCAGGCCGAAGGCGTCGGCCACGGCGGACTTGTAGCCGATGGTCGCCATGGTGCCCTTGTCGAAGTACTTGAACGGCTCCACATGCTGGTCACCCGAGAGCCGGGCCTTGATCAGCTTGCCGACGTACTTGCCCTCCTGCATCGCCGGCTGCGCGATCCCGGGCAGCCCGTTCAACGACACCATGTCGCCGATGGCGAAGACCTCGGGATGCCCGGGGAGTGAGCAGTCCGGATTCACCGCGATCCGGCCCGCCCGGTCGGTCTCGGCACCGCTGCTGCGCGCCAGCAGCGCGGCGAGCGGTGAGGCGGCCACGCCGGCCGCCCAGATCCTGGTCCGGGTCCGGATCGTCTCCTCGCCGTTCGGTCCCTTGACAGTGACCGACCGGTCGCCCATTCCGGTGGCCAGCGTGCCGGTGCGGATCTCCACGCCCATCTTCTCCAGACGCCGGTGCGTGTACGCCTGCAGCTTTCGGTCGAAGGGCGGGAGCACGGACGGGGCGCCCTCCAGCAGCAGGATCCGCGCCTCCCTGG
>Ga0307410_10001444_pt1 | contig 10715 bp, 7 predicted proteins | sample 322Ometagenome_3_FD_203707 | JGI IMG/M metagenome (GOLD analysis project Ga0307410, IMG submission 203707) | Maize rhizosphere microbial communities from greenhouse at UC Davis, California, United States - 322HYB-O-3 | ecosystem: Host-associated > Plants > Roots > Rhizosphere > Soil | place...
ATGAAGCCGCCGACGCCCGTCCCCTGCCCCATCGACGCGCCGAAGTTGACGTTGCCCGTCTGCCGCTCCTTGACGCGGAACACGATGTCCACGTCGCCCGAGGAGTCCGGGCGCGTGTCCGGCGACGGGAGCGGCGTGTCGAAGAAGCCGAGGTTGGCGATGTTCTGGTAGCTGCGGACGAGGCGGTCCTGATTGAACACGTCGCCCGGGAGGATCACGAGCGACCGCCGGATGCAGTCCTCGGTCGTGTGGTCGTTGCCGACGATGTCGATGCGGTTGATGATCGCGGGCGTGCCCTCGTCGATCTCCCACCGCAGGTTGACGACGGGCGTCGAGTCGGCGCCCATCTGCCGCTCCTCGACGGGCCGAACGCGGGCGTAGATGTAGCCCTCGTTGTTGTACGCGGTCGAGACGCGCTGGGTCGCCTCCTCCCAGCGGCTCTTGTCGAAGACGTCCGTCGCCGGGCGGCGCCCCCGCACGAGGCCGGTGACGCGCTGCGTGATCGTCGGACCCTCGTCGGTGAACGGGTAGAAGCGCGCGATGTCCTCGCTGCTGAACCGCCGGCTCCCGACGACGTCGAAGGTACCCACCTTGTAGCGCGGCCCTTCGTTGACCTCGAGCTTCACGAGGGCCTTCCCGCGGTCGCGGTCGACGATGAGCGTGTCGCGCGTCACCTGGAAGTCCACGTGCCCGTTCTTGGCGTAGAGCTGCGGCAGACGCTCCGCGAGGTCGCCGGCGTACTCGTCGTCGTCGAACTCGCCCCGACGGAACCACCAGAAGCCCTCCGGGCGCGTCTTCATGGACCCCACCACGGTCCCGTCGTCGAGCGCGCGATTGCCGTCGACCTGTACGCCCGAGACCGCCAGGCGGCGCCCCTCCTCGATGCGGAAGGTGAGCTTCGTCCGCCCGTCCACGAGGGTCGTCTCCGGCCGCACGCGCGCGAGGTAGTAGCCCTCGCTCTCGTACAGCGAGTCGATGCGCGTGACCGTCTGCGCCACCTGCGCCGGATCGATCGGCCGGCCGATGAGCATCTCGACGCGGTCGCGCACCGTCCGCTCGGACAGCCGGTCGACGCCGACGACCGCCACGTCGCCGAGGATCGGGCGCTCCCTCACCTGGATCACGAGCGTCCCGGCGCCGCCGTCGGGCGAGACCGCGCAGGAGATCTGGACGTCGTCGTACTGCCCGGTGGCGTAGAGCGCCTTCACCGCCTTCTGCACGGAGCGGAAGGTCACCCCACTCCCCGGGGAGAGGCCGGCGTCGCCGCGCACGGTCGCCTCGTCCACGCGCGCGTTGCCGCGCACGACGATGGCGGCGGGGTTGACGCAGGGGCTGGGGGGCTCGCCGCCGGCCTGGGCATACGCGTTCGACCCCGCCACCAAGGTGGCGAGGGTGAGGAGCGACATTCGTGACATGGCACCAATATACACAGAAAAAGGCCGGCCGGGTCCACCTGCAACCCGGCCGGCCCCTTGGGGTTCCGCCGCTCCGTGGGCGCCGCGGCGCCGGACGGCCTCAGGCCTTCGTGGCGCTCGGCACCCGGAACTCGAGCTTGCCGCCGTCCGGCGCGACGTCCACCTCGATCTCGTCGCCCTTGGCGAACTCGCCCAGGAGGATCTTCTCCGAGAGCGGGTCCTCGATGTAGCGCTGGATCGCGCGCTTCAGCGGACGCGCCCCGAAGTTCTCGTCGAAGCCGTTCCTGGCGAGGAACTCCGCGGCCGCCTCCGTGAGGCGGAGGGTGAGCTCCTCCTCGCCCAGCCGGCGCTGAACCTCCTGCACCATCACCCCGACGATCTGGCTGATCTGCGGCTTGCTGAGCGGGTGGAAGACGATCACGTCGTCGAGCCGGTTCAGGAACTCCGGGTTGAAGACGTGCGACATCTCCTCCTTCACCTTCTCGGCGATGCGCTCGAAGCTGCCGCGCGTGTCGCCGGTGGAGAAGCCCAGCGACTTCCCCTTGGTGATGTCCTTGGCGCCGACGTTCGACGTCATGATCACCACCGTGTTCTTGAAGTCGATCACCCGGCCGTAGTTGTCGGTGAGGTGGCCCTCGTCGAGCACCTGCAGCAGGATGTTGAACACGTCGGGGTGCGCCTTCTCGATCTCGTCGAGCAGGATGACCGAGTACGGCTTCCGGCGCACGGCCTTGGTCAGCGTCCCCGAGTCCTCGTAGCCCACGTAGCCCGGGGGGGCCCCGATGAGCCGCGACACGGAGAACTTCTCCATGTACTCGCTCATGTCCACCCGCACGAGCGCCGAGGCGTCGGCGAACAGGAACTTCGCGAGCTGCCGCGCGACCTCCGTCTTCCCGACGCCGGTCGGGCCCGAGAAGATGAACGAGCCGATCGGCCGGTTCGGGTCCTTGAGCCCGGCGCGGCTGCGGCGGATGGAGCGGGCGAGCGCCTTGATCGCCTCGTCCTGCCCGATCACCGCCTTGTGCAGCTCCTCCTCCATGTGGAGCAGGCGCGTCGTCTCGGCTTCCTGGAGCCGCGTCACCGGGATCCCCGTCCAGCGGCTGACGATGAAGGAGATCTCCTCCTCGCCGAGCACCGGGCGGTACGACTGGCGCCGCTTCTCCCACTCCTCCTGCTTCTTCCGGATCTCCCCCTGCAGCTCGCGCTCGCGGTCGCGCAGCGACGCGGCCTTCTCGAAGTTCTGGTCGCGCACGGCGGACTCCTTCTCCGTGTTGACCTCCTCGAGCTTCTGCTTCAGGTCGGCCACCTCGGCCGGCGGCACCTGCGCCGCCAGGCGCGCGCGCGCCCCCGCCTCGTCGATCACGTCGATCGCCTTGTCCGGGAGGAAGCGGTCGGTGATGTAGCGCTCCGACAGCTTGGACGCGGCGAGCAGCGTCGTGTCGGGGATCGTCACGCGGTGGTGGTCCTCGTACTTCTTGCGCAGCCCCTTCAGGATCTCGACCGTCTCGTCCACCGTCGGCGGATCGACGATCACCGTCTGGAAGCGGCGCTCGAGCGCGCCGTCCTTCTCGATGTACTTGCGGTACTCGTTGAGGGTCGAGGCGCCCACGCACTGCAGCTCGCCGCGGGCCAGCGCCGGCTTGAGCATGTTGCTCGCGTCGATCGCGCCCTCGGCCGCCCCCGCGCCGACGAGCGTGTGCAGCTCGTCGATGAAGAGGATGATGTTCTTGTTCTGGGCGATCTCGTTCATGACCGCCTTGAGCCGCTCCTCGAACTGGCCGCGGTACTTCGTGCCGGCGATCACCGCCGCCATGTCGAGCGACAGGACGCGGTTGTCGCGCAGCGAGTCCGGGCAGTCGCCGCTCGCGATGAGCTGGGCGAGCCCCTCGACGATCGCCGTCTTGCCGACGCCGGGCTCGCCGATGAGGACCGGGTTGTTCTTCTTGCGGCGGGTGAGCACCTCCATCACCCGCTCGATCTCCTTCGCGCGGCCGATCGTCGGGTCCAGCTGCCCCTCGGCGGCCAGCGCCGTGAGGTCGCGGCAGAAGTGGTCGAGCGCCGGCGTCTTGCTCTTCTTCTCGCCCTTCGGCGGCACCGACGCCTGCGCGCCGCCGCTCCCCTGCTGGGCCGTCGCCCCACCCTGCGGCATCTCGGTGCCGAGCAGCCGCAGCGTCTCGGTGCGCGCCGCGTCCAGGTTCACGCCGACGTCGGTCAGCACCTGCGCCGCGATCCCCTTCTCCTCGCGGAGGAGGCCGAGGAGGAGGTGCTCGGTGCCGACGTAGCTGTGATTGAGCTCGCGCGCCTCGCTCATCGCGAGCTCGAGCACCTTCTTCGCACGCGACGTGTAGGGCAGGTCGGGGCCGGTCGTCTGGGCCGCCTTCCCCTTCTTCACGGTCTCTTCGATCTTCTGCTGGATGTCGTCCAGGTCGACCGAGAGGTTCTGCAGGACGGCGGCGGCTACGCCCTCCCCCTCGCGGATCAGCCCGAGGAGGATGTGCTCAGTGCCCACGTATTCGTGGTGCAGCCGCGCGGCCTCCTCGCGCGCCATCGCGAGGACCTTCCGCACTCGCTCGGTGAAGTTGTAGCCGTTCATCGTTCCCTCAGTCCGGGGCCCCTGCCCCAGTTAGCCTTGCGAACCCGCCTCGCTCGCGAGCGCCTGGCGCACGTAACGCGCGCGCACCAGGTTCGACTCACTCTCGGTCAGCGCACGGCCCTCGGAGTGGGCCAGGTGCGCGGACTGGCTGAAAATCAGGAGCTTGTTGAGGGTGTATACACTCAGGCCGTGGATCAGTTTCAGACCGACGGCCAGCCGTACGCCGCTGAGGTAGTTCATGGCCTCGTCGAACGTGAGGCTGCGGGCATAGCGAAGCGTGCCGAACGCGCGCCAGAGTTTGTCTTCGATAATATATCCCGCCTCTCGAAGCAATACCCGTCGCGCCTCCTCCTCACGCTCGATGACGTGGCGCACCACCCGCACCAACTTGTCGAGCAACTCCTCCTCCGCCTGCCCCAGGGTGGTCTGGTTGGAGATCTGGAAGAAATTGCCGACCACTTCGCTCCCCTCGCCGTACAGTCCCCGGTAGGTGAGCCCCATCTGCTGCAGCCCCGCCAGCACCTTGCCGATCTCCTTCGTGAGCACGAGGCCCGGCAGGTGGATGAGCACCGAGGCGCGCATCCCGGTTCCCGTGTTCGTGGGGCAGGCGGTGAGGAACCCGAACTCCTGGTGGTACGCGAAGGGGACCCGCCCCCCCAGCTCCTCGTCCAGCTGCCGCACCGCGGCGTAGGCGCTCGCCAGCTCGAACCCCGACCGGAGCGCCTGCAGCCGGAGGTGGTCCTCCTCGTTGACCATCACCCCGACCTGGTCGCTCAGGATCACGGCCGCCCCGCTCCGCACGGGGTGTTGGGCGTCCAGCCCCGCGAGCTCCTTGCTCACCAGATGCCGCTCGTGGAGGAGGAGCCGGTCGCCGGGGGGCATCTCGTCCACCCGGAGCAGCACCCCGTTGGTCAAACTAGGCACGTGCTGTACCACGTCGCGCAGCTTGGCGAGGACGCGCAGCCGCTCCCCGTCCCGGGCCCGGCCGGTGAAGGCGAACCCCTCCACGTTCCGCGCCAGGCGGATCCGCGTGGAGAGGACGACGTTGGCGTGCTCCCCGGAGGCGTCGAGCCAGCGGGTGCCGCCGTCGGGGAGGAGCGAGAGGTCGAGCGTCATTCGAGCACCCGGATGCGGTCGCGGAGGTCGGCGGCGAGCTCGAACTGCTCGCTCTCGATCGCCCGGCGCAGGCGGTCGCGCAGCTCGCCGAGCGTCGAGTCGCGCTCGAGCAGATCGGGACGCGGCGGCTCGTAGCGCCGCCCGGCGTGCCGGGAGTTCCCGTGCACGCGCCGGAGCAGCTCGCGCAGGCTGGCCTCGAACGCCCCGTAGCAGTGGGCGCACCCCAGCCGGCCGCTGGCGCGGAAGTCCCGCAGCGTCGAGGAGCAGAAGGCGCAGCGCACGGCGTCCCCCTGCGCGCTGGTCGCCTGCTGCTGGGCGGACTGGAGCAGCCCGGCCAACGGATGCGCCGGCATGGCCACCGTCGTCTCGACCCCCTTCTCGGCCGCGCACTTCTCGCACAGGTGGAGCTGCGTCACCGCGCTTTCGACGATCTGCGTGAGGTGCACCACCGCGTCGCGCTCCTTGCAGTTGTCGCAGAGCATCAGGCGATCACCTCCCGCACGTCGGCGTCCATCAGCCGGCCGTCCTCGAGCGTCAGCGCCCGGTCGGCGCGCGCGGCGAGCGACCGGTTGTGCGTGACGACCACCATGCCGATCTCGAGGTCTCGCGCCAGCTCGGCGAACAGCTCGTGGAGCCGCTCCGCGTTCATGTGGTCGAGGTTCCCCGACGGCTCGTCGGCGAGCAGGATGACGGGGTCTGCGGCGAGAGCGCGCGCGACCGCGGTGCGCTGCTGCTCCCCCCCGCTCAACTCGCCGGGGCGGTGGTGCATGCGCCCGGCGAGCCCGACGCGGGCGAGCAGCGTCTCCGCCTGGCTGCGCGCCTGCTTCACGGCCACGCCGCCGATGCGTAGCGGCATCATGACGTTCTCCAGCGCCGAGAACTCGCGCAGGAGGTGGTGAAACTGGAAGACGAAGCCCACCGTGCGGTTGCGGAGGGCGGCCAGCTCCTCGTCGCTCTTCCCGGCGATCGCCTCCCCCGAGATCAGCACCGTCCCCGACGATGGGGCGTCGAGCGCCCCGAGAACGTGCAGCAGCGTGCTCTTGCCGGCGCCGCTGGCGCCGACGATCGCGACCATCTCGCCGCGGGCGACGGTCAGGTTGACCCCGTTGAGGACGTGGATCACCCCGCCGTCACCGCCGCGGTACGACTTCACCAGGTCACGCGCTTCCAGCACCATCATCGGCTCGCTCGGTCCTCTCACTCGTGGCGGATCGCTTCGATCGGGTACAGCCGCGCCGCCTGCACCGCGGGGTAGAGCGTCGCCAGGCCGGCGATCGCCACGCTCGCCAGCACGATCGCGATCACGTCCAGCGGCTCCAGCGCCACCGGCAGGTGGTCGATCAGGTAGATCTGCGGGTCCAGCGCGATCAGCTTGTACCGGTCGAGCGCCAGCGAGGCGAGAAGGCCCAGCGCCAGCCCCAGCCCCGTTCCCACGAGCCCGATCACCAACCCCTGTACGAGGAAGATGTGGCGAATCGAGCGCGCCGTCATCCCCATCGCCTTCAGAATCCCGATCTCGCGGGTCTTGTCGGTCACCACCATGGTGAGCGTGCTCACGATGTTGAACGCGGCGACCACGACGATGAGGAGCAGGATGATCCCCATCCCGAGCTTCTCCAGCTTGAGCGCCTGGAAGAGCGACCGGTTCTGCTCCTGCCAGTCCATGGTGTGGTAGCCGAACCCGAGCGCCGTGCTCACCCGCTCGGCGAGGGCCGGCGCCTGCCACCGGTCGGCCGACCGCACCTCGATCCCGGTCACGGCGGAGTCCAGCCCCGCGAGCTCCTGCGCGGCCGCCAGATCGAGGAAGACGTAGGCGTTGTCGTACTCGTACATCCCGGTCTCGAAGAGCGCGCTCACCTCGAACTGGCGCACCGTGGGGACGAAACCCCCGAACACCTGGCTCGTCCGCACCCCGTGCGGCGCCGACACGAGGGTGATCTTGTCGCCCGGCCAGGCGTTCAGCCGCTCGGCGAGCCGCTTGCCCACCACCACCCCCTGCCGCTCGCCGTCGGAGCTCAGGAAGCGGAAATCCCCGCCCTTCACGACGTGCTGGCGGATCGCCGTCACGTCCGGCACCCCGGGCCCCTGCGGGGGGATCCCCACCATGTAGGCGGCCTCGGCGTAGTCGTTCCCCTTCGTGATCAGCCCCTGCTTGAGCACGAAGGGCGCCGCCGCCGTGACCCCCGGCAGCTTCTGCACCCGGGCCAGCGTCGTCCGCCAGTCGTTCATCGTCATGTCGTCCCCCACGCTCAGCACGCGTACGTCCGGGCTGGCCACGAGGATCTTGTCGCGCAGGTCGCGCTGGAGGCCGTTCATGACCCCCATGATGACGATGAGCGCGCTCACCCCCACCACCACGCCGCCGATCGCGATCATGCTGATGAACGACAGCAGCCGCGAGCCGCGGCGGCTCCGCAGGTAGCGCCAGGCGACGGACAGCTCGAGCTTGCTCATGCGGCTTCTGGGGCTCCGGCCGGGTGCATCACTCGGGACGCATGGTGGGAAAGAGGATGACGTCGCGTATGCTCTGCGTGCCCGTCAGGTACATGAACAGCCGGTCGAGCCCGATACCCACCCCGCCCATCGGTGGCATGCCGTATTCCATGGCGCGCAGGTAATCCTCGTCCACCCCGCTGGCCTCCTCGTCGCCGGCCGCGCGGAGCTTGGCCTGCGCCTCGAATCGCCGCCGCTGGTCGATGGGATCGTTGAGCTCGCTGAAGGCGTTGGCGAGCTCGCGTCCCCGCGCGAAGAGCTCGAAACGCTCCGTGAGGCGGGGGTCGCCGCGCTTCGGCTTCGCCAGCGGCGAGAGCTCGACGGGGTAGTCCACGACGAAGGTGGGGGCGTCGATCTGGGACTCGACCAGCGCCTGGAACATCTCGTCGAGCAGCTTCGGCCGGCTCAGCGATTCCACGTCTGAAACCCCCACGCGTCGCGCCGTGTTCCGGAGCGCTTCGCCCTCGAGCGCGAGCGCGTCGGCGCCGAGCGCCTGGTTGAGCGCCCCCACCCACTCGACGCGCGGGAAGGGCGTCGCGAAGGCGGGCACGTGCGGCGCGAGATCCGGAAAGCTCCGCACGCTCTCGGCCGCCCGCGTCAGCAGCTGCTCGACCACGTCCATCATCGTGCGGTAGTCGGCGTACGCCTCGTAGAACTCGAGCATCGTGAACTCGGGGTTGTGCGTGCGGTCGATCCCCTCGTTCCGGAAGTCGTGTCCGATCTCGTACACGCGCTCGAAGCCGCCGACCACCAGCCGTTTCAGGTACAGCTCGTCCGCGATCCGCAGGAAGAGCGGCATGTCGAGCGCGTTGTGGTGCGTGGCGAACGGTCGCGCGAGCGCGCCGCCGTAGAGCGGCTGCAGCACCGGCGTCTCCACCTCCAGGTAGCCGCGACCGTCCAGGAAGCTGCGGATCGCCGTGGTCATCCGCGATCGCGCGGTGAAGAGCGCGCGCACCTCCGGATGCACCGCCAGGTCGGCGTAGCGCTGGCGGTAGCGTTGCTCGGGGTCGGCGAAGCCCGAGTAGCGCACCAGCTGCCCGTCCACCACCTGCTCCTTGCCGAAGGGCAGCGGGCGCAGCGACTTGGCGAGCAGCTCGAAGCTGTCCACGCGCACGGTCGTCTCCCCGGTGCGCGTGCGGAACAGCGGGCCGGCGACGCCCACCACGTCGCCGATGTCCAGGTGCGCGAGGAGCGCGAACGGCTCCTCCCCGAGCTGGTCCTTGCGAAAGTAGAGCTGGATGCGGCCGGCCTGGTCGGCCAGGTGCGCGAAGGCGGTCTTCCCCTGCGCGCGCCAGGAGACGAGCCGTCCGGCGACGCGCACCGCCGGCCCCTCCTCCTCGCCGGCGTCCAGAAGCGCCAGCGCCTCGGTAGTCGAGTGCGACCGGTCGAAGGAGTAGGCGAAGGGGGCGACCCCCGCCTTCTCGAGCGCCTCCAGCTTCTCGCGGCGGGCCCGGAGAACGAAGTTGAGCTCTTCGCTCACCGCTTGTTCCCCGCCACCTGCTGCTTCAGGTAGGCCTCGATGAACGGGTCGATTCCGCCGTCCATGACCTTCTGCACGTCCGGGATCTTCAACTCGGTGCGGTGGTCGTTGACCATGGTGTACGGCTGGAAGACGTAGCTGCGGATCTGGCTGCCGAAGGACACGTCGCTCTTGGTCGCGTCGAGCACCGCCTTGGCGGCGGCCTGCTTCTCGGCCTCGAGGTTGTACAGGCGGTTCTTGAGCATCTTCATCGCCGTCGCCTTGTTCTTGAACTGCGACCGCTCCTGCTGCGAGGCGACGACGACGCCCGACGGGAGGTGCGTGATGCGCACCGCGGAGCTCGTCTTGTTCACGTGCTGGCCGCCGGCGCCCGACGCGCGGTACACGTCCACGCGCAGGTCCTCGTCGCGGATCTCGATGTTGATCTCCTCGTTGACCACCGGGTAGACGAAGACGGACGCGAAGCTGGTGTGCCGGCGCGACTGCGCGTCGAACGGCGAGATGCGCACGAGGCGGTGCACGCCCGTCTCCGGGTGCAGGAACCCGTACGCGTACTGCCCGCGGATCTCGAGCACGGCGCCCTTGATCCCCGCCTCCTCCCCCTCGCTGAGGTCGAGGACCTCGACCTCGTAGCCGCGTCGCTCCGCCCAGCGCGTGTACATGCGCATGAGCATGGAGGCCCAATCCTGGGCCTCCGTGCCGCCCGCGCCGGCGCTGATCTCGACCTGCGCGTCCCGGTGGTCGTCGCGCCCCTGGAGCAGCGAGCGGAGCTCGAACGAGGCGAGCTCCTCGCCGATCGCCTCCGCCTCGCGCTCGAGCTCCGCCGCGAGCTCCGGGTCGGGGTCGGCGGCGAGCAGCTCGTCGAGCTCGCGGGCGCCGCGCAGCCGCCCCTCGAGCCGGTCGTACGGGTCCACCCAGCCGCGCAGCGTCTTCACCTGCTGCACCACCTCCTGGGCCCGCTCCTGATTGTCCCAGAAGCCGCCTTCGGACATCTGCGCCTCGAGGGCGCTCAGCGCTTCCCGCTTGTCGGCCAGGTCAAAGATACCTCCGCAGCTCGACCACTCGGTCGTCGTACTTCTGCAACTCGCGGCTCAGCTCCGATTCGGCCATCGCTCCGTCGTCTCCGTGTAAGACGCGAGCCGCCCTCCCAGCGGAGAACGGCTCGCCCAGTGATGATCCCGTACGCAAGATACGCGTCGCCGCCGCGGTCTTCTACCCCGTGCCGGCGGCCATCCGCCGGCTAGAAGACCTTCCTCCCGCCGGCGAGAATGTCGTTGAGCGCCTCCTGGAAGTGCGGCGTCGACTCCGCCACCTCCCGTCCGATCTGCTCGACGTACTCCTCGTAGCTCTTCTTGATCTCCTCCCGGAAGAGCGTCTTGAGCGTTCCCTGCCGCAGCCCCTCCTCCCGCTTCTGCGGCAGGTAGGTGACCATGTCGGAGACGAGCGCGCGCGCGAGCCGGCGCGCCTTCTGGTTCGGGTCGTTCGCGAGGAAGGGGTTGATCGAGCGGCGGCCGCTGTCCATGCTCGCCGCCGGCGCGCCCGCCGGCGTCACGTTCCCAGCGGCCGGCGCGGCCGGTGCGGCCGGCGCCAGTACGGCCGGCGATGGCGCCGCCGCGGG
>Ga0307410_10001445_pt1 | contig 10715 bp, 8 predicted proteins | sample 322Ometagenome_3_FD_203707 | JGI IMG/M metagenome (GOLD analysis project Ga0307410, IMG submission 203707) | Maize rhizosphere microbial communities from greenhouse at UC Davis, California, United States - 322HYB-O-3 | ecosystem: Host-associated > Plants > Roots > Rhizosphere > Soil | place...
TTCTGAAGACCAACCGGATGTCCGCGAATTCGGCGTACGTCGTCAAGGTTTACTTTGCCGACGAGCCCGACATCCCGTTTCCCGAGAACAGGACAGTCAAGGATTTCCTGCCGTGATCGCTGCACACGCTCGCATTGCGCATTCCTCGAACGTCAGGCGCCGGCTGGCGGCGATTTTCTGCACGTTGGCGATGGCCGCGGCGGTCGGCGGATGCGAGCAGTTTCCACAGGCTTCGGCCGCGCGGGAGCCCGATGTACCGTACGAGCCGACGCCGCAGCACGTCGTCGCCGAAATGCTGAATCTCGCAAACGTCGGTCCCAATGACGTCGTCTACGACCTGGGCTGCGGCGACGGACGTATCGTGATCGCAGCGGTGAAGGCTTTCAGCGCGCGCGGCGTGTGCGTCGACATCGATCCGCAGCGCATCCTGGAAAGCCGAGCCAATGCCGGGCAAGCCGGCGTCGCGCAGCGCATCCGCTTCCTGACCCAGGATCTGTTCGAGACCGATATCGGCGACGCGACGGTGGTTACGCTGTTTCTGTACCCCGACGTGAATCTCAGGCTGCGTCCGAAACTGTGGCGGGATCTGCGGCCGGGCACGCGCGTCGTTTCCTACGTGCACGACATGGGCGACTGGACAGCGGTGGAAACGCGAACGGTGCAAACCAGCCGCGGATCACGAAAAATCTACCTCTGGACCATCCGCTCGCAAAAGTGAATTGCCAACGGCCGCCGGACGTATGTGCCAGCGTTGTCCGGTGTCAATACGCGCGCACGAGCAGGCCAAGGCCGGAAACGATCAAAAGCAGGCTCACCGCCGCCTGGAACTGCTTCGTGGTCATCCGGCGGTACAGCGCGAAACCGCCGATGGCGCCGAGAAGCGCGAATGGAACGAAGCTCGCGTAGCGCGAAAGGTCGGTCTGCGCCGATCCGCTCCACGCGAGGCACGCAACGGTGACGAGCTGCATCGCGAGGATGAATGGCTGATACACCGCCCGCTGCTGCACCTTGTCCCAACCGCGCATGGAGCACCAGATGGTCACCGCGAGACCAGGCGCGCCGGACAGGCCGCCGAGCACACCGCCAGTCGCAGCGGCCAGCGCGCCGTGCCACGCCGCTTCTCTGATGGGACGCATGCGCCCGCGCCCCAGCACGTGGAGACCGTAGCCGATGACGATGGCGCCGAGCACGGCAGCATGGAGTTTGGCGTCGAGGCGGATGAGCAGAGCGACACCGAGCGGCGTCGTCAGCGCACCTGCGGCCACCATGGGCACGAGTCGCCGCCACTGGATCGCCGCGCGAAGTTGCCAGACCGCATAGGTCTGCATCGCGATCGAGCACAGTACCATCGTCGTCACCGCTTGCACGGGGTCGAAGCGAAGATAGGCGAGCGCGCTGCCGGCAAGGGCAGCAAACGCGAAGCCGGCGATGCTCGACACCAGCGCAGCCACCAGAATGATCACCGCCGCCGCTCCATCGGCCGTCGGCGCGGTGATCAGCCTCATCAACGCCATGGCGATCAACGCGATGATCATGGCGAGCGTGCCGCGCTCGCTCCATCGGGCGCCGATCCAACCTGCTGCGGACTGCATTGCACGTTCCATGCAAACTCCTGATCGCGTACAGAAAGCCGTTTGACGATGCGACGTAGCCAGGCCGCCACTTTCAGCAAATCGTCGCGCCGGGTCTTGAAAGCGCCGTGAAAACTTCTCCAAAATCGTGAATTGCCCGCCCGGGCCGTGGATACGACGCATGCCAGCTTTCATCCCCGTTCCGCCATGCCCGTGACCCGATCCGACGCCGCGGGTGCATTGCGGTTTGGCCGCTTCGAGCTGCAACCCGTCGAACGGCGTCTGCTCGTTGACGGCGAGCCCGCTGCCCTCGGCGCGCGTGCGTTCGACGTACTGTTGGCGCTGGCGGAGCATCCGGGCCGTCTCGTCAGCAAGCGGGCGTTGATGGACCTCGTCTGGCCCGGTGTCGTGGTCCAGGAGAACAACCTCGCCGCGCAGGTCAGCGCGCTGCGCAAGGTGCTCGGCGACGCCGTGATCGCGACGATTCCGGGGCGCGGCTACCGCTTCGTGGCACGAGCGGAGACGTTTGGCACGGCGCATGACGTGCGGCCGTCGCCGCCGGCTACGCAGCCGTCATTGCGTACGAACCTGCCGGTGGAGCTGCCCGCGCTTTTTGGGCGCGCCAGCGAACTGGAGGCGCTCGGCGCGCTCGTAGACGCTCACCGGCTGGTCAGCATCGTCGGCGCCGGCGGCGTGGGCAAATCGTCGCTCGCGCAGCATTTGTTGCACGCGCGCCGCGGCGTGTATCCGCAGGGCGTGTGCTGGGTCGAGCTCGCGTCGGTAACGGAGCCTGCCGCATTGTCGGGGGCGGTCGCAGCCGCGCTTGGCGTGGAGACCGGCCATGGCGAGCCACTGACTGCTCTCATTCGCGCGGTCGAGCCGCTGACGCTGCTGCTCGCCCTCGACAACGCGGAGCATCTGCCCGACGCGGTAGCGCAGCTCGCGAAGGCGCTGTTCGACGCTGCGCCTGCTTTGCGCATCGTCGTCACCAGCCAGGCGTCGCTTCGTCTCACCGCCGAACGCGTCTTCCGCCTGGGCCCGCTCGCGGTCCCCGGCGAGCGGCTGCCGGCGGCCCAGGCGCTGCAGTATGGCGCGGTGGCGCTGTTTGCCGAGCGCGCGCATGCGATCGCTCCGCGTTTCGTGATCGGCGATGCCACTGCCGCGACGATCATCGACATCTGCCGCGCGCTCGATGGCCTGCCGCTGGCAATCGAGCTGGCCGCAGCGCGCGCGCCGTCGCTCGGCGTCCAGCCGCTGCTCGCATCGATGCGGGATCGCCTGAAGATTCTGACGGCGAGCCGTAACCGGACGGCCCCGAAACGGCAGCAGACGCTGCGCGCGGCGCTCGAATGGAGCCACGGCCTGTTGACGCCCCCCGAGCAGAAGGCGTTTCGACGCCTCGGCGTCATCGCGGGCAGCGCGTCGCTCGCCCTGATCGAGCAGGTGTTGGCGGACGACGGCGAGCATGCGGAAGTCGACCGCTGGGCGGTGCTGGACGCGCTCGACGCGCTGGTCGAACGCTCGCTCGTCACGATGCTGTCGACCGACGACGACCAGGAGCCGCGCTATCGAATGCTCGAGTCACCGCGCGCATACGCACTCGAATGTCTCGAGGCGGCCGGGGAACGCGCGGTCGTGCAGCGCCGGCATGCCCGTGCGGTCGCGGCGATGTTCGATGCGGCGTACGTCGACTATTTCAGTGGTCGCATCGGCGCTGACGCGTGGATGCAACAGCGCGAGCTGGATTTCGACAACGCGCGCGATGCGCTGCACTGGGCGCGCATCGAGGGCGACGTCGACGTGGAGTTACGCGTTGGCGCAACGCTTTTGCGCGCGCTGCCTTCGTCGCTTCACGCGGAACGGATGGCGCTCGCCGCCGCGTGCGAGGCGCGACTGGATGCAACCTTGCCCGAGCGGTTGCAATTCCACGTCCGGATCGAGCTGAGCTGCGCGCTCGCCGACACGCACAAGGCACGCGCCCGCCACGCCGCCGAGCACGCATTGCGTCTCGCCCGCGCGCTCGACGGCGATCAGTCCGATCGCTTCGCGCTGTGTCACGCGCTGGCACGCTGCGCGAGCGCTGCCGCGCAAGGCGGCGATTTGCCGGCCGCGAGTGCACTGCTCGCTGAGCTGCACATGCACGAGGATCCGGCCTGGCCCGCGCAGCGCCTGCTCTGGGGCGCCGAAGCCGGACAATGGTTCGCGCGCATGACCGGCGACACCGCCGGCGCATTGGAGCGCGGCCGGCGACTCGTGGCGCTGGACCGCGAGCGCGGCAGCACGACCGGAAGCTATGCCGCGATTTCGGCGGGAAACCTCATCGACGCAGAGCTCGCGTCCGGTGACGCGCGAAGCGCAGCGCGCTCCGGCGCTGCCCTCGTCGAATGGCTGCGCGGCACGCGCCACGAGTACGCGCTGGCGTTCGCGCGCATCAACCTCATGGCCGCGCTCCTTGCCGTCGACGATTGCGCGCAAGCCCGGCCAGTCGCGCACGACGCGTGGGAAAAAGCGCCGGCGTTCGACCTCCAGCATGCCGCAGCGGCGTATCTGGCATTGCTGGCCGCGCTCGAGGGCCGTCCGCGTGCCGCGGCGCGACTCGTCGGCTATTCCGAAGCGATTTACGCCATGCGCAACGAAGTCCGGGAGGGGAACGAAACGGTCGCGACGAGCCGGGCGCGATCGCTGGCCGCCGCCGCGCTGGGCGACGTGCTTTTCAATCGACTATGCGCGGCCGGCGCGAAGCTGCGCGACGTCGACGCCGGCGCGCTCGCTTTCGCGGACGCCGACGACTGATCCCGCGGCCATGTGGGTCGCCCGGCGTGCCGAAAAGCGTTCTCCGGACGTGCTCGCGAAGTTGTTCGACGAGGGTCGTCGGCTGACCGAGGACCAGGCGCGCGCGTTGGCACGTTCCATGGCGGGCGCTAACGCGTGACCGATACCCAACAGCGCGACGCGGCGGTAACGGCGTGGCGCGGCCCGGCCGTGATGCTCTTTGCCCGCGCGTTCCTCGCGGTCGTGGCGCAAGCGGTCGTCGCAGTCGTGTTCGCGGTGCAATCGTCGCCGACGCCGTGGCGCGATGCTGCGCCGTGGCTGCCGGTGTACGGGACGCTGATCGATGCCGGGTGCCTGGTGTTGCTGTGGCGGCTCACGTGCCGCGAAGGTACAAGGCTCCTCGATCTCGTCGGTTTCGAGCGGAGCCGCTTCGCCCGCGATGTGCTGCTCGGGCTCGTGCTCGTCCCGTTGAGCCTCGTGTTCATTTTCGCCGGCGTCTATGCGGCCGGCTGGCTCGTGTACGGGACGCTCCGGCCTCCGTACCTCTACGAAGCCCTGCCGTTGCCGGCTGCGCTCTACGGCGTGCTGGTCTGGCCGTTCATCTGGGGGTTCACCGAACAGATGACTTACAACGGCTATCTGGCGCCCCGCTTCCAGGTTCTCTGCCGGAGCACGGTGCTCGCGGTCGTAATCGTCGCGTTCGCATGGTCGTTCCAGCATGTCGTCATGCCGTTGGTCTTCGATGCGAAGTTCATGGCCTTTCGACTGCTGTCGGCGGTGCCGAACACGGTGTTCCAAATCGCCTTGTATCTGCGATTGCGCCGGCTGATCCCGTTCGCCATCGCGCACGCGCTGATGGATGGCGCGGGGGTGCTGGTCGGCGTGCTGCTTCCGCTATTACGGGACTGATGTCAGTTTCGTCTTCGCCCACGTCGACGTACAGCCGCACGAGGGCGCCAGAAGACGGCTTCGCTCACCCAGTAGGCTTCGCGAACGAGCTTCGCGCCCAGCCCGAAGGCCTCGAACATCTCGACGGTGCGGCACGCGACGCCGTCCGCGCCTGCCCGAGCTCGAGCGGGCCGCGCCGGCGCTCGATCAGCCGCGTGTGGATCGCGGAAACGTCGAGAGCTGCGCCGCGAGCACCGTCCCCGCCGGCCCGCTGCCGACGACGAGCACGTCGACGGCGTCCGGAAGCTGCGGCGATCGGTTCTGGGCGGCCGGCGACTCGTCGAAGATGTCGGGATCGCCCGGCTTGTAGCCATTCAGATTGAACTGCAACGTATGACCTTTCGAGGCGATTCAGCGCCGCGGCACGAGCTTCAACAACGCCCCGTTGCTTTCGTCCGTGACGACATAGAGTTCACCGTCGCCGCCCTGTCGTACATCGCGGACGCGCTGGCCACGATCGACCAGCAGATGCTCTTCGCCGATCACGTTGTCGCCCTCGAGCACGATCCGCACGAGCCTTCGTTCCTTGAGCGCACCCACGAAGAGGCTTCCGCGCCAGGCCGGGAAGGCGTCGCCGGTGTAGAACTGCGCGCCGGACGGTGCAATCACGGGATCCCAGTAGTACCGGGGCTGCTCGTATCCCGCACGATCCGTTACGGCTCCGCGAATGGCGAGGCCGCTGTATTCCTCGCCATAGGCGACGAGCGGCCAGCCATAGTTCTTGCCCTTTTCGAGAACGTTGAGCTCGTCGCCGCCTCGCGTGCCGTGCTCGACGACCCACAGGCGTCCGAGCGGGTCGAATGCGGCGGCCTGCACGTTGCGATGACCGAGTGTCCAGGTTTCGGGCAGCGCGCCGGGCGTCGCCACGAAGGGATTGTCACTGGGCGCCTTGCCATCCGGCGTGATGCGCAGGACCTTGCCCAGGTGGCTGTCGAGCTGCTGCGCGTATTTGCGCATCGAAGCGTCGGAACGCTCGCCCAGCGTCACATACAGCATGCCGTCCGGACCGAACGCGAGCCGGGAGCCGAAGTGCAGCCGGCCGTCGTATGTCGGTGTCGACCGGAAAATGACGCGGACCTGTTCGACGCTGCGCCGGTCCTGCGCAAGCACGCCGCGCGCGACGCTCGTCCCGTTGCCGCCTTGGCGCGGCTCGGCGTAGCTCCAGAAAATCGTGCGATCGGAGGCGAAATCCGGGCTGAGCGCGATGTCGAGCAGCCCCCCCTGCCCGCGCGAATCCACGGCGGGCACGCCTGCGATCGGCTGCCCGACGTCACCGCTTGCCGAGACGATGCGCAGGCGCCCCGCCTTTTCGGTGACGAGCACATCACCGCCGGGCAGCGGCTCGACCGCCCATGGCTTGTCGAGGCCCTTCGCGACCACGATCACGTCGAACGCGACGTTCGAGGCGATCGCGCAGGCGCGCGTCTGGCCCGCGAACGCCGGGCGCTGATCTTTCGCGTTCGGCTCGCGTTGCTCGAGCGGCGCGCACGAGGCAACGCTCGCCGCCAAGGCGGGCGCGCTCCCGGGCCGCCCGTCACAGCCGGCCAAGGCAACGGCCAGCACGATCGCGACGAGTGGTGAACAAAACGGTCGCATGTAAAAACGGATATGCGCGCGCGCGAGCCGAGTGTCCGGCCCGCTTTGACGAACGACAGTTACAGTAACGCCTTACGAAGATATCACCATGCGCCTGAGCGACGAAGAACGAAGCATGCTGGCCGGAGAGATGGGTGCGGCCCGCCGGCAGGCATTACAGCACCAAATGAGGGTCGGCGATTTTTTCGGTGCCGAGGATCTCGTGCCTGTCACCCAGGCCCACGTCATGGCGGACAGCGAAAGTCTGGGCGAGGCCGGCATCGCGTGGCTCGAGCAGCTTGCACGGCTTCCGATCGACGATCGCACGGTGCGCATTCCGACGATCACCGATCCGCGCGGCATCGATTTCTCGCAGGCGGCGACATTGCGGCAGGCCGCCTGGATGCTGAATCTGGAGCAGCGGCTCGCCGATGCGTTCCGCGAGCTCGGGGTGATGCTCACGGACACCTGCATCAACTACCAGACGGTGCAGCCCGCAACGCGTGGCGAGCACGTCGCGTTTGGCGACACCGGCGTCGTCATCTATTCCAACTCGGTCTGCGGCGCTCGGTCCAATTTCGAGGGCGGACCGTCCGCGATCGCAGCCGGTTTGACGGGTCGTACGCCGCGCTACGGATTCCACCTCGACGCTGCGAGAGGTGCGAACGTCCACGTGCGGGTGGATTGGACGCCGGCGACGCTCGACGAATGGGGAGCCCTCGGCGCGGTGATCGGCCGGCTCGCAGGCAACTACTGGGCGGTTCCCGTGATCGAGGGCATCGAGTGCGCGCCGGGCTCCGATGCACTCAAGCACTTCGGAGCGGCGATGGCGAGTTTCGGGTCCATTGCGCTGTTCCATATCGTCGGCCTCACGCCGGAGGCGCCGAAACTGGCCGACGTGCTGGCGGCGGGCGCGCGCGAAGTGGCGGTCGGGCGTCGTGACGTGGAGGCGTTGCGCGCGTCGTACCGGGTCGACGATCGCGTCGATGTGGTCGTCTTCTCCGGACCGCAGCTCAGCCTGCTCGAGCTTCGCGCGCTTGCCGGTTTGTGCGATGGAAGACGCTTCGTGGTTCCGCTCCTCGCCGTGACCAGCCCGCAAGTGAAGCCGGACGCCGATCGGATGGGATTCACCCGGCGCATCGAAGAGGCCGGCGGCACGGTGCTGTCCGGCATGTGCTTCTACCAATCGCATGCGCGCGAGATTGCCGAAGCCAACGGCTGGAAGCGGCTGGCGACCAACAGCGCGAAAATGGTGAACATTCTCGGCGGCTATGGCTACCTGCCGATGCTCGCGTCGATGGAAGCCTGCGTCGACGCGGCGTGCTCGGGCTACCTGAAATGATGACCGAAGAATTCAGTGCGACCCATGCGATGGGGGAACAAGTCGAAGGTGTCGCGCTGGTCGCGAGCGATGGGTTCTCGGCGCGATACGACCTCGATCGCATTCGCGGCGTGTTCTCGCGACCGCAGCACCAGCTTGCCGGACAATCGTACGTCGACCGCATCCTCGTCCTCGATACCGCAAAAGGCGGCGTGGCGTCCGCCTGGATGCTGCACGAAATGAAGTCGCGAGGCGTCGTTCCGCTCGCGCTGGTGTTCAACAGCGTGAATCCGATCATCGCCCAGGGAGCGGCGTTCGGCGACCTCACGATGCTCGCGGGTTTCGAACGCGACATCACCGCTGCGCTCAGAACGGGCGACCGCCTGAGGCTCCTGCCCGGGCAGCGGCTGTTGCGACGCGTACTGGTGGCCTCGACCACCGGTTGAACGCGCTTCGGTTCAGCGTTCGCGCGCCTCGGCGTGAACCGCCGTGCGCCAGTAATAGCGCTCCACCGACACCAGATGCGCCTTCATTCGCGCCTCCGCCCGGTCGGCATCGCGGTCGGCAATTGCCTCGTAGACCTGCTCGTGGAACCGGTAGGCCGAGCGCATCGCCCCGGGCTGCATCAGCGACACCGTTCGCTGCTGAATCAGCCAGCCCACGGTTGCCTGGTGCAACGACGAGAAGATCGGGTTGCGCGCGATCAGTGCCAGCTCGTAATGGAACTCGACGTCGGTGCGCTCGAACTCCGCCGGACGCTGGAGCGCCGCACGGTTGGCCCCGAGCCGTCCGGCCAGGCGCGCGATGTCGGCCGGCGTCGCGTCGATCGCCGCGTGGCGAACCAACGCACATTCGAAAAAGCGGCGCGCGTGCTGCAGATCGCGAACGCCCTGATCGTCGGCAAGCATCAGGCTGACCGCACCGGAAACGCCGCGCACGATCGCATCGACCGTGGGCCGTGACACACGCGTGCGCTCGCCGGCGCCGACCCGCAGCAGTCCTTTTCTTTGCAGCGAAAGAATCGCCTCGCGAATCGCGGGCCGGCCCACACCGAAATGCAGCATCAGCTCGCGCTCCGAGGGGAGTGCGTCGCCGGCCTTCAGCCGCCCACCCGCGATTTCATCCTCCAGTCGACGCTCGACTTCCTCATAGAGCCGACGGCGGCGTATCGGCGCCGGTTCCTGCGCGAGCGGCTTGGCGGAGTCGGTCATGGCCGCGCGCAACGAGCTCGACCGGAGGGTCTCATTGGCACCATGCCCGTGAAATGCTTTCACACTCGCCATGCGTCGCTTCGACCGATCGAAGTCGCGCGATTGCATAGGCCTCGACTCGATCGGCACGGCGAAGCGTCACCCAGCGTGCGCCATGCCTGCCACGCTTCAGATGCAAGCCTGATGCGCTCGCCACAACGCCACGGGGCAATGGCCTTGGTCGACCACTCAGCTCGACCAGCCACAGTTCCGGCCACTTCCCGCGCACCAGAAACGCCGCGCCACGGCGAACATCGAGCCTGAAAAGCGCAATCTCCTGGGCGCCGATCGCGGCAAGCGCGCACAGAAGCTGGTACGACGACGAATGCCCGCCAATGCCAGGTGCGCCTCGCACCCGGCTTGCATCGGCACCGCGACAAATCACGCCGCGAGATCCCGCTGCTTCGAACGTGCAGACGCTCGCGATGCCTGCTTCCGCTGCAAGGGCAATCGTGCACGCGAGCCACGCGGCGGCGACGTGCTCGCATTGCCGCGAATCGACATCGTAGGGTCCGCTTCCCTGCGGGCCGCGAACGGCGGGCTTGCCGCTCGCCGGAACAAGCCGGCGCAAAAGCGTGCAAGGCCCGGCATCGACCGGTCGCGAACCCGCGAGGCGGCGCGCTTGCGCGAAAACGACGGCCATTGTTTCCAGCGTTTCGATCAGCGAGCGATCGTCACGTGCATGCACGGTGGGACAAAGCGCGAACGTCGCGCGGCCCGGCGAGCCGGGCAGCCCATTGCGATTGAGCATGACGAAGTCCGCGAAAGTGCCACCGACTTTTTCCACAGCTTTGTCGGAGAGCGCCGCGTCGACCTGCGGCCCGGAAAAATACGCCGCAACGCGTCGCGGTCTCACATCCTTAATGATGTCGGCCAGCGTGCCGCTCTCGCCGAACGCTTCGACCCTCAGTTCAGCGCCCAGGGCGCGCGCCAGCCTGGCCGCAGCGCGCAGTCCGGTGGCGCTGGCGTTAGTTCGATGCAGCACGAACGCCGGGCGGGCGCGAGCCAGTGCCTCCATGATTTCCGAGCTCGCGGGCACCCGGCCGGGCGCTGTCGCGACGCCGAGCGTGGGGATCGGTGCAAGGCGGGCGCTCCGCTGCGACCTTCGACGTTGTCCAATCGTCGACGCGCGGCGACGCGCAGGCATGCGCACGACATCGATCTCGATCCGCTGCTCGATCTCGGCACCATCGCGAATACGGTAGGGAAACGGTTTCGAGAGCGGCCGGTTGTACAGCTTGAACGTCGGATCGAGCCAGTTGCGCTGGTCCTCCATCT
>Ga0307410_10001446_pt1 | contig 10713 bp, 11 predicted proteins | sample 322Ometagenome_3_FD_203707 | JGI IMG/M metagenome (GOLD analysis project Ga0307410, IMG submission 203707) | Maize rhizosphere microbial communities from greenhouse at UC Davis, California, United States - 322HYB-O-3 | ecosystem: Host-associated > Plants > Roots > Rhizosphere > Soil | place...
GGCCGCACTATATCAACGCCCGGACAGCTTGTGCAGTTGCTTGACAAAGCCGCGCAACAGGTGCCCCTTTCGCGCCGCTTTGCGAGGGGGTTGCCGATGATGCGGTCTTGGCTCTGGCCCATTCTCGTCCTGGTTGCCGCCCTCCTGCCGGGCGCGATGTCCGTACGCGCCGCGGAACCCCAGCGTATTGTCGCGGTCGGCGACCTCCACGGCGATCATGATGCCTGGCGGGCCATCGCCCGCGCATCCGGGGTCATGGATGGCAAGGGCCGATGGGCCGGCGGTAAGGCCGTCCTCGTCCAGATGGGCGATATCGTCGACCGCGGCCCGCAGAGCCTCAAGATCATCCGCGACCTGATGCGTCTGCAGCGCGAGGCCAGGCGCAAGGGCGGGCAAGTGTATGTCCTCGTCGGAAATCACGAGGCCATGATGATGACCGGGGACATGCGCTATGTGACCCCGGGCGAGATAGCCGCCTTTGCCGACCGGAGTTCGGAACGCCGGCGAGAAGCGGTCTATGAGGCGAACAAGGCGGTCATCGAGACCGCTTATCGCGCAAAAACGCCCGCCATGACGTCCGAAGCAATTCGCGCTGCATGGATTGCGACGATGCCGCTGGGAATGGTCGAATATCAGGCAGCATGGCTCGCCGACGGAGAGTTGGGGCGCTGGGAATTGCAGAATCGCGCTGTGTTGAGGCTAGGCGACACCTTGTTCGTCCATGGCGGCATCAGCACGGCCTACGCGGCAATTCCCATCGACGACATCAACCGGCGAGTGATCGAAGCGCTCAAGGCTCGCGACCAGTCGCCCACGTCGATCATCAACGACCCCCATGGGCCGCTCTGGTATCGGGGGTTGGTGACCCGGTCGGGCGACGATGAAACCACAGTAACGCCGACCCCGGTGACCGCCGCTGCCCAGCCGCTCACGATCGACCAGGAAATCGACCTCGTCCTTCGTTCGCAAGGAGCGAAGCGGATTGTTGTCGCGCACACTCCCTCGCTTTCCGGGATCGTTTCCGCAGATGGAAGCAAACTGTGGCGTGTCGATAGCGGCAACAGCAGGGCTTACGGCGGCAAGCCGTCCTACCTGGAAATCGTCGGAGATCGAGTCACGGCCCATTCGGTTCCGCGGCCGGCCGGTCCATCATGGGGGGCACAATGATGAAATATGTGCTTGGAGCTTCGCTGGCCCTTGCCGTGGCAAGCCCGGTCGAAGCAGCAGAGCCGCCGGCTCCCCTGTTCGCCGCCGATGCGCCGATCGCGCTGACGATACGGGGGCCGATCAACGCCGTCGCCCGATCCAGGTCCGTGCGCGACGGGACGATCGCGCTTGCCGGTGGCACTGACGTGAATGCCGCCCGCTTCTCGCCGCGCGGTATCACTCGCCTCAGGAAGGAAACCTGCCAGTTCCCGCCACTCCGTGTCGAATTCACTCAACCGCCCGCCGCGACATCCCTGTTTGCAGGCCAGCGCCGTTTGAAGCTGGTTACCCATTGCCGTTCGTCGGCGGATTTCCAGCAGCATGTGCTGCTCGAATATGCCGCCTATCGGATCTTTAACCTGATCAGCCCGCTCAGCTTCCGCGCGCGCCTGGCGACCATCGACTATGTCGAGCCGGACGGCCGCCCGCTGACCAGCCGATACGGGTTTTTCATCGAGGATTTCGACGATGTTGCCCGGCGCAACGGGCTCAAAAAGGCGCGAGTTGGCGATAGAATCCCGTCGGTCCAGCTTGAAGCCCAACAGGCGGCTCGGTTCGCCATGTTCGAATATATGATCGGCAATCTCGACTGGTCGATGCGGGCCGGGCCGGAAGGAGAGGGCTGCTGCCACAATGGGCGGCTACTGGCCGGTATCGGCTCCTATTACGCGCCAGTGCCCTATGACTTCGACTTTTCCGGCCTGGTCGATGCACCCTATGCGGTACCGCCGGACCAGTTCGGCATTTCGAGTGTCAGGACCCGTGTCTACCAGGGCTATTGCCGGCATAACGGACTTGCCTTGCAAGCCGCTGCGGAAATTCGTGGCAAGCGGCCGGACATCGAAGCCGTGTTCAGCCAGATGCCTGGCATGGACGACCGCACCCGCCGCGGGGCCTTGAACTATCTCGCTCGCTTCTTTGAAGACATTGCAACCGACGCATCGGTGCAGAGCCGCGTCTTCAAGAAGTGCGTAGGCTAGGTCGACGGCCCGGCCGGAGGCATTGGCGGCGGGGCGGCGGGCGGCGTTTTGCCGTCGTCGTCGAAGTCGACCATGTAACGCTTCATCCCCTCGCGCTCGCCATATTCGCTGATCCACAGCAGGACGAAGCAGAAGTTGAAGCCGATCGACATGACGAGCGCCAGCTCGACCGCGCCGATGCCTGACGCGAGGCCGATGCCGACCGACAGCAGGATGTAGAGCGCGTCGCCTGAGCTTTTGAGGCTGTTCTTGAACCGCACCGCGCCGGCGATTCCGCCTAGCGCGAAGGCCAGCGCCAGGCTGTGCTGGACGACGATGACGATCGAGGTAACGACGATCGGCAGGATGAGGATCGAGCTGATCAGCGACTGGTCATATTCCTCCGCCGTCCGGGTCGACATATAGACCCAGCTGACCGGAAGGGCGGTGACGAGCGCTCCGAGGATCGCGGTCGCCAGCCAGCCGATGCTCTGGCTGAGGGTCTTGACCGCCTCGGCCTCGACGACTGCCTGCAACGCATTGCTCTTGCCCGACGTGTTGATGAGCTGCTCCGCGCCACCGATCGGCAAATAGGATCGGAATTCCGGAAAGATTCGAAGGACCACGCCAACGATGGCGAAGATCGCGATGTAATAAACGATAAGCTGCACCAGCAGTCGAGTTGCCCGCATGACCTATTCCCCCCAGGCATGATGGAGCGCTGGCGGAACGCTAGGCCATTTCGCGGCGATGGCAAGCTAATCGGAATCAGGCCGATAGGAAGCTATGGGCTCCAGCACGGTGTAGCGCTCCTTGCGCGGAGTTCCCTCGATCTCCGGCCAGGGTATGTCCGCGACCGGAAGGTGGGTGTCCGGAAGCTTGTCGAGAAAATCGCGCAGCAGGGTCAGGCGGCCGACCGGCTGGTCGTTGAAGTCGATCAACGTCCACGGCGCCCATTCGGTGTGCGTCGCCTGGAGCATCTTTTCGCGGGCGTCGGTATAGTCGTCGTAGCGGGTACGCGATTCGATATCGATCGGGGACAGCTTCCACCGGCGGCGCGGGTTCTCCAGCCGGTTCTGGAACCGCTCCTCCTGCTTGTCCTGGTCGACGCAGAGCCAATATTTGAACAGGAAAATGCCATCCTCGACCAAGTGGCGCTCGAAGTCCGGCGCGGCCTTGAGGAAGGCCTCGGTATCCGCATCGCTGCAATAGCCCATGACCTTCTCGACGCCTGCGCGATTGTACCAGCTGCGGTCGAACAGGGTCAGTTCGCCCTTGGTCGGCAGATGCTCCATGTAGCGCTGGAAGTACCATTGGCCGCGCTCGCGCTCCGACGGGGCGGAGAGGGCGACGACCTTGCACTGGCGCGGATTTAGCGTCCGGGAGAAGACGTCGATCGAACCGCCCTTGCCGGCGGTGTCGCGGCCCTCGAAGACGATGACGACCCGCTGGTCGGTTTCCTGGATCCAGCGCGCGGCGTCGCTGAGTTCCTTGGTGAGGGGCTTCAGTTGCTCCTCATATTCGTCCCAGCTCAAAACCGAGGTTCCGCTCATCCAGAAGTGCCTCCCGATCGCGGAAGACTGGCATTGCCCGGCCCCGGACGCAAGAAAGGGCCAGGCCTCTCGGCCCGACCCTTCTTTGACTATCTCGCCCAAAGCACCACTTTGGCCGAAATCCTTAGGCGCCGGCGACCTCGGTCAGGTCGAGCTTGACGCCTGGGCCCATCGAGGAGCTGAGCGACGCCTTCTTGACGTACTTGCCCTTGGCGCCCGACGGCTTGGCCTTGACGATCGCGTCGACGAAGGCGGTGAAGTTCGCCTTGAGGTCCGCTTCCGGGAAGCTCGCCTTGCCGATGCCGGCGTGGATGATCCCGGCCTTCTCGACGCGGAACTCGACCTGGCCGGACTTGGCGTCCTTGACCGCCTGGCCGACGTTCGGCGTGACGGTGCCCAGCTTCGGGTTCGGCATCAGACCCTTGGGGCCCAGCACCTTGCCGAGGCGGCCGACGATGCCCATCATGTCCGGCGTCGCGATGACGCGGTCATAGTTGGTGTCGCCGCCCTGCATGGCTTCCATCAGGTCCTCGGCGCCGACGATCTCGGCGCCCGCCTTCTTGGCTTCCTCGGCCTTGTCGCCCTTGGCGAACACGGCGACGCGAACGTCCTTGCCGGTACCCTTGGGCAGGTTGACGACGCCGCGGACCATCTGGTCGGCGTGGCGCGGGTCGACGCCCAGGTTGATGGCGATCTCGACGGTCTCGTCGAACTTCGACGTCGCCAGGCTCTTCACCAGGCCGATCGCCTCGTCGACGGCATAATGCGTATTCGGGTCGACCTTGCCGGTCTGCGCCTTCTGCTTCTTGGTCAGCTTGGTCATCGCTTAGCCCTCCACAACCTGGAGGCCCATCGCGCGGGCGGAGCCTTCAATGATCTTCGTCGCGGCCTCAATGTCGTTGGCATTGAGGTCCTTCATCTTGGTCTCGGCGATCTCGGCCAGCTGCGAGCGGCGGATCGTGCCCGCGCTCACCTTGCCCGGCTCCTTCGAGCCCGACTTCAGCTTAGCGGCCTTCTTCAGGAGGAAGCTTGCCGGCGGAGTCTTCGTCGTGAAGGAGAAGCTGCGGTCGGCATAGACGGTGATGACCGTCGGGATCGGCGCATTCTTCTCAAGGTCCTGCGTGGCGGCGTTGAACGCCTTGCAGAATTCCATGATGTTGACGCCGCGCTGACCCAGCGCGGGGCCGATCGGCGGGGAGGGGTTGGCGGTGCCAGCCGGCACCTGGAGCTTGATATAGCCCGTGATTTTCTTAGCCATTTTTCTCACTCTGTAGTGGGTCGCGGCCGCGCCGTTTCCCGTTCAAGTTTAGCGGTCCAGACGAGCACCTTCGCCAAGGCTTCGGCGCTCTCCCGCAATCCCAACAATGTTGGAAGCGCGCGCCTTTAACGAAAGGCATGCGAAATGGCAATGCAGTGTTGCTTGCCCCCCACTCAACCCGATCGCGGTCCTGTCTCGACGCCCGTGCTCGTAACCGATAAGGTCCGTTCCATCACGCCCTGGGGGAGTGGGGTATGTCGGTTGCGGATCGCGTGGAGCTTGCGCACGAGCCGGACTTCGTCCTCGGCCGGCTGACCATATCGCCGTCGCGGCGCGAGCTGGTTCGCGACGACGGCGAGCGGGAGGTGATCGAGCACCGCATGATGCGGGTGCTGATCGCGCTCAGCAAAGCCAGGGGCAGCATCCTTACCCGCGACGAGCTCATCATGTCCTGCTGGGACGGCGTGGTGGTCGGCGAGGACGCGATCAACCGGGTGATGTCGCGCCTCCGCAAGGTCGCGAACGGGATCGGCGCCGGCTCCATCGAGATCGAGACGATCACCAAGGTCGGATACCGACTGACCAGCAATGGGTACGAGGCGGCGACCGATTATGGCCTCGTCGCCCGAGGCGAAACCTCTGGGCAAGGCGGATCGCCGCCGACGACGCGAAGGCGCCTTGTGCTGGGCGCCATGGGGGTTGGCGCGGTCGCGGCGGCGGGTGGCGGGGCGTTCCTCTACCGAAGCCTCGAACATCCGCCGCTGCCGCGTGAAGTCGACCGGCTTCTTGCCCAGGCGAAACCGCTTCGCGACCAGAATACGTTCGAAGGGCTGGACCAGGCGATCGGGCTTTACCGGCGCGCGGTCGAGCTGGCGCCGGATTATGCGGACGGTTGGGCCATGCTCGGCCTGACCTATGCCATTCGCTCGCATTATGGCCTCAGGGGCGAGGGGCGGCCGCTCCGGGCGCGGGCCGAAGCCGCCGGCAGGCGAGCGCTGGAGCTCGATCCCGGTAATGGCAGCGGCCAGCTGGCGTTGGGCATGGCGCTTCCCTTCATCGGCCCATGGATGGAGCGCGAGCGCTATTTCCAGCTCGCGTTGGCCGATAAGCCGAACGATGATGACGTGCTCGCCTTCCGCGGCACGATGCTGCAGTTCGTGGGGCGGTTCAGCGAAGCGGTGTCGATCTTCGAAAAGGTCAGGCACAAGCCGCTCGCGCCCGTATTCTACGCCAGCTATATCCAGGCGCTTTGGACATCGGGCCGCATGGAAGAGGCCGACCGTGCGCTCGATGACGCGGCCGCGCTTTACCCCTCCCAGGGCATGATCTGGTTCATGCGAGTTAATATGCTTGCCTATGCCGGGCGGCCCGCCGAGGCGATCGCTATCTTGCACAATGTCGCCAAGCGGCCCAGCGACGTGACCGACGCGCAGGTAACGGACCTGACCGCCGTCGCGAGCGCACTGCAAAGCCGGGACGCTGCCCAGATCGATGCGGTAATCGAAGCCGGGGAAAAGCGAGCTCCCCACGCGGGCTTCATGGCCGAAAGGGCGATACGGGAAGCCAGTGCGCTGGGGCGGCTGGATGATGCTTTCGCCATCGCCGACGCCTATTTCTTCGGGCGCGGCTTTACCGTTCGCGACTATCCCACGGCCGAGAGCGGCGTTTCCTTGAACCAGCGGCGGACCAATTTCCTGTTCCACCCGGCTCTTCGGCCGATGCGATCCGATCCCCGTTTCGGTCCCCTTGTCGACGAACTCGGCCTGGAGCGCTTCTGGCGCGAGTCGGGTGTCCAGCCGGACTATCGGCGTACCTGAGCCGGCCTGAAAAAGTCGAAAATTCGGGCCGCGTCGGCAAAACATCAGGCCCGCATCAGTTTCTCGTCCTCCTCTTAATCCTCGGAACGGCGCATCGATTCCGGGGCAATCTCCAGGAGGGCAATGCCATGATCAAGTTCACGCGTTTGCATTTAATGGTGACCGTCGCGGGCATCGCGGCGGCGGGCATGATGACGGCGCCGGCCGCCGCCTCGCCGGGATCGGGTACAATCACGCCCGAGACCTTTGTCACGGGCATATTGCCCGACGGTGTCCAGCAGAATAGCGACCGGGTGAAGTTCCAGACCAAGGACGATACGGCGGTCCGCGTTCAAAAGCTGACGTTCGCCGCGGGCAGCAGGACCGGCTGGCATCACCATCCGGGAGTCGTGATCGTCAACGTCCAGTCGGGAACGTTACGGCTGATGCACAGCGATTGCATGGTCCATGAATATGGGCCGGGCGACGTGTTCGTCGAAGGCGAGGCTCGCGTTCACGAAGCGTCCACCGTCGCTGGCTCGGTCATCTGGGCGACCTATATTTCGTCCGCTGTCGATCCGCTGGTGTTCAGGGTCGAGGATGAGGTGCCCTTCTGCGCCCAGCCTCACTAGGGAATGCCAGGATAGGCGGGCACGATCGCAACTCCCCCCGCGCCCCTGTGCGGTAACTGCGAACCGGCTTGCCATTGCGAGGGCTGCGGGGGCGGCCCTCGCAATTTCTTTGCGGGCCGCTGCCTTAGTCAAGGGTGGTGCGATACTTCAACATCGCGAGGCCCGCGACGATCAGCACGAATAGCGCCAGTGCGCCAAGGCTCGGCAGCGCTTCGGCGACCCCGACGCCTTTCAGCATCGCGCCGCGCACCACGCGGAGCATATGGGTGACGGGGATGACCGTCCCGATCCACTGCGCCCATTCGGGCATTCCGCGGAACGGGAAGAGGAAGCCTGAGAGCAGGATCGAGGGGAGCATGTAGAACATGCTCATCTGCATCGCCTGGAGCTGGTTGCGGGCGAGGGTGGAGATGAGGAAGCCGAGGCTGAGGCTTCCGACGATGAACAGGAACAGCCCGACGATCAGCGCCGCCCAGCCGCCCTGCATCGGCACGTTAAACAGCAGGCGGGCAGCGACGATGATGACGGTCGCCTGTATCACGCCGACGAGGACGTAGGGGGTGAGCTTGCCGATCATCACCTCGATCGGGCGGACGGGCGTGGCGAGCAATGTTTCCATCGTTCCCCGCTCCACCTCCCGAGTGACAGCGAGCGCGGTCATCATCACCAACGTCATCGACAGGACGATGGCGAGCAGGCCGGGGACGATGTTGTAGCTGGTGATGCCTTCGGGGTTGTAGCGGCGCTGGATGACCACCTCGAACGGCGGAGCGGTCGGCGTCGCTGCGGCGATCGGGCCCTCGAGGTCGTGCATCAGCGCATTCTGGGGAAGCGAGGCGAGCGCGCCGATCGCGCCGCCGGTCGCGGCCGGGTCCGATGCGTCGGCTTCGACCAATATCTGGGCATTGTCGCGGCGGACGACGCGGCGGGTGAAGTCGCCGGGGATGGTGATCGCGAACTGCACCTTGCCGCGCCGGATCATTTCGTTGAGCTCGGCTGGGCTGCGCGCGTCGGCGACGATCCGGAAATAGTCGCTATTGTCGAGCGAGGCGAGGATCGAGCGGGAGAATTGGCCCTGGTCCTGGACCAGCACTGCGGTCGGCAGGTGCTTGGGATCGTTGTTGATTGCATAACCGAACATCAAGAGCTGGACGATCGGGATCGCCAGGATCATCGCATAGGTGAGCCGGTCGCGGAGGAGTTGGGTAAACTCCTTGGCAAGCACAGCCATGATGCGCGAGGCGGAGAGGCTGTTCACGCCGCTTCGCGCTCCGTGGGCGCGGTGCGCATCAGGTTGATGAAGACGTCCTCGAGAGTGGGCGAAACCTCGGTCCAGTTATAGGGGTCGCGGCGGTAGGGGGCGATGGCCTTTTCGAGCGCGGCGCGGTCGGTGCCGCTGACGTGCAACGTCTGGCCGAAGGGCGCGACCATGACCACGCCGGGCGCATCGCGGAGGTCGCGGGCAAGGCGGTCGGCGCGGGGACCTTCCGCCTCGAAGGTAACGAGGCGCGACTGGGCGATGAGCTCGTCCGACGTGCCTTCGGCGATCAGCTCGCCGTTGAAGATGTAGGCGATCTCGTGGCAGCGCTCGGCCTCGTCCATATAATGGGTCGAGACGAGAACGGTCATGCCCTCGTCGGCGAGGCGGTGGATCTCGTCCCAGAAGTCGCGGCGGGCCTGGGGGTCGACGCCGGCGGTGGGCTCGTCGAGCAGCAGCAGCTTCGGCTCGTGCATCACGCTGGCGGCCAGCGCGAGCCGCTGCTTCCAACCGCCCGAGAGTTGCCCGGCGAGCTGCTTGCGGCGGTGGTTGAGGCCGAGTTTCTCGAGCGTTTCGTCGACGCGCTGCTGGTTTCGGTCGAGGCCGTAGACGCGGGCGATGAAGCTCAAATTCTCCTCGATCGTCAAATCCTCGTATAGCGAGAAGCGCTGGGTCATATAGCCGGTCTGGCGCTTGATCGCCTCGGCTTCGCGCGGGAAATCGAGGCCGAGCACCTGGCCGCTGCCGCTGTCGGGCGTGAGCAGGCCGCAGAGCATCCGCAGCGTCGTCGTCTTGCCCGAGCCGTTGGGGCCGAGGAAGCCGGTGATATGGCCCTCGATCACCTTGATCGACACGTCCTTGACGGCGTGGAGGTCGCCGAAGCTCTTGTTGAGGCCGTGGACGTCGATCGCGAGCTTCACGGCAGCGGGACCACGTCGATGGGGAGCCCGGGCATCAGCTTCGCGGCCTGCTCCGGCTTTGCCTCAACAAGGAAGACGAGCCGGTCGCGGGTTTCGCGGCTGAAGATGACCGGCGGGGTGAATTCGGGGCGCGGGCTGACGTAGCTGACCTTCGCCTTGAGGCCGCTCGGGCAGCCGTCGCAGGAGAAGCTGACCGTCTTTCCTGGCCGGTAAGCCGCGATCTCGCCCTCGGGCACGTAGAAGCGCAGCTTGATCGCGCTGTCCGGGAGCAGGCTCAGCACGGGCTGGTTGGCGTTCACCCACTCGCCGCGCTGGTAGAAAATCTTGTCGACGCGGGCGTCGGCGGGGGCGGCGGGGGAGAGTTGGCCGACGCGGATCGCGACTTCGCGGGCGCCGCCCTCGGCCTGCTCGGCCTGGGCGCGCGTGGCGGAGATTTGCGCGCGGCGGGCGGCGGCGGTTTCGCGAGCGGCGGCGACACGCGCATTGGCTTCGCGCAAGGCGGCGCGCGCGGCGTCGATGTCCTTGCCAGCGACGGCGGCTGGGTCGGCGCGTCGGACGGATTCGAGCCGGGCGAGATCGCTCCGGGCGCGCTCGGCGGAGGCTGCGGCGGCGCGGACTTCGGCCTCGGCTTGCTCGGCGTTGGCCTGGGCGGAGGCGATCTGGGTGCGGGCGGCGGCAATCTCCGCGCGAGCCTGATCGCCCTGGGCGGAAAGAGTCGCGGGGTCGATGGCGAACAGGGCGGTGCCGGCGCGGACCCGGGCGCCCTCTTGTGTCGCGATGGCCTGTACGGTGCCGGACACGGGCGCGGCGAGGTAAAGCTCCTCGCCCTCGATATAGCCGGACAGGTAGCGTTCCTTCTCGTTCCGGCCGAGCAGCCACCAGAGCAAAGCCGCAGCTGCGATCAGCAGAATGACGATGAGGATCGGCAGGCGGCGCTTCATGGCTGTTGCTCCGGCCAGCCGCCGCCGAGCGCCTTGAACAGCGCCACACTATCACGCGCCAGCGCGCCCCTGGTTTCGATCATCTGCTTCTCCACGGAAAGCCGCCTGCCCTCGTTCGCCAGCACATCGCTCAAAGTGACGAGGCCGCCGCGATAACGGGTGCGGGACAGTTGCTCGGCCCGGCTGATCA
>Ga0307410_10001447_pt1 | contig 10712 bp, 14 predicted proteins | sample 322Ometagenome_3_FD_203707 | JGI IMG/M metagenome (GOLD analysis project Ga0307410, IMG submission 203707) | Maize rhizosphere microbial communities from greenhouse at UC Davis, California, United States - 322HYB-O-3 | ecosystem: Host-associated > Plants > Roots > Rhizosphere > Soil | place...
TTCACCATCGGCGTATCGGTGCGGATCGTCTGACCGTCGGCAGCCGGGAGCGCGCAGCTCGCCTGCGGCTTTGGCGGGCCCGGAGCGACCTCGACAAGGCACATGCGGCAATTGCCGGCGATCGACAGCCGCTCATGATAACAGAAGCGCGGGATCTCCTTGCCGGCAAGCTCGCAAGCCTGCAGCACAGTCGCGCCCTGCGGAACCTCGATCTCAGCGCCGTCTACGGTGACTTTAGGCATCGGTGCCGTTCTCTGAATCTTCGGTTTCGCGGCGACGCGTGATTTGCGTGATGCGCGGTCCAGATCGCTGCGAAACCGCGATAAGTACGATGAGGACTAGGACAGCAATACCGGCGATGAATGCGATGCTCATTCCGCCGCCTCCAGCATTCCGCGACCCGTGCGTTCCGCGATGCGGCGTTCGAGCTCGGGGCGGAAGTGCTTGATCAGGCCCTGGATCGGCCAGGCGGCGGCGTCCCCAAGGGCGCAGATGGTGTGGCCTTCGACCTGCTTGGTGACGTCGTAGAGCTTGTCGATTGCCGCCACGTCAGCATCGCCTTCGCGCAGGCGTTCCATCATCCGCCACATCCAGCCGGTTCCTTCGCGGCACGGCGTGCACTGGCCGCAGCTCTCGTGCTTGTAGAAGTAGGAGATGCGGCTGATCGCACGGACGATGTCGGTGGATTTATCCATGACGATCACGGCTGCCGTTCCAAGACCCGATCCGAGCGCCTTCAGCCCGTCGAAATCCATCGGCGCGTCCATGATTTCCGCCGCCGGCACGAGCGGCACTGACGACCCACCCGGAATCACCGCCAGCAGATTATCCCAGCCACCGCGAATTCCGCCTGCGTGCAGGTCGATGAGCTCGCGGAAGCTGATCGACATGGTCTCTTCGACCACGCACGGCCGGTTTACGTGACCGCTGATCTGGTAAAGCTTGGTGCCCTCGTTCTTCTCGCGGCCGAAGCTCTTGAACCAGGCGCCGCCGCGGCGAAGGATCGTCGGGACGACCGCAATGCTCTCAACATTGTTGACGGTGGTCGGGCAGCCATAAAGGCCGGCGCCCGCCGGGAACGGCGGTTTCAGGCGCGGCTTGCCCTGCTTACCCTCCAAGCTTTCGAGCATCGCCGTTTCTTCGCCGCAGATGTAGGCGCCGGCACCCCGATGGACGAAAAGGTCGAAATCGTAGCCCGAGCCCGCGGCGTTCTTGCCGAGCAAACCAGCCTCATACGCCTCGGCAACAGCACGCCGTAACGTCTCGGTTTCACGAATGAATTCGCCGCGGATGTAGATGTAGCCGGCGCGTGCCCGCATCGCGAAGCCGGCGATCAGCGCACCTTCGATCAGCTTGTGCGGATCGTGGCGGATGATCTCGCGGTCCTTGCAAGATCCGGGTTCGGATTCGTCCGCGTTGATGACCAGAAAATTTGGTTTGCCGGGCTTCGGCTCCTTGGGCATGAAGCTCCACTTCATGCCGGTCGGAAAGCCCGCCCCGCCGCGACCGCGCAGACCGGACTCTTTCACTTCCTCGATGATGGCGTCCTGCCCGCGCTGCATCAGTTTGGCAGTGTCGTCCCAGTCGCCACGGGCGCGCGCCGTCTTCAGCCACGGCTCCTGAAAGCCGTAAACGTTGGTGAAGATGCGGTCCTTGTCGGAGAGAGGCGTCACGCTACCCATTTCGCGGCCCCTCGATCAGCTTCATTCCGCCGTAGACGATGAGGCCCGCCACCGCGACACCCACCAACAGGCCGATGATGCCCTTCAGGATCTTCCAGGCGATGATGATTATGACCATCGCGAGGACGATCTTCAGCACGTCCTTCACTGGGCGCCCTCCCCAGCGGCCGCCGAGTTCCACTGCGGACGATAGTCGTAGTTGCGCTCGGCCATCTTCTTGAGCGTGCTCGGGCCGCCCTCGGGGCAGCTCGTCTGGCGATCGACCTGGGGCCCGGGCTTGGGCGTCTCGCCGCGAGCCAGGGCGTCGAGAATCGCGCCCATGCTCGCCTCGGTGAGGTCCTCGTAATTGTCGTCGTTGATCTGGACCATCGGCGCATTGGCGCAGGCGCCGAGGCACTCGACCTCGGAGAGCGTGAACAGGCCGTCCTCTGTGGTATGGCCCTTCTGAAGCCCGCGTGCATTGCAGGCCGCGAACACCTCGTCCGAACCGCGCAGCATGCACGGCGTCGTCCCGCAAACCTGCACATGGTAGCGGCCGACCGGCGCCAGGTTGAACATGGTGTAGAAGGTGGCGACCTCGAGGACGCGAACGTACGGCATATCGAGCTCGCGCGCGACGAACTCCATGACTGGAAGGGGCAGCCAACCCTGCGTGTTCGTCTCCGCTCCAACCTGACGCTGGGCGAGGTCGAGGAACGGGATTGACGCAGACATCTGACGGCCTTCCGGATAGCGGCCGACGATTTCCCTCGCCAGCCGCGTATTCTCAGGCGTCCACTGGAATCCCTCCCAGCGTGCCCGGACTTCCGGATTGTCAATGATTCCGCCCTGTCCGGCCATCAATCATGCCTCATGGGATCGGCGGTGTGCGTTTCAACGCGCGCGATGCGGCCGTTCTGCAGGTGCAGGGAGATCGCCACGGGCGAGACCGTAGAGACGCCGGCGCAGTTCAAGCTGACGCCTAACCGGTTGATGTCCTGCTCGACGGTGTTCTTCAGCAAGGGATGGGGAGTGGTCGCATAGCCAACCTGCTCCACCTTGCACTTGCCGATTTCACGAAGCGCGGATTTCTCGCGGGCGCTCAGCGGCTTGGTAAAGTCCGAATCCCGGAAGTCCGCCTTGCCCTCGATAGCCGCAGCGAAGCGCTCCGCCTTCTTGATCCCCTCGATGGACGCCGCGGCCTGGGCCTGCATCAGGACGAGCACGGATGCTGTGATCGTCAAAAGTGTCATCGATCGACCTCCCCAAAGACAATGTCGATTGCGGAAAGAACGGCCGTCACGTCGGCCAGCATGTGGCCCTTCATCATGAAATCCATCGCCTGCAGGTGCGAGAAGCCGGTCGGCCTGATCTTGCAGCGGTAGGGCCGGTTGGTGCCGTCGGCGACGAGGTAGACGCCAAATTCACCCTTGGGGCTCTCGGTTGCAACGTACACCTCGCCCGCGGGCACGTGATAGCCCTCGGTGTAGAGCTTGAAGTGGTGGATGAGGGCCTCCATCGAGGTCTTCATCTCCGAGCGGCTCGGCGGGAAGACCTTCTGATTTGCCGACCCGACCGGCCCCTTCGGCATTTCCTTGAGGCACTGCCGCATGATGCGCGCCGACTGCCGCACCTCTTCGACGCGGACCATGAAGCGGTCGTAGCAGTCGCCGTTCGTGCCGACCGGAATGTCGAACTCCATCCGGTCGTAAACTTCGTACGGCTGCGAGCGGCGAAGGTCCCACGGCAGACCGGCAGCGCGGATCATCGGCCCGGAGAAGCCCCACGCAATGGAGTCCTCCTTGCTGACCACGCCGATGTCGACGTTGCGCTGCTTGAAGATGCGGTTGTCGGCGACCAGGCTGATCGCGTCCTCGAACAGCTTGAGACGGTTGTCGAGCCAATCGCCCAGGTCGACCAGCAGCTTCTCCGGAAGATCGTAGCGAACGCCGCCCGCCCGGAAGTAATTGGCGTGCATGCGAGCGCCCGACGCCCGTTCGTAGAACTGCAGCGTGTCCTCGCGCACTTCGAACAGCCAAAGGTTCGGCGTCATCGCGCCGACGTCCATGATATGGCTGCCGAGGTTTAGCATGTGGTTGGAGATGCGGGTCAGTTCCGCCATCAGCACGCGGATGTACTGCGCGCGGAGCGGAATCTCGAGACCCATGAGCTTCTCGATGGCCAGCACGAAGCTATGCTCCATGCACATCGGCGAGCAGTAATCGAGCCGATCGAAGTAAGGCAGCGCCTGCGTGTACGTCTTGTACTCGATCAGTTTCTCGGTGCCGCGGTGGAGCAAGCCGACGTGCGGATCGACCCGCTCGACGATCTCGCCGTCTAGCTCGAGGATCAGGCGGAGCACGCCGTGGGCCGCCGGATGCTGCGGGCCGAAATTGATCGTGTAGTTGCTCAGCCGGTCGTCGCCGGGCTCATGGCTCACTGCCGGTTTGGCAGTGGCGGCAGCTGGCGTGCCGACGTTCATTTCTACGGTGCGCGTGCTCATCCGGCACCTCCACCCGGTCGGCGACGTCCGCCGCCTTTGGGCTTCGGATCGGGCACTTCGCTATCCTTGCTCACCTCGTTCTTCGCCTTGGCACGAGCAGGCTTGCGAGCCTCCTCGGTCGCCTTGGCATCGGCCGGCGCACCCCCACCCGTCTGAGCGGGCCCGTCGGTGGTCTTGGGCGTCGCGGCCGGAGTCTTGGCGTTGGCCGGGGGATTGCCTGCCGGCGCTGTCGCGGGCGTCGCTCCGCCAGCCTGCTCGGGCTTGGCCTTCTCATCGCCCGGCAGGACATATTCCGGTCCCTGCCAGGGCATCAGGAAGTCGAACGTGCGGAAATCCTGCGGCAGGTCGACGGGCTCATAGACGACCCGTTTCTCGGCTTCCGAGTAACGCAGCTCGACATGGCCCGTCAGCGGGAAGTCCTTGCGCAGCGGATAGCCCTCGAAGCCATAATCGGTCAGAATCCGGCGCAAGTCCGGATGCCCGGTGAACAGGACGCCGTAGAAGTCGAACACCTCGCGCTCGAGCCAGTTCGCGACAGGCCAGAGCCCCGTTGCGCTCGGCACCGGCGTCGTCTCGTCCGTCAGGATCTTCACACGGATGCGCCGGTTCTGCGTCAACGAAAGAAGCTGGTAGTTGACCTCGAACCGCTCCGGGCGCTCGGGATAATCCGCTCCGGCGATCTCCATCAGCTGCTGGTATTCGAGGCCAGGCGTGTCGCGCAGCGCACGGAGTGCGTCCACCACGCCTTCGCGGCGAACGTGGAGCGCGATTTCCCCGACGTGTTCCTTCACGTCGGTCAGCAGGTCACCGAGCGCCTTCTTCGCGGCGTCGATCACCCCCTCGTCCGAAGCGGTCTTGGGGACATGTGGAGCGAGACTGACGGCCATTAGCGCTCGATCGTCCCCTCGCGGCGGATCTTCCGCTGAAGCTGGAGGATTCCGTACAGCAAGGCCTCGGCCGTCGGCGGGCACCCTGGGACGTAAATATCGACCGGCACGATCCGGTCGCAGCCGCGAACCACCGAATAGCTGTAATGGTAATAGCCGCCGCCGTTGGCGCAGCTGCCCATGGAGATGACGTAGCGCGGCTCCGACATCTGGTCGTAGACGCGCCGAAGCGCCGGAGCCATCTTGTTGCAGAGCGTGCCGGCGACGATCATCACATCCGACTGACGCGGGCTGGCGCGCGGAGCGACCCCAAACCGCTCGAGATCGTAACGCGGCATATTCACGTGGATCATCTCGACCGCGCAGCAGGCAAGTCCGAAGGTCATCCACCAAAGCGAGCCGGTGCGCGCCCAGGTAAACAGGTCCTCGGCCGTCGTGACCATGAAGCCCTTCTCGTCGAGGTTCCGCTGAAGCTCCTCGAAATGCTTCCTGTCGATATCACCGGGAACGAGGCCAGCGAGCCGCGCCAGCTCCTCCTCGGAGGGCATGCGGTCTTCGTTGGGACGGAGCATCACTCCCATTCGAGCGCTCCCTTCTTCCACGCATAGGCAAGGCCAAGGCCAAGCTCCGCAAGGAAGATCATCATCGCGATCCAGCCCGTCCACCGGGTGAAGTCGAGGCTGACTGCCCACGGGAACAGGAACGCTGCTTCAAGGTCGAAGACGATGAAGAGGATCGCGACCAGGTAAAAGCGAACGTCGAACTGCGCGCGAGCATCTTCGAAGGCCGGAAACCCGCACTCATATTCGGCGAGCTTCTGCGGATATGGCGAGTGCGAACCCGTGAAGCGCGACACGATCATCGGCAGAACGACGAACGCGCCCGACAGCGCCAGGGCGATGCCGAGGAAAAGCAGGATCGGAAGATATCCGGCAGCAACGCTGGACAAGGAAAACTCCGGGGTTCGAGACTTGGCGGCGCTTTAGGGCAGCGAGTTACGAGGGGCAACCCGCTCGCCCTCACGAAATTGGCCATTTCTGCTAGCGAAGCGCGCTCGCAATCAGCTTCTGAAGGCGGCTGTGGATGGCGCCCGAAGCCGCGATATATTCGCGTCGCTCGAAGATGCGGTCGGATCCGCGATAATCGCTGACAAAACCCCCTGCCTCGCGGACCAAGAGGACGCCCGCTGCGGAATCCCACGGATCGAGCCCATCCTCCCAGAAGCCGTCCATCCTGCCTGCCGCAACCCACGCCAGGTCGAGCGCGGCGGATCCGAAGCGCCGCACGCCGGCGACGTTCGGACCGACAGCGTTGTAAATCTTCGCCCACTCCGCACTTTCGCCGCGACCGAGGTGAGGAATGCCAGTCCCGATCACGCAATCCGCCAAATCGCGGCGCGCCGATGCGCGCAGGCGTCGGTCTTGGAGCCAGGCACCGCTGCCTTTCTCGGCCCAGAAGCTCTCGTCGGTCAGCGGCTGGTAGACCAAACCATGCGTGATTTCCGGACGTCCGTCAGGTCGCTTCTCCTCCACCGCGAGCGAGATGGAGAAGTGCGGAATGCCATGGAGGAAGTTCGTCGTGCCATCGAGCGGGTCGACCAGCCAGCGCGGCTTGGACGGATTGCCTTCGATCTCGCCGCCTTCCTCCAGCAACATGCCCCAATCGGGCCGCGCATAACGAAGCTCGTCGACGATGGTCTGCTCGGCGCGCTTATCGGCCAGGGAAACAAAGTCCGCCGGCCCTTTGCGGCTAACCTGCAGTTGCTCGACCTCGCCGAAATCGCGGCGAAGGCGCGGCGCCGCCTTTCGAGCGGCGCGATCCATGACGGTGATGAGGCCGGAGTGAGCTACCAAGATCGTCTACTTAGTCGGCGCGGCGGACATATTCGCGAGAGTACGTATCGACGACGATACGAGTTCCGCTGGCGATGTGCGGCGGGACCATGACCCGGACGCCGTTGTCGAGGACCGCGGGCTTGTAGCTCGACGAGGCCGTCTGGCCCTTCACCACGGCGTCGGCCTCAACGATCGTCGCTTCGATCTGGTCGGGAAGCTGAACGCTGATCGGCCGCTCGTTGTAGAGCTCCATGACCACGTCCATGCCGTCCTGGAGGAAGGCAGCGGGCTCGCCGATCAGGTCCTCTGCAAGCGACACCTGCTCGTAATTTTCCTTGTCCATGAAGACGAGCATGTCGCCGTCGTGGAACAGGAACTGGAAGTCCTTGGTGTCGAGGCGAACGCGCTCCACCGTTTCCGCCGAGCGGAAGCGGACATTGTTCTTGCGACCGTCGATCAGGTTCTTCAGCTCGACCTGCATGTAGGCCCCGCCCTTCCCCGGCTGGGTGTGCTGGATTTTCACGGCGCGCCAAATGCCGCCTTCATATTCGATGATGTTGCCGGGACGGATGTCCACGCCGCTGATCTTCATGATCGCCACCCTACTTCGAGACTGATGAAAGAGCCGCCGCGGGGCGACCCCGCGGATTGGCGGGGGCCTTAGCCTTTGGTCTGTTTCCCGGCAAGCAGCGGGTAAGGATTGATCGGCGTGCCCTGGTGCCACTTCTCGCCCGGCTGCATCTTGTTGATGGCGAAGTGGAGGTGCGGACCGCCAGGATTGGCATTGCCGGTGTGGCCGACCCGTCCGATGACCTGCCCGCGTTTCACCTGGTGCCCTTCCGCCAGTCCCGGAGCGTAGCCCTGCAGATGCGCGTAATAATAAGACCAGCGCTGATCGGGCGAGCGGACGTAGGCGGTGATCCCGCCGCCACCGTCCGAGAAGAACAATTTCTCCACCTTGCCGTCGGTCGCAGCAATCACTGGAGTCCCCTCGTCGGCCATGATGTCGATGGCATCATGCACCCGAGCGCCGCCGGCCCTCGCCTGCGTGAAAGTGTCGGTGAGCTGGTTCGCCTTGATGCCAGCGACAGGTATCGCCAGCCCGGCAGGACCAACCTCGACACTCTCGGCGATCGCAACGGGTGGCCCGGAGGCAGGATCGACGACGGCGACGTCCCCGGAGGGCTTCACCTTCCGCGCGTCCGCGGTCTGGATCATTCCGGAATTGAACGCAAACAGCCAGAAGGCGCTGGTCAGAATTACCGAGACTACCGCCGTCGCGAAAACCCTGAACATCGCGCCCCCTGTGTTAAGCTACGAACTTCGCCTGGAACCCCGGCTTCATCATACGCGACAGGCGCATGACGTCCCAATTCGTCATGCGCAGGCAGCCATGGCTTTCCGATTTTCCAATCAACCGGGGCTCGGGTGTTCCGTGGATGCCGTAATGCTCCTTCGTCAGGTCGAGCCACGCAACCCCTACCATGCCGTTCGGCCCCGGCGGCAGCTTCTGCTCCTCCTTCTCGTCGGAAACATCCCAGAACAGGTCCGGCTGGTAATGGAAGGGCGGCAGATAGGAGAAGGTCGGCACCTTCCAGTTACCGAGCGGCAGCGGGTCCTGCTCGGAACCAGTCGTCACCGGGAACTGGGCCACCAGTTCGCCGTCCGGCTTCGCTGACCCTGATGGGAACTCACCCTTATAGACCTTCAGCGTGCCCTCGCTCTTGTCGACGACCACGTAATCGCCCTGCGGCTGATTTCCCTCGACGTTGAGCGCGGCGAGCAGTTTCGCCTGCTTCTCGTCGACGCCCGCATAGTCCCGCGAGGCGGGAACGACGTTCGGCAAGCGAAGCGACTGGCCAACGCCGATGAGCTTTTCCGGACCGTTCAATGCAACGATCGTCTCCGGCGTGGTGTGATATCGCTCAGCCAGCTTCTCCAGCATGTTGCGATAATTCAGGGCATTGAGCTTGGCCTGGTCCTCCGGCTTCGTCGGCATCGGGTAAGTGAACGGCCCGCCGACGTCCTCCGCCGTTAGTTTGACGGTAACGGTCGACGGCCGGTTCAGCCGCATCAGCGCCTGCTTCGTCGGCCCATCGAGCTTGCCGCTGACCTTCAGTCCGTTCTTCTCCTGAAAACCGCGAATTGCCTCGGTTTGCGAGCTGCCATCGCGACCGTCGATGGCGCCCGGCGAGAAGCCCGCGGCGTCCAGCAGAACCTGCGCATGGAAAAGCTCGCCCTTGATGGGCGATCCGGGCGTGCCTGGCGGGACCCAGCCGCTGACGGGCGTTTTCTCCGCTTCGCTGGTCGTCGACTGGGGGATCGCGGCCCCAGCTAGGAACGCTGCCGCTGCTGCGGTGGTGAACAGGCGATTATGGCGCACGCAACTCTCCGATCGGAACTGGGTTCGGAGGGTGCAACGATGCAGAATAAAAGTGTTTCCCAAAGCGGCGCCGCACCCATCCGCATCGGCTGCTCAGGCTGGAACTACAAGCATTGGCGCGAGCGCTTCTACCCCAAGGGCCTGCCCGCTCGCCGCTGGTTCGAATTCTACGCTGAGCATTTCGACACAGTGGAGATCAACAACAGCTTCTACCGCCTTCCGCCGCCCCAGACGCTCGACAAATGGCGTGAGCAGGCGCCGCCGGGCTTCTGCTATGCGGTGAAGGCAAATCGCTACATCACGCAGGCGAAGAAGTTGCTCGACCCGGAAGAGCCGCTGGATCGAATGATGACCGCAGCGCGGCATCTTCAGGACCGCCTCGGGCCAATCCTCTATCAGCTCCCGCCGAGCCTTTGCCTCAATTTCGAACGGCTGGAGCACTTCCTGGCCGTTCTCCCTCGCGACGTCGTCAGCGTTTTCGAGTTCCGGCACCGCAGCTGGTATATCCCGCAGACATACGAGCTACTCGAACGATACGGAGCTTCGTTCTGTGCGCACGACATGACCGGGTCGGCATCCGAGCGGATCGCAGTGGGTCGCGCGGCCTATGTTCGATTTCATGGCTGCGGCGGGAAATATTGGGGCCGCTATCCTGACGACCGCCTCTTGAGTTGGGCGGACTGGATGCTGGAGCAGGCTCGCGGCGGCCGCACGGCGTGGGCCTATTTCAACAACGACATCGACGGCCACGCAATCCTCGACGCCCAGACGCTAAAGTCGATGGTCGGACAGCTGCGCCGCTAGCCACAAAAGAAAATCCCGGGCGAAGCAGGTGCCTCGCCCGGGATCTTACGCAGCTCGATACTTATCCGCGCTCTGGCGCCGGCGGCGGCGGAGGAGGCGGAGGCGGCGGAACCGGGCAAGCCTCGGTCGCCAGGATCACCGAACCGTCCGGGCACGTCTGCGTCGCGGGAGGCGGCGGAGGCGGCGGGGGCGGCGGCGGAGGCGGCGGGGGCGGCGGAGCCGCTTCTACGCCACCGAAGTTGTAGATCAGGCTCGCCAGAAGGCTGTGCGACCGGAAGCGCTGCTCGAAGTCGGCGAAAGCAACGGCGTCCGTAGTGACGATGACCGGAGCGGTTGCACCCGTCGGAAGCACCGTTTCCGGATTGCCGTCGATGAACACGCCGGTGTCGTCGGCCAGGTCGAGCTTGCCGGTACGGAAGTAGCGATACTTCAGACCGAGGTCGATGTTCGGGCTAAGCGCGAAACGGACGCCCGCGATGCCCTGATACGCCCAGGCATTGTCGCTCTCGCCCAGCGTCTTGACGCGCGCACGGCCGAAACCGCCGCCGGCGTAGAAGGACAGGCCGTCCTCGTTGCCGAAGTCGAGCAGAGCGTTGAGCATGCCCGAAAGGACGCTGACCTTGCCGTCGAGGTCAAAGT
>Ga0307410_10001448_pt1 | contig 10712 bp, 12 predicted proteins | sample 322Ometagenome_3_FD_203707 | JGI IMG/M metagenome (GOLD analysis project Ga0307410, IMG submission 203707) | Maize rhizosphere microbial communities from greenhouse at UC Davis, California, United States - 322HYB-O-3 | ecosystem: Host-associated > Plants > Roots > Rhizosphere > Soil | place...
ATCCACGGGCAGGAAGTCGAAGAAGAGCGTGCGCTCGGTCTCGGTGGCGAGCGAGATCATCTTGCCCCGCGAGCCCGGCGCCACCTTGTTGTAGACGAACTCCAGGTTCGTCGTCTTGCCGCCCAGTCCCGGCCCGTAGTACACGAGTTTGCAGTTGATCTCGCGGGAGGCGTAGTTGATCATCGACATGAGACGCGGTTCCCCTCAGGACCCGAAGAGTTTGTCGATCTCGTCTTCCGCCTCACCCAGGAACCCGCTCTCCACCTGGGGTGCGTCCGCGCCGGCGTCGGCGCGGGTGAACATATCGGTGAACACCCTGTTGAGCTCCACCACCGCCGCGCGCACGCGCAGCTTCACGAGGCCGAGCGTCGTTTCGTTGTCGAACAGCACGACGAGGATCACCCGACGCGCGATGTCGGCGAGGTACATCGATTCGCGCTCGCCCTGATGGAAGAGCGCGCCGAACTCGGGCTCCCCGAGCATCCGGGCGAGCTGGTCGTTCGCGCTGAAATCCGCGGCGGTGAGCGATGCGAAGGCCGTCGGATCGAACGCCACCGCCTGGCCCACCGTGGCGACGAGCTGGCCGGTACGATCCACGATGAGCGCGGTGCGCGCGCTCGACTCGTGCAGGAACGAGGTGAGAATCTCGTCGATCCGCCGCGAATCCTCTTCCCGGAACGACCAGCTGGACGCCCCGGACATCAGCGGACCCTACGCAAGCGATGCCTGCATGCGCCGGAGCAGCGCCTCGCCCCGTCGCCGGAGCATGGGCTGCATTTCCCACGAGACATAGTCGCGAAGCAGGCGGACCGTCTCGACCCCGCCCTGCCCCGCGAGGAACTGCAGGGCGGCCATCCGCCGGAGCGGGTGCCGGCTGAAGAGATCGCGCTTGTGGTGCGCCAGGCGGTGCTGCGCGTACATCCATCCGGCGACGAGCCCGGCGCTCGCCATGGCCGCGAAGACCAGTCCACGCGAGCGCATCACTGCACCTCCTGCCGCGCCGTGAGCGCGTGGGCCAGCGTCACGCCGTCCACGTACTCGAGGTCTCCACCCATCGGGAGGCCGCGAGCGAGGCGGGTGACGCGGACGGGGAGTCCGGTGAGCAGCTGCTGGATGTAAGTGGCCGTCACTTCACCTTCCATCGAAGGGTTCGTGGCGAGAATCACTTCCCTGACGCCTGTATCACGCACCCGTGCGACGAGCGCCTCGAGGCGGAGCGCTTCCGGCCCGACGCCCTCGAGCGGCGACAGCCGCCCGCCGAGCACGTGATACCGTCCCCGGAAGCCGGTGGCTCGGTCCACGACGCCGACCGACGAGGCCTCCTCGACGACGCACAGCAGCGTCGGATCCCGCCGCGGATCACCGCAGACCTCGCACCGCTCTCCCTCGCTCAGGTTGCCGCACTCGACGCACGGACGCACCCGCTCCGTCACGGCCGTGAGCGCCCGGGCGAGCGAAGTAACCCGGTCAGGTGACTGCTGGAGAAGGTGGAACGTGAGCCGCTGCGCCGTCTTGCGCCCGATGCCGGGGAGACGGGAGAGCTCGGCGATCAGATCGTCGATCGCACTCACCGATCAGAGCGGCGCCGGCCAGGGAGACGGCTGGATCTTCCGCATCTCCGCCTGCACGAGCTCGGCGATGCGCCGCTGCGCGTCCGCCACTGCCGAGAGCACGAGGTCGGAGAGCAGCTCGGTGTCGCGCCCCTCGAAGGCGGCGGGATCGATCGTGATTGCCCGGATGGTGCCACGCCCGTCCGCGGTGACGCGCACGAGCCCTCCGCCCGCGCTGGTTTCGACGGTACGGTGGGCGAGCTCACTCTGGATCTGCTGCAGCCGACCCTGCATCTGCTGGCCGAGCTGGAACAACTGCTGGATATCAGCCATACGCATATCTGCTTCGGGACACCGAGGACCGGCTTCCCACAGTAGAAGACTCGTGCGCGGCCGGCAAGCCGCGCAGCTCTCACTCCACGATCTCCAAATCTAACTCATCCGCCGCCGCGTCGAGGGCCGGATCACGCGCCCGGAGGCCCTTGAGCCGCGCGGCGCGGATGCCGGTCTCCGACATTCGCGTGGCCGGTGACTCACGCTCCGCCTCCGACGGCGCATCCAGCGCGATCCGGAGACGGACCGGCCCGCCGACGCGCGCCGATACCACCCGCTCGACGGTCGCGGCCTGTTGCTCGAGGCGCTCATGCAGCAGCGGATTCGGCTCGGCCATCGTGACGCGGAGCTCGGGAGGCTCGGCGGCTGCCGGCTGTGTAGCGGCGAGCGCCTCCCCGAGGAAGCGGCTTTCCGCCCGCACGGCCGCGATCACGGCCGGCCAGGCTTCACGGATCGCGTCCAGCGTGAAGGGGAACGCCGCGGTGCCGGACGCGGTCTGGCCGGATTCGGCCGCCGCCGGTGGCGCGGCAGGTGCCGGAGCCGGTGAAGCCCGTCGTTCGGCGGCACGGCGCTCAGGCTGCGCCCCGGCGGGATCGGCGGGTGGCGCAGCTCGAGGGCGCGACGCGGCGGGGCTGCCGGCAGGGCCGGAGGGCGCGCCCCGCAATACCTGCTCCAGGTCTACGACCCGGTCGAGCATGGCCCAGCGGAGGAGCAGCGTCTCCACGACGAGCCGCGAATTCGAGCTCCGGCGGATCGCCGTCTCGTTGTCGGTGAGCAGCCGGAGCATCCGGAGCACATCGCCCGGTTGCAGCTCGCCCTGATACTGGCGGAGGAGCGCCCGCATCGCCTCGGTCAGTCCCTCGGGCTCGGCACCGACCTGGACCATCAGGAGCGACCGGAGCAGCTCGGCGGCGCCGTTCATGAACTCACCGAGGTCGGCGCCCGCGTCCATCAGTCGCTCGACCAGCGCAAAGACCCCGGCCGGGTCCCGGCCGACCACGACCTGCAGCATCTCGGCGAAGCGCTCATCCCCGGCGAGACCCAGCGTCTCACGCACCCGCGCCGCGGTGACGGCGCCGTCGCCGAAGCTCAGGCACTGGTCGAGCACCGACAGCGCGTCCCGCATGCCGCCGTCGGCATGCCGCGCGATGATGGTGAGGGCATCTTCTTCCGCCGCGATCCCCTCTTCGGCGAGCACGGCACGGAGTCGTTCGCGGATCGCCGCCGGACCGATGCGCCGGAAGTCGAAGCGCTGCAGCCGCGAGAGAACGGGCGCCGCGGTGGCGGCGATCTTCTGTGGCTCCGTGGTGGCGAAGACGAACACGACCCTGGGCGGCGGCTCCTCGAGGATCTTCAGCAGCGCGTTCCACGCCTCGCGCGTGAGCATGTGCGCTTCGTCGACGATGTAGACCTTGTAGTGCGACTCCTCCGACGGGGCGTACATGGCCCGCTCGCGAAGGTCACGCGCGTCGTCCACGCCGCGATTGCTGGCGGCGTCGATCTCGACCACGTCGAGATTGGCGGAGCCATTCCAGATCCGGAGACAGCTGTCGCACTCGCCGCACGGATCGCCGCTGGGCTCGCGGCGGGGACAGTTGAGCGCCATCGCCAGGATGCGCGCCGCCGTGGTCTTGCCGACGCCGCGCGGGCCGGTGAGGAGGTAGCCGTGGCCGACGCGGTCGCGCTGCACGGCGCCGCGGAGCACCGCCGCGACATGATCCTGCACGAGCAGGTCGGAGAAGCGCCGTGGGCGATAGCGGCGAGCGAGGGCAATGGCCATAGTGGTGGTCGGTCGGACAGGCGGTCGGGTCGGTCGGCTCGGTGACCGGAAAAGAAAAGTGCCCCAGGCTCCCCGAAGCGACACCGGGCATCGCTTAGCGCTGCTACCGGCGAGGTCCTGACGCGGTTCGCGCGCCGGCGCCCTTCGGACCTGAGGCACATTCAATATAGACGGAAAGACGGACGGACGGAAGGACGGAACAGGGCCGGTTCGGACTCTACCACTGCCCCGTTTCGAACGCTGCTCCGCCGCCCAATTTCCGTCCTTCCGTCCTCCCGTCCTCCCTAGCGCAATATCGCCCGCTGCCGCTGCTGCATCCGCCGGAGCTCCCAGGTTTCCGCGACGACGCCGCCGAGCAGGAAGACCAGTGCGGTGTAGTAGAGCCAGAGCACGAAGAGGAGCAGTGCGCCGATCGTCGCATCGCCGGAGGCGCTCCGGAGCGAGGCGAAGTTCGTCAGGTAGAGGCCGTAGAGGCGTTTCGCGATCTCGAACGCGACCGCCGCAAACATCGCGGCGAGGAGGGCCGTGCGCCACGGGAGTTTCCGCACCGAGGCGTACTTGTAGATCACATAGAAGAGAGCGACGGAGAAGAGAATGGTGAAGAGCTCGCCGAGGACCCGGCCGAGGTTGCCGAGGACGAGGTCGAGCTGGGGGAACCGTGTGCTGAGCGTCGGGAAAAGTGCGAGCGCCGCGGTGAGCGCCGCGTTGACGCAGAAGAGCACGAGCGTCGCCAGCACCATCCCCGCATCGCGCGCCTTGCCGATGGCCCAGAGCGACAGGAAATTCCGCCGGCGCCTCGGCCGGAGCGACACGTCGAAGACGTGATTGAGCGACGTGCGCACCCCGGCGAAGAGCCGGGTGCTGAACCAGATGAAGGTCGGCACCGCATAGAGTGAGATGGCGCCGGCGTTGGTCGCGATCCCGGTGAGCACCGACTCGACGATGCGGAACGGATCGTTCGCCCCCAGCTCGTGCTGCGGGAGGAAGGCGTGAAAGATCAGGCTGAAGTCGGGGGTCGAGACGCCGGCCAGATGCTGGACCAGTTCGGTCAGGCCCAGCAGGAGCAGCAGAACGAACGGAACCGCGGCGAGCAGCGCGTCGAACGTGAGGCCGCTCGCCAGGAAGGGGACGTTGCTTTCATCAGCGGCCTGCAGGACCCGGCGGAGAAACCCCAGCGGCGAGAGGTACCAGCCGACGCGCCCCGGAGCTGTCAGGCGAGCGGCTCCTCGTAGTCGCCGGACGGGGTCGCCTCGCGCCGGCGCCGCGCGCGGGCTTCGGCCAGCCTCCGCTCCAGCTCCTCGCGGGCGGACGGCGTCGTGGGGGTCCGCGGCTCGGGAACGACGGGCGGCTCTTCGATCTCGTCGTCGAGCTCGTCCACCGGGAACTCACCGGTCGAGCCGGCGTCCGATACGCGGCGCCGCCCCGGCCCATACTGCTCGACGAGCTCATCCATCTTCTCTTCGGTCATCGCGCGCAGCTTCCAGAGCCGCCGCTGCAGGTTCCGGCGCGTTTCCTCGCCCGAGCGCGGTGCGTACAGCAGCGCGAGGCCGGCGCCGAGGCATGCGCCCCAGAAGAGCCACTTCGCGGAGGAGTCGCCCCCGCCCTCGACGTACACGACCTCACGGGGTTCTCTGCGGCGCATGATGCCTCCTATTCGCCGGCGTCGGCGTCGTCGACCGCGCGCACCAGCACCTTGTCCAGCGCGGCATGGTGCTGCATGGGAGCCTGGACGAAGCGGTCGACGAGATCGGCGGTGCCGTTGACGTTGAGCTGCTCGAAGAGGAACGCGAAGGTGCGCTCGAGGTCCGCGGCGATCGCGCCGCGCACGTCTTCGGGGAGCGACCAGAGCTCCCGCTTGAACGGGCCGATCGCCTTCTTGCGCGCCTTGTAGTAGAACTGGCTGTCCGAATCGTCCGGCTTCCGCTCGCTCTGCGCGTTCTCGTCGAGCCAGACATACATGCGATGCCGGAGCTCGGTGGGCAGCTTCGGATGATCGAACACGATGCTCTGGAAGTTCGTGGCCAGGTGGATCTCGCACGTCTCGATGCGCGGAAAGTTGCCGAAGGCGTTCGGAGGCAACGTGCTCGCACCGTGCTGCACCGCGCCTGCGAGGCCGTACGATTCGCGCGCCGCGCGGGAGAGCGCGGAAAGGGCCTCGAGGTCGATCTTCACGTCGGCAATCGATCCGTCGGGCAGCACCACGCCGCCGTGGGAGGTGCCCGTCTGGACGGAGATCTTGCTGATGCCGTCCGGAACGCCGAGGCCCTCGATGGCGGCGTTGTAACCCTGCATGAAGGCGTGCAGCTCCTCGACAGTGCTGTTCTTCATGCCGACTTCACCGATCTCCGCGCCGACCGAGACGGTCACTCCGTCCGGCTCCCGCTCCCGGATGAATGCGGTAATCTCCGCCGCCCGCTCGTAGTTGGCACGCTGCTGCTCGGCGAGCGTCGCCTGCGACAGGTCGACCAGCGTGGACGTGTCGACGTCGATGTTGTAGAAGCCCGCCGAGAGCTCCTCCGCGATGAGCTTCTTCACCTCACCGACCTCGCCCTCCGGATCAGCCTGGTACTTCTTGTGATTGACCTGGCAGTGATCGCCCTGAATGAAGACCGGCTGGCCATAGCCTTCACGGAGTGCCGCGCCGATGATCACGGCCACGTACTCGGCGGGTCGCTGGTCGGTATACGCGATCTCCGACCGCGCGATTTCGAGGATGATGGCGCCCGCTTTCCCGGCGCGCGCGGCCCGGAACACGGCTCGAGCCGTGTCGTAGGCCATCATCCGGACGTTGATCGCGGGCACGGTGAAGCCGCTGCACTCGCCCCGGCCACGCGCGATGTAGAGCTCGTGGATCGAGGCGGGGCGGACACCCTGGACCTGCCCGATTTCCCACAGCAGCCAGCGGGCGGCCTCGCGCTCGGCCTCATTGCCGAACACGGCCTGCCACACGACGCGATCGGTGGCCGGCCCGCGGAGCTTCGCCGCGTCCGTCACCGTGACGCCGCCCGGGATCACGCTCACCCCGCCGCCATAGAGTGCCGCGGTCTTCTGGATCAGATCGGCCATGCCATTCCTTCCCGTGGAAATCTGCCTCGACAGCGTAACCTAGACGCCACGCGGAACACCGTCAAAGGCCGGCGTCACGTTTCGTCGCCGGCCGGGGGCGGGGCAAGCCGCTCGCCGGAAAAGCCGGGGCGGCCGAGCGCCGCGAACGTCAGGCGCTTCCCCAGCTCCACGCCCGGCTGGTCGAACGGGTCGACATTGTACCAGACGCCCGCATAGCCCGTCGCGATCTGGAAAAGCATCAGCAGCTCGCCGAACGTCTCGGCCGTGAGGCGGGGGAGCCTGAGCGTCATGCTCATCCGGCCCATGCGCGCGAGCGCGGCCGAGGTGGCCTCGCGTTCGGCGCGGAGCAGGTCCCCGAGCGTATGGCCGGGAAGGTACGCGAGGTCCGGCGGGAGGTCGGGACGCTCGGGAATCGGCACGTCTTCCTCCGGCTCGCCGACATCAATGAAGGTGATCGCCTTGTCGTACGGCCCTTCCATGAACAGCTGCACCTGGCTGTGCTGGTCCGTTGCGCCGATGGCCGCCACCGGCGTGGGCCCGGCATTGATCAGCTCGCCGCGCCGGTCGAGGCGCTTGCCGAGGCTCTCCGCCCACAGCTGGCGGTACCACTCGGCGAATTCGCGCAGCCGATCGGAGTAGGGCATGACGACGTGGATGCGCGCGCCATGCCAGATGTCCGCCGCCCAGAGCAGCGCGGCATAGAGTGCCGCAGGGTTCTTCAGCAGGTCGTCCGACTCGGCGCGCCGGACGGCGCGCTTCGCCCCGTCCAGCAACCCCACGATGTCGACGCCCACGAGGGCGGCCGGAAGGAGGCCCACCGGCGAAAGCACGCTGAAGCGGCCGCCGACGGCCGGGGGCACGTCCAGGGTCGCGATCCCGTCGCGCGCGGCGACCTCCCGGAGCGCGCCCCGGGCGGGATCGGTCGTGAAGACGATGTGCCGCGACGCGGCGTCGCCGAGCTGGGCCTCGAGCCACTGCCGCACGACGAGGTACTGCGCCATCGTCTCCGCCGTGCCCCCGGACTTGCTGATCACGTTGACCAGGACGCGGCGCGGATCGATCCGCCGAAGGGCGGCGGCCACCGAAACGGGGTCGATGTTCTCGAGCACGGTGAGCCGCGGGAAGAACTCCCGGCCCTCGTCGTCGAGCTCGTTCCAGCCGGGGGGCCGGAGGGCGTTGAGGATCGCCTTGGTCCCGAGTGCGGATCCGCCGATGCCGAGGACCAGCACGTGATCGTGCGCCTGCCCCATCCCCTCGGCGAACGCGCGGATCTCCTTCACCGCCTCCGGCTGGTCCACGAGATCATAGAACCCGTAGCCACCCTCGGCGCGACGCGTGCGCACTTCGCCCTGCACGCCGGCGAAGCGCCGTGCGAGGTCCGCGAGCCGGCCGCGCGAGATCCCGCGCTCGCCGTCGAGCCCGCCGTCGAGGCCATCCTCGAGCATCCGGCCATACTGAAGCTTGATCACGATACCTCCACGACGAGTCCATCGTAGGCGGGCTCGATCCCGGCGGGAAGCGCCGCGGCGAGCTCCGCGTGACCGGTCTCATGCGTCAGGTGCGTCAGGAACGTCCGCCGCGCTCCGACGGCGCGGGCCACCTCGATCGCCTCGGGAATGCTGAGGTGGGTCGGATGGGGCCGCCACCAGAGTGCATTGAGCACCAGGACGTCGACGCCGGCAAGCGCGGCGAGCGCTTCGGCCGACACCGTCTTCACGTCCGTAATGTACCCGGCGTTGCCGATGCGGTAACCGAAGACGCGGAGGTGCCCGTGGTCGAAGGCGAGGGGAAGCACGCGCACGCCCGCGACGGTCGCCGGGGTGCCTGCCTCGAGGGGCCGCGGCTCGAGCAGCGGCTTCGACGTACCATGGTACGGCTGGACCGAAGCATCGAAGATGTAATTGAAGGAGGTGCGCAGCCGTTCGAGCGTCTCCGGCGGGCCGAAGATCGGCAGCGCGCGGTGATCCCGGGCGCTGAACACGCGAAGGTCGTCGATGCCGTTGATGTGATCGGCATGCTCGTGCGTGAACATGACCGCGTCGATGCGCGAGACACCGGCGGCGACGAGCTGGAGCCGGAGCTCGGGTGGGGTGTCGATGAGGATCGTTGCGCCCGCCGTTTCGACGAGCGCGGCGCTGCGCATCCGGCGATCGCGGGGATCCGCCGAGGCGCATACCGCGCAGCTGCATCCGACCTGCGGAATGCCGAAGGAAGTCCCGGTGCCGAGAAACCGGAGGCGCATGGCGCTAGACGTTCTCGACCTTCACGAGGTTGGTCGTGCCGGGACGGTCGAATGGCACGCCCGCCGTGACGACGACCCGGTCGCCCGGGCGCGCGAGCCCGAGCTCGATCATCCGCTGGCGCGCGACAGGAAGCATGTCCTCGTAGCTCGGGAGGTGATCGACCAGCGCCGGGATCACCCCCCAGACCAGCGCAAGCTGACGGAACGTCTCGGGCTCCGTCGTCACCGCGAAGATCGGGACGTTGGGGCGGAACGACGCGACGGTCCGGGCGGTGAAGCCGCTGCTCGTGAAGCAGACGATGAGCGGTGTCCGGAGGAGCTCCGAGGCGGCACACGTCGCCACGGCGATCGCCGCTTCGGTCCGCGTCGCGTCCCGGTCCCCTTCCCGCCGGCCCAGTCGCTCACCGTCCTCGGCGCGGCCGGCCGCCAGGTCGATGGCCGAGGTGCGGGTGCGGCGATTCTTCTCGAGCTCGCGCGCGATCCGGGTCATCGCGACGACCGCCTCCACCGGGTAGTCGCCCACCGCCGTCTCCGCCGAGAGCATGACGGCATCGGTGCCGTCGAGAATGGCATTCGCGACGTCGGAGGCCTCGGCACGGGTCGGGCGTGGCGCGTGGATCATCGACTCGAGCATCTGCGTGGCCGTGATCACCGGCTTGTTGGCGAGGTTGGCCTCGCGAATGAGTCGCTTCTGGGCCAATGGCACTTCCTCGAAGGGAAGCTCCACGCCGAGATCCCCCCGAGCCACCATGATCGCGTCCGAGACGGCGAGAATGGGCCGGATGTTCCGGAGCGCCGTGTCCTTCTCGATCTTGGCGATGATCTTGGTCGGCGGGGGCACCAGGCGGCGCATTTCCTCGACGTCCTCGGGACGGCGCACGAAGGACATGGCGATATAGTCCACGCCGAGCGGGAGGATCCGGCCCACTTCCTCCCGGTCGCGTTCGCTGATCGCCGGCGCGCTCACCTCGAGCCCCGGGAGATTGATCCCCTTGTTCGACTTGAGCTCCCCGCCGTACCGCACCTTTCCCCGCACCCGCTGCTGCCAGACCTCGGTCACGTCCACCGCCAGGAGGCCGTCATCGAGAAGGATGCGGGCACCCGGCGTGACGTCCTGGGCCAGCGCCGCGTAGGTGGTCGGAATCTCGTCACCCGTCGCGAGCTCCTCCGGAGCGAACACGACCTCCGCGCCCCGCTCCAGCAGCAGCGGCTGGGCGAGCTTCCCGACCCGGATCCGAGGGCCCTGCAGGTCGACGAGAATGGCCGTGGCGCGGGCGGCGGGACCGCGTTCCGTGATGAGGGCCTGGAGTTCCTGGATCCATCCGATCCGAATCTCCGGCGTTCCATGCGAGGCGTTGATGCGAACGACGTCCACCCCGGCGTCGAGCAGGGCGGCCATCCGCTCGCGGGAATCCCAGGCGGGGCCAAGTGTCGCGACGATCTTCGTGCGGCGAAACGGAATGCGGGACACCAGTGCGTTCCTCTCAGGAGTGATTGACGGCCCCGCAGTTTAGCGTGTGCGGGGTCCCGATGCACGTATCCGCGCGAGTCCGGGCGCACCGACCGATGGCCCGGGCGGGGCGCCGGCGCTGACTGGCGAGCCACTTTCTTTTTTCCACAGGTTTCGGCTGGCATTTCCGGGGCGTGAGGCGCGGATCGAGCCGTGTTGTGGACAATGTTTCCAAACCTTTCAACCCAATCCACAGGCGCCAGGACGGGAGGGGGAAGGCTCCTCATGTCT
>Ga0307410_10001449_pt1 | contig 10711 bp, 8 predicted proteins | sample 322Ometagenome_3_FD_203707 | JGI IMG/M metagenome (GOLD analysis project Ga0307410, IMG submission 203707) | Maize rhizosphere microbial communities from greenhouse at UC Davis, California, United States - 322HYB-O-3 | ecosystem: Host-associated > Plants > Roots > Rhizosphere > Soil | place...
CGATGCTCGACGTGTTCCGCGAGCGCGTGGAGCGGGACGGCGACCGCGTGGCGCTCGAGGAGCTCGCGGCGGGCGGGGCGCGGCGCGACCGCCGGCTCACCTGGCGGGAGTGGCACGAGGCGTCGCGGCACGTGGCGGCGGCGCTGGTGCGCGCGGGCGTCGCGCCGGGCGACGCGGTGGCGATCCTGGCCGGCAACCGCGCGCTCTGGCCGGTGGCGGAGCTGGGGGTGCTCATGGCGGGTGCGGTGAGCGTGGGGCTCTACCCCACGAGCGCGCCGGCGCAGGTGGAGCAGATCCTCGGCGACTGCGGCGCCGTCGCGGCGATCGTGGACACGCCGGCGCAGCTCGCCAAGGTGCTCGCGGCGCGCGCCGCGCTGCCGCGCCTGCGCCTGGTGGTGTGCGAGGACGCGCCCGCGGGCGACCGCGCGGGCGCGACCACGTGGCACGACTGGCTGGCCGCCGGCGCCGCGGCGCTCGGCGACGACGGCGTGGCGCGCGCGGTGGCCGAGCGCAGCGCGGCGGCGGCGCCCGACACGCTCGCGCTGCTCATCTACACGAGCGGCTCCACCGGCGAGCCGAAGGGGGCGCGCATCCCGCACCGCTACCTCGCCGCCTCCGCGGCGAGCGTGCGCGACACGCTGGGGCTCGGCGGCGGGGACAGCGCGCTCAGCTTCCTGCCGTACTGCCACGCGGGGGAGCGGGTGTTCGGGCTCTACACGCGCGTGCTCTGCGGCATGCGCACCGGGCACGTGGAGGACCAGGCGCGGCTCTGGGAGGCGGCCCGCGCGTTCGAGCCGACGCTCTTCGGCGGGCTGCCGCGGTACTTCGAGAAGCTCTACGAGGCGCTGGCGCTGCACGAGCAGGGGCTCGCCGGCGAGGAGCGCGAGCGCTGGGCGCAGGCGATCCGCCTGGGGCGCGAGCGCGCCGCGTACCGCCGCGCCGGCCGCCCCGCGCCCGACGAGACGGAGCGCGCGTGGCAGGCGGCGTCCGCGCCCTGCCGCGCCCTGCTCGCCGGGATGCTCGGCACGCGGGTGCGGCTCGCCACCTCGGGCGGCGCGGCGCTCCCGGCGGAGGTGGCGGACTACCTGGAGGCGGCCGGGCTGCCGGTGCTCGGCGCCTACGGGCAGACGGAGCACCTGTGCGTCGCCTTCCACCGCCCCGACGCCTACGACACGACGAGCGCCGGCCCGCCGATGCCGGGGACCGAAGTGCGGATCGCGGCCGACGGCGAGCTGCTGCTGCGGCGCGGGGCGCTCACCTTCGCCGGCTACCACGGCCGCCCCGACGAGACGCGCGAGGCGTTCAGCGAGGACGGCGAGTGGCTGAGGACGGGGGACCTCGCCGAGCTCACCGCGGAGGGGCGGCTCTGCATCACCGGCCGCAAGAAGGAGCTGATCGCCCTCTCCAACGGGAAGAAGGTGGCGCCGGTGCCGATCGAGGCGGCGCTCACGCAGGACCCGTGGATCTCGCACGCGATGCTCTACGGCGAGGGGGAGCGCTTCATCACGGCGCTGCTCGTGCCGAGCCGCGCGATGGTGGACGGGTGGCTGCGCGAGCGCGCGCTGGCGCTCCCGTACGAGGAGGCGCTGCGGCAGGCCGAGGTGCTCGCGCGGCTGCAGCACGCGGTGGACCGCGTGAACGAGCGCCTGTCGCGCCCCGAGCAGGTGCGGCGGTGGGCGGTGCTCGAGCACGACCTGCTGGCGGAGCGCGGCGAGCTCACGCCCACGCACAAGATCCGGCGGAGCGCGGTGGCCGAGCGCTACCGGGCCCGACTCGAACCCCTGTACCGGTGAGATCCTCCACGCGCACCCTCGCGGTCGCCGCCCTCGTGGCCGCCACGCTGCTCATCGCCGTCGCCTACGCGGCGGTGCTGCTCACCGGCGCGACGCCGGGGTGGGCGCCCTGGTGCTACATGCTCGGCACGGCGACGACGATGCTCGCGACGATCGTGCTCGGCGCGGCGCGCGGGCGCGGCGGCGTGGGGCGGCTGGCGGTGCCGTTCGCCGGCATCTACCTGCTGCTGCTCGCGGGGTTCGGGGCGGTGCTGGCGATGCCGCCCGAGACGGGCGCCGACGCCGCGCTCTGGCTCGGCCTGCCGCGGCGCGCGGCGATCGTGCTCTACGGCGTCGGCGTGCTGCCGCTCTTCCTCCTCCCGATCGCCTACGCGCTCACCTTCGACTCGATGACGCTGCGCGAGCAGGACATGGCGCTGGTCGCCGAGGCGCGGCGGGCGCGCGAGGCGCGTGCCGCCGGCGCGGGCGCGGCCGCCGGGGAGGCCGCGTGAGCGCGCCGGCGGCCGCGGCACCCGCGCTCGCGCTGCTGCAGACGGCGGCGCTGCCGCCGCTCACGCAGCCGACGATCGTGGCGGTGGCGGTGGCCTACTTCGCCGTCGTCGCGGCGATCGGCACCTGGGCGACGCGGCGGACGCGCACGGCGAGCGACTTCTTCGTGGCGGGGCAGGGGATCGGGCTCTGGCCGCTGGCGATCGCGTCGATGGCGGCGACGCTCTCCGGGTTCGCGTTCATCGGCGGGCCGGGGCTGGTCTACCAGGTGGGGCTCGGGGCGGTGTTCATCGTCCTCCCCGTCTCGCTCACCAACGCCATGGGCGCGTGGGTGCTCGCCAAGCGCATGCGGCTGCTGGCCGAGGTGCGCGACATGATCACCGTGCCCGACGCCATCGCCGCGCGCTACGACTCGCGGCTGGCGCAGGGGCTGAGCGGGGTGGCGATCCTGATCGCGGTGATCGGCTACATGGCGACGAACGTGCTCGCGCTGGGGCTGGTGATCGACGCGATTTTTGGAATCGGGCTCCCCTCGGGCATCTGGCTCGGCACGCTCATCACGCTCGCCTACTCGGTGAGCGGCGGGATCCTGGCGGGCGTCTACACCGACGTCTTTCAGGGGAGCATCATGGCGGCGGCGTCGGTGCTCGTCTTCGCCTACGTGCTGCAGGTGGGCGGCGGGATGAGCGGGCTCTCGCGCACCATCCTCGCCGCGGACCCGGGCTTCCTCGGCCCGTGGGGGAAGCTCTCGCCGCTCGCGGCGCTCTCCTTCTTCTACGTGTTCGGCCTCGGCTCGCTCGGCCAGCCGCACGTGGTCCACAAGTTCTACATGCTCAAGGACCCGCGGCGGCTGAAGTGGTACCCGCTGATCATGACGAGCGCGCTGTTCGTCACGCTCCTGCTCTACGTGGGCGTGGGGCTGGCGGTCAAGGCGCTCGTCGCCGGCGGGACGCTCGCGCCGCTCGCCACGGCGGACGACGCGACGCCCACCTTCCTGCTCCGCTTCACGCCGGTGCTGCTCGCCGCGCTCGTGTTCTCCGGGGTGGCGGCGGCGATCATGAGCACGGTCAACTCGTTCATGAGCATCGGCGCCGCGGTGCTCACGCACGACCTGCCGGTGGCCCTCGGCACGCGGCTCGGCAACGAGCTGCGGTGGGGGCGCATCTCGACCGTGGTCATCTCGCTCGTCGCCGCGCTCGTCGCGCAGGCGAGCGGGACGCTCGTCGCCTTCCTCGGGATCTTCGGCTGGGGGCTGTTCGCGTCCACGCTCGTGCCGGCGCTCGCCATCGGGCTGAACTGGGAGGGGGCGACGCGCGAGGGCGCCGTCGCGTCGATCGCCACGGGGCTCGCGCTCACCCTCCTCTTCGAGACGCTCGGCTACATGAAGGTCTACAGCTTCCCCGCCGGCGTCACCGTGTCGGGGCTCTCGCTCGTCGCCTCGCTGCTCGTGTTCTTCGGCGTGAGCTGGCTGACGCGCCGCGGGCGCGGGGCGGCGATCGCGCCGGACGTCCGCATCGTGATGGAGGCCTGAGATGGGCATCGACGAGCTCGCCGTGGGCGCGAGCGCCGAGTACGCGAAGACGGTCACCGAGGCGGACGTGATGGCGTTCGCCGAGGTGACCGGCGACTTCAACCCCGTGCACGTGGACGAGGCGGCGGCGGCGCGGTCGCCCTTCGGCGGCCGGATCGCGCACGGGATGCTCGCAGCGGGGCTCATCTCCGCGGCGCTGGCGATGAAGCTCCCCGGCCCCGGCACGATCTACCTCGGGCAGACGCTGCGCTTCACGAAGCCGGTGCGCATCGGCGACACCGTGACGGCGCGGGTGGAGGTGCTGGAGGTGATCGCCCGCAAGCGGCGCGTGCGCCTGGCCACCACCTGCCGCAACCAGCACGGCGAGCTGGTGCTGGAGGGCGAGGCGACGGTGATGGTCCCCGACGGGTGACCGCCGCACGCGCGACCGAGTCCGGTACGATCGCCGCACCCCCGCCGGGGCCCGCCCGGCCCAACCTCTCCGCTCGCTCCCCGCAGACCGCCTTCCCCCCGGAGGTCGCTCCCATGACGACCAGAAATCGTATCCTGCTGGCCCTGCTCTTCCTCGCGCCCGCCCCGCTGTGGGCGCAGACCGGCCGCATCGCCGGCACCGTCACCGACCCCGACCGGCTGCCGCTCGCCGCCGCGCAGGTGAGCATCCCCGCCACGCGCCAGGGCGCGAGCACCGACGCGCGGGGGCGCTACACGATCGTGAACGTCGCGCCCGGCACCTACGAGCTGCGCGTGCAGCGCATCGGCCAGCAGCCGCAGGTGGTGCCGAACGTCACCGTCCGCGACGGCGAGGAGACGCGCCTGGACGTGACGCTCGAGCGCGCGGTGCTCGAGCTGGCCGGCGTGACGGTGAGCGCGTCGCGCCGCGTGGAGAAGGTGACGGACGCGCCGGCCACCGTCAGCGTGATCGGCACCGACGTGCTCGACCAGTCGGTGGGCAACACCTTCGCCGGCGCGCTCAAGGAGGCGAAGGGGGTGGACTTCATCCAGGTGGGGATGACGAGCATCGCGATCAACGCGCGCGGCTTCAACTCGTCGTTCAACAACCGCTTCCTGATGGTGGAGGACGGCCGCATCTCGGTGCTCCCGGAGAACGGGCTGCCGGTGGGGCAGTTCACCGTCACGCCGAAGGTGGACCTGGCCGGGATGGAGGTGCTCGTGGGCCCCGGCTCGGCGCTCTACGGGCCGGACGCGTCGAGCGGCGTGCTGTCGCTGCGCACCAAGGACCCGCGCCAGTTCCCCGGGGCGACGCTCGAGCTGACGGGCGGCAACCGCAGCTACGCCGACGTGCAGGGGCGCTACGCGGGCGTCACCGGCAACCTGGGCTACAAGGTGAGCGGCGAGTACCAGACGGCGAACGACTGGGAGAACTTCCTGACCTACAACGCCGGCGGCACCGTGGTGCCGGCGGGCACGGCGTCGAGCGTGACCGAGAGCGGGCTGCGCACCCCGATCGACTGGAAGGCGACCACGGCGCGCGGCAGCGGCGCGCTGGTCTACTACATGGGGGACAACCGGCTCGAGGTGAACGGCGGCATGAGCCGCACGAACGGCGTCGGGCAGACGAACGTGGGGCGCAACCAGCTCGACGGGTGGCAGTACAACGTGGCGCAGGCGCGCTTCACCACGCCGCACTGGTACTTCAACGCCTACCGCGCGCAGTCGAAGTCCGGCGACTCGTTCGCGCTCAACCGCTACGCCGGCGCGCAGCTCAGCAACGCCAACAACGGCGCGATCGACGCCGACTCGCTGCGCATGCTCTCGGACTGGCCGAGCGACGGGCGGATGTACGCGGCCGAGGTGCAGGGGAACTACCAGCTCCCGATGCTGCTCAACACGATCGCCGTCTTCGGCGCGCAGTACCGCAACGACGTGGTGAGCAGCGCGCGGCAGTGGCTCACCGACCGCAACACGGGCGACGACATCAGCAACGACCAGCAGGGCGTGTACGCGCAGACGACGACCCCCGTCGTGCCCTGGCTGGACGTGGTGCTCGCCGGCCGCTACGACAAGCCGAAGCAGTACGACGCGCAGTGGAGCCCGAAGGCGGGCGTGGTCGTCAAGCCGCTCGCCGACCAGGCGTTCCGCGTCACCTTCAACCGCGCCTACAAGTCGCCGACGATCCTCCAGACGAACTTCTTCATCCCCGACTGGACGAACGTGATCTCGATCTACGGCAACACGGGCGGGTTCCAGATGACGGACGCGAACGGGGCGGTGCTGAACACGTACGGGAAGATGGTGCCGGAGACGAACGAGACGTGGGAGTTCGGCTACAAGGGGATCATCGGGAACCGGCTCTTCCTCGACGGCACTTACTTCCGGTCGGACTACGAGAACTTCATGAGCCCGCTGACGGTGATCGGCAACCCGTTCGTGACGGTGGCCAACCCCGCGGGCACGAACAGCTACGCGAAGCCGGTGGTGAACCCGGGGAACAACATCCCGGTGAACGCGCAGGGGCAGATCGTCAACCAGGCGGGCCTCACGCCGATCGTGCTGACGTACTACAACCTGGGCAACGCCAAGGTGTCGGGCGCGGACGTGGGCGTGAACTTCCTCGCCACGCGGCGCATCGAGCTGCGCGGGACGCTGAGCACCGTGAAGATCGACGAGCTCGTCGCCCCGCCGGGCTCGAGCCCGGAGGCGACGTCGCTCAACAGCCCCTCGACGAAGTGGACGGTGGGCGCGACGGCGAAGGACGTCGGCCCGCTCACGGCGGGGCTGACGTGGCGCAACGTCGTGGGGTACTACTTCCGCTCGGGGAGCAACACGGGCGTCATCCCCACCTTCGGGACGCTCGACGCCAACCTCTCCTACCGGGTGCCGGTCGCCGAGAACGTGCGGTTCAACGTGGGGGTGAGCAACCTGCTCGGGTGCACGTCCGAGAACGTGACCTACTCGACGCCGCAGACCACGCCCCCGTCGCAGCCGAACACGGTGATCGCCGACCGCGACAAGGGGTGCGGCTTCAACCGCAAGCACATCGAGATGATCAACATGCCGGCCATCGGCACGATGGCGTTCGTCGGCGTGCGGTGGGGGCGGTAGGGCGCCGGTGAGGGCGACGATCGTGAGCGCCGTCGCCGTGCTCGCGGCCTGCTCCGCCGGGCGCCCGGCGGAGCGGGCCACTGCCGCCGCGGCCGCCGTGCCCGCGCCGGCGCGCGCGGGCGGCTGGGTGGAAGGGACGCTCGCCGGCGCCGGCGCGGCGCGCCGGTACGCGCTCTACGTGCCGGCGGCGTACGACCCGGCGCGGCGGCACATGCTCGTGGTGCTGCTGCACGGGTGCACGCAGGACCCGGAGGACCTCGCGCGCGGCACGCGCATCGCCGCGCACGCCGAGCGCGAGGGCTTCCTGGCGCTCCTCCCGGAGCAGCCGGCGAGCGCGAACCCGAAGAAGTGCTGGAACTGGTACGACCCGGCCCACCAGGGGCGGGACGCCGGGGAGCCGGCGGTGGTGGAGGGGATGACCGCGCAGGTGATGCGCGAGTACGCGGTGGACCCGGCGCGCGTGCACCTGGCCGGGATCTCCGCGGGCGCGGCGATGGCCTCGCTCGTCGCCGTGGCCTACCCGGAGCGCTACGCCGCGCTCGCCCTGCACTCGGGGCTCGCGTGGCGCGCCGCCGGCGACGTGATGACCGCGCTCGGCGTGATGGCGAAGGGGGGCGGCGACGCCGACGCGCTCGGCGCCGCGGCGTTCGCGGCGATGGGCGCGCGGGCGCGCGCGATCCCCGTGCTCGTGATCCACGGCGGGAAGGACGCCGTGGTGAACCCGGCGAACGGGCGCGAGGGCGCGCGGCAGTGGGCGGCGACCGGCGCGCGGGCCCTCGGCGTCGCGTCGCTGCAGCCGGCCGGCGAGGACGCGGGGGAGGCGGGCGGCTACCGGTGGACGCGCCGCTGCCACGCGGACCCGGCGGGGCGGTGCCTGGTGGAGGAGTGGGTGGTGCACGAGCTCGGCCACGCCTGGTCGGGCGGCGCGCCGGAGGGGACGTTCACCGACGCGCGCGGCCCCGACGCGACGGCGGAGATGGTGCGCTTCTTCCGCGACCACCCGGCGGACGGCGCGCGTTAGGCGATGCGGCCGTCACCCCTCCCCGCGCCCTTCCCGTCGCGCCCCGACGTCGTGAGCTGGTGGGCCCGGCTCCACCCGGCGCGCACGGCGCTCGTGGACCGGCGGCGCGACGGGCGGCTCACCTACGCGGAGCTCGACGCCGCCTCCGAGCGGTGGGCGCGGCTGCTGCGCGCGCTCGGCGTCGCGCCCGGCGACCGCGTCGCGCTGCTCGCCGGGAACCGGGCGGAGGCGGTCGCGCTCTTCGGCGGCTGCCTGCGCACGGGCGCGGTGCTCGTGCCGCTGAACTGGCGGCTCGCGGCGCCCGAGCTCGCGCCCGTGCTCGCGGACGCCGCGGCGAAGCTGCTGGTGGGCGAGGGGCGGCTGCGCGCGCTCGCCGAGCGGGCGGCCGCCCTCGGCGGCGCCGAGGTGCGCTGGCTCGACCTGGACGACGAGGCGCCGCGGCTGCTGCGCGAGGGCGACGCGGCCGGCGCGCACGTGCGCGCCGAGCCCGAGGCGCCGACGATGCTGCTCTACACGTCGGGGAGCACGGGGCGGCCGAAGGGCGCCGTGCTCCCGCACCGGCAGCTCTTCTACAACGCCGTCGCGACGAGCGTCGGCTGGGCGCTCGGCGCGCGCGACGTGGCGCCGGTGTCCACGCCGTTCTTCCACACCGGCGGGTGGCACGTCTTCACGACGCCGCTGCTGCACGTGGGCGGCACGGTGGTGCTCTTCGACCAGTTCGAGCCGGACGACTTCCTCGACGGGCTCGCCGCCGAGGGGTGCACGGTCGCCTTCTCGGTGCCGACGCAGATCGCGATGCTCGTGGAGCGCGCGGGGTGGGGGCGGCCGCTGCCGGCGCTGCGCTTCCTGATCTCGGGCGGCGCGCCCTGCCCGCCGTCGCTCGCCGCCCGCGTGCGCGCGGCGGGCGTCCGCTTCCGCGAGGGGTTCGGGCTCACGGAGTGCGGGCCGAACTGCTTCGCGACGAGCGACGAGGCGGCGCTGGCGCGCCCGGGGAGCGTGGGGTGGCCGGTGCCCTTTCTCGAGATGCGGCTGCTGGCCGACGGCGGGCGCGACGCCGGGCCGGGCGAGCCCGGCGAGCTGCTGCTGCGCGGGCCGCAGGCGTTCGCCGGCTACTGGCGCGACCCGGAGCGGACGGCGGAGGTGGTGGACGCCGGCGGCTGGCTGCACACCGGCGACCTGGCGGCGCGCGACGCCGACGGCGCGTACCGCATCTGCGGCCGCCGGAAGGACATGTACATCTCGGGCGGGGAGAACGTCTTTCCGGGCGAGGTGGAGGCGGCGCTCGCCGACTGCGCGGGCGTGCTGGAGGCGGTGGTGGTGGGCGTGCCCGACGCGAAGTGGGGGGAGGTGGGGTGCGCGTTCGTGGTGCCGCGCCCCGGGCACCCGCTCGGCGAGGCGGAGCTGACCGCGCAGGCGCGGCTGCGCCTCGCCGGGTACAAGGTGCCCAAGCGCGTGGTGCTGCTCGGCGAGCTGCCGCGCCTCGGCTCGGGGAAGCCGGACCGCCGCGCGCTCGCCGCGCTGGCCGCCGGCGAGCCGGCCGTCACCGCCTGACGAGGGAGCGCGCCCGGTGCCGGCGAAGGGCTCGGTCGTGCGCTCGACGCTCGCCTTCCTGAAGGCGGAGGGGGGCGCGGCGGCGCTCCGGCGCGTGCTCGCGAAGCTGCCGGCGGAGGCGCGCGCCCGCTGCCAGCGCGCGGACCCCATGGAGGAGCTGCCGTACGCGCTCGTGCGCGAGCTGTGGGAGGCGGCGGACCGCGTGGTGGGCGCGGACGACCCGCTCTGGATGGAGCGCGCGGGCGCCTTCTCCATCGAGTCCACCGGCGTGCAGCTCTACAGCGGGATCCTGCGCAAGAGCACGCCGACCGAGTTCCTGACGCAGAGCGTGTCGCTCTTCCGGCTCTACTACCACCCCGGCGACATGCAGGTGGTGTACGACGCGCCGGGCGCGGCGGTGCTGCGGCTGGTGGGCTTCGACCCGGAGACGCCGCTCTTCTGCCAGCGCCAGACGGGCGGGCTGCGCTGCGCGCTCACGCTCGCCGGCGGCCTCGAGCCGCGCACCCGCCACGTGCGCTGCTCGCTCGAGGGGGACGCGTTCTGCGAGTGGGAGCTGGGGTGGAAGGGCTAGGGACGAGGGGCGAGATGAGAGGCACGAGGTAACTACCACCGCCGTGGCCGGCACCTCGTCCCTCTTCCCTCGTGCCTCGTCGTTCGTGCCTCGTCCCTCGCTCTATTTGATCGTCACGTACCGCTCGAGCCGCGCCACCTCGTCCTTGTCCACGTACTTGCCGATCTCGCGGCGGAACTGCTCGATGTTCCGGTAGGGGCGGTACTCCTCGAACTCGTGGCGCATGCGGGCGCCGACGCCGGGGATGAGGGTGATCTCCTCGCCCGTCGCCGAGTTGAGGTCGAGCGGCTTCCAGAGGCGCGTGTAGACGGTGTCGCGCTGCGCCTCGCTGAGCTGCGTGGCGAGCACGCGGTCGACCGCGGTCATGTTCGCGTACGGGCGGCGGGCGATGAGCGAGTCGGCGAGGGCGGCGGTCATCCCCGGCACCGTCAGGAGCTGCTCGCGCGTGGCCGCGTCGGGGTCGAGGAAGGCGCCGCCGGCCGCGGCGGTGGGCGCGGCCGCGGGCGTCGCGGCGGCCGTGGCGGCGCTGTCCGCCGGGGCGGCCGCGGCGGCGCTGTCGGCGCGCTCGCCGCTCTCACCGGGGGAGCAGGCGCCGAGGGCCGCGAGCACCGCGGCGGCGAGGAGCGTGGAGGGGGCGGATCGTGACATGGCGAGTCCTCGGTGACGGTGTGTGGGCGGCGGTCAGCGGGGGC
>Ga0307410_10001450_pt1 | contig 10708 bp, 7 predicted proteins | sample 322Ometagenome_3_FD_203707 | JGI IMG/M metagenome (GOLD analysis project Ga0307410, IMG submission 203707) | Maize rhizosphere microbial communities from greenhouse at UC Davis, California, United States - 322HYB-O-3 | ecosystem: Host-associated > Plants > Roots > Rhizosphere > Soil | place...
AAGGACGTGAAGGTCCAGCCCTCCCGTCCTCAGTGCCTCGGTGCGTCGGTGGCGGTCAGCAGTCGATCCGGCCGTGCGTCACGCGCAGCCGGAGGTCGTCCCGCAGTTCGCGCACTTGTAGCAGGCCCCGCTGCGGATCATGATGCTGCCGCAGGTCGAGCAGGGCGGCGCGTCTTCCTGGTTCTGGATCGCCGCGAACTCCGTCGTCCGCGGCCGGGTGTCCTTCCGGCTCGAGCCGGAAGCTACGGACGCGGAGCCGGAGGGTACCGGCGACGAGCCGGAAGCTGTGGACGAGGAGGGACGCGCGGACGTCTCCTCGACGTCCCTCATGTTGACGCCGGCGCGGAACTGGGCGTCCTGGCTCAGAAACTTCGTGGCCAGCCAACGGAAGATGTAGTCGACGATCGACTTCGCGAAGCGCACCTCGGGGTTCTTGGTCATCCCCGACGGCTCGAAGCGCGAGTGGCTGAACTTGTCGACCAGCGTCTGCAGCGGCACGCCATACTGCAGCGCATAGGAAATGGCCTGCGCGAACGCGTCGGCGAAGCCCGAGATCGTCGACCCTTCCTTCGCCATGACGAGGAAGATCTCGCCCGGCGTGCCGTCTTCGAAGAGGCCGACGGTGACGTAGCCTTCGTGCCCGGCCACGTCGAACTTGTGCGTGATCGCCTGGCGTTCGTCGGGCAGCTTGCGCCGCCGCGGGGTCTCGACGATCTTGATGACCTCGCGCACGACTTCCGTCGGCTGCGCGAAGCCCCCGCCCGGGGCATTCCGCGTGTCGGCGACGCCGGCCCTCGACGTGTTCAGCGGCTGGGTCCGCTTGCTGCCGTCGCGGTAGATCGAGATTGCCTTGGCGCCGAGGCGCCACGCTTCGACGTACGCCTTCTCGACCTCCTCGACGGTCGCTTCCTTCGGCACGTTCACGGTCTTGCTGATCGCGCCCGAGATGAAGGGCTGCGTCGCGCCCATCATCTTGATGTGCCCCATGTAGTGAATCGACCGCTCACCCTTGGTCGCCTTGAAGGCGCAGTCGAACACCGGCAGGTGCTCCTCCTTCAGGAACGGCGCCCCCTCGATCGTCTCGTTCTCGTCGATGTAGTGGACGATCGCCTCGATCTCCGGCTTGGTGTAGTCAAGCCGTTCGAGCGCCATCGGCACCGTACCGTTGACGATCTTCATGAGGCCGCCGCCGACCAGCTTCTTGTACTTGACGAGCGCGATGTCGGGCTCGACGCCGGTGGTGTCGCAGTCCATCATGAAGCCGATCGTCCCGGTCGGCGCGAGCACCGTCGCCTGCGCGTTGCGGTAGCCGAAGTCCTCGCCAAGCTCCACCGCCTCGTCCCACGCCTGCTTCGCGCCGGCGTAGAGATCCTGCGGCACGTACTTGGCGTTGATCTCGGTCACCGCCTCGCGGTGCTTCTGCATCACGCGCAGGAACGGGTCGCGGTTCTTCTCGTAGCCGCCGAACGGCCCGCCGTGATCGCGGGCAATCCGCGCCGACTGCGCGTAGGCTTCGCCGGTCATCACCGCGGTGATGGCGCCGGCGTAGGCGCGCCCTTCGTCGCTGTCGTACGGCAGCCCGCGCGACATCAGCAGCGCGCCGAGGTTGGCGTAGCCCAGGCCGAGCGGCCGGTAGTCGTGGCTGTTCTTCTCGATGGCCTTGGTCGGGTAGCTCGAGTTGGGGACGATGATTTCCTGCGCGGTGATCAAGGTGCGGCACGCCGACTTGAACGCCGCCACGTCGAACTCGCCGTCGTCGCGCACGAACTTCATCAGGTTGATCGACGCGAGGTTGCAGGCCGAATCGTCGAGGAACATGTACTCCGAGCACGGGTTGCTCGCGTTGATGCGGTCGGTGTTCGGGCAGGTGTGCCAGTCGTTCACCGTGGTGTCGAACTGCATGCCCGGGTCGCCGCACACCCACGTGCCCTCGGCGATCATCCGCATCAGGTCACGCGCCTTGTAGGTGTCCATCACCTGGCCGCTGGTCACGGCGTGCGTGTGCCACTCGCGCCCGTCGAGCACGGCGCGCATGAAGTCGTCGGTGACGCGCACCGAATTGTTCGAGTTCTGGAAGAAGATCGAGTTGTAGGCGACGCCCGTGAACGAGCCGTCGTAGCCGGCGTCGATGAGCGCCCAGGCCTTCTTCTCTTCCTCCACCTTGCAGTTGATGAACTCGACGATGTCCGGGTGATCGGCGTTGAGGATCACCATCTTCGCCGCGCGGCGCGTCTTGCCGCCGCTCTTGATCACGCCCGCAAAGGCGTCGTACCCCTTCATGAACGACACCGGGCCGCTCGCCGTGCCGCCGCCGGCGAGCAGTTCCTTCGACGAACGGATCGCCGACAGGTTGCTGCCCGTGCCCGAGCCGAACTTGAAGAGCATCCCCTCGGTCCTCGCCAGCGTGAGGATCGAGTCCATGGTGTCCTGCACCGAGTTGATGAAGCAGGCCGAGCACTGCGGCGCCTTCTCGAAGCCGCAGTTGAACCACACGGGGCTGTTGAATGCCGCCTTCTGGTAGACGAGCAGGTGCTTGAGTTCGGCCGAGAACGCCTGCAGCGCGTCCTCGCTCGCGAAGTAGGCCTGGTCGCGCGCCCAGCGCGTGATCGTGTCCACGACGCGGCCAATCAGCTGCCGCACGCTGCGCTCGCGGTCGGGGGTGCCGATCTGCCCGCGGAAGTACTTGGAGACCACGATGTTCGTGGCCTGCTGCGACCAGAACTTCGGGATCTCGACGTCGCGCTGCTCGAAGACGACCTTGCCTTTCTCGTTGCCGATCACCGCCGAGCGGACCTCCCATTCGACCTCATCGAAGGGATCGACGCCCGGCAGGGTAAAGAAGCGCGGAAACTCCAGGCCTGGAGCCGCGGTCACCTTCGACTCTGCAGCCTTCTTCGTGACGGCTGCGTCGCGCGAAGCGCCTCTTTCCATCCTCTCCTCCCGACTGGCTGTATCAGCGTACGTGGACACACCTACCCCTGGCGGCGGGTCCTGATGGTTCTGGTTGTGATTGCGCCCGAGACGTTATGGGGAGTGTTCCGTCCGGCCTCAGCTGGGAATCTGCAGCCACAGAACTCTGTTAGGCGCGACGGCAATACTCGCCCTATGAAACGTCCTTGTCAAGGACAAAACCACAACATATTGTGACTTAGTTTTAGGGCAGACGCTAGATGCAGGAGCGGTGGTCATTCCTTCGCTCCTCGTTTGTCCCTGCCGAAAACCGCGGTGCGCGTCGCGCTCACGATTCGATTCAACGCGAACAACGGCGGACCGCCACGCAATCGTCCGGGCGCGTCTACGAGACGATCTGCGACGAAGGTTTGAGGCTGGAGGGAGGCTGCTTTCGCGGCCTCCCCCGGGTGCACAGGCAGGGGATGTTGGCGGGACGTCCCCGCCACTTTCGCTGCGGGGTGAGGAAACTTTCGAACTCTCCCCCGTATTGAGCAACGCAAATGCCAGATCCGGTGTTGGCGGAACAGGCCGAATACACGCCGTTTCAGCCGGTAAACCTCTGGTATGGGTAGCGCGGTGCCTCGGCCGTTACTGCTGTGGGTAGATCGACGCCCACTCTCGAGACGCTAACGGCCGAGGAGCTCGGCGGCGAGGGCCGCCGCCTTGTCGGCGAGCGTCTGCGCGAACACGAAATTCTGATCCTTCAGCGCCTGCTCGGCCTGCTGGATGAATCGCTTGGACTGCTCGTATTGGGAGCGGCCGTCCTCGCTGAGACGGGCGTAGTCCACGCGGCCGAGGTCGCGCTGCGCGCCCGTGAGGCGATCGCGAATCGTCTTCTCCGCCGCACCGGGTGCTCGTAAGGTCGGCGGCGGTTCGGCGGGACGCGTGGGCTCGGGCGCAACCGCCTGCGGCGGCGCGGTTTCGGTGGGGACCGGCTCCGGCTTCGCCGTCGGCTCGGTGGTCGAGCGCCGCGGCGGTGTTCGCCGGTTGGCGTTGGGCGGCGCGGGAGCGGGCTCCACCGCTTCGACGGGCGTCGTGGCCACCGGTGCGTCGACCGGCGCCAGCACCCGCGGCGGCGGCGCCGGCATCTCGAGCGGAGGACCGTCGGGAACACTCTTCGCCTGGGCCTTCGCGCAGGCGGCTACGCCGGACATCGCCGATCCCACAACCAGAATCCCAACGAGCATACGAACGGCCGACCGGCCAAGGCGCGGCGTACAGGCGCGCTTTGGAATCGGCGATCTGGTCATTGGGACTTGCCGCACTTCAGATTTCATTCGCCCGTGGGAGTAAGACCCGGAAGGTCGTCCCGCGGCCGGGCGTGCTCTGGACCTCGATCTCGCCGTCGTGCAGCTGGACGATTCGATAGACCATCGAGAGCCCGATGCCGGTTCCATGATCCTTCGTCGTGAAGTAGAGGTCAAAGATCTTCTGCAGGTTCTCGGGCGCGATGCCGACGCCGGTGTCCTCCACCCGCACCTCCACGCGCGCGCGCGAACCAGGCGATGCGGCCAGCCGCAAGGTGCCGCCGTGCGGCATCGCCTGGCACGCGTTGATCGCCAGGTTCATGAACACCTGGCGCAGCATGCCCATGTCCCCGTTGATGGCCGGCACGTTCGACGCGACATCCAGCTGCACCGTGACGCCATTGCGCTCCGCCTCGGGCTCGACGATCGGAAGGATCTCCTCGAACACGGTCAGCGGCGACACCGGCTGCAGACGCAGATCCTCGGGACGCGAGAACTTCAGGAATCCCTGCACCACTTCGTCCAGGCGCCGGATTTCGCTTTCGATGATCTCGACGTGCTCGAGCGCCCCCTGGGCGATGACCGGCGCCGGTTGATCGCGCCGCGCCACCGTGAGCGGCCCGCCGGCAGAGCCCGCGGGCTGCGCCGCGACCGCTTCGACCTGCGGAACCGGCTGGCGCGCTGCGGCCCGCAGCTTCGTCCGCAACAGCTCCAGGTGAATCATCATCGCGTTGAGCGGGTTCTTGACTTCGTGCGCGATGCCGGCGGTCAGGCGGCCGAGCGCGACGAGCTTGCGCGAGTAAGCCAACGTCGACTGCATGCGCGACAGGTAGGCAAGGTTGCGGACCACCAGCAGCACGCCGACGAGCTCGCCATCCTTTCCTTCGATCACGTTCGTCAACAGCAGCCGATCCCCATCGTCGACGCCGTCGCGACCCGGGGCCTCCTCGACCCGGGCCTGGACGGGACCGCGTGATCGCCGCGTGGCGAGCGACTCCTCGACGATCTGCGTGTAGGGATGACCGAGCGGCAGCAGCCCCCGCAGCGAGCGGCCGATCGCGTCCGCCGGCAGGACGCCCTGCATCGCCGGGTTGGTGAACAGCAGTTCGCCATTGGGACTGAAGAGGGCCACCGCGTCCTCGAGGTGCTCGACAGCGGTCTGCAGGTGTGCCTTCTGCCCGGCCAGGAGCGATCGGTCTGCCGACAGCTGCTGGCTGACGGTGTTGAAGAAGCTCCCGAGCTCGCTGAACTCGTCACCCGGCGGCAGGTCGAGCGTGACGCCGAACTCCCCTTTTCCCAAACGGGTGAGACCGCTCCTGAGCACGTGAATGGGTTTCAACAACAACTGCGCGAGCAGACCGGCGACGAGCACCGACACGACCAGCGCGCCGACCGCGGTGAGGAACGCCGGCCGCAGCGACGCGGTCAGCTCCTGCCGCATCAGCAGCGTCGAGACGCCAATCCGGATCGAGCCGAACGGCTTGTCGCCCAGGATCATCGGCTGCCGCACCTCGAGCGTCTGCCCTTCGCGGGAGTAAATCACGGTCAGCTGGTCCCAAGCGTCGGCGTCGATGAGCACCGCGAGGTCGCCGCGCGGACGCGCCCGGTTCCCCTCGAGCGTGCGATCGCTCGACGCGACGATGACGCCGCGAGGGTCGAGGATGGCAGCATCGATGATGCTTTCGCCGTAGATGCTCGATTCCAGGATGGCACGCAGGCCGGAATCCCCGCGCATCGCGGAGTAGGCGTCCGGCGTCGAGGTGACGACCTCGCGCGCGCGGTGGAAGATCGCGTTGGCGAGCAACTGGCCGCGCGCCTGGCTCTCGTGCAGCGCGACGCGGGCAAGGCGCGTCAGGTTGATCGCGCTGAGCGCGACGATGGCGACGCCGACGATCGCCGTGACACCGGCGATCTGCTTGGCCTTGATCCCTAGGCGCATCGGCGGTCAGCTTCCGTGAGCCGCCCGGGGACCGAGACACCGAGGCTGGGGGTTCTCTGCATCTCAGAATCGTGACGCGATCGAAGCGGTGTGCGTGTCCGGTTTCCTGCCGCCTACTGCGGAACGATTTCCTCTTCCGTCGACTTCTTTCCCGGGACGCGGCCGCGCAGCTTGTTCAGCTTGTTGTGCAGCGTCTTGAGGCTGATGCCGAGGATCTCCGCGGCGCGTGTCTTGTTGTCCCTCGTGTGCTCGAGCGTCATGAGGATCAGGCGGCGCTCCGCTTCCTCGACCGTGGTGCCCGGCGTCAGCGAGAGCGTCGGCTTCACGACGTCAGGCGATTCGGTGACGAGCGGCGGCAGGTGCTTGGGCTCAATGAACTCGCCGGAACTGAGGATGACCGCGCGCTCCATCACATTGCGCAGCTCGCGGACGTTGCCCGGCCAGTTGTATTGCTCCAGCATGCGCATGGCGCCGCCTTCGACGGCGGCCACCGACTTCTGGTTGCGCTGGTTGAACTCGTGGATGAACGATTGTACGAGCAGCGGCAGATCTTCCTTGCGCTCGCGGAGCGGCGGCAGCTGCATGGAGAACACGTTCAGACGATAGTAGAGATCCTCGCGCAGCTTGCCGGTCTTGACGGCGTCGGACGGATTGACGTTCGTCGCGGCGATGACCCGGACGTCGACCGTCTGCTCGTTGCGGCCGCCGAGGCGGCGGAACTTCCGTTCCTGCAGCACGCGCAGCAGCTTGACTTGCGTGGCCGGGGTCATCTCTGCAATTTCGTCGAGGAACAGCGTGCCGCGATCCGCGAGCTCGAAGCAGCCGGCGCGGCGATCGTGCGCGCCGGTGAACGCGCCCTTCTCGTGGCCGAAGATCTCGCTCTCCAGGAGCGTCTCCGGAATGGCGGCGCAGTTGATCGGGACGAACGGCTGCTGCGTCCGCGGGCTCAGCTGATGAATGGTCTGCGCGACGAGTTCCTTGCCGGTGCCCGACTCGCCCCAGATGAGCACGTTCGCCGACGTCGGTGCCGCCTGCTCGATGACGTGATAGACCTTCCGCATCTGCGGGCTGCTGCCGATCATGCGGCCGAAGGTGCCGTGCTCGCGCAGTTGCCGCCGCAGGACCTTCACCTCCCGGAGCGTGTCCTGCCGCTCGACGATTTTGTCCAGGAGGATCTTCAGCCGCTGCGGTTCGACCGGCTTGGTCAGGTAATCGTAGGCACCTTCCTTGATCGCTTCGACGGCGGTTTCGACGGTGCCCTGCGCGGTGAGGATCACGATGGTGAGGTCGCCGCCTTCGTCCTTGACGGCGCGAAGCAGGTCGAGGCCGCCCATGCGGGGCATCACGAGGTCGCTGATGACAATGGAAGGCCGAAACGCGGTGATTTTCTGCAGCGCCTCTTCGCCGTCGGCGGCGGAATCCGCCATGAACCCCCAGGTGCGCACGAGCTCGGTGAGCCCGAGCCGCGTCGCCGGTTCGTCTTCGACCACCAGCACGCGTTCGCCCGAGATATCGTGATCAGACATCTAGTGGTATGTCCTTCCTGAAAAGGTGCGGCCGTTCCGCAATCGCGGGCGGAGTACGCACGGAGGCCCGTCGTGAGCGGTACTGGGTCGGTTGAGACACCCCACTGGTGCTCGTCTCGCGAAGCCGGGGAGCGAGGCGGCGCGCACGGGTCGAGTCTAGCCTGTCGTTTTTACACGGTCCAGCACAGCTTTGAAACCACCTCGTCCGTTCATCATGCTTGATCCGCCGATTCCGCTCGACGCGCCGACCATCGTCCGACCGCCGCCGCATCGACGGCTCGCCGCGCTCGCGGAAATTCTGCTGTGCTCGAGCGTGCCGACGCAGGCGCTGATTGGATCGATCCTCCAGCTGGCCGGCTGGCCGGCGACCGACGCCGCGGGGCGACTCTCGCTTCCGTTCGTGCTGACGCTGTCGCTCGCCGACACGCTGGTCCTCGTCGCGCTGATGGTCGCGCTGACGCGGGCGCACGGCGAGAGCGCGACCGAGCTGTGGCTCGGGCATCGGCGCGTACGAACGGAGATCGCCGTCGGCGTGCTGCTCATCCCGGTCGTGTTCATGGGTGTGGTGGTGCTGCTCAACACGCTGCGGCTCGTCGCGCCGTGGCTGCACAACGTGCCGCAGAACCCGCTCGAACAGCTGGCGGGCACCGCCGCCGATGCGGCGATGTTTGCGCTCGTCGCCATCATCGCCGGCGGGATCCGCGAGGAGCTGCAGCGCGCGTTCCTCCTCCGCCGGTTCGAGCAGAGCCTTGGCGGCCCGACGGTCGGCGTCGTCGCGGTCAGCGTCGCGTTCGGTCTCGGGCATTACACGCAAGGATGGGATGCCGTCGTCACCACCGGCACCCTCGGCGCGTTCTGGGCCGTCGTCTACCTGCGCCGGCGCAGCAGCGTGGCGCCGATCGTGAGCCACGCCGGGTTCAACACGCTGGAGATCCTGCGGGTGGCGCTGCTCGGGTCGGCCTGAGATCAGGAAGGAGAAGGCGGAAAACGGGATCACGACAGAGGAACAACTACCGGGGTAGCAGGCCCTGCTGGTTGTCCGTCGTGCAATTTGACGCCACCGCTCGCGTGAGGCACACTCGGCACACCAAAACGCCAAGGCGCGGAGCACGAACAGCGATGCAGGTTCCGTTGTTGGTTGTCGTTTTGTCGTTTTGCACCTGGAGGTCAGAATGCCTGCCACGCTGCGCGTCACGCGGAGCCCCGCGTCGCGCCTTACGGATGCCGTGCGTGAAGAATCGCCCTTCGGCACCGTGTTCGCGGATCACATGCTGGTCGCCGAGTACGCGGACGGCCGATGGGGCGAGCCGGAGATTCGCCCGTTCGGTCCGCTGCAGATGTCCCCCGCGCTCGCGGCGTTGCACTACGGGCAGTCGCTCTTCGAGGGCTTCAAGGCATATCGGACGCCTCGCGGGCCTGCGATCTTCCGGATCCGCGACAACCACGCGCGCCTGAACCGATCGGCGGCGCGGCTGTGCATGCCCGCGGTGCCCGAGGACATCTTCACTGCCGGCATCACCGCGCTCGTGCAGCTCGATCGCGAGTGGGTGCCGACCGGCGCCGGCGCCGCCCTCTACGTCCGGCCCATCTACTTCGCCACCGACGAAGTGCTGGCGGTAAGGCCGTCGCAGCGCTACACCTTCGCAGTGATCACCTCGCCGGTGCCGCCGTATTTCAGCGGCACGGTGAACCTGGTGGCCGAGGAGCGCTACGTGCGCGCGTTCCCGGGCGGCACGGGCGACATCAAGCCGGCGGGCAACTACGCAGGCGCGCTGCTCGCGGCGCAGGAGGCGCAGGGACACGGGTTCCAGAACGTGCTCTGGCTCGACGGTGTCGAGCACCGCTACATTGAGGAAGGCGGGCTGATGAACGTGGTGTTCGCGATCGACGAGGCGGTCGTGACGCCGCCGTTGACCGGAACGATCCTGCCGGGGATCGTGCGTGACAGCTACCTGACGCTTGCGCGCGAGATGGGACTCCGCGTCGAGGAGCGGCCCATCCCGATCGACGAGGTGTTCGAGAAGCACGCGCAGGGCCGGCTCACCGAAGGGGCGGGGATCGGCACGGGCGTGGCGTTCTCCCCGCTCGGGCGCATCCGCTGGCGAGCGCGTGAGATCGATCTGACGCCGCCGCCCGGCCATTCGCGGCTCGCGACGATTGCGGAGCGGCTGGACGCCATCCGCACCGGCAAGACAGCCGATACGCACGGCTGGTTGACGATGGTATAGGGTTCCTCATCGTTCTTCGTTCTTCGTTCTTCGTTGTTCGGTCTTCGTGAAGGCCACCGCGACAGACGATCGGGAAGGACCTGACGACCAACGAGAGCGACCAGCGAACAACCACCAACGCACAACGACCAACGAGACATGGATCAACGCTACTTCGCGCTCATCTACTACGTCGGCTCCGAGTTCGCGCAGAAGCGCGGCGCCTATCGCGAGGCGCACCTGAAGAAGGTCTTTGAGGCGCATCGCGCCGGCGAGCTCTCGTACGGCGGCGCCCTCGGCGATCCGCCGGACCGCGCCCTGCTCATCTTCCGTGGTCAGGATCGCGCCGTCGCGGAGCGTTTTGCGCAGGGCGACCCGTACGTGACCAGCGGATTGGTACAGCGGTGGGAGGTGCAGCCGTGGACGATCGTCTGCGGACTGCGCGACGGGGACTTCGATCCGCTCGCGGGGCAGCCGGCGTTGCAGGAACTGAGATAACGTCCAATCTCCAACTGCCAACTGCCGAGGAACGTGGTGCCGCGCCTCCGGGCGCTGCGGGAAGTTGGGAGTTGGTGGTCGGGAGTTGTCAGCGTCGGTACAATTCAGCGACGTCCGCCCGCTGCCGCAGCTCGCGCATCCATTGAAAGATGATCGCCTGGCGGCGCTCGGCGGCCGCCTTCTGCCGCGCAAGGGCCTCTGCCTCCTCGAACGGGCGCAGCTGCCCGTCGACGCGAAACTCCTCGGGGTGCGCGCGGTAGTACTGCGCGGCGTCCTCGTCGGTCGCCTGGACGGAGGACCCGAACCGCTGCGCGAGATAAGACTGGATGCGCAACTGGT
>Ga0307410_10001451_pt1 | contig 10707 bp, 10 predicted proteins | sample 322Ometagenome_3_FD_203707 | JGI IMG/M metagenome (GOLD analysis project Ga0307410, IMG submission 203707) | Maize rhizosphere microbial communities from greenhouse at UC Davis, California, United States - 322HYB-O-3 | ecosystem: Host-associated > Plants > Roots > Rhizosphere > Soil | place...
CGACGTACGCCCGCCCGGCGGGGACGCCGCGCGCGAGCCCGCCGCGGGCGAGATAGGCGTTCACGAGCGTGCCCATGTACTCGTCCTCGCGGTCGCGCTCCTCCCACAGTGCGTGGAGCTCGTGCAGGACGTGGCCCGGCATCCTGAACGCGCCCCAGATCCACCGGGACGCGGCGTCCGGGCGCTTGACCTGGATCTCGAGCACGCGCCCCGACTCGTCCGTCAGCACGGCGTCGAACAGCTCGGGACGGTCGACGGGGAAGAGGAGGAACGAGAGGCAGTCGTCGACGAGGGCGCACAGGGCGTCCTCCGGGAACCACACCGTGTCGGGAAGTCCGACGATCACGCTCTCGTCAGGCGCGACGAGAGGTCGGGCGCGGAAGATCGCGTCGCACAAGCCCGCCGGGCGCGGCTGCACGGTGTAGCAGACGTCCGCCGAGTAGGCGCGGCCGCCGAAGTACTGCATGATGTCGCCCTTCTCCGGCGAGACGACGAAGCAGATCTTGGTCGCCCCGGCGCGCACCATGCGCTCGACCAGGTACTCGCTGACGGCTCGCGGCCGCTCGACGCCACCCTCCAGGCGGCTGCCCACCGGGAGGAGCTCCTTCGAGAAGGCGAGCGGCTGGATGCGCGTCCCCGCGCCGGCCGCCGGGATGATGCCCCACATCTCCTAGACCTCCGGTGATCGGGCGGCGTGCATCGTGGCGGAGGGACGCGGGACGCGGGACGAGGGACGGGCACCCGCAGTGCCTCGCCCCGCGTCCCGCGTGCCGCGTCCCGCGATCAGCTCTTCCAGCTCCACCGCCCGATGCATCGCCGTGTGCTCGTCGAGCGTGCGCTCGCGCGCGCGGCGCGCCACCCCGGCCAACTCCGTGGGCGGCAGCGACAGCGCCGAGACGGCGTCGTCGGTCGAGCGGGCGACCAGGACCTCCGCGCCCGGCTCGAAGAACTGCTCGAGGCCCTCCCACTCGTCGCTGAGGATGGGCACGCCGCACGCCGCCGCCTCGAACAGCCGCCCCGACGGGCAGTAGCCCATGCGCGCCATCGCCTGGCGCGTGACGTTGAGCGTCAGGCGCGACGAGCAATAGAACGCCGGGTGCTCGGCGGGCGACACGTGCGGCCGGAAGTACAGGTTACTCGTCCACGGAAAGTCCGGCGGGTACTGCGAGCCCCCGAGCAGGAAGCGCTGCCCGGGGAGGCGCCGGGCGGGCTCGAGGAAGAGCGTGTCGACGGCGGTCTGCCGGTCGGCCGCGTAGGTGCCGAGGTACGACAGGTCGGCGGCGTAGTGCGGGGAGGGCGGGACCGGGAAGTGGACGTCGGGGTCGACGCTGCCGTAGAGCGGCGCCGTGCACCGCGCCCCCAGTCGCGTGCGGAGCTCCGCGAGGGCAGCGCCGCCGGTGTAGCTGAGCACGAGGTCGAACTCGGCGAGACCGTCCGGTGGCAGGTACGGCACGGCCTCGCCGTTGCGCAGGCGGTCGAGGGTGACCGGCGTGTCGAGGTCGTAGAACGCGCGCACCGGCCGGGAGGCGTCGAGGATCAGCGCGGCAGCGGCCACGCCGTCGGGGCAGTACGACGTGACCACTGCCGCGTCGGCGTCGGCCAGGTCTCGGCGCGCGGCCGGGAGCACGGCGTCCCAGCTCTCGTAGAGGTGCAGCCGGCCGTCGGGCAGCTCGGTGAGGTCGCGGTGGGCGGCGTAGTACGGCACGTCCCGCTCGAAGAACACGACGTCGTGCCCGCGCGTCGCGAGGGCGCGCTGCAGGCCGCGCCAGAGCGTCGCGTGCCCGTTCCCCCAGGACGAGCTGACGGACAGCCCGAAGATCACGAGTTTCATGGACGTCCTCTCGGCGTGGCCGTGGCTGCGGGCCCGTCGCACAGACCCGGGCCGAACCGCCGGCGCGAACGCGACGCCGTGCGCGGCACTGCAGGATGATCGACGGCACGCTTCGCGTCCGGAAGAAGCGGGCCACGCCTCGACTCGGCGCCATTGCATAGTATGCAAAGCATCGGCGTCCGGGTACCGCCCGTCTGCGGCCCGCCCTATGCATGCTCCCGGGACGACCGTGACCACCTTCCTGCTCGTTCGCCACGCGACGTGCGATCCCGTCGGCCGATCGCTGGCCGGCCGGGCGCCCGGCGTCGCACTCAACGACGCCGGGCGCGCCGAAGCCGAGCGGCTCGCCGGGCGGCTCGCCGGCGTGCGGGTCGCCGCGATCTATACCAGCCCGCTCGACCGCGCCCGCGAGACGGCGGCGGCGATCGCGGCGCGCACGGGCGCGCCGGTGAGACCGCACGAGCCGTTCGGCGAGTTCGACTTCGGCGAGTGGACGGGTCGCACGTTCGCGGAGCTGGCCCCCGACCCGCGGTGGCGGCGCTTCAACACGTTCCGGAGCGGGACCCGCGTGCCGGGCGGGGAGTTGATGCTCGAAGCGCAGGCGCGCGCCGTGGCGGCCGTGCACTCGCTCGCGGCGGCGCACGCCGGCGAGACCGTGCTGGTGGTGAGCCACGCGGACGTGATCAAGGCGATCGTGGCCTACTTCGCCGGCATCTCCCTGGACCTCACGCACCGGCTGGAGGTGAGCCCGGCGTCCGTGAGCACGGTCGCGCTCGACGAGGAAGGGGCGCGCCTGCTCGCATTCAACGACACGGGCGCGCTCCTTGGGGCGGTCAGGACCTAACGCCGCCGGGCACCGTGGCCGGACGTCGTCGCGTCAGGCCGCCGACTCAGTCCACCAGCATCGACGCGGGGTCTTCCATCAGCTCCTTGACGCGGACGAGGAAGAGCACGGCCTGCTGCCCGTCGATGATGCGGTGGTCGTACGAGAGCGCGACGTACATCATCGGCCGGATCTCGACCTTCCCGTTGATCGCGACCGGCCGCTCCTGCGTCTTGTGCAGGCCGAGGATGCCGACCTGCGGGTAGTTGATGATCGGCGTGGAGATGAGCGAGCCGAACACGCCGCCGTTCGTGATCGTGAAGGTGCCGCCGGTGAGGTCCTCCATCGTGAGCTTGTTCGCGCGGGCGCGCTTCGCCAGCTCGCCGATGTCGCGGCTCACCGCGATCATCCCCTTCCGGTCGGCGTCCTTGACGTTCGGGACGACGAGCCCCTGGTCGGAGGCGACGGCGATCCCCATGTGCACGTAGTGCTTGTAGACGATCGTGTCGCCGTCGATCTGCGCGTTGACGGTGGGGTAGGCCTTGAGGGCCATGGACGTCGCCTTCACGAAGAAGGGCATGAACGACAGCTTGACGCCGTGCTCCTTCTCCACGCGCTCCTTGAGCCGCTCGCGGACGGCGCTCACGGCCGACATGTCGATCTCGTTGAACGTCGTGAGGTGCGCGGTCTGGTGCTGCGACTCGAGCAGGTGCTCGGCGATCCGCCGCCGCCGCGTCGTCATCTTCTCGCGCGTCTCGCGGGCGCCGTTGGGCGAGGGACGAGGGGCGGCGGACGCGGGACGAGGAGCTTGCCCGGCACCGGCCGACACAGGACCGGGCTGCGAGGCCTGCGACGCGGCGGTCGCCGCCGCGGGCTGCTCGTCCCTCGCCACTCGTCCGGCGTCCCTGATGTGCCCCACGACGTCCGGCTTGCTCACCACGCCGCCGCGGCCGGTCCCCGCGACGGCGGTGAGATTCACGTTTTCCTCGGCCGCGAGGCGTCGGGCAGCCGGCGAGGACTTCACGTCCGCGCCGCCGGCACCGCCGGCGCTCGCGGCGGCAGGCGCCCTGGTGGTACCGGCCGCGGCGGTTTGGTCCGGTGCGCCGGCTGTCGCGGGGGCACCTTGTTGTCCGGGGGGGGCCCCCGCGCCGCTCGCCGCCCCGGCGCCGCCGGCACCGCCGGCACCGCCGGCGATCGCGCCACCGTGCCCACCGGCCGTCGCGGTCCCCGCGGCGGCGGACGCGGGAGCCGCCGCGCCCACCGTGGCCGTCTCGTCCAGCTCACCGAGGGTCTCGTCCACCGCGACGACGTCGCCCTCGCCCTTCGTGCGAGAGGCGAGCACGCCAGCCTTCAGCGCGGGCACCTCGACGGTGATCTTGTCGGTCTCGAGCTCCACGATCGTCTCGCCCGACTGGACCGGATCCCCCTCCTTCTTCAACCAGCGCGAGACCGTCGCCTCGACGATGGACTCCCCGAGCGGGGGCACCTTGATGGCAATCATTCCCGAAAATCCGCGGCTGGGTTGAACGGCAGAGTCACCTCGACCGTCGCGACACGGCGCCTGGCACGCGGCCGAACGCCCCGGTACCATACGGCCGGAATATAACCGGCGAGTACCCTGGTGCGAGCACTCACGATCTCCGCCCACGGCGGGTTGGAGCAGCTGGAGGTGCGCGACGACCTCCCGATCCCCGAGCTCGGCGGGCCCGGTGACGTGCGTGTCCGGGTCCGCGCGTCCGCGCTCAACCGCCTCGACCTGTTCGTGATCGGCGGGCTGCCGGGCGTCACGCTCACGCCGCGGTGGGTCGTCGCGTCCGACTGCGCAGGCGTCGTCGACGCGGTGGGCGACGCGGTGCGTGGACTCCGCGCCGGCGACGCCGTCATCGTCAACCCGGGGCTCAGCGACCGCACGTGCGAGTACTGCCGGTCCGGCGAGCAGTCGCTGTGCGTGCGCTATCGCATCCTCGGGGAGCACGTGCCCGGGACGTGCGCCGAGTACGTCGTCGTGCCGGCCGCGAACCTGCGTCGCGTGGCCGCCGACGGCCCAGTGGAGCACGCCGCGGCGTACACCCTCGCCACCCTCACCGCCTGGCGGATGGTCGTCACGCGCGCCGCCGTGCAGCCGGGCGAGCGGGTGCTGATCTGGGGGATCGGCGGCGGCGTCGCGCTCGCGGCGCTGCAGATCGCCAAGGCCCGCGGCGCGCACGTGACGGTCACGTCGGGCAGCGACGCGAAGCTGGAGTGGGCGAGCGGCTTCGGCGCCGACACGGTGCTCAACCACCGTACGACGGACGTGGCGCGGGAGGTGCGTGCCGCGACGGGGAAGCGCGGCGCGGACGTCGTCATCGACAGCGTCGGGCAGGCGACCTGGAAGCAGTCGCTGGCCGCGCTCGGCAAGCGCGGGCGCTTGGTGACGTGCGGCGCGACGAGCGGACCGATCGTGGAGACCGACGTCCGCCGCGTCTTCTGGAATCAGTACACGATCATGGGCTCGACCATGGGAAACGACGACGAGTTCGACGCGATCGCCGCCGAGTTCCGCGCCGGCCGCCTCGTTCCGCCCGTGGACTCCGTCTTCGCCCTCGAGGAGGGGCGCCGGGCCTTCGAACGGCTCCAATCCGGCGAGCAGTTCGGAAAGATCGTGATTCGGGTGGAGAGCTGAATGCGCTTCCCCCTCGAGACTCGCTATCCCGACTACGACACCAAGGGGCACGTCAACAACGCGGTCTATCTCACCTACTTCGAGATCGCGCGCGCCAAGCTCTGGATCGAGGCGATGGAGGAGGACATGGATTTCCCGTACGTGGTCGCCGAGGCGACGGTCCGATACGTGAGCCCGGCACTCGTCGGCGATCCGCTCGCCATCGAGGTGGTGACCGCCGAGGTCCGCACCAAGGCGTGGGTCTGGAGCTACCGCATCGTGGACCCGCGAGACGAGCGGTTGGTGGCGGAAGGGCGGACGGTGCAGGTGATGTACGACTACGCGCGGCGGGAGAGCGTGCCGATTCCCGACGCGCTGCGGGCGAAGCTCGCGGCGGTGTGAGGCCGTGTGAGAGCGGCGAGCCCGCTCTGACGATCGCTCCCCGTCACCCTCGCCGGCAGCGTGCGACGGCCACGGTCGCACCGATCGCCTGAAGGAGCGGCGCGCTCCAGACGGCGATCCGCGTGGGCCGCGTGGCTGCCGGGGTGAGTACGGTGTAGATCGCGCTGGGCACCGTCCCAAGGAGCGCCCCTAGCGCTGCGCGCTTTTGAGCAGACCGCGAGTCGCACCCGGCTCGCTGTCCGAAGTGGTCTGCGACTGCGTAAGTCATGACGAAGGAGCCCCCCAGTGCTCCGTACACGAAGCCGTCGTTGTCGGCGACGAAGCACTCCGGGAGCCCGAAAAAGTCCGTGTCGTCCCCGCTGGATGTCGCGGTGCAGGCGATGTATCCCAAATACCACCCCACGACCGCTCCGCCCGGCACGCCCGCGTAGCCGGCCAGGGCCGTCACTGCCCCTGCGAACCCTGGGTCGTACGTGTGTTGGATACGGGGGGCGAGGGGCTGCGGCCCCGGTGGTATGGTGGTCGCCTTCACGGCGGACCTGGGCGCCCAGACGGAGGACTCCCGCCGGTACTGCGCAACGCTCGGCGCCGGCGAGGCGCTCAGGCACGCCACCGCGCACGTGAGGACGAGCGGAATTCTCGACGCGTCGAGTCGCATCGGAGCGCAGCCGGGCCAGGGTGGCACGAGGACGAGCACCGGCCGTCACGCTAGCGCCGCTCCCATGCCGGGGTGTATACGTCAGCCGACGTATTTCTCCGGCTCGTCCTGCCCGGCACCGTTCCCGCCATACGACTCGGCCGTCGACGCTGCCTGCCCAGAGTCCCCCTTCATGACCGACCGCGCCCAGTACGACGCCGCCGAGCAGCAGCAGATCCGCGACGCCGCCGCGTCCGGAGCGACTCCGGAGTGCCCGCGGTGCGGCGTGCCCATGAACCGCCGCGGCATCGGCGGCGGATCGTTCGGCCTCGGCTACGCTCGGCGCCGCGAGTGGCTGCTCTGCCCCAAGTGCCACCGCAGCCTGATCTTCGACATCAAGCGCGGGACCAGAAACTAGGGACGAGTGGCGAGCGTCCCGAGGAGCTTCGCTTTCAAACCCATCTCTCATGACTACTCGCCACTCCCCACCCGCCACTCCTCTCTCGTTCCTGGGCCTCGGCCGCATGGGTCAGCCCATGGCGGCGCGACTGCTGGACGCCGGGTACCCGCTCGCCGTCTGGAACCGGACGGCCGAGCGCGCCCGCGACCTGGCCGCGCGCGGCGCCCGCCTCGCACCGACGCCCGCCGACGCCGCGCGCGGCGCGCGGGTCGCCATCCTGATGCTCGCCGACCCGGCAGCGGTGCGCGCCGTGCTGCTCGGCACGAACGGCGTGCTGGCCGCGCTGGACGAGGGCGCCATCGTGGTCGACATGTCGACGGTGGGACCGGCCGACTCCCGGGCGTTCGACGCCGCGTGCGCCGAGCGCGGCGTGCGCTTCGTGAACGCGCCGGTGCTCGGCAGCCGGCCGGCGGCCGAGCAGGGAAAGCTCACCGTGCTCGCGGCCGGCGACGCCGCGGCGATCGACGAGGTGGAGCCGATTCTCCGCACCCTGGGCTCGACGGTGGTGCGCGTCGGCGAGGTGGGGCAGGGGAGCACGCTCAAGCTGTGCATGAACCTCCTGGTGGGTGGACTCACTGAACTGCTCGCCGAGGCGATCGTCCTGGCGGAGCGTGCCGGCCTCGCGCCCGACGTCATGCGGGAAACGCTGATGGCGTCGGTCCTCAGCTCGCCGTTCCTCGCGTACAAGGCGCCACAATTGCTCGAGCGGCAGTTCTCGCCGCTGTTCACGACCAAGCTGCTGCTCAAGGATCTCGACCTGGCGCTCGCGGTCGCCCGCGACGAGGGCGTGCCGCTCCCGGGCACGGCGGCCATTCGCGAAGTGTACGCGCAGGCCGCCGGCGCGGGGTACGCGGACCAGGACTTCGCGGCGGTCATCGAGCCCGTGGCGCGCGGGCGGACGTAGGACTCGAGCCGGCGTCGCACTCGCGGCCCAACCCGCTCCATCACTCGCTCGCGGAGGAATACCCCCGTGATCCGACTTCTGAGCGTCCTCTTTGTGCTGCTCGCCGGCGCGCTCCTCCCGACCGACGTCGCCGCGCAGGCGACCGACTCGACGCGGCGAATCGAGCGCGTGCGTCGCGAGATCGGCGCCGCCGACTCCACGCGCGTGCGGATCCTGCGGCTGCGCGACGGGTCGAGCCTCACGGGGCGCGTCGTCGGGATGGATTCGGCGGCGGTGCGGTTCGCCTCCGCGGTGGGGACGGTTACGGTTCCACTCTCGGAGATCGCTGACGTGCAAGAGGTGGCCGGCCGCGACGCGCACACCGGTGAGTACTGGTTTGTCAGCCCGAACCCGACACGACTGCTCTTGGCGCCCACCGGCCGAATGCTGAAGCAGGGTGACGGATACTTCTCGGTCCACGAGGTGGTCTTCCCTGGGTTCGCGTACGGCGTCACCGACCGGGTGTCGTTCGGTGGCGGCATGTCGGTTCTCCCGTCCGACGACTTCCTGAGGGACAACGTGGTCTACGTGACGCCGAAGGTCGGCGTCGTCGCACGCAAGAACGTCAACGTCGCCGTCGGTGCACTCGCCCTGGCGTGGCCCGATCCCGACGACGAGTCCCTGGACATGTTCGGGATCCTCTACGCGGTCGGCACCCTCGGCGGTCCGAACGCCAGCGTGACGGGCGGGATCGGCTACGGGTACGTGGGGAGCGACCTCGCCGACCGTCCGGCGCTCATGCTCGGCGCCGATCTCCGGTTCGCGCGGCACGTGTCGTTCGTCACGGAGAACTATCGATTCCCGACGAGTGCCGATGCCGACAACGACCCGCTCATTTCGTACGCCTTGCGCCTCATGGTCGAGCAGGCCGCGGTCGACGTGGGCTTCGTCAACTTCCTGGACGAGGACATCTCCTTCCCTGGTTTCCCGTACGTTGGCTTCGTGTACAACTTCTGACGGCGTCCTGCCCTCGGCGCTCAGCGCGGCGTCGGGGGCGGCGTCGCGACCCATGACGCCCCTTCGCGGGCGACGGTCCACCCCGCCGGCAGCGTGAGCGTCCAGCCGGCGGTCCTCCACTGGCGTGGCGCCGTGAGTGGGCCCGGCGCGAAGGCCGCGGAGTCGAGCGGGACGCGGAGCTCGCTCCAGTCGGGCGGCACGAGCGCGCCGGCGGGCGCCTGCAACTCCGCCCCGTCGTCGCCCTTCCAGACGAGGCCGCGCATCACCGTCCCCGCGTCGCCGAGCGCGGCCTGCCGGCCCGGGTCGAACGAGATGCGGAAGGACGGCGGGCGCAGACGGAGCGTGGCGCCGGTGACGAACCGCGCGCGCAGCGCGGCCAGCTCGCGCTCGCGCGCCGCCCAGCGCACGTCCTCCTCGCGCCGTACAGTGACGAGCCCATAGCTCGCGCCCGCGGCTTCGGCGCGCCGTCGCAAGGTCGCAGTCGTGGTGGAATCGAGCGCACGGCCGCGTAGTGTGGCCCCGAGCTCGGGCGCGGTGCCGGCGATCGCGGCGAGGAGCGACAGCTGGAGGTCCGAGCCCGGCCCGAGGTCCGCGCGCCATGTGGGACCCGCGAGCTCGTCGAGCAGCATGCCGTACGCAGGCCCGGTGAAATAGGGAAAGGTGCGCACGTACGATGGCGTCGTGGGGGCCGACGTCCGCAGCAGACGCGCGAGCTCGCCCGCGCGGCCGCCGGTGAGCACCCACGCCGTGTACTCGGGGAGCCCTTCCACCAGGTCGAGCGCCCGCTCCCGCTCGCGCTCACCTGGCGAGGCCACGGTGTACCGGGCGCTCCGGAAGAGGAGCGCGTCCGCCGCCGCGCGGCGCCGCGCGGCACCCTGCCGCTCCAGCGCCGCGGCGAGCGCCTGCCACTCGAGGCGCAGCCAGGTCCGTCCTTCGGGCCGGTCGAGCAGGTCGGCCCCGGCGCCCGCTTCGCCGTAGGTCGGGAGTGGGAGCGCGGTCGGTTGCGCGGCGTGCGCCGCCTCGTGAATCAGCCGGCGCACCGCGGCGAGGGTGTCCGTCGGCAAGGGCAGCAACACCATCGCCCAACGTCGACCGACCCAGGTGACCGAGGTGTTCGCCGGCGCGACTCCGGGCGGCACCGCGCCGGTCCAGAGGTCGGCTGCGGCCGCCTGGTACGGTCGATAGCCTTCGGCGCGCGGGTCGTCGGTCAGGTACACGCGCTCACCGGCGATGCCCATCCACGGTATCGTGTCGAGCCGCGCGGACCAGAGTCGACCCGCGTCGCGCGCGAGTCGCTCGCGCGCCGAGTGGGTCAGCGCGCGAAAGGCGACGGCGGTGCTGTCGTCACCCGCGCCTCGACCGGCGCTGACGGCCGGGCGGGCCGCCGTCCACCGCGTAGGCGGCGGGGCGACCACGAGCAGGAGGCACGCGCTCGGGACCAACGCCGTACGCCAGCGGTCGCGAAAGCGTGAGCGAGAGGAGGGGGACGGAGCGCGCATGGCGGACCGGTTCGGGAGAAAGACACACGGCGGACCCTGCGGGCCCGGGGATTCGACAGCGGGCGTCTCGGCGTGGTTGCCTCCACGGGCCGGGCCAAGACTGGCCGGGTGGTGCGGTTGCGATTCATCCACCGTTCTGCGCTATGTTTAGACGCTCACGAGCGAGCCCCTTCGCGGCGCCGGCCGACCGCGCGCTGCTCGCTCTCGTCATATCCCCCAGCTCGCTCGTCATGTCCGATGCACGCTCTCCTGCGCCCCGCCGCCGCATCGGTGCGAGGCTTCGGCGTCTCCTGGCCGCGCTGACTGTCACGAGTGCCGCGGGTGGGGCGGCCGCCGCGCTGTCCGCTGCCGTGCCGGCCACCGTCGGCGCGCAGTCGGTGGAACGCCCGGAGGCGTTCGACGCCGCCGGCCGACTGCCCGTGATCACGCCGGTCGTCGCGGCTCGCCTGCGACTCGGCCCGCCGGCCTGGCGCGTCACCGGCGACTACCGCGCGGCCCGGCTCTACTCGCTCGG
>Ga0307410_10001452_pt1 | contig 10706 bp, 11 predicted proteins | sample 322Ometagenome_3_FD_203707 | JGI IMG/M metagenome (GOLD analysis project Ga0307410, IMG submission 203707) | Maize rhizosphere microbial communities from greenhouse at UC Davis, California, United States - 322HYB-O-3 | ecosystem: Host-associated > Plants > Roots > Rhizosphere > Soil | place...
AGGCGTCGGTCGAGTTGCCGAGTGTAAAGAGTAGGAGGACGGCGAGATACGCCCAAAACGCACGGCCGAGGGGCGGCGCCGGCCGCGCGGGTGCCGGTGGGGGGTCGCGGTGCGCGAGGTCGGCCCCAGCGGCGGGATTTGGGTGCGGACGGAGAAGGCCAAAGGAGGCAACGTGTTGTTCGGGGGGGGGCCCCACCGGTTGCGCCTTGGCACCGCGGGGGCCAGCCCGCGGCACCTCGCGCACGGCCACGACCAGCACGAGCACGGCCAACGCCGCGGGAACGGCCGCCCACAGGAACACGCCGCGCAGCGACACTCCCTGCCACTGGAGCAGCGCGAAGGCGGCCAGGGGGCCCAGGACCGCGCCGAGGTGGTCCGCTGCGCGATGAAATCCGAACGCCCGCCCGCGGATGGACGGATGCACCGAGTCGGCGATGAGCGCGTCACGGGGGGACGAGCGAATTCCCTTCCCCACGCGGTCGGTGAGCCGGATGGCCATCACCTGCGACGCCGACTGAGCGACGGCGACCAGCGGCCGAGCGACCGACGCAATGGTGTACCCGAGGACCACGATCGGCTTGCGCCGCCGCACTCGGTCGGACCACCACCCGCTGACGAGCTTGAGAAGCGCCGACATTGACTCCGCGGCGCCCTCGATCACCCCGATGAACCCGGCGCTCACGCCGAGAACGGTGCCGAGGAAGAGCGGTAGCAACGGATAGATCATCTCGCTCGACACGTCGGTGAGCAGACTCACCACGCTGAGCGCGAGGACATTGCGCCCGAGCCCGAGGGCGGCACGCCGCTCGGGGCGGCGCGCCGTGCCCCCGGCCGGCGGTGGGACGGGCGCCGTGGTCACTGTCGGTGCGCCCGCCGCCCGGCGCCGCGTCGTGCGCCGCTGGGTGCGCCGCGCCCCCGCCGACCGGGCTCGTCCCGGTCCACGTACTGGTGGTAGATCAGCGCGCGCTCCCCCATCGCCTGGTGCCGGCCGAGGCCTCACGGCGTCCGGCGCAATGTACGCCGCCGGTCGCGCAAATGGGACGACCGCCCACGCGCTCGACGCGGAGGTCGTGCGGTCCGGGCGGCCGAGTGGTAAGATACGGCATGCTACAGCGCTCCCTCTCGCCCGACGCGCCGCTCCCGGATGCCCCGGGGGGTGCATCTCCACATCAGGCGACGATCGAGGCGCATGAGGCCTTGAGCTCCGCGCGGCTGCGACTCGCCGCGCGGGACACGTCGATCGTCGCCATGCAGGTGGCGCTCTCGGAGATCGCCGCGCCGACGGGGGACGAGGCGACGCGCGGCGCGTGGGTCGCGCGCCGCTTCGCGGCCCTTGGCCTCGCCGACGTGCGCACCGATGCCGTGGGGAACGTGATCGCCCGCCGGCCCGGCGCCGCCGGCGGCGCGCCCGTGGTAATCTGCGCCCACCTGGACACCGTCTTTCCGCGCGACACCGCGCTCCGCGTGCGACGCGACCGGCGCCGGCTGGTGGGCCCCGGCATCGGCGACAACGGCCGCGGACTCGCCGCGATGCTCGCCCTCGCCGAGGAGGTCGACGGCGTGCTCGTGCGCACGCGGCGTCCGGTGGACTTTGTGGCCACGGTCGGCGAGGAGGGGCTCGGCGACTTGCGCGGCGCCAAGTACCTGCTCGCTCACTCCGTGGAGCCGCCGGCGGCGGTGGTGGCCCTCGACGGCGCGGGCGACGAGCGCGTCGTCCACCGCGCCCTGGGGTCCCGGCGCTACCGCGTGACCTTCCGCGGACCGGGGGGCCACAGCTGGGCGGCCTTCGGCGTGCCTAACGCCGTCCACGCCGTCGGGGTCGCCACCGCGCACTTGGCGGCTCTGGCGCTGCCGCGCGAGCCGCGCACCACGCTCTCCGTGGGACGCATAGGCGGCGGGATGTCGGTGAACGTGATCCCGGACACGGGGTGGCTGGAGATCGACTTGCGGTCGACGTCGCCCGCCGTGCTCGAGCGGTACGACCGAGAGATTCACGTTCTGGCGCGTGCGGCGGCCGAGGAGGAGAGCGCGCGCCGCAGCGCGGCCAGCCCGCTCACGTGCACCGTGCAGGTGATCGGCGACCGCCCGTGCGGCGAGGTGCCCGCCGACGACCCGCTGGTCCGGTCGGCCGTCGCGGCGACGCGACTGATCGGGCGGGAGCCGGAGCTGGCGACGGCGTCCACCGACGCCAACGTCCCGATCGGGCTCGGGATCCCCGCCATCGCCATCGGCGCGGGCGGGCGCGGCGGCGACGCGCACACGCCAGGCGAGTGGTTCGAGAACGACCACGGCACGCTGGGCATCGCCCGCGCCCTCACGATCGTCGCGACGGCGGCCGGGCTGGGGTAAGTCGAGTGGCGAGTGGAGAGTGGTGAGTGGCGGGTGACTGCAAGTGCAGTATACCCGCCACTCGCCACCCACAACTCGCCACTCGTCCCTAGCCCACTCGTACTTCCGAGTGGTCCCCGATCGTCGTCTCGCCGGTGAGGCCCTCGATCACGACCTCGTCGCCGATGAGCGACCGACTGAGCGCGGAGCGCGTGATGCGCGCGCCGCGGCCGACGACCGTGTCGCGGAGCGTGGAGCCGTCCACCACCGTGCCGGCGCCGATCGACACGTTCGGGCCGACCGTGGAGTTCGTGATCGTCGCGCCCTCCTCGATGTAGACCGGGTCCACGAGCGTCGCCGACCGGTCGAGCGTCGCCGGCTTGCGCGCCCGCCCTCGCTCCAGCATCACCCGGTTCGTGTCGAGCAGCGTGTCGAGCTTGCCCGCGTCGAACCATCCTTCGACGTCCACGACCTTGATCTTCGCCCCCTTGTCGATCATGTACTGGAAGGCGTCGGTCAGGTAGTACTCGCCCTTGTTCTTGGGCCGCGTGAGCACGTAGTCGATCCCCTCGTAGAGCAGCCGCCAATTCCGGATGTAGTACAGGCCGATGTTCGCGCGCTTCGAGATCGGAGTCGACGGCTTCTCGATGATCTTCGTCATGTTGCCCTCGGCGTCGCTGACGACGACGCCGAAGCGCTGGTAGTCCTCGACCTCCTTCACCCAGATGATGCCGTCGGCGTCGGTGCTGTTGATCACTGAGAGGTCGGCGTCGAAGATGGTGTCGACGAAGATGATGAGCACCGGCTGGTCGACGTACGGGCGCGCGAGGTTCACGGCGCCGGCCGTGCCGTCCTGCACCGTCTGCTCGATGAATACCGCGGGCAGGCCGATGTCGCGCCGGGCGTGCTCCTCGACCTTCTCCTTCAGGTGGCCGGTGATGTAGATGACCTGCTCGACACCGCCGAGCCGCTTGACGTCGTCGAGCACGTAGTCCATCACCGGGCGGCCGGCCACCTCGAGCATCGGCTTCGGGGTGACGTGCGTGTGCGGGCGGAGGCGGGTTCCCTTCCCCGCCAACGGGATGATGACCTTCATGGCGCGCTCGTCCCCTCCCGGCCGTACCGGTCTGTCAGCCGCACGACGTCGTCGAGCTCGGGGGTGGAGACCTCGAGGACGTCGCAGTCGGTGATCGCCTCCATCTGGTGGACGGTGCGCGGCGTGATCCGGAACGCCTCCCCCACGCGGAGGCCCACGTCGCGCAGCTCGCCGCCCTCGTCCTCGACGCGATAGATGATCTGACCCGAGAGCAGGTAGATCGTCTCATCCTTCTTGTTGTGGTACTGAACCGACAGGGCCTCGCCCGCCTTGATGTGCAGCACCTTGCCCGCGTACTGCTCGGTGCGTGCCCAGATGGTCTCGTGCCCCCAGGGCTTGGTCACAACAGTAATGTCGGTACGACCGCTCATGCGTTCTCCAGGTTCGTGCGCCTGCGCCCTTGGGGTGGCGCCGCAGGAGCGCGCGGGCGCTGCGCCGCAGCGGGCGCGAAATATCTCCGGGCGCCGGCTGCCGGCGCAACCGACCCTACGGTACCGGGCGGCGGTCCGGTCACGTCCCGGCCGCTGCCCGCGCCGCCCGCGTGGTCCGCGCCGGGCTGGCAAGCGGGGATGGCCGCGGCGCCACGGCGGGCCGGCGCGACTTGGGGAATACGTAGTTTGGGGCGAACCAGTCCTCGGTCGTCGCGAACGGGTCGAGCCGCACCTCGATCGGCTCCTGGGCCGTCCGCACCACGAGCTCCTGACGCTGGGCGACCACATCCCCGCGTGTCACGGTCCACCCACCGGCGGTGAGCACGCCCACGGGCATGGGGTGAGCGTAGGCGCCGAGCTTGACGAGCTGCGCCTGCGTCACCCAGCCGTCCCGCTCGCGGCGCCAGCGGACGTCGCGCAGCGCGTAGTCGATCGTGCCCACTCGGTGCACCCACTGGTCGAAGAACCAGCCCAGGTCGCGCCCAGCGGCCCGCTCCGCGGCCGCCCGCATCGCCCGCTCGTCCACGTGTCGTAGCGCCCACCGGTCGTAGTAGTCGTGCAGGAAGCGTGTAAAGGCGCTGTCCCCCATCGCGTCGCGGAGCGCGCCATACATCAGCTCCGCCCGCGTGTAGATCATGGCGCTGTACGTCGCCGAGTTGGCGAACTCGTGACCGGCGAGGCCGATCGGCTGCGCCAGACCGAGCATGACGCGCCTCGTCTCCCGGAGTGACGTGGAGTCGAGGGCGGTGAGAATCAGGCGCCCGGCCGAATCCAGGCGCGGCGCGGGCGGCACCTCGCGCGGTCGATCCGGCCGCGTCGCGCCGCTCGCCCAGCTCGTCTGATAGCTGGTGAGCCCCTCGTCCATCCACCCGGACTGCCACTCGTTGTTCGCGAGGATCCCGTAGGTGTAGACGTGTCCGCCCTCGTGCAGGATGAGTCCCTGCGAACCGGAGCCGTTCATCATCAGCATCGGGAATTCGGTCCCGCCGCGCTCGATCCGGTGCAGCGCCGTCATCTGCGGGTAGGCGTATGGGCCGTACACCTTCTCGAGCCAGCCGAGCGCGAAGCGGACCCGCTCGACGGCCCGACCGTTCCCCCACTCCGCCTCGTCGCCGGGCTTGTAGAGTACGTGCACGGCGACCGTGTCCCAGACCCGGAACCGCTCGGGACGGGCCGGCGCCTCACGGACGTACACGCCGCCCTCGTATCGGTAGTCTGGGGACGCGGACCAACCAAAGTGGTGAACGTCGTGAGCGAAGAAGCGTACTTCCTTGAACCCGGGCGGCACCGCTGGCAGGGCGGGTTTCAAGGCGCCGGGGGCGGTTACGTCCTCGTACGCGTTGGCGGTCTGGGGTACGCCGCCCCAGCGCCGGACACGCTCCCACCCAGGATCGCCGGACACCGGCACACCCGTGGCGCCGAGCACTTGGTCGTCGCGCACGACGACCGTCACGTCGTAGGTGCCGAACTCGCCGTAGAACTCGCCCGCCGGCACCAGCGCATTCGGCTGCCAGCCGCCGCGGTCGTACACCGCGACCTTGGGGTACCACTGCGCGAAGTCGAACGTTCGCCCGCGTCGCCCCTGCCGCCGCGGCACCGTGGACAGGCGCGCGTCCCAGGCGAGGTCCACCCGCAGCGAGTCCCCGGGCGAGAGCGGGCGCGGGAGGCGGAAGCGGGCCACGGTGCTGTCGGGGGCGAGCGGGTACTCCGGGGCGACCGCTACGCCCCCGAACCTCGGCGGTGTCGTGAAGCGCTCGTACGCGTAGTCGGGATCGCGGAGATGCTGAAAGCGCACGCGCCCCTCGCGCGCGTCGGTGGCGCTCCACCGGGAGCCGGGCCGGAACGCATTGAGGTACTGGTGGACGTAGAACTCTCGCAGCGTGTCCGGCGAGATGTTGACGTACGCGAGCGTTCCCGTGGCGTGCAGGACCCCGGAACCCTCGTCGAGCGACGCCGCGATGTAATAGTGCACCCGCTGCTGCCAGTAACCCACGGTGTCCCCCCTGGGGGGCGACGTGTGCGACCGCGCCGACCCGAGCGACTCGGCCGCCGCGGGCGGCACCGGCGGCGTGGGCGGCGCGGGCTGCTGGAGAGCCAGGAGGAGTGCGGCGAGGACCGGCATCGGCGGCTGGGTGAGGGACGACGCTGGCCACCGCGCGATGCGGGCGGGGCGGCCCCGCGTAATGTACTGCGCCGTCGGTCCGGCGGGACAATCCGGGCGGAAGCGCTCCCGCGCGACGCGGGCGGCGCCGATGCACCGGCGGCGGGCAAACGCCGGCGGGGCCGCCCCGCCGAGATGTCGGGGCGGCCCCGCCCGCGTGCTGCCGCACCAGGCGGCGACCTAGCGCGCCGTCGGCGCCGTGAGCCGAGTGCGCAACTGCGACAACCGGCGGCGGACGGAGCCGTCCATCACCGTGTCGCCGACCCGGACCACGAGGCCGCCGAGGATTGCCGGGTTGACGGCGACGTGCGGCACCACGTGCCGGCCGAGCGCGCGCGTGAGCTGCGCGGCGATCTCGGCCCGGTCGGCGTCGTTCGGCTCGCGCGCGACGGTGACCTGCGCGTGGATCCGTCCCTCGACCTCGTCCACGAGCGACGCGTATTCGACGGCGATCTGGGGGATGAGCATCTGACGCCGCTTCTTCACGAGCGTCTGCAGGTACAGCACGAACAGCCGCGGCATGTGGTCCTGGAATGCCCGCGCCAGAACGGCATTCTTCTCCTGCGCGCTCACCCGAGGCGACTCGAGGAACAAACGCAGCGACGCGTCGCGCTGCATCGCGTCGGCGACCGCGTTCATCATCGAGCCGTATCCCGCGAGGTCGTCCGCCTTGCGGGCGAGCGCGAGGAGCGCTTCCGCGTAGTTGCGGGCGATCGTCGTGTCGCGCATCAGCGGGGCCGCCTCGCCGCGCCGTCCGCCGAGTTGGCGCGCGCGGCCGCCCTGGCCGGCTCGAGCGTGGAGAGGAACCCCTCGACGAGCCGGCGGTTCGCCTGATCGTCGAGGTTCTTCTCGATCACGCGGCTCGCACCCGCGATCGCCAGGTCGACGGCCTCGCGGCGCAGGTCGGCGCGCGCGCGCTCCTTCTCCGATTCGATGTCGCGGCGGGCACGCTCGACGAGCTCCTGCTGTTGCTGGCGCGCCTGCTCGAGCAGGTCGTTGCGCATCTTCTCGCCCGTGGCCCGCCCCTCCGCGATGTAGCGCTGGGCCTCCGACCGGGCTGCCTCGATCTGCCGCCGGTGCTCGGCGAGAATGCGGGCGGCCTCCTCGCGGTCTCGCTTGGCGCCTTCGATCGCGTCCTCGAGCGCCCGCTCCCGCGCCTCGACGGCGGCCGTGAGCGGCGGGAACACGAAACGCTTCAGAATGAGGAAGAGGATGCCGAAGATGACGAGGGTCCAGATCATCAACCCGGCCTTGGGGGCCAGGATGTTGACCCTCTCCTCCGCCTCTTGCGCCGCCGCGGTCGAGGCGGCGGACAGGAGCAGCGTCAGGGCACGGAGCAACGTCATGCGCATGGAAAGGCCTGAACAGGCGAGAAGAAATGGGAAGGGACGGCGGGGACCCCGGGGCCCCCGCCCCCGGCGAGCCTTACGCGAACTTGCCTTGAATAAGGAAGGCGACCACGATGGCGATCAGCGCGGCGCCCTCAATGAGCGCGGCCAGGATCAGCGCGCCCGTCTGGATCGTGCCAGCCGCCTCGGGCTGGCGCGCCATACCCTCGACGGCCCGGCCGCCGATCAAGCCGATACCCAGGCCGGCACCGATTACGGCGAGTCCGGCGCCGACGCCGGCACCGAGCAGCGCCCAGGCGCCCATGTACTCGCGGCTGAAGGTGGCCGTGGCCTGCAGAAGCGGAAAGATACTCATCACGAACTCCGATCAGAACGAGGTGGTGCGATGTCGCTCCGCGGCCGCCCGAACCGACGCGTCCAGCGCGCCAGTCGTTTGTCTCCGCCGCCCGTCAGCGGGACCCGGGTCCCAACGGGCATCCCCGGCCGCTCGGCCGAGTACGTGAGCTCACGGGTGGAGCGAGATCCCGGAGCCTAAAATTACAGCGATCAGCGACCAGCGAGGCGTCCCCCGACCCTCGGAGTACGCCCGGCGGCGCTGGGGCCCGCCGGCTTCAAACGCGCCCGCACCACTGAGCCGCGCGCCAGAGGCGCGCGGCTCAGTGGTGCGCCGTCCTAAGCTGTCCAATGAACACGCTCGCCAGCAGCGAAAAGATGTACGCCTGCAGGAACGCCACGAACAGCTCCAACATCATGATCGCCACCGCGAGCAGGAGCGGCCCGATGGCGATGAAGTAGCTGCCGAACGCGAAGATCAGGCCGATGAACGCGAGGACGGCCACGTGGCCGGCGATCATGTTCGCGAAGAGACGGATCGCGAGCGCGAACGGCTTCGTCAGCTTCCCGATCATCTCCACCGGGGACATGATGACGAACATGAGCACGCGCATGACGAGCGGCAGGTCCTTGTTCCAGTAGAAGATCGTGTTCAGGTAGCCCGTCCCCTGCGCGCGCATCCCGGCGATCTCGACGACGAGAAAGGTGATGATCGCGAGCGTCGCCGTCACCGAGATGTTGCCGGTGGCGGTGGACCCGTACGGGATGAGCCCGAACAGGTTGGCGAAGAGGATGAAGAAGAAGAGCGACAGGACGAACGGGACGAACTTCTCGCCGTGGGGCCCGACGTTCCGGAGGACGACCTGGTCGCGGAGGAAGAGGACGACCGCCTCGATGCCGGCCGCGAAGCCGCGCGGCCGCCCCACCTCGTGCGAGTGGCGCCGGTGCGCGGCGACCGCCGAGAGGAGCACGATCACGCACACGGCGGCCGCGATCGACATCCACACCACGTGCTTCGTCGGCGACAGGTCGATCTCGACGCCGCCGATGTGGAGGGGCGGCCAGTGCGGCAGCTCGCCCTCGCAGGCGAACCCCTGCTCGGGTCGCAGGCACGGGTACTCGATGTGGTGCGAGTCGGTGATGTGCGGGGTGATAATGTCCGCGGCGTGCCCGCCGCCGGCCTCGTGCTCCGCCGGCTGCCCCTGCGCCTCCCGGGACACTGTCGCCGACGTCATCGAGTCGGCGTCCACCCGGCGCCCGCCCGGTGCCTGGTGGGCGTCCTGCGCCGCGGCGCCGGGGGCCACTGTGGGCGCGGCGAGCACCGCGAAGGCGAGCAGGAGTCCGTAGACCGTTTTCATATCTTGAGCACGAGAGGTTCGACCAGCATCGACAGAAAGAGGAACGCCGCCAGGCTGATCAGCGCCGCGCCGGCGACGAGTCCCAGCGCCTTCACCACGACGAGCGCGTAGACGGCGATGGTGAGCATGCGGAGCACGGCGCCGAGGCCCCACCCGGCGATCACGTTCTGGCGCGCGACGAGGCGCAGGACCGCGAAGGCGAAGAGCTGGACGACGAAGGCGACCCAGGCGCTGACGACGATCGAGTGCCGCGCGGCCGGCGGAAACGCCAGCCCGAGGGCCCAGCTCGCCGCCAGGATGAGCAGCGCCGAGAGCCCCCCGTAGACGGCGACGGCCTTCATTGGCGCTTCCGTTCCTCGCTGTCCCGACGCTGGGCGGCCATGAGGCGTCGGTACATGCTGTAGAAGGCGGCGCCCGCGCCGAGGAAGACGCCGACGATGAGGAAGAGCGGGGCGGTGCCCAGTCGCCGGTCGAGCCACTGCCCCGCGAACAGGAACAGGAGGATCGCCCCCGCGAACTGGAAGCCGATGCCGGCGAACTCGGCGGCCGAGCCCGTAGTCTTGCGCTTCCCCGGCGGGGCGCTGGGGCCGCCCCCGCGCCCGTCTGCTCCTGTCATCGCGGCCGGGAATCTAGCGCTTGTGAACTTATTCGCAAGCGAATCGGGCCCTCGCCCCGAAGAGAGCGCGAAAGCGTGATCAGGCTCACCAAGTGTCCGAGCCTGCCGGACTTAGCTCAGGCGGCCGGTTACGTCCATGGTTGACTGTGCGTCCCTGTATCGATAGATACCTCCGCGGCCGCACTTCCCGTGGGCGATCCGCGCTCCGGCTGTGCGTCCGCCGACCGTCACCCCGCGTCATGTACACCCGCTTCATCGCCCCGCTGTGCTGCGCCGCTGCCGTCGCCTTCGCGTGCGGCCCGCGCTCGCACTCGTCCGCCAACGCGTTCACGGTGCCGGTGAAGAAACGCGCCGTCACCGTCGCCAACGGGCCCACGGTGACGTCGACGCTGAAGGTTCGCGTCGAGAAGAGCGTGGCCCTGGCGCTGCAAGTGACGAACGCCAGCGGGAAGCGAACCGAGATCAACTTCCCCAGTGGGCAGATGTACGACTTCCGCGTGGTCGACTCCACCGGGCGCGAAGTGTGGCGGTGGAGCGAGGGCCGGTTGTTCACGCAGTCGTTGCAGAACCGGTTGCTCGACGCGGGAGAGACGCTGACGTTCGAGGAGCGGTGGGCGGCCCCCGCGAGCCACGGCGAGTTCACCGCCGTCGCGACGCTGATGAGCGACAACCACCCGATCGAGGTGCGCGCCAACTTCACCCTGCCCTAGACGCCACGGACAGCAGCGGCCGCGGATGACGCGGATGATCGGCAACAGCCGCGGATGCACGCGGATCGCTCCACGCGCAGGTCGACGCTCCTCCTCTGGATTCCAGAAGGGGAGCTTTGTTGTTGTGGGGGCGGGTCCGCGTGCGGCCCGCGGCCGCACGCGTGCATCCGCGGTGTTCGTGGCGGGACGGGCGTACCGACGCAGCGGGGGTGAGGCGTCGGCGGTGCTCCGTCCGCGGCCCTTAACCTGGCCCGGCGCGGGCGTTAACTTCCCGCGACCCGAACCCCAGGTCAGGCGAATGCACGCACCCCCACGCGGCACGGA
>Ga0307410_10001453_pt1 | contig 10702 bp, 10 predicted proteins | sample 322Ometagenome_3_FD_203707 | JGI IMG/M metagenome (GOLD analysis project Ga0307410, IMG submission 203707) | Maize rhizosphere microbial communities from greenhouse at UC Davis, California, United States - 322HYB-O-3 | ecosystem: Host-associated > Plants > Roots > Rhizosphere > Soil | place...
CTTTCGGCCACAGCGACCTCAACGCTGCGCGTCTACCAGTTCCGCCACGACCGCACGTCATGATTAGGCAAGCGTTCCGGACTGGCCGCCGCCACTGGCAAGGCGGCGCCTCTAGCAAAGCGGCCGGAGGGGCGCAATGCCACTTTGGCCTGCGGCAAAATGGTCCGTTTCGGCACAAAGGTTAATGTGCTCTTTACCATTGAAGGGCCTAGGCGTTACGCCTTCGCCATGCTGCTGCTCGCCATCGCCGCTGTACTTGCATCCTCGCCGTCCGGCGGGTCGAGCGCGCCTGTCGCGGTCTCGGCCAGCGCGCAGGCGACGGTCCGCATCGTGTCGGGGGCCGTGTTGCGCCTTGGCGAGGGACCGATGGTCGGCGAGGCGCCGCTTGCTCAGGCGACGCGCGTCCACCTGGACGGCGCCGCGCAGCCCGCGAAACTGATCGAATTCGAATGAATCGCCGGCGCTAGGCGCGCGGCTGACCGACGGTGATCGTTAGCTCCTCGCCACCCGCCGGCACGTCAACTTCCGTGCTGTAGAAGCTGGCGCTCGCGCCGGGCGGAAGCGTGCGCGTCGGGGGCGCGATGGTCCAGCTGTAGACGACCTTGCCGGTCGGGCTCTTCAGCTGCGCCTGCAACGGCGGAACCTGCTGCTCCTTGTCGGTCGGGTTGATGACCCTACCGTTGATGTTGAGCGTTTCGTTGCCGCTCTCCAGCTTCTGGCGGTCGCGATGCGTGACGATGAGCGCAAGCTGGCTCGTCGCTCCGCCCGCCAGCCCGAGCTGCGATTTCCACTGCGGCGGAGCGAGGAAATAGAAGAGCGCCGCCAGCGCCGCCACGACGACCACGACCATGAGGATGGCGACGACGGGGTTGCGGCGGCGGGGCGCCGTCTCGTCGGCCGCAGGGAAGGGGCTGAACTCGTCATCCGACGCTTCGTCTATCGGCGGCTCACGCCAGTCGGCGGCGGCAACCGGCGTCTCGACCGCTCCGGCCATGTCGAAGTCGGATGACACTTCCCGCGCATGTTGCTCGGCAGCCAGCTCCGCAGCGCTGCGGCGAAGATCCTCGGCTTCGGGCTCGGCGCGCTCTTCCGTCTCGGCGGTCGGCGCGTTCTCGGAGCCTTCGATCACCGCTTCTTCGAAGGCGCGCTGTTCGGCTTCGGGGCCGCTGCGCGGCTCGATCATCGTCGCTTCGGCGAGCGTCTCTTCCTCGTCGGCTCCGGGTTCGGCGGTCGCCTCGGGGTCCTGGTGCCAGCTATGCTTGCACGACGCGCAGCGGACCTGCCGCCCTTGCGGCGGAATCGCGCCGTCCTTCACCACATATTGCGTTCCGCAATTCGGGCAGGTGAGGATCATTAGGACAAAAGGCCTCTTTCAGGACGGTGAGCGCAGGGTAAACAGGAATGAACGGTGCTTGGCAAGGCAAGTGAGCCTCTCGTAGCGAGGGACCGGGCAAGGGGAGGGATCGAAGCTGTCGCAGGTTGCCGAATTCGATAGCGTTGGGCTGCGCTACGGAACGGGCGCCGAAGTGCTGCGCGATCTCGACTTCCGTCTCGCAAACGGAGGCTTTTACTTCCTCACCGGCCCGTCCGGAGCCGGCAAAACCTCGTTGCTGAAGCTGCTCTACCTCGCCCAGCGCCCCACGCGCGGCCGTATCCGGCTGTTCGGCGAGGAGCTGACCGACGCCCCGCGCAACAGCCTGCCCCAGTTCCGCCGCCGCATCGGCGTCGTGTTCCAGGACTTCCGGCTCGTCCGGCATCTTTCGGCCTTCGACAATGTCGCTTTGCCGCTGCGCATTTCCGGCGCGTCGGATGAGCAGGTCGAAGGGCCGGTCCGCGAGATGCTGGCCTGGGTCGGGCTAGCCGATCGCGCCAGCGCCCGGCCTCCGACGCTCTCGGGCGGGGAGCAGCAGCGTGTCGCTATTGCCCGCGCCGTCATCAACCGGCCCGACTTGCTGGTCGCCGACGAACCGACCGGCAACGTCGACGCCGCAATGGCGCAGCGGCTGATGCATCTGTTCAGCGCGCTCAATCGGCAGGGGACGACGGTGGTCGTCGCCACCCACGACGTCGGCCTCATCAGCGCGACGCCCGGTGCCAAGCTCATCCGCCTCGAGGGCGGGTCGATCGCCGATCCGACCGGAACCCTCCGCAATCCGCCGCGGCCCGTGCGGAGCGACGCTTGATGTTTGATTGGCTGTTCGCATCGCCGTCCGAGGCGCGGTTGCTCGGCGAGGCGCGGCTGCGCGGACCGACCGCTTGGGTCGTGGCCATCATGAGTTTCTCGATCATGATCATTGCCGCGGCCGGCCTTGCCCTGACGAACACCGCCGGAACCCTCTCGCAAGCCATTGAGTCGCGCTATTCCGTCGAAGTGCCCGCGGGCGGAAATGTCGCCGCCGTTCTGAGCGCTATCCGGTCGGCGCCCGGCGCAAGCGACGTTCAGGCGATCCCCGAGGCTGAAATGCGCCGCACGCTGGAGCGCTGGCTCGGCTCCGCGGCGCAGAGCGGCGAGCTGCCGGTGCCAGCTCTCGTGAACTTCGATCTGAAGGCAGGTGCGGACCTTGTGGACATTCGGGGGCGGGTGCGTACCGCATCGCCCGACGCGAAAATCACCACCCATCGCGAAGCCGTCGGGCCGCTCCTCCGGTCGCTGCGGCTGCTCCAGTGGGTGGCGCTCGGCCTCGTCCTGCTGCTTAGCGCCGCCGCTTCGGCGGCCGTAGTTCTTGCCGCGAGAGGTGCGCTCGATACGCATCGCTTCACGATCGAAGTCATGCACGGCATCGGCGCGACCGACCTGCAGATCACCAGGCTCTTCCAGCGGAAGATCGCGATCGACGCCTTCGTCGGCAGCCTTGCCGGCGCCGCGGCCGCCGCGCTCGTCCTGCTGATGCTGAGCGCGGGAGCCGCATTCGCCGGCGAGCTCACGGGAGGCGCGACCCTGTCCGGTTTGGACTTCCTCTTCCTGGCGCTGCTTCCCCTCGCGTTGACGGTTCTTGCCACCTTGGTTGCGCGCACGGCTGTTCTTGCCGCACTCGGCAAGGCCCTATGATCACCCGGATCGCCTCGTTCCTGCTTCTGCTCTACGCGATCGGCTTCGTGCTGTTCGCCTTCACGCTCGGGAAGCCGGCGCCCGCGGACGCGAAGCAAGCCGACGCGGCTGTCGTCCTGACTGGCGGAAGCGGTCGGATCGAGCATGCGCTCGACGTAATTCGCGATGGAAAGGCCAAGCGGCTCCTGGTCGCGGGCGCGGACCCGGCGGTGACGAAGGCGGACCTGTCGCGCGGAATCCGGGGCAGCGCGAAGCTGCTCAAATGCTGCGTCGATCTCGGTAGCGAGTCGGTGGACACCCGCTCCAATGCTGAGGAGGCCAGCCGCTGGCTATCGAAGCGTCACTATCGCTCCGTTCGCTTGATCACGAGCGACTGGCACATGCGCCGGGCGCGGTATGAGTTCCACAAGGTGCTGGGCACGAAGTACCGGATCACGACAGACGCCGTGCGAAGCGAGCCGAGCTTCCTCACCCTGTTCGGCGAGTACAATAAATATGTGCTTCGCCGGCTCGCGGTCTGGGTGGACCTCTGATGACTGTGCTGCGGTCGCTGCTTTTCGCGGCGATTTTCTACTTTGGGACGGTGCTCTACGTGCTGGCCGGGATCATCGCGATGCCGTTCGGGCGCAGGCCAACGCTGGCAATCATCCTCGGATGGATGGATTTCAACGGGTGGCTTTGCAAACACCTGCTCGGCATCCGGAGCCGGGTCGTTGGCGCCATTCCGGCGGAGCCGCACCTGATCGCGCTCAAGCATGAGTCGATGTACGAAACCATGGAGATGGTGCGGATCTTCCGCCTACCCGTCGTCGTCCTCAAGCGCGAGCTCGACGACATTCCGCTCTTTGGGACTTTGACCCGCGTCTATGGTTCAATCCCGGTCGACCGCGGGGCTGGCGCTAAAGCGCTGCGACGGATGGTCGCTGCCGGCAAGGAGGCGGTCGAGTCGGGCCGGTCGGTCATCATTTTCCCGGAAGGCACGCGCGTTCCCGCCGGCCATACACCGCCATTACAATCCGGATTTGCCGGCCTGTACCGAGCGCTCGGCCTGCCCGTCCTCCCGGTCGCCGTGGATAGCGGGAGATTATGGGGCCGCGGCCTCGTTCACCGCCCAGGCATCGTGACCTTCAAAGTAGGCGAGTCGATCCCGCCCGGGCTGAAGCGCGAGGAAATCGAGCAACGCGTGCACGCCGGCATCAACGCTTTAACTCCGCAGGCGGGCACCTAGCTTTTCGGCCGCCGCCATGATGCGGCGCGAGATTTCGCCGATCTGCTCGTCGGTGAAGCTCTTGTCCGTCGGCTGAAGCGTGACCTCGAAGGCGAGCGAGAGGCCGTCGGCAGATTCGAACCGGTCGAACAGGCGGGCGGCGGTGATCGCGGCCTTGTCGCTCCCCCGGATCGCACGCAGAAGTGCGTCTGCAGTCACCTCCCGCGGCACGAGAAACGCGAAGTCGCGCGTGATCGCCTGAAGAGCCGGCGGCGCATAGGCAGCCCGAGCACGCCCGCTCGACCGAGGCGCGGGGATCGCGTCGAGATAGATTTCCGCGGCCACCGCACCGGCGGGGGCATCCAGTTCTTTTTCCGACCGCGGATGCAGTTCGCCGAAGCTCGCGACGATCATCTTGGGCCCAAGTCCAAGCTTCGCCGAGCGGCCGGGGTGCCAGGTAGGACCGGCGTCGGGGAAAACCTGAAGGTTCGCGACCGGCGCGCCCGCCGCATCGAGGAGCGCACTGACCTCGGCTTTCGCGTCGAAGGCGTCGAACGCCTGCGCCTTGCCGGACTGCCACTCGCGCGAGCGGCCCTCACCCGCGAGCAGCAGCGAAAGCGTCGCATGCTCAGCATCGCCGAGGTAGCGCCGGCCGATCTCGAACAAGCGAACCGACGACGCGCCACGATCGAGGTTGCGGCGCGCAGCCGCAATCAGCCCGGGCAGGAGCGAGGGGCGCATCACCTTAAGCTCTTCGCTGATCGGATTGGCGAGGCGCCATTCCGACCCGCCGAACGCCGCGGCTTCCTTCTCGGAGATGAAGCTCCACGTGACCGCTTCGTCCAGCCCTCGCGCCGCCGCCGCACGGCGCACGCGCCGCTCGAGCAGCTGTGAGCGCGTCGCGGTTGGCTTTGCGACGCCAGGCGCCCGGTCGAGCGGCGTCGATGGCACCTTGTCATAGCCTTCGATGCGGGCGACTTCTTCCACGAGGTCAGCCGGGCCTTCGACGTCGCGTCGCCACGTGGGGACCTCGACCTCATTGCCATGCAGCTTGAACCCGAGGCTTTCCAGAATCTCGCGCTGCCGCTCTTCTGGGACGTCGATACCGCTGAGCGCCTTCGTTCGGGGGAAGTCGAAGTGGATGGTTCGCCGTTCGACCGGAGGCTGGCCCGCGCGGACCTCTGCCGACGGCTCGCCCCCGCAGATGTCGAGGATCAATCCCGTGAGGATCGCCAGCCCCTCGTTGAGGAACGCTGGGTCTACGCCCCGTTCGAAGCGGGTTCGCGCGTCGCTCGTCAGGCCAAGCGCCTGTCCGGTCCGGGCGATGCGCTCCGGGGTGAAATAGGCGATCTCGAGCATCACGTCGGTGGTTGCGTCGCTGACGCCCGAATCCTCCCCGCCCATGATTCCGCCGATGTCGTGCACATGAGTGTCGTCGGCGATGACCGTCATGAACGGCTCGAGCGTGTACTCTTTCTCGTTGAGCGCGAGCACCTTTTCTCCGGGCCGCGCTGCCCGTGCCGTGAGCCCGCCGTTGAGCTTCGCGATGTCGTAGGCGTGCGCGGGGCGGCCGTAGCCGAGCATGAGGTAGTTGGTGATATCCACCAGGGCGGAGATCGGGCGCTGACCTGCCGCCTTGAGCCGGCGCTGCATCCAGTCGGGCGAAGCGCCATTCTTCACGCCCCGGATCGCGCGACCGAAGAAAGCCGGGCAGCCGTCCGGGTCTTCGATCCTGACCGGCACGGGGCACGGGAAGCTGCCCTCGATCAGCGGCACGGCAAGGGGCTTAAGCGTGCCCATGCCTGCTGCGGCGAGATCGCGCGCAATGCCGCGCACGCCCATCGCATCTTGGCGGTTCGGCGTGATGGCGACGTCGAACACAGGGTCGTCGAGGCCCGCATATTGGCTGTACGGGGTGCCCACCGGCGCGTCCTCGGGCAGCTCGATGATGCCACTATGGTCGTCGCCGAGCTCCAGCTCTCGCGATGAGCACATCATGCCGCGGCTCTCGACACCGCGGATCGCCGCGACCTTCAGCGTCATGTCGCTGCCGGGAATATAGGCTCCCGGCGGCCCGAAGACGCCGAGCATCCCGGCGCGGGCATTCGGGGCGCCGCACACGACCTCCATCGGGCCGTCGCCTGCGTCGACCGTCAGGACCTGCAGCTTGTCGGCCTGCGGATGCTTCTCCGCCGTCAGCACCTTTGCCACACGGAATGGCGCCAGCGCCTCGGCCGGGTTCGACACGCCTTCGACCTCTAGGCCGATGGCGGTCAGCTTATCGGCGATGGCCTCGGCGGACGCATCGGTGTCGAGATGCTCTTTCAGCCAGTCGAGCGAGAACTTCATGCGCCCACTCCGCCCGACAGCGTCGGCACGTCGAGCGCGCGGAAGCCGTAATGCTTGAGCCAGCGGATATCGCCGTCGAAGAAGGCGCGCAGGTCGTCCATCCCGTATTTCAGCATCGCGAGGCGGTCGATCCCGCAGCCGAAGGCGAAGCCCTGCCACTCGTCGGGATCGAGCCCGCAATTGGCGATCACGCGTGGGTGAACCATGCCGCTGCCGAGCACTTCCATCCAGCCTTCCTGCCCGCCGACCACGCGGCGGCCCTTCTCCATCGACCAGCCGACGTCGACCTCGGCCGACGGTTCGGTGAATGGGAAGTAAGATGGGCGCATCCGCAGCGAGATGTCGTCTCGCTCGAAGAAGGCCTTGAGGAAGGTCTCCAGCGTCCACTTGAGGTGGCCGAGCGTGATGCCGCGGTCGATGACGAGGCCCTCGACCTGGTGGAACATGGGCGTGTGGGTCGCGTCGCTGTCGGAGCGGTACACGCGGCCCGGCGCGATCACGTAGAGCGGCGGTGGCGTGCTCTCCATCGTCCGGATTTGCACCGGTGACGTGTGCGTCCGAAGAACGCGCGGCTCTTCATCGGGCGTGCGCGGCTCCAGGTAGAAGGTGTCCTGCATGGCCCGCGCCGGGTGGAATTTGGGCATGTTGAGCGCGGTGAAATTGTACCACTGCGTCTCGATCTCCGGCCCTTCCGCGACCGAGAAGCCGAGGTCCGCGAAGATCTCCGCGAGCTCGTCCATGACCTGGCTGACCGGGTGAACGGTCCCCGTCGGGGTTTCGCGAGCGGGAAGGGAGAGGTCGATCTTCTCGGTCGCAAGCCTTTGCTCGAGCTGCGCCGCCTCAAGCGCATCCTTGCGGTCGGCAATCGCGCTGGTGACCTGCTCGCGAAGCGCGTGAATCTTCGGAGCCTCGGTCGCGCGCGTGTCCGGGTCCATCCCGCCAAGAGATTTCAGCAGCGCGGTGATCTCCCCCGACTTGCCGAGCAGCCGCACCCGCAGCGCCTCGACCGCGCCAAGGTCGCTCGCGCCTCGAATTTCGTCGATGATGTCCTGATCGGCCGCCATGGTCGGCGCTCTAGCCGTGCTCCGGCGCAAATTGCAAAGTCCTGTGCTAAGGGATCGCCGCGATGAGCGACTGGCCCGAGCTGAGCGTCGAGCGCGACCATGACACCTTGGCCATCCTCCACCTCGCCTCCCAGATGCTCGGCAAGATCCGCGTCGCGCACGCGCCCTGGACCAATCACGGCTGGCACGTTGCGCTACAGCCGCGCGCCAACGGGCTGGAGACTCTGCCCACTGCGGCGGACGGCGGCCGCACCTTCACACTGGTCCTCGATCTATGCCGCCACGCAATCATCCTTTGGGCCAGCGACGAATCCCGGGAGGAGGTGCCGCTGAATGCGGGTAGCGTCGGCGCGCTCCACTCTCGGCTGGTTGCGATGCTGGACCGGCACGGTCTGCCGTCGACGTTCGACGGCCTTCCGAACGAGATCGAGAATCCGGTCCCGTTCGCCGAAGACAAGGCGCCGCGTAATTACAGCCGCGACTCCGCGGAGCGATTCCGTGAGGCGCTCGCGGCCATCGTGCCGACATTCGAGACGTTCCGCGCAGGTTTCTGCGGCAAGGCCAGCCCGGCGCATTTCTGGTGGGGCTCGTTCGATCTGGCTGTGAGCCGTTTCTCGGGACGAAAGGCGCCGCCGCACCCGGGCGGAATGCCGGGCTTGCCCGATCGCATCACGCGCGAAGCCTATAGCCATGAGGTGGCAAGCGGCGGCTTCTGGGCCGGGGGCGTCACCCCAGCCGAGCCATTCTTCTACAGCTACATCTATCCCGAGCCGGACGGCTACCGCACAGCGAAGGTTGCGCACGGTAAGTTCGACGAGAATTTCGGCGAATATGTGCTGCCTTACGCGGAAGTTCGTGCGTCCAATGATCCGGCGCGCATGCTCGGCGAATTCCTGCAGTCCGCCTATGAAGCAGGCGCTGAGCTGGCGAAATGGGACCGCCCCGCGCTGGAACGGTTACCCGTCGCGCCCTAGCTCGGCACGAACGGATAGGGGGAGATCGACTTCCGGTTTTCCTCGACGGCCAGCATCCGCCCCGCAGGCGGCGTCGCGCGATACGGACATTGCAGGCGAGGGCAGATCGAGCAGGCTGGTCCGACCGGCGTCGCCGGCGTGTTCATCAGGTCGAGGCCATCCGCATATGCGATCCGGCCGGCATGCTTCACGTCGCAACCCAGACCGATCGCGAGCAACGCATCGTCGTTGAGGTCGGGACGAATCGGACGCTCGATGGTCCGGCTGATCGTAAAGAAACGCTGGCCGTCAGGGGTTTCGATCAGCTGGCGAATCGTCTGCCCGGGCGTCTGGAAGGCTGCGTGGAGATGCCAGCGCGGACAGGTTCCGCCGAAGTGTGAGAATGGGAAATTCTCGCCTGCATAGCGCTTGGAGATGTTTCCGGCCGGGTCCACGCGCAGCATGAAGAAGGGGACGCCTTTCGAGCCCGACCGGCTCATCGTCGTCAGCCGGTGCGCGACCTGCTCGACGTTGGACGCGAACTGGGCGCACAGCCGGTCGATCGCGTAGCGATGCTCCTCGGCCGCGCGCAGGAACTTGCCGTAAGGCATGATGATCGCGCCTGCGGCATAATTGGCGAAGCTCATGTGCAGCAGGCGGCGGCTTCCCGGATCCGGCGGCCGCGCGGCTTCGAGCATGCGGGTGATGATCGGCGCGAATTCCAGCAGCGCCATCTGGTAGGCGAGGCCGAACTGGCGGTTCTCAGGCCGCAACAGCGAGGACAATGTCAGCACACGGCGCTGCGGGTCGTAGACCTGGCTCGCACCTTCGAGTTGCTCCGGCCCGACGACGCGAACCTCGACTCCCCAAGCCTCTTTCAGCCGTTGCCGAAGCGGTTCGGCGACGGAAAGCGGATGATTGAGCGCGCCGCCCAAGGTCTCCGACGCCTCTTCGAGTTCGGGCCAGTGGTTGCGTTGCGACTGTATATAATCGCGCACCCAGGTTTCCGGCGTGATCAGCGCTCGCGGATCGGCGCGGCGTTCCTCGCCGGAAGGCCGCCGCTGCATGTCGCGGACAGCGGTGTAGAGTCTCGCAATGCCCTCCGCGACCGTCGGCGTGTTGTCGGCAAGCTCGACCAGCTCCGACCGGCTGATGCCGAGATCCGCAAGCATCGGGTCGGAGAAAATCTCCGCCAGCTGTGTCGCCCCGCCACCATCCGCGCTCTCGGAAGCGAACGTTTTCACGTCCACGTCGAAGCCTTCGGCGAGGCGCAAGAGGATGCCCGCGGTGACCGGCCGCTGATTGCGTTCGAGGTGGTTGAGGTAGGATGCCGAGATGCCGAGCTGGTCTGCCATCTGGCTCTGGTTGAGCCCGCGGTCGCGACGCAATCGCTTCAATCGCGCGCCTAGGAAGAGCTTGCGCTGGAGCATCGTTGTGAAGCTGTCACAATCTTCACAAAACTACAAGTCGAGAGCTGACACGTAAGCACTTTTCGGTGCGACTTTTACCACCCCGATGGGTTCTGGTGCGACTCACGAACTCAGGGGAATGCGGACATGAGCGATTTCGGTTTGGTTGTTGCGGCTCCTCAGGGACGCTTCGAAGGCATCGAACGGCCTTACAGCGTCGAGGACGTGTTGCGTCTGCGCGGCTCCGTTCCGATCGAGTACACGCTCGCCCGGCAGGGCGCGCTCAAGCTCTGGGAGCTTCTGAAAGAGGATGAGCCGGTGCGTGCGCTTGGCGCCCTTTCAGGCAACCAGGCGATGCAGATGGTCCGCTCTGGCCTGAAGGCAATCTATCTGTCCGGCTGGCAGGTCGCCGCCGACTCCAACGTCGCCGGGTCCATGTATCCCGACCAGTCGCTCTATCCCGCGAACTCAGGCCCCGAGCTCGCCCGCAAGATCAACAAGACGCTGCAGCGCGCTGACCAGATCGAGCATATGGAAGGCGGCGCCAAGCGCGACTGGTTCGCGCCGATCATCGCCGACGCGGAGGCAGGTTTCGGTGGACCGCTCAACTGCTTCGAGATCATGAAGGCCTATATCGAGGCGGGCGCTTCGGGCGTTCACTTCGAGGACCA
>Ga0307410_10001454_pt1 | contig 10696 bp, 9 predicted proteins | sample 322Ometagenome_3_FD_203707 | JGI IMG/M metagenome (GOLD analysis project Ga0307410, IMG submission 203707) | Maize rhizosphere microbial communities from greenhouse at UC Davis, California, United States - 322HYB-O-3 | ecosystem: Host-associated > Plants > Roots > Rhizosphere > Soil | place...
ATATTGATTCTAATCTCTGTTTCCTGCCGCCCGGCGGCGGCGCCGGTTGCCGTCGGCAATAAACCCGTATCGGTGAACGACGTCCCGCTAAAAGACGCCCAGGCCCGGCCGACCAAGCCGATACATGAAATGAGCTGGACCGGGTTTGACGGGAATATACAAAAGCTGAAAGACCATCGCGGCAAAGCGGTCATCCTCGATTTCTGGGCCACCTACTGCAAGCCCTGCATCGACATGATACCGCATCTGAAGAGCCTGCAGGCCCAATACGGCAGCGACCTGGTCGTCGTCGGCCTGCACGTGGGCGGGGAAGAGGACAGGCCGAAGGTCCCAGAGTTCGTCGACCGGCTAAAGATAGACTACACGCTTGCTTATCCTGAAGAAGCATTGACCGCATTCGTCTTTGGTCAGGACACGGCTATACCGCAGACCGCAATATTCGACCGTGAGGGCCGGATGGTCAGAAGGCTGACGGGCTTCAGCGAAGCCATCAGGGTACAGGTGGATGAAGCAGTCGAAAAGGCAGTGAACGGCGGAGCATGAAAAGCGCGAACGAAAGGCCAGAAACTCTGGAACAAACCTCGTCCGGCGGCGTGGCTTACCGCGAGACGGACGACGGCGTTGAGATTGCCGTGATCCTGACGAACCCCGAGAACCGTTGGCAGCTCCCCAAGGGAATGATAGACGCCGGCGAAACACCCGAAATTGCGGCGAGGCGTGAGGTAAGGGAAGAAGCCGGAATAGAGACCGAGATGATCGCCCCGATCGACCGTACAGAATACTGGTTCATGGCCGACCGAGCCGGTAAACGAACTCGATTTCACAAGCGCGTGCATTGGTTTTTGATGAGATATGTTTCCGGCACGGTTGAGGACCACGACCACGAAGTGACGGAGGCCCGGTGGGTTAGCGTCGACGAGGCCGTGCAAATGCTGGTGTTCAAGAACGAACGCGAGATCGTGGAAAAAGCGGTCGAGATGATAGGGCAAGAGTCTGCAAAGCCCGTATAAATATGCGAGACATCCCCGTCGGCAACGGCAGCCTGCTCGTAAACTTCGACGACAAGTATCAGATCCGCGACATCTATTTCCCGCACGTTGGGCAGGAGAACCATACGGAAGGCTTCCCGTTCCGCTTCGGCGTTTGGGCCGCGGGCGAATTCTCCTGGGTATTCTCTGACGGATGGGCGCGGTCGCTCAGGTACAAGCCGGAAACGCTGGTGACCGACGTCACCCTGACCAATGAACAGCTCGGCGTCGAGATCGTATCGAACGACACTGTCGCCAGCCACGAAAACATTTTCCTTCGAAAGGTGCGCGTGACGAACAACCGTCCCGAGGCACGCGAGATCAGGATTTTCCTGCACCACGACTTTCGCATTTACGAGAACAAGGTCGGGGACACCGCCTATTACGACCCGCACACGCACTCGGTCGTCCATTACAAAAAGCACCGTTATTTTCTGATCAATTCGGAACCGGGTTTCGACTCGTTCGCGACCGGGCGCAAGGCGTTCCGCGATCAGGAAGGGACCTGGCGCGATGCGGAGGACGGACAATTGAGCAGAGGTGCGATGACGGAAGGCTCGGTCGATTCGACGATCGCCATTATCGAGTCGCTCGAGCCCGGCACGTCGTTCGAGTTCTATTACTGGATCGCCGCGGGGACTTCCTACGCGGAAGTGGCGGCGCTGAACGCCCACGTCTTCGAGCAGAAACCCCAAAGGTACTTCGACTACACAGAGAATTACTGGCGGGCGTGGGTGAACAAAAACGAAACGCAGCTTGGCGTGCTGCCGGTACGAGTCACCGATCTGTACAAGCGGTCGTTGCTGATCGTTCATACGCAGATCGACAACGAAGGGGCCGTTCTGGCAGCGAATGATTCGGACGTTGCTGAGCGGGCGACGGACCATTACAGCTATCTTTGGACACGCGACGGCGCGTTCGTGGCGAACGCACTGGACATGGCCGGTTTCCCGCACCTCACCAGAAAATTCTTTGAGCTGTGCGGCGAGATCGTCCACCCGGAGGGCTATTTCCTGCAAAAGTACAACGCTGACGGGACCGTCGCCTCAGGCTGGCATGCGTCCTGGGACCCAGCGACGGCGACTGCCCTGCTGCCGATCCAGGAAGACGAAACTGCGCTTGTGTTGTGGGCGTTGTGGCAGCACTACGAAAAATACAGGGACATTGAGTTCGCCCACCGGCTATACCAGAAAATGGTCATCGCCTGCGCGGAATTCATGGTCGAATACCGCGACCCGGCCACGAAACTGCCAAAGCCGAGCTGGAACCTGTGGGAAGACCGCAAAGGGGTCCACACGTTCACGTGCTCGACCGTTGTCGCCGGACTGCGCGCCGCTGCGAGATTTGCCGAGCTTTTCGCCGAGCACGAACGCGCGGCCCGCTATGACACTGCCGCCGGTGAGATCGTCTCGGCGATGGACAGGCATCTTTTCAGTGAAGAACTCGGCCGGTTCGTTCGCGCGCTGCAGGCTGACGGGAGCGGGGCCGTCCACCCTGACGCGGCGGTCGACGCGTCACTTTTCAGCGTGTTCTACTTTGGCTGCTTCCCCGCCGATGACCGTCGAGTGACAGGAACTATGGATGCGATCATCGAAAAGCTGGGCGCCGGCAGCGGCATCGCCCGGTTTGAGAATGACGGGTACATGCGGGTTTCGAACGGTTTTCCGGGGAACGTATGGTTCATCTGCACGCTTTGGGTGGCGGAATATTACATCGCAGCGGCGCGCACAAAGACGGACCTGGAGGTGGCGCTCAAGATACTGGAATGGGTCGCCGACTCTGCCCTGCCGTCAGGCGTCCTCGCGGAACAACTCGGTCCGTCCACGGGCGAACCGGTCTCCGTTTCCCCGCTAACCTGGTCACATTCCACATTCGTTGGGGCGGTCCATTCTTATTTGAAACGCGCATCGGAATTTGAACAAAAAATTGACCCGAATTAACGGAGAGCTATGTCGCTCGCCGAACGGATTTTTTATCCGGATGCATAAATCGTAAACTGTTTATTTATGCGGAAAGCAAAGATCCTCGCGACGCTCGGGCCGGCGTCAAATACTCAGGAAAAAATAGAAGAGATGATCGAGGCGGGCATCAGTGCCGTTCGGATCAATATGTCGCACGGCACTCAGGAAGAGCATACGGCGATTATCGCTCACGCCCGTGCCGCAGCGTCGAAGCTGAAGCGTGCACTGTCAATCCTGGTGGACCTCTCTGGCCCAAAGATCCGCACGAGAACTTTAAAGGGCGGCTCACCGGTCGAGCTCGTTCCGGGAGAACTGTTCACCATAACCACGCGCCAGGTCGAAGGTACCAAACACGAGGTCTCGACGAATTTCAACGAGCTGCCGAAAGTCGTCTCACCCGGGACTCGCATCCTGATCGACGATGGTGCGATCGAGGTTGTCGTCGAATCTGAAACCGACACGGACGTCGTCGCACGCGTCGTAGTGGGCGGGTTGCTGAAAGAACGAAAAGGGATAAATTTGCCGAACACGCCGCTGCCCATCCCGTCGATGACGGAAAAAGACCACACCGACCTGGTTTGGGCGATGGGCCAGAACGTCGATTACATCGCTCTTTCGTTCGTGCGAAAGGCCGAGGACTGCCGGCAGGTGAAGGACCTGATCAAGAAAATGAACACCCGCACTATGGGGCGTGCGCTGCTGGTCGCCAAGATCGAAATGGCCGAGGCGATCGAGAACCTTGACGAGATCATCACCGAAACCGACGGGGTGATGGTGGCGAGGGGAGATCTCGGAGTCGAGACAAGTGTCGAACTCGTACCCGTTTACCAAAAAAGGATCATCGAAAAAGCCGTCGCAAACGACAAGTTCGTCATCACAGCCACGCAGATGCTGCAGTCGATGATCGAAAATCCCAGTCCGACGCGTGCGGAGGCGTCCGACGTGGCCAACGCCGTCTGGGACGGAAGCGACGCGGTGATGCTGTCGGCCGAAACTGCCTCGGGCAATTATCCGGTCGAGGCGATACGCACGATGGCAAAGATCATCGACGCCGCCGAAACGGTGCAGCCCGCCCAGCTCAAAAAACCGGTCAAATTCTCACAGCCGCCCTCCGGCCGCACGAGCCAGGCCCTTTGCAAGGCGGCCGCCTACGCAGCAAAGGAAAAACTGACCGAAAAGATTGCCGTTTTCACCGAATCCGGGCTGATGGCCAGGCGGCTGTCCAGCATCCGCTCGGGGCTGCAGACGTTCGGGCTGACAAGCTCCCGCGACGCGTGCAATCAGCTCGCACTGATCTGGGGTGTCGAGCCTTACATGCACGAATCGGGCGGCTCGACGAAGCAGATGCTTCGCGAGGGCGAGAAAACTCTTGTAAATGGTGGAGTTGTTCAGGCGGGTGAGACTATAATCATGATGGCCGGGCGGCTGTCAGGTCTGGGACTATCAAGTTCAGTGATCGTCTGGACCATCGGAGAGACGATACCAAAACCCTAAGGTCCAGTTCGAACGTCTGCCGAGCCCCGCACCCCCAAAAATATGCTGCGAAAACTACTCCCATGGGTTTGTCTTATATATTTCGTCGTGACCGTCAGTTCGCAGGGGCTTGTCAACGACCGGCAAATAAGGGTTAGAACTCCGGCGGACGTAGCGACAACAAGACAAGCATTGATAAATTACGTGTGGGGAGCCGAGGGATTTCCCACAGATAAGCTGCCAAGGCTGCCCGTGATCGCTAACGACATCAGCGTGATCGCGGACCTGCCCGACCTCGAGCGTATGGACACGCTCGTCGTGGAAATGGAGGCGGGGGTCAACAGCTACGCCCACCATTTCATACCGACAGTAAAGAACAACCGGCTCGTAATACTACACTCCGGCCACGTTGGAACATTCGACGACATAGACAGCCCCGACGACGAGGGCTTTGGAATGAGGCGAACGGTCAAGGGATTGCTGGGTGACGGATACTCGGTGCTTGCGGTTTACATGCCTCGGAATGCGCAATTTGAATCGTCCATACTGGTCAGCGACGATCAGGGGACACCGGCCCACACCGAGTTCTTTAACCTGCTGGAATACCAGCCGAGATACGGAAGCCCGTTCAAATATTTTCTGGAGCCGATCGCTGTTTATCTGAATTACCTCTCGACCCGGGCCGCGGTTGACAGTTTTCCCATCTACAAGGATTACAGCATAATCGGGTTCTCCGGCGGAGGCTGGACGGCTACGGTATACCCGGCCATTGACGTTCGGATCAAGCAAAGCATTGCTGTGGCCGGGTCGCTCCCACTGTACCTGCGCTGGGACCTCTCGGTGGGCGACGCCGAGCAAACCAATAGCGGGTTCTACTCGATCGCGGGCTACCCGGATCTGTATGTTCTGGCTTCGCATGGGCCGGGCCGAAAGCAAATACAGATCCTCAATCGCAACGACTGGTGCTGCTTCAGTGAGATCTCTCATCGGCCTGATCTTTTTGGAGGCATGAATTATGACGACGCGGTCCGCGAGTACGAATCCAACGTTAGGGAAGCGCTGATCGGGCTGGGAAACCCCGATCTTTTCACGGTAGAGATCGATGATGCTGCTCCCGGACACAATCTTACGTGGGACACCCTCTTCGACACGATCCTGCCTGAGCTTAACCAAAGCCGCCGACATACCGCAACCGCCGGAGGTGCGGAAGCGGCGGCGAGAGGGAACAACGGTGTGCCCGCGTTCTACATTAACGGCGGCTGGGGCCCCGTAAAACTCCCACCCATGAATGGAACCCCCGCAATGCTTCAGGTTGGCGTGAATGCCTACGAAGTTTTCTATCGCAATAATCGGAACAAACTGGTGCATGCGTCTCGCTGGCCGAGGACATGGGCACGAGCGAATGTTCTGCTCGAAACCAAAGTGATATCGGACCCGGTAGCCGTTTCCCGTGGGCACGATGGTTTTGATGTCGTGGTTTTGGGGGTGGATTATAAGTTCTACCACGTCAATCGCAGCGGTCTCGAGACGAGTGTGCAGGTGGTTTCAGCCGACATAAAAGGTCTTGGCCAGCCTACCTTGATCGCCTCCGGGCCCGATCGGTTGGATCTGTTCTACCGGGGCTGGAATCGAAAGCTGTACCACGGGCGAAAGATCGGAGCTTCGCCCTGGGTGGTTGCGGAGGTCGGAGGGAAAATGGTCGATCTTCCGACGGCCGTCCGCCTGAATGACGGCAGTTTCAGGGTTTTCGTAAGACGGGCCGACGAAGGCCTGTGGGAGTCGCGGCGAGGCCCTAGCGACGGCGATGCCTGGACCCCATGGGAATCTATTTCCGCTGTGACCGGCTCGGGTCCGATCAACGGCAGCCCATCAGCCGCGATCCTTCCGGGCGGGATAATAAACGTTTACGCGCGGACGCCCCAAGCCGGGCTGCGGAAATTCTCTTACAACATGGCTTGGAGCATCACAACCGAACCCGGTTCCTTTTTCGGCTCGCCTACCTCATCGGCGCGCGGCGTTTTTTCGCGCAATAAGGACGGAACTCTTTCACATTACAACGGGGCCAGATGGTCCGCGGTGGGCGGCCGGATCGACTGACGACGATCAGCTCAATAGCGCAGAGTTCACGCGACTGCGGTGCCGAAGATCTTTCCGACCAATGCGGTCGCGACCATCGCGGCGGCTCCCCAAAATAGCACTCTTAGAGAACCTTTGACCACGCCGGCGCCTCCCGCCCGAGCGGCTGCTCCGCCAAGCAGAGCAAGGCAAATGAGCGAACCGACAGCAATGGCGGGAACCAGAGCGGTCGCAGGCGTCAAAAACCCGATGATCAGCGGCACGGCGGCACCCGCTGCAAAACTGGCGGCAGAGAACACAGCCGCTTGTGTCGGATTGGCCATTGACGTTTCGACTATTCCGAGTTCATCCTTCGCATGGGCTCCGAGGGCGTCGTGCTCCATAAGCTGGTCCGCAACTTCGCGGGCCAGACGCGGTTCCAGCCCCCGCCTTACGTAGATGCCGGCCAATTCCATTCGCTCGCCTTCGTTATCAGCAGCTAATTCCTGTTTCTCTTTTTCGATCTCAGCCTTTTCGGTGTCCGCCTGCGAATGGACGGAGACGTACTCTCCCGCGGCCATGGACATCGCACCTGCGACCAGGCCCGCGAGCCCCGCGATGAGCACACCTGAGCGATCGGCGCTCGCCGCTGCCACGCCGATCAAAAGGCTTGCGGTGGAAACGATCCCGTCGTTCGCTCCCAACACTGCCGCGCGGAGCCAGCTGATTCGATCGGTCCGATGAGTTTCTCGATGCCTCATATTCTTAATACAGTATGTGAGTACATTCCGGCCTTTCCGGGGTCATCCGTGAAATTTCGAAGGCACATTCTCCCGCCCCCACCGCAAGGTCTTCGCCATCCAGATCAGTTCGCCGAGGAACCCGTGCACGCGTTTCTCATATGCCGGATCGATCATTTCGCCGTTCTCGTCGAATTTGGCGGCTGCCGAGGGGAAATTCAGATCGGTGAATGTGACGGCAAGCCCTAGTTCCCTAAGCATCGGCAGCATCGCCTCGATCACACGGGTACCGCCCCAGGGCCCCGCCGATACGCCGGCGAGGGCGACCGCCTTGTGGATGTATTCCTTCAGCAGCAGGTCGAGAACGCTTTTCAACGGCCCCGGGTAGCCGTGATTGTATTCGGGCGTGATGATCACGAGGCCGTCGGCTTTGATAATGGCGTCACGCCATACGGGAAACAGGTGGGCGATGCCGGTGCCGTAGTCGTCCGCCGGAAGCGCGAAATCACGGACGTCGAAAAACCTCGTCTCCAGCTCAGGGTGATTCTCCATTCGGCTGAAGATCCACCTCGCCGCCCGTTCACTGACGCGGTCTTTCCGGTTAGTCCCCAGCAGCAGTGGAATTGAAAGTTTCGCATCTGTCATCCTCTACCCATCCTTGCGACCTTGAATTTTATTCCGAATGGGAAATACTAACTTATGGCCTTCGCATCCACAATTTGCCCGGAAAGCTTGCTGACGGGCCTGCGTCTGTACTTTCGCCGCTCGATTCCGGACGAAACTGAGACTGCATTTTCGGAATCAAGGTTGGAGGAGGGTGAGGTGCCGGGAATCAGGTGCCCGATCTGCAAGTGGCGGCCATTGCGATCGAGCAGGTGGATGTGCGCGGACAGCGGGCCTCCGGAATCCTTTTACGACGCCTGCGGCACGGCTTGGAATACCTTCGAAACCCGCGGCCTCTGCCCTACGTGCATGCATCAGTGGGCGTGGACGAGCTGTCTTTCCTGTTGGGGCTGGTCAAGACATGAGGATTGGTATGAGGACGAGTGAACGGTGCCGCTCAAAGTGTGTGCGCTATCGCCAGTCGGGCGGCGGAGGCGTGCGGTGGACGTAAGCGCCCTCTTCGTCCCGGGTGTACCCCTCCCACCGTGAAGGGTTGTAGGAATTGATCTGCGGCCTTTCGTCGCTGTCGCGGGCGACCGTTTCGGGATAAACCGATCTCCACTGATCGCCGCAGAAGAACCAAAACGAATAAACCGCCGCCAATGTACCGAGCGGCACGTTCATCGCCGAGAGGGCAGCGGCAACGATGCCGGCAACCCGGGCCCAGGGCCTTTTCTTGAGCAGGCCGTAAGCGGCGACGAAATTCGGCGAAAGGAAAACAAGATTGATCGAAAGGGCAAACCCGAAAACGGCCGCAAAGAATCCCGCGGGAAACTCAGGGTCTGAAGCTCCCGCGCCGAGGAAGGCGAAAAGGATCACGAACATGAACAGCACTATCACACTCTGAAAAATCCCGTTCGCCAGGAATGCCCAGGCTATGTATCTATTATGTTCTTCGTCCGTCATACGAGGTTCACGCTTTTTCCCATAAAAGGAAACACCGAATGATCCAGAGTTTCCGACAGCCGGAACGATCATTCCGGCTCTCCCGGCGCACCGATTCTTAGGATGCGCCAGGGCCGCATAACGTGAACTATAAAAACAGGAGCGCCGTTGATCGGATAAAATAAAGGGAGTGGCTACTCTGCGTTGAGGACCTGAGCGACCGTTTCTTTCTTCAGGCCGCTTCCCTTGCGATCGTTGTAGTCCCCGAGCGAGATCTGCGGGTCGCGCCAGGCGTCGAGGTGGCCCACCTGGTGGACGCATTGTATGGTGCAGGTGGGGGCGCACCATTTTTCGGTTATATACTCGCGTTCCATGTCATCGCGGGTGTATTCGAGAAGCGGTATCCCGGGTGTGCCTCGCTGCTGCGAACACCAATTGACCATTCCGAATTCGTCGATGTAAAGGTAACGGGCCCCGGCACGGCAGCGCCATTCGTATTCCTTCCCTTCGACAAGCTCGTCCTGGAACCAGTTCCAGCGGGCGTACGAACGCGTGCCCTTTGATTTTATTTCTTTGTAAACTTCCTTTTCGCGGTCCGTCAGGCCTTTATTCAAGCCCATTTCATCGTGGATAACCCCGACGGTGGATGAAAATCCAAGTTCACGTGCCCGATTGGCGATGATCAGTGCTTCATTCGGATTTGCAACACCGCCGCCGACCACGGAATTGATATTGACCTTGAATTTGGCGTGTTCGCTCAGGTTTACCAGCTTGGCGTCGAGCACCTTAAGGCTTTTTTTCGAAACCTCGTCCGGAGTGACATTGTCGATCGAGATCTGAAGATAATCCAGCCCGGTCTCGTTCAGCTTTTGGATCTTATCGACCTGGAAATAGTATCCGTTCGAGATCAGCCCGGCGATCATGCCGTGGTGCCGGATGCGGGCGATGATGTCGTATATTTGAGGGTGCATCATCGGCTCGCCGCCGGAAATGGTGATCACCGATGAGCCGAATTCCGCGAGTTTGTCGATCCGTTCGAGCATCACGTCGATCGGCACCGGATCGCTCGTCTTGTCGAATTCGTTGCAGTAGGTGCATGCCAGATTGCACCGCCGCATCGGCACTATGTGCACAAGGACGGGGTGTTTGGTCGAGGCAAATGCACGGACCGTGTGCCGGACACCGCGCGTGAACCTGCTGAAACTGCTGGCTTTTGGCATTTGTTGATACTCGGGTAGCGCTGCGTTCTTCGACCACTGCCGACTAACTCAACGTCACCACATCTCTAGCAAACCCTTAATTATAAGTATTAGCCGACGGCAGTTCAAACCGAAAGGCCCTGACCGTCTGCGATCAGAGCCTTTTTGATGAATCGGATGGCCTCTTGGCTAGCTCTTCTGGACCTTTGTGCCCTTCGCCAAAGTTATTTCAAAATCGGAGGTCTTCAGGGGAATGTTCTTCTTGAAGTCGGTCAGAAGCACAGTGGTAGTATCGTTGTTCAGCTCGATTATCTTGGTCTGGTTCGGCATGCCATCTGTGTCCACCCAAAGTTCGGCCGTCTTATAGCTTGTTTTCGTTTTAGGTATCAGCTCCAAATGCCAGGTTCTGACACCGTTGCTTAAAGCTACGTTCTCCGCCAAAAGACGCACGTCGTAATTCGCATCGAGCTGCGCCTTAGACATGTTCATGAACCCTAGGGCCGAATTTCCCTTTGCGTCCTTGGTCGCATTCTTAACCGAACCCTCGTAAGCGATGTTGAGCCGTGGCCGGTACATCCTGTAACGCCCGTTCTTAACCGACAAAGACTCTACCGGCTTCTCCCAGTCGATACGGACCAGAGCATCCTTTCCAGGCTGCTTTGCGTAGATCGCCTTTCCGACTGTTGTCTCAC
>Ga0307410_10001455_pt1 | contig 10694 bp, 9 predicted proteins | sample 322Ometagenome_3_FD_203707 | JGI IMG/M metagenome (GOLD analysis project Ga0307410, IMG submission 203707) | Maize rhizosphere microbial communities from greenhouse at UC Davis, California, United States - 322HYB-O-3 | ecosystem: Host-associated > Plants > Roots > Rhizosphere > Soil | place...
TGCTCGCTGGTTACGGCAGCGCCGGGCTGTTCGAGCTGGCTGACCAGCGCCGGCGCGAGTTGCTGGTACGCATTGGGCTGGGCTTGGTGATCGCGTTCATCCTGATCCGCGCGTCGAACGTATATGGCGATCCGCGCCCGTGGCGCCACGACCCGAACCGCGCCGCGGCTTCGGTCATGTCCTTTCTCGGCACGACCAAATATCCCCCGAGTCTCCTCTTTCTGCTGATGACGCTGGGACCTGCCGCGATTGCCTGTGTGTACGTCGACCGCCTCTACGCTCCGATCAGGAACGCACTGGCGATACTCGGACGTGCACCGCTGGCATTCTACGTCGCGCATTTCTTTCTCATTCATGCTCTGGCCATCCTGATTGGCATCGCGCAGGGTTTTTCAGCAGGTCAGTTCCTGACCCGCTTCCGTTACTTTCCACGGGGCTTCGGCGTCGACCTGGCAGGCGTGTACCTGGTGTGGATCGTGGTCGTCGTCACGGTCTATCCGCTATGCCGATGGGTCGCGGCGGTCAAGGCGCGGCGCCAGGACTGGTGGCTCAGCTACGTGTGAGGCCGCATGGCACCTTGGGGCAATACCGCTTCCGCGCCGCGCTCCTAATATCCCTCGCATGAGAATCGCGATCGCGTTGACTGCGCTCGCGCTCGCCGGCTGCGCGAGCGTGGGTCCAACCACCGTGGCGCGCGACCGCTTCGACTACGTCGAAGCCATCTCCGACTCCTGGAAACGGCAGATGCTGCTGAACCTGCTCAAGGTTCGCTACGCCGACGCGCCGGTGTTCCTCGACGTGACCTCGGTGATCAGCTCGTACGAGTTCCATGCTCAGGCCGGCATCTTCGGACAGGAGGCGCCGGCGGGCAGGGCGGGTGATTCCTTCGTCGGCGCCAGCGTCAATGGCTCGTACATCGACCGGCCGACGATTTCCTACTCGCCGCTGTCGAGCGACAAGTTCGCGAAGAGCCTCATGGCGCCGATCCCGATCTCCGGCATCGTGCTGCTGGTGCAGGCCGGGTACCCGGCGGACATCGTGCTGCGCATCTGCGCGAACGCCGTCAACGGCATCAGCAACAGCTACGGCGGGCGCGGCGAAGACCGCGGCGATCCACGCTACCAGGAGCTGATGGAGCTGCTGCGCCATGCGCAGGACGAGGGTGTGCTCGGGATGTATTCGAAGAAGTTGGGCGACCAGCAGCAAGTGCGCATGTTCCTGCGCGGTCCGCCGGAGAAGCTGGCGCGCTACGGGCGCATCGGCGACCTGCTGGGCCTCGACCGCAATCTCGACGAATACCAGCTGGTCTACGGCGCGCAGCCGTCCACGGCCAGCGAGATCGCCGTGCAGAGCCGCTCGATGATGCAGGTGCTGGTCGACTTCGGTTCGTACGTCGACGTGCCGCAACGTGACATCGACGAAGGGCGCGTGTACGTCGCCAGGCGTGACGCGGAAACGCAGAAGCTGTTCCCGCCGCTGCTGCGCGTGCGCTGGTCCGCCAAACTACCCGCCGACGCGCACGTCGCGGTGCGATATCGCGATTCCTGGTTCTGGATCGACGACCGGGACCATCACTCGAAGGCCGCCTTCAATTTCCTGATGCTGCTGTTCTCGCTGACCGAGACCGGCACGACGCAGGCGGCGCCGCTGGTGACGGTGCCTGCACGCTGACGGTCGCCTAACCACCGCGTCGCATTGCGCTGCACCGCGTTCAAGGTCTAGTCCTACAGCGCAACATCGTGGCCCTAAGGTCCAATGGATGCCCCGAGAACGCGCGATCTAACTTCGACGTCCTCGCCCCGCTTGTGTTGCCAAGGAGAGGCCAGCCATGCAGAAGTCCAGTAGCCCGCTGTTCAAGATGTCCCTGGTCGCCGCCGCTGTCGCGTTTGCCACACACGCGCAGGCCGCCGACGAAACCGACATGTGGTACGTGGTGCCGCAGGCGGGTTACAGCATCCTCGACAATTCGCGCAACGTCGACGACGACTTTCACTACGGCTTCGGCATCGGCTACCACGCCTCGCGCTTCTTCAGCCTCGAGGTCAACGGCCTGTACGGCGACTTCGAAGGCGATGCCGGACGCACGCTGCACCAGAACGCGTATTCGCTCGACGGGCTGTTCGTGTTCAACCGCGAGAGCAACATCTCGCCATACATCAGTCTCGGCGGTGGCTACCTCGAGAACAATTTCAGCGGCGACGACGACTGGGCCGGTCCCATGGCGCAGGTCGGCGTCGGCGTCATGCTGGATGCCGGCAGCGACAACTTCGTGTTCCAGTTCCGGCCGGAAGTGAAGTACCGCATGGACTGGCCCAACAATCCGCACGGCGAGTCGGACGCCGGTGACATCCTTCTGAATCTGGGCTTCGCATTCAACTTCGGCGAGGCCAAGGCGGCGCCGATGCCGGTGGCGCAGACGCCGCCGCCCGCACCGCCGCCGCCCCCACCGCCGGCACCGCCACCGCCGGTGGATTCCGATGGCGATGGTGTGCCGGATTCCGCCGATCGTTGTCCCGACACGCCACGGGGCACGCAGGTCGATGAGAGAGGCTGTCCGCGTGAACCGGTGATCCTGCGGGGCGTGGAATTCGCCACGAACTCGGCGACCCTGACCGAGGGCTCGCGTCCCATCCTCGACGCCGTGGCCGAAGACCTCCGCGTGCACCCGCTGGTCCGCGTCGAGCTGCAGGGCCACACGGACAGCCGCGGTGCGGATGCCTACAACCTCGAGTTGTCGCAGCGGCGTGCCGAGTCGGTTCGAGACTACCTGATCGCGCAGGGCGTCAATGCCACGCGGCTGGAGGCCAAGGGTTACGGTGAAGCGCAGCCCATCGCCGACAACGCCACCAAGGTCGGCCAGGCGGAAAATCGCCGGGTGGTCATGAAGGTGATCGCCAATCCCAACAACGCGGAGATCGAGTCGCGCTGAGCGGGAATCTTTTGCCAGTTGGGGCAGGACGCCGCCCGCGCTGACGCCGCGGGCGGCGATACCTCGACAGCACGCGCTGCCGACCGGCTCCGGCCGCTCAGGCGCTCACGATGCGCTGCAGGTACGCGCGCAGGTCCGCGACTTCTTCCTGGCACAGCCCATGGGGCATGGGATAACTGTGCCATTCGATGGTGAAGCCCGAGCTTTCGAGCAGCTGGCGCGATTCTTCGCCGAGCACGTAGGGCACCACCGGGTCCTGCGTGCCATGCGCCATGAAGATCGGCGTCGACTGGTTGGCGCCATGGCGCGATTTCGCGAGGTCACGGGACAGCGGCAGGTAACAGGAGAGCGCGATGACGCCTGCGAAGGTGTCCGGATGGCGCGTGGCCAGGTGCAGTGCCATGGCACCTCCCTGCGAGAAACCGGCCAGCAGGATGTGATCGCTGGTGATGCCGCGCGCGTGCTCGCGGTGCACCAGCCCGCCGATGGAGTCGGCGGATTCGCCGATGCCCTTGAAGTCCTCGGCCGAGCGCCGGTCGATGCCGCTGATGTCGTACCAGGCGCGCATCGTGTAACCGTTGTTGATCGTGACCGGGCGCACCGGTGCGTGCGGAAACACGAAACGCAGGGCGGGCATGCCATCACCCACCAGTTCGGGTACCAGCGGCTCGAAGTCGTGGCCGTCGGCGCCGAGGCCGTGCATCCAGATGATGGTGAAGGAGGGGTTGGGTCCGGTTTCGACGGTGACGGTTTCCAGCGCCTTCAAACGATGGTCTCCGTCAACGTGGAGACGGTGAGGTTCGCGGCCCAGGTCAGCGAATCGACCACCTCACGAACCCCGGGCAGATAGGTGTACGACACCCAGAAGAGCAGGGCGACGAAGCCGATCCACAGCAGGCTGTGGAACGCCCCCAGGCCCGGGTGATAGCCGGCGGACTGCTGCCCGCCATGGCGGATCATGCGCAGGGGCGTGGAGACGGCGATGTACAGCATCACCAGCGCCACGATGCCCACCCACAACGGCACGCCGTGCGGCAATCCCCAGCCGAACACCGTGTGCTGCGTGAGCAGCGAGAACAGCGTCAGGATGAACGCGACGGCGACCACGGCGCTGATCAACGCTGCGATCGGCACGAACACCAGGCCGATGGCGCGCGCCGAACTGTGGATGACCGGCTGTGCCTGGGCGGTGGCCACGCGCAGCTGCTCGTTCATGTTGCGGAACTGGCGGTTGAAGTGCCGCTGCTGGCGGCGCCACTCGCGCCGCCAGCGGTACTTCTCGCCGAATTCCTCAAAGTTTTTTTTTGCGCGACTGATCAGCTCTTCGGTGTTGAAGGGCATCCCGAACGCCGCCGCGCGATCTTCCGGCGTGTGCGCCACCGGCACCACGAACATCAGCACCAGGTAGGTCACGAACCAGAGGCCCGAGCTGAAGATGGTCAGCAGCACGAAGGCGAGGCGTATCCAGGTCACGTCCACGTTCAGGTACGCGGCGATGCCGTTGCAGACGCCCATCCACATGGCGCCCTCGCGGATCTGGAACAGGCGCTTGCGCGGCGGCGGGCCGCCGGCCTGCGCGCCGCTGCCGGCACTCGCGCCCGACTCGCCGCCGGCGCCGGCCGCCTTTTCCCTTTCGTCGGCGGATTCGACCGGACCCATCTCCACGATGATGCGATCGACTTCCGCGCTGTTGACCACGGTCTTGTGCGGGCCGAGCACGGCACGGCACTTCTCACCGATGGCCTGCTCGAGGTCCGCCATGACCTCGGCGCGATCCGGGCTGTCCTGCAGGCGCGATTCGGCGCGTTCCAGGTAAGTCCGCAGCTGGTTGTACCCCGGCTCTTCGAGCTGGTAGGCGATGCCGTTGAGGCTGATGGTGACGACTTTCTGCATGGCTTAATTCCCTAAATCGGCGAGAGTTTTGTTCAGGTTCTTCCAGTAATCGTTCAACGTCGACAATTGCGTGCGGCCCTTCGGCGTGAGCTTGTAGTACTTGCGCGGCGGGCCGGCATCCGACTCCTGCCACTCGTAGTCCACCAGTTCCTCGCGCCGCAGCTTGCTGAGGAGGGGATACAGGGTCCCTTCCTGGGTGGCGAATTCGGTGGGTCCCAGCATCTTGAGCATGTCGGCGACATAGACCTTGTCGCCCGCCACGATCTTGAGGATCACGAATTCGAGCAGCCCTTTGCGGATCGGTGAAAGCTTTTCGGTGATTTCCATGGTTTAAACAGCTACCTTGGGTAGGCAAGGTACTCGGGTGAGACATGGCTGTCAACAGTGGATTTACTGCCGTACAATCCGCGCCCTCGGATGGGTAGGGCGGTTTGGCCGCGGTACTTCCCCGACGTGATGTTGAAGCCCCGCTGGGGCTTTAGTTTTTTTGGGGCTGGCCTCATTTACTGGCGCCGGCAGACGTTACGGAGGGCCTTTGGGGCCCTTTTTTGTTGGAGGGCGAGTGGATACGGCTGTACACGACCGTCTCATCGCCCGATTCGAGCCGGAGTTGCAGGGGCTGGGCTACGAACTCGTGGACGTGGAGTTCGCGCCGGGTCCGGGTGGCGGGACATTGCGCTTCTACATCGACAACGCCCCGGAATTGGACAAGGGCATCGATGCCGAGGATTGCGCGAAGGTCAGCCACGCGTTGTTGGATTCGATCGAGGCGGACGATCCGCTCCCGGGTGATTACTCGATCGAGGTGTCTTCACCGGGCCTCGATCGCGTATTGCGCACGCCGGAGCACTTCGCGCGCTTCGTCGACAACCGCGTGAAGGTGGAGCTGGCGGCGCCGCGCGACGGGCGCAAGCGATTTACGGGGATGTTGCGCCGTGCGGACGGCGAGAGCATCGATTTGGACGTGGACAATTTCTCCGTGAGCATCAGGCTCGCGGAGATAAGCAAGGCGAGACTGGCGCCACTTTGACGCCGGTCAGTGAGTTGAGCAGTTGGGCTTTATGTACCGCGTTCGCGCAGCGAACGGCGTTTGAGCGTGGGGCATGAGCCCCTGAAGTGCAGGTAGCGAGACCATGAACAAAGAGATTTTGTTAGTCGTTGATGCCGTGTCGAACGAGAAGAGCGTCGACAAGGAGATCATTTTCGGCGCGCTCGAAGCCGCGCTGGCGTCGGCTACCCGCAAGAAACACGGCGAGGAATGGGACGTGCGCGTCTCCATCAACCGCAAGACCGGCGACTACGACACGTTCCGCCGCTGGAAGGTGTTCGCCGACGATTCGCGCGAGATGGAAGTGCCGCAACGCGAGCTGCGCCTCGAGGACGCGCTCGACGTCGACAAGGCCGCCGAGGTCGGCGGTTTCGTCGAGCAGCAGATGGAATCGGTGGCCTTCGGCCGCATCGCCGCGCAGCAGGCCAAGCAGGTCATCGTGCAGAAGGTGCGCGAGGCCGAGCGTTCACAGGTGGTCGAGGCGTACAAAGATCGCGTCGGCCAGCTGGTCTCGGGCGTGGTCAAGCGCGTCGACCGCAACGGCATCTACGTGGACCTCGGCGGCAATGCCGAGGGTTTCGTGCCGCGCACCGACATGATTCCGCGCGAGATCGTGAAGAGCCAGGACCGCATCAAGGCCCTGCTCAAGGAAGTGAAGAGCGCGATCGAGACGCAGCGCGGACCGCTGCTGTTCCTGTCGCGCACCGACCGCAATTTCCTCATCGAGCTGTTCAAGCTCGAGGTGCCGGAGGTGGGCCAGGGGCTGATCCAGATCCTCGGCGCCGCCCGTGATCCGGGCGTGCGCGCCAAGATCGCGGTCAAGAGCCTCGAGCCGCGCGTGGATCCCGTGGGCGCCTGCGTCGGCATGCGCGGCTCGCGCGTGCAGGCCGTGTCGAACGAGATCGCCGGCGAGCGCGTCGACATCATCCCGCACGACGAGAACCCGGCGCAGTTCGTCATCAACTCGATGTCGCCGGCCGAGGTGCTGTCGATCGTCGTGGACGAGGACTCGCACTCCATGGACATCGCCGTGGCCGAGGACAAGCTGTCGCAGGCCATCGGCCGCGGCGGCCAGAACATCCGCCTCGCCAGCCAGCTGACCGGCTGGGACCTCAACGTCATGACCGAGTCCGACGCGGAGGCGAAGAGCGAGACCGAGGCGAAGGCGCTGGTCGAAGCCTTCATGAAGCAGCTCGACGTCGACGAGGACGTAGCCACGATCCTGGTGCAGGAGGGCTTCTCCACGGTGGAAGAGGTTGCCTATCTACCGCAGTCGGAGCTCGCCAGCATCGAGGAATTCGACGACGAGATGGTCAAGGAACTGCGCAACCGCGCGCGCGACGTGCTGCTGACCCAGGCCATCGCCAGCGAGGAGACGCTCGAGGCCGGCATGCCGGCCGACGACCTGCTGCTGCTCGAGGGCATGAAGCCGGACCTGGCGCTGGCGCTGGCGCGCCGCGGCGTGCGCACTCGCGAGGACCTGGCCGACCAGGCGGTCGACGATTTGCTGGATATCGAAGGTTTGACGTCCGAAGAGGCCGGCAAGCTCATCATGAAGGCGCGCGAGATCTGGTTCGAGGCCGGACGCGCTTGAGGAGATTGAATGTCTGACGTCACCGTTGCGCAATTTGCCGAAGTCCTGAAGGTACCGGTCGACCGGCTGCTGGTGCAGCTCGAGTCCGCCGGCATCCAGGTTTCGGGGCCCCAGGCGCTGATCAGCGACGAGGCCAAGCTCGAGCTGCTCACCCACCTGCGACGCTCGCACGGCGCTTCCGAGCCCACCAGCAAGAGCCAGGTGGGCGCGGCCGCACCGCGCAAGATCACGCTGGCGCGCAAGACCCAGAGCGAGCTGAAACAGGCCAGCACGCAGGGCCGCGCTCGCACGGTCAACGTCGAGGTGCGCCACAAGAAGACCTACATCAAGCGCGACGTCCTGGAAGAACAGAACAAGCAGCTGCAGGACGAGGTCGACCTCAAGAAGAAGGAACAGGAAGCCGCCGAGCAGGCCGAGCGCGACCGCCAGGAAGCCGCGCGCCGCGAGAGCGAGCGCATGGAGGCGGAGAACCGCCGCCGCATCGAGGACGAGGCCAGCCGCAAGAAGCAGGCCGAGGAAGCGCGCAAGGCGCAGGAAGAGGCGAAGGCCAAGCAGGAACTGGAAGCGCAGCGCCGCGCCGCGGCCGAAGCGGCCGCCGCGCATGTGCAGCCCGTGCGCCCCGAGCGCCATGCACCCACCAAGACGCCGGCGGTACCCGCCGAGGCCGCGAAGGACGCCACGCGTTACGGACGGCAGGAGCTGCACGTCGCCGGCGACGTGAGCTCGCGTTACAAGAAGAAGAAGCGCGTGCGTGAGCGTGCGGGCTCGAGCAGCGTGAGCTCGGAGACCAAGCACGCCTTCGAAATGCCCACCGCGCCGGTGAAGCGCGAGGTCACCATCGGCGAGACCATCACGCCGCAGGAGATCGCGCAGAAGATGGCCGTGAAGGCCACCGAGGTCATCAAGACCATGATGAACATGGGCGTGATGGCCACGATCAACCAGCCCATCGACCAGGACACCGCCATCCTCATCGTCGAGGAAATGGGCCACACCGCGAAGGCGCTCAAGGCCGACCAGGTCGAAGAGGACCTGCAGGGCGAGCAGGTGCCCGAGCACGACCACCCGCGCCCGCCGGTGGTCACCATCATGGGCCACGTCGACCATGGCAAGACTTCGCTGCTCGACTACATCCGCCGCACCAAGGTCGCGGCGGGCGAGGCGGGCGGCATCACGCAGCACATCGGCGCGTATCACGTGGAAACGCCGAAGGGCGTGATCACCTTCCTCGATACTCCCGGACACGCGGCGTTCACCGCCATGCGCGCGCGCGGCGCCAAGGCCACCGACGTGGTGGTGCTGGTGGTCGCGGCCGACGACGGGGTCATGCCGCAGACCATCGAAGCGATTCAACACGCCAAGGCGGCGGGCGTGCCCATCGTCGTGGCGGTCAACAAGATCGACAAGGGCGACGCGGACCCGGATCGCGTGCGCACCGAGTTGTCCAAGCAGGAAGTCATCGCCGAAGAATGGGGCGGCAACAACATGTTCGTGTCCGTGTCGGCCAAGACCGGCCAGGGCATCGACCAGTTGCTCGACGCCATCCTGCTGCAGTCCGAGGTGCTCGAGCTCAAGGCGCCCACCGACGGTCTCGCCACCGGCTTCGTCATCGAAGCCTCGATCGAGAAGGGCCGCGGTGCGGTCGCCACGGTGCTGGTCAAGAAGGGCACGCTGAAACTCGGCGACCCGATCATCGCGGGCCACGAGTTCGGCCGCGTGCGTGCCATGTTCGACGAGAACGGCAAGCCCGTGGAAGAAGCGGGTCCCTCGATCCCGGTGCAGGTGCTGGGCCTGCAGGGCACGCCCAATGCCGGCGACGAAATCCTCGCCGTGGAGAACGAACGCAAGGCGCGCGAAGTCGCGCTGTATCGCCAGGGCAAGTTCCGCGACGTGAAGCTCGCGAAGCAGGCCTCGAAGATGCAGGACGTGTTCGCGCAGATGGAAGAGCAGAAGGCCGGCAGCATCGCCATCCTGCTCAAGACCGACGTGCAGGGCAGCGCCGAGGCGCTGCGCGACGCGCTGAACAAGCTGTCCACCGAAGAGGTGGCGGTCAAGATCATCGCCAGCGGCGTCGGCGGCATCACGATCTCCGACGTGCAGCTGGCGGCCGCCTCGCGCGCACGCATCGTGGGCTTCAACGTGCGTGCCGACGCGGCCGCGCGTGACGCCATGAAGGATGGCGAGGTCGAGGTGCAGTACTTCAGCATCATTTACGAAGCCATCGACTACGTGAAGCAGCTGATGAGCGGCCTGCTGGCGCCGGAGATCAAGGAGCAGATCGTCGGAACGGCCCAGGTGCGCGAGGTGTTCCGCTCGAGCAAGTTCGGCGTGGTGGCCGGCTGCCTCGTCACGGAAGGATCCGTGAAGCGCAACAACCCGATCCGCGTGCTGCGCGATTCGGTGGTCATCTTCGAAGGTGCGCTGGAATCACTGCGCCGCTTCAAGGACGACGTCAACGAAGTGCGCGCCGGTACCGAGTGCGGCATCGGCGTGAAGAACTACCAGGACGTGCGCGTCGGCGACCAGATCGAGTGTTTCGCGCGTGTCGAAGTGGCACGCAGCATCCAGTAAGGCAGGACGATGAGCTCCCTTTTTCCATGAGCGGGAAGGCCCAGCGACTCGCCCGGATCGAAGGCGAGATGCAGCGCGTCCTGTCGACACTGGTATCGCGCGAGGTGCGCGATCCGCGCGTCGGCAACGTCACGCTCACGGCCGTGAACGTCGCGCCGGACATGTCCAGCGCGCGCGTGTTCTTCGTGCCGTTCGGTGACCAGCATCCGCCCGGGGAAGTGGGCGAGGGCCTGAATCGCGCCGCCGGCTTCCTGCGCGGCGAGGTGGGCCGCGCGCTGTCGTTGCGCCACGCGCCCAAGCTCGAGTTCGTCTACGACCAGCAGATCGAACACGCCGACAAGCTCACGCAGCTCATCGACCGCGCCGTGAAGTCCGACCAGGGCAAGACGGACTAGCCAGAAGCGGCATGCCGACGGGCATCATCGTGATCGACAAGCCGCGCGGGATGACGTCGAACGGCACCCTGCAGCGGATCCGCAAGGCCTTCCGCGCGCGCAGCGCGGGTCACGTCGGCACGCTCGATCCCATGGCCACCGGCATGTTGCCGTTGTGCCTGGACGAGGCCACCAAGGTCATCGCCGAGGTCGAATCGGGCGGCAAGTGCTACGAGTTCACCGTCGAGCTCGGCGCCCGCACCGACACCGGGGATGCCGACGGCG
>Ga0307410_10001456_pt1 | contig 10693 bp, 6 predicted proteins | sample 322Ometagenome_3_FD_203707 | JGI IMG/M metagenome (GOLD analysis project Ga0307410, IMG submission 203707) | Maize rhizosphere microbial communities from greenhouse at UC Davis, California, United States - 322HYB-O-3 | ecosystem: Host-associated > Plants > Roots > Rhizosphere > Soil | place...
ACCGTGCGCTCCTTCGCGAGAAAGCCCGTCTTGTGCTTCGCCAGCGCCTCCGCGTCGTGGCCGCGCAGGAGCACGTTCTTCCACTGCTGGATCTGCTCCTTGAAGGTCACCTGCATCACCCGGATCTCGTCCTGGCGCGCGACGTCCTGGTCGATGAGGACGTGGTACTGCCGCTCGGCCGAGCGGCTGTCCATGACGATCGTCCCGACGCCGCCGACCGTGGCGACCGCGCCGAGGGCGACCAGGCCGTAGATGCGAACCGACAGACTCACGTTGCGCAGCGACATGCTTCGAATGCTCCGGGACCCGGCGATGGAAGAGGTCGGGCACACCCAGAGTGGGCGTGCCCCGTCGCTCCCACTATCGGCACGGCGCCGGGGAACCTGAGCGCCGGCCTGTGACCACCGGCACTTCGCCCGACCCGGGCCGGCTGCACTTTGCAGCGCCTTCTGACACCCGGGACCGTGACCACGCCGACCTTCACGCTGCTGCGCAACGCCGAGCTGTACGACCCCGCCCCGCGCGGCCGCCGCGACCTGCTGGTCTCGGGGGAGCGGATCGCGTGGGTCGGCGAGGCGCTGCCGCCCCTGCCGCCGGGGATCGAGGTCGAGGAGGTGGACCTGGAAGGCCGCCGGGTCGTGCCCGGGCTCGTCGACTGCCACGCCCATCTCACCGGGGGCGGCGGGGAGGCGGGGCACCACACCCGCGTCCCGCCGGTGGCCATGAGCCGCTTCACCACCGGCGGCACCACCACCGTGATCGGGCTCCTCGGCACCGACGACACGACGCGCAGCACGATCGAGCTGGTGGCCACGGCGCGCGGACTCAACGCGGAGGGCATCACCGCCTACTGCCTCACCGGCGGCTACCGGATCCCCCCGGTGACCGCCACCGGCGGCGTCCGGACCGACATGGTGCTGGTCGACGTCATCCTCGGCGTCGGCGAGGTGGCGATCAGCGACCACCGGTCCAGCCAGCCGACGCCGGAGGAGCTGCTCCGCCTCGCCGCCGACACCCACGTGGGCGGGCTCATGAGCGGCAAGGCGGGGATCGTGCACCTGCACGTCGGCGACGGCGCTCGCGGACTGGCCCCGGTGGTGGAGGCGCTCGACCGCAGCGAGCTGCCGCCGAGCGTCTTCCATCCCACGCACGTCAACCGCCGCCGCGCCCTCCTCGCCGAGGCGTTCGCGCTCGCCGAGCGCGGATGCGTGATTGATGTCACCGCCTTTCCGGTCGTGGAGGGCGAAGATGCCTACGCCGCCGAGGAGGCGCTGGTGCGCTACCTCGACGCGGGGCTGCCCCCGGCGCGCAACACCGTGAGCTCGGACGCGGGCGGCTGCCTGCCGGAGTTCGACGCCGACGGGCGCGTCACCGTGATGGACGTGGGCCGCCCCGCGGCCCTCGGCGACACGCTGCAGCGGCTCCTGACGATGGGGCAGCCCCTCGAGCGGGTGCTGCCCGCTTTCACCTCGAACGTGGCGCGATTGCTCCTGCTCCCGCAGAAGGGTCATCTGGTTCCGGGCGCCGACGCCGACCTCGTCGTGCTGGACGCCGCCCATGCGGTGGCCGACGTGATGGCGCGCGGCCGCTGGCACGTGCGCGAGGGCCGCTCGGTGGTGCGCGGCACCTTCGAGCGGATCGAGCGGTGGTGAAGGTCCCGGTCGCCGAGGGCAGCGGCCGGGGCTACATCGTCCCCGTCGGCGGCGCCGAGGAGAAGATCGGCGACGCCGCGATCCTGCGGCGCTTCCTCGAGATCTGCGGTGGCCCGTCGGCGCGCATCGCCATCATCCCCACGGCCAGCGAGCTCGAGGACACCGGCGACCGCTACGCCACGCTCTTCGAGAGCATGGGCGCGGCGGAAGCGCTCGTCATCCCCATCCTCACGCGGGCCGACAGCGAGCACCCCGAGTGGCTCGACGTCCTCGGGCGCGTGGACGGGGTCTTCCTCACCGGCGGCAACCAGCTGCGGCTCAGCACGCTCATCGGCGGCACCGAGGTGGCCAAGGCGCTCCGGCGGCGCAACGCCGCGGGGCTGCACGTGGCCGGCACCTCGGCGGGCGCCTCGTTCCTCAGCGAGCACATGATCGCCTACGGCAAGGAGGGCGGCAGCCCGCGCGCCAAGGCGGTCGCGCTCGCCCCCGGTCTCGGGCTGCACCGCGAGGTCATCATCGACCAGCACTTCCGCCAGCGCGACCGCCTCGGGCGGCTGCTGACGGCCATCTCCTACAATCCCTTCGCCCTGGGCATCGGGCTGGACGAGAACACCGCCGCCTTCATCGGCCCCGACGACGTGCTGGAAGTCGTCGGGAGCGGGGCGATCACGGTGGTGGACCCGCGCGACCTCGAGTTCAGCTCGATGGCGCGGGTCCGCAAGAACGATCCCGTCTGCCTGATCGGCCTGCGGCTCCACATCCTGGACCACGGCGCGACCTTCGACCTCGACACGCGACGGGCGGCCGCCGCGCCGCAGATCGCCAGTCGGGTCTGAGCGCTCCCCGGACATCCCAATGCGCATCCTCGAACGTCAGGTCTACGTCGGCCCGAACCTCTACGCCCACTTTCCCGTCATCCGCCTGCTGCTCGACCTCGAGCCGCTGGAGGACTGGCCCTCGGCGAAGCTCGGCGCGGGCTTCATCGACGGGCTGCTCGCCGCGCTGCCGGGGCTGCACGAGCACGGCTGCTCCTACCGCGCCCCCGGCGGCTTCGTGCGCCGGCTGCGCGAGGACGAGGGCACGTGGATGGGCCACATCCTCGAGCACGTCGCCCTCGAACTGCAGGCACGCACCGGCGCCGACGTCACCTTCGGCAAGACGCGCTCGACGCGCATCCGCGGGCAGTACGACGTCGTCTACCAGTACCATCAGCGGGAGGTGGGCCTGCGCGCCGCCGAGCTGGCGGTCGACCTGCTGCACAGCCTGCTGCCGCCGGAGCTGCGCGGCTCGGGCAGCGTGCCCGGGGGGTTCGACCTCGCGCGCGAGCGCGACGACTTCATCCGCTACGCGCAGCGCCGCGCGCTGGGGCCGAGCACCGGCTCGCTGGTGGCGGAGGCCCGGCGCCGCGGCATCCCCTGGCTCCGGCTCAACGAGGCGAACCTCATCCAGCTCGGCCACGGCCGCTTCCAGCAGCGGGTGCAGGCCACCATCACGAGCCGCACCCCGCACATCGCCGTCGAGCTGGCCAGCGACAAGGAGGAGACCAACCGCATCCTGGCGAGCCTGGGTCTCCCCGTGCCGGTGCAGCACCTGGTGCGCGACGAGGCGGACGCCGTGTGGGCCGCCGGCCGCATCGGCTACCCCGTGGTGGTGAAGCCCTACAACGCCAACCACGGCCGCGGCATCAGCATCCATCTCACCGACGAGGCGCAGGTGCGGGCCGCCTTCCACCAGGCGCAGGCGCACAGCAACAGCGTCATCGTCGAGAGCTTCATCACCGGCGAGGACCACCGCATGCTGGTGGTCAACGGGAAGCTGGTGGCGGTGGCCAAGCGGGTGCCGGGCCACGTGGTGGGCGACGGGACGCGCACCATCGCCGCGCTGGTCGAGGAGGTGAACGCCGACCCGCGGCGCGGCATCGGCCACGAGAAGGTGCTCACCCGCATCGAGTTCGACGCACAGGCCGAGCGGCTGATGGCGCAGCGGGGCTACACCAGCGAGAGCGTACCGGCGGCGGGCGAGGTGGTGTACCTCCGGAGCACCGGCAATCTCTCCACCGGCGGCACCGCGATCGACATGACCGACGTGGTGCACCCCGACAACGTGCAGATGGCGGTGCGGGCGGTGAAGGCGATCGGCCTCGACGTGGGCGGCGTCGACTTCCTGACGCCCGACATCACGCGGTCGTACAAGGAGGTGGGCGGCGCGATCTGCGAGGTGAACGCGGCGCCCGGCTTCCGCATGCACATGGCGCCGAGCGAGGGCCGCCCGCGCGGCGTGGCCGCGGCGGTGATGGACATGCTCTTCCCGCCGGGCTCGCCCTCCGAGATCCCGATCGCGGCGGTGACCGGCACCAACGGGAAGACCACGACCGTGCGCATGCTGGCGCACATCCTGAAGCTCGCCGGCCGCACGGTGGGACTCACCACCACGGACGGCGTGTACATCGACGGCCAGCGCACCGTGGCGGGCGACATGACGGGGCCCGTCGCGACGCAGATGGTGCTGAGCGATCCCTCGGTGGACTTCGCGGTGCTGGAGATGGCGCGCGGCGGCCTGCTGCGGGCGGGCATGGGCGTGCGCTACTGCGACGTGGCGGCGGTGCTCAACATCTCGCCCGACCACCTGGGGCTCGCCGGGGTGGACACGCTGGAGGAGCTGGCCGAGATCAAGCGCATTCCGATCGAGGTCGCGCGCGACACGGCGGTGCTGAACGCCGACGACGAGCTCGTGCTCGAGATGGCCGACCACACCGACGCGAAGCACGTCTGCCTCGTCACGGTCGATCCGGGCCACGAGGGGGTGCGGCGCCACATCCAGGGCGGCGGCCGGGCGGTGGTGCTGGAGCCCGGGATCATGGGCCGCATGATCACCCTCTACGACCACGGCGCCCACATCCCCCTGCTGCAGGCGCACCTGATCCCCGCCACCGCCGAAGGGCGCGCGCTGCACAACGTGCAGAACGCCATGTTCGCCGCGGCGATGGCCTACAGCTTCGAGCTGACGCTCGACCAGATCCGCCACGGCCTGCAGACCTTCGACGCCACCTTCTACCAGGCGCCGGGCCGCGGAAACCTCTTCAAGGAGCATCCGTTCGCCGTGCTGCTCGACTACGGCCACAACCCGGCCGCGGTCACGGCGATGACGGACTTCGTCAACGAACTCGACGTCGGCGGGCGCCGCATCGTGGTCCTCGCCGCGCCGGGCGACCGCCGGGACCAGGACGTGGCCGACATCGCGCGCGCGGTGGCGGGGTGCTTCGACCTCTACATCTGCCGGCGCGACGACGACCTGCGCGGGCGCGCCCCGGACGAGATCCCCGAGCTGCTGCGCGACGCCCTGCTCGCCCAGGGCGTGCCGGCCGACGACATCGAGCTGGTGCCGGAGGAGACCAGGGCCGTCGAGCGCGCGCTCTCGGTGGCGCGCGGCGGCGACCTGGTGCTCGTGTTCGGGGACGACGTGGGGCGGACGTGGCAGCAGATCGTCGAGTTCAAGCCCACCGCCGCCGAGCGGCGGGCGCGGCCCCGCCGCTCGCGGCCCACGGGCGCGCCCGACGAGCTCATGGGCGCCACCCGCGCCTTCCGGGCGCACCGGCGGACCCGGGTGGACGAGGCGGGGGACTGAGGCGCCTCGGGCCGGCCCCTGAACGGGCCGGCCCGCGCGCAGCCGCCCTACACGCTCGACCTGAGCGGCCGCACCTGCTCCAGCACCGCCGGCACGTCCACGGCGGTGATCACCACCAGGTCGCGCTCGCGCATCAGCTCGAGCCCGCGCGCCACCGCGGCCTGCTCCTGCAGTACCACCTCGATGCGGTCGGCGGGCAGCCCGCCCTCGAGCAGCCCCTCGCGCAGCAGCGCCGCGATCTGGCCCGACTGCCTGCCGCGCAGGTCGATGTCCTCCTTCAGGACGACGTGATCGAGCCGCGCCGCGATCCGGCCCAGCGCGCGGATGTCCTCGTCGCGCCGGTCGCCCGGCGCGGCGAGCACGCCGATGCGGCGGGTGGCGTCGATCCGCAGCACCACGTCCATCAGCCCCTCGAGGGCCGCCACGTTGTGGGCGTAGTCCACCAGCACCCGCCCGCCGCCCATCGGCACCAGGTTGAGGCGCCCCGGCGTGAGCGCCGGCGAGGGGAAGAAGCTCATGAGCCCGGCGCGGATCTCCTCGTAGCGCATGCCCTGCACGTACGCCGCCGCGATGGCGGAGAGGATGTTGCCGTGCTGGAACCGCGCCGCGCCGCCGAGCGTGAGCGGCACGTCGCGCACCGCCGCGATCGGGATGCAGAGCTTGCCGCGGCGGATGACGTACTCGTCGTCCTCGATCACCGCGGCGATGCCGCCGTCCTCCAGATGCTCGGCCAGCGCCGGGTGCGTCGTGCCGTCGGTGCGCGTGGAGAAGAAGACCACGTCCCCCCGCGTGCGCTCCCGCATGGCGAAGACCAGCGGGTCGTCGACGTTGAGCACCGCGTGCCCCCGGCGCTTCACCACCGCCGGGATCACCCCCTTCACCTCCGCCAGCTGCTCGACGGTGTGCACGCCGCCGAGCCCCAGGTGATCGGGCGTGACGTTCAGCACGATCCCGACGTCGCACTCGTCGAAGCCGAGCCCGGCGCGGAGGATCCCGCCCCGGGCCGTCTCCAGCACCGCCACCTCGACGGTGGGGTTGGAGAGGATCACGTTGGCCGAGAACGGGCCGGTCATGTCGCCGGTGACGACGTTGCGCGTCTGCAGGTAGACGCCGTCGGTGGTGGTGAAGCCCACCACCTTGCCGGTGTTGCGGAAGAGGTGCGCGATGAGGCGCGTGGTGGTCGTCTTCCCGTTCGTGCCCGTGACCGCGATGATCGGGATGGTGGCCGGCGTGCCCGGCGGGTAGAGCATGTCGAGGATCGCCCCGGGGACGTTGCGCGGCTTCCCGTCGACCGGATTGGTGTGCATCCGGATGCCGGGCGAGGCGTTCACCTCGATGATCACCGCGCCGTTCTCGTGGAACGGCACCGAGATGTCGGGCGTCAGGATGTCGAGCCCCGCGATGTCGAGGCCGATCACGCCAGCCGCCATCTCGCAGGCGGTGATGTTGTCGGGATGGATCTCGTCGGTGCGGTCGATCGAGGTGCCGCCGGTGGAGAGGTTGGCGGTGGGCCGCAGGATCACCCGCTCGCCCCGCCCGGGCACGGTGTCGAAGTCCCGTCCCGTGACCGCCAGGAAGTCGGCCGTCACGTGGTCCATCGGAATGAACGTCAGCACGTGCGAGTGGCCGTAGCCGCGCCGCGGGTCGCGGTTCACCTCCTCGATCAGCTCGCGGATGCTGCGCCGCCCGTCGCCCACCACGTGCGCCGGCACCCGCTCGGTGGCCGCCACCACCCTGCCGTTCACCACCACGACCCGGTGGTCGCGCCCCTCGGCGTACTTCTCGACCACGAACGGCGGGGCGAAACTCTGCACCTTCGCCCAGGCGGCGCGGAGGTCGGCCTCGCCGGCGAGCCGGGGCGAGATGCCGCGGCCCTGGTTGGCGTTGAGCGGCTTGAGGATCACCGGGTACCCGGTCTCCTCCGCCAGCGCGATCGCGCTCTCGAGGTCGCTCGCCACGCCGCCCGCGGGCACCGCCAGCCCGATGCTGCCCAGCACGCGCTTGGTGAGGTCCTTGTCCTGCGCCAGCTCGACGGCGATGATGCTCGTGTTGTCGCTCATCGTCGACTCGATGCGCCGCAGCCGCTTGCCGAGCCCGAGCTGCACGAGCGAGCGTTGGTTGAGCCGCCGCACCGGGATCCCGCGCCGGCGCGCCTCCTCGACGATGGCCCCGGTGGAGGGGCCCAGGTGCACCGCCTGCATGACGGCGTTCAGCCGCGCGACGGCGGCCGCGCCGTCGACGGGCCCCTCCTCTTCGCGCATGCAGGCCTGCACCAGCGCCAGGGCCTCGCGCACGCTCGCCAGCCCCACCTCTTCCTCGGCGTACTCCACCACCAGCATCCAGACGCAGTCCTGGTCGGTGCGCACCACCCGTCCGAACCGGGCGTCGACGCCCACCTCCGCCTGCAGCTCGAGCGCGACGTGCTCCATGATGTGCGGCCAGCCGGTGCCCTCCAGCAGCCGCTCGCGGAAGCCGCCGGGCCGGTCGAGCGAGCAGGGGTGCTCGCCCACGCCGGGCAGCGCCGCCAGCAGGCGCTCGGCGAACCCCGGCACATCGGTCGAGAGCACGTCCTCCAGCGCGCCGGTGTGCAGCCGGCACGCGATGACGGGGGCCAGCCGCCAGACGTTGGGTCCGCGCAGCGCGCGGAGCCGGCTGACGCTCAGCTGGCCGGGATCGATCGCAGGCCGCTCCGCCTGCGTGGACGGCGCGGCCATGTCAGGCGCGGCTCCCGACGGTGCCGCGCTTCTCGAGCTCCTCCTCGATCACCTCGGCGAGGCGGTGCGAGGGGCGGCGGGTGCGGAGGTCGAAGGTGTCGCCCTGGCTGAGGACGTGGAGCCGGACGTCGAAGATCGTCAGGGTGCGGTCGCGCTCCTCGTCGGCCACGTTGGTGTACGAGATGCTCTGCGCGTCGGCCACGTAGACGGCGCCCGAGCCGACCACCGTGAACGTCTCCTCCTGGTCGACCACGATCGCCGTGTCCTCGTCGAGCCCGACGCCGAGCAGTCGGGGGTTCTGCGCCACCGCGCCCAGCAGCCGGCCGATGCGCCCGCGCTCGGCGAAGTGCTGGTCGATGATGACGTCCTTGATGTATCCCAGTCCCGGCGCCATCTGCAGGCTCTCGCCGATCTTGTGCGTCTCGCGTCCGATGCCCGACACCATCATCGTGTCGGCCATGACCGAGGCCCCGGCGCTGGTGCCGGCCACCACGCCGCCGAGGTGGTAGAACTCCTCCACCGCCGAGCAGAGCGCGGTGCCCGAGAAGCGGGTGGTGATCTTGAGCTGCCCGCCGCCGGTGAAGAAGAAGACCTTGGCACCGTCGAGCACGTCGAGCGGCGGCTCGCGCAGGATGTCCATGCGCCGGCCGATGTCGAGGTGCACCACGTCCCTGCAGCCCAGCTCCCGGAAGGCGTGCTCGTAGTCGCGCCACACCTCCTCCGGCTCGTCGCTCGCGACGGTGCAGACCACGATGCGCCCCGCCTCGGCGCAGGTGGCTACCTGCTTCAGGATCAGCCGCTGCTCCTCCTTGTCCTCCCCGCCTCCGATGATGACCAGCCGCCCCTTGACCGGGTGGCGCTGCTCCGACGGTCCGGGCGGCCGCGAGGGCCGCGGGCCCCTGCCGTTGTTCGATGCCGCGGCCCGTGCCAGCCGCGTGCTCCCCCGCCCGGCCTTCGTTCCGGGCCGCTTACTCGTCGTTCGCTTGGCCATACAGCTCGATGCTCCGTGTGCTCTTTTCCAGGAACTGCTCGCGCACGACCAGCCGGCCGTCGCGCACCATGCGTCTGCCCATGGCCATCACCTCGCGCACCGCGAGCGTGCCGCCCTCGAGCACCACGAGGTCGGCGTCCAGCCCCGAGGCGATCCGCCCCTTCTTCTCGAGCCTGAGCGCGTCGGCGGTGTTCGAGGTGACCATCGGCAGGATCACTTCGAGGGGGATCCCGTGGCACAGCACGGCGTCGCTCACGGCCTCCGTGAGGCCGCGCGGCGCGCTCATGCCGGAATCGGAGGAGAGGGTCAGCTGCTCGGCGGGGCCGCCGTGGGCGAGGTAGTACTTGATCCAGCGGTGGGCGTCGCCGTTGACGCAGTCGATGTCGACGTAGGCGCGGGCCGTGGCGAACTCGAGCGCCTCGTCCATCAGCTGCTCGGTCCGCTCGACGTGGGTGGGATAGAGCTGGGCGGCCTCGACCTCGTACTCCTCCACCAGCTCGCGCAGCTGCTTCAGCCGGGCATTCCCTTCGCCGACGTGAAAGTGGGTGATGCCCGCCTTGCCGGCGAGCAGCCCGCCCACGTGCGTGTCCTTCACCACCTTCGCCAGCTCGTGCGTGCTGGCGCCGAGCGAGCGCGGGTCGGCGATGGCCACCTCGCCCGTGCCCACGATCTCGTCGATGAACATGATGTCCTCGCGCACCGAGTTCATCACCGCGGTGGGCGGGACGTTGTACCCGCCGGTCCACATGCGCGTGCTGAGCCCCTCCTCGTGCAGCCCCTTCACGCGCGCCAGCAGGCCGGCCATCGTCTTCATCGTCGTGTCGACGCCCAGCACGCCGACCACGGTGGTGATCCCGAAGCGCACGATCTCGGAGAGGAAGATCATCGGCGACTGCAGCGCCAGGCTCCCCTCGCCGCTGCCGCCCAGAAGGTGCTCGTGCGGGTCGATGAGGCCCGGCACCACGACGCAGCCCTGCGCCTCGATGATCTCGTGCTCCACCCCCAGCAGGTCGAGCCCGCGGCGGTCCGCCGGTCCCACCTTGATGATCTTGTCGTGATCGACCAGGACGTCCGTCGTACCCAGCGGAATGGGGGCGTAGACCTCGGCCCCGGTGATCAGCGTCAGCATGTCACTCCGTCGATCGGCTCGCCTGCCGCACCGGGATCGTTCCTCGGCGCGGTGTTCGTCACCCGTCTACGGTGAGCGGATCGATGTGCTTCTGCTGTGACGCGCGACCAGCGAAGGCCGTCGCGCTGTGGGGCGCTGCGGAAGGGTCGTGCTGGCGAAGGTAGGCGTCGAGTCGTTCGGCGAGCTCGCGCTGGTCGTGCCGCAGGCGGCGCAGCAGATCCGGATTGCTGCGGAGTAGGAAGAAGCGCCTAGCGTCGAGCCACGCCGCCTCCCAGCGCTCGACCACGGCCAGCGCGGCGAGCCCCGAGAGCGGCAGCCCCAGCAGCACGCCCACGGCGGCGAGGGCGCCCCACGTCGCCGCCGCGAGCACCGAGAGCAGCACGACCCAGAGCGTGAAGACGGCGAGTCCCGCGCCGAACTTGTACGTCGCGTGCACGTCGCGCGAGGGGCGCGCGGCCTGGGCCAAACTGCCCACCACCCGATACGGCGGCCACCAGAGGGCGAGCCCGGCCGCCGCCAGCGCCAGGAGCGGCAGCGCGAGCAGCGGCAGGCGCCGCAGCGTCCATCGCAGCGCGGTGCGGCC
>Ga0307410_10001457_pt1 | contig 10692 bp, 11 predicted proteins | sample 322Ometagenome_3_FD_203707 | JGI IMG/M metagenome (GOLD analysis project Ga0307410, IMG submission 203707) | Maize rhizosphere microbial communities from greenhouse at UC Davis, California, United States - 322HYB-O-3 | ecosystem: Host-associated > Plants > Roots > Rhizosphere > Soil | place...
TTCGGCCACGTAGCTGACAGGTCAGTTGGCCGCTGCTCCTTGTCGCGATTCCGGCAGATCACCTGTCGGTACGCCGGCATCACCTGCCGGGTTCCTGTCGAGCAGGCACCGCGCCGGTACGAGGCCAGCGACCTGCCATACTCGGCTGCGGCGCTCATACGTCCGCCGAAATCCGCGGTCCTCCAGCACCTCAAGTATCGCCCAGCCGGGGGGACGAAGCCCCGGAAGCTGCTTCGGGTCAGGCGCATCCCCAGGTTGACCACCTCGTAGAACGCGCGGGACAACAGCTTGCGGGGCGGCGGATAGCTCTCGCAGGCGCGGGACCTCGTCAGGGCGCGCGGGGCGAATCCGGGAGGAATCTGTCTGCTGGCCGTAGCGTCATCCTAGCTGGGGATGGGCTGGGCGCTGGAATGGCGACCTCGACTGCGTTCGCGGCAAGGGCAGGCAGCCGAGATGGGCGACCCCGGTGAACGGCAGGACAACTGCGCCAGGTCGAGGCCTCATTGGACGGTGAGACTGCCAGACTCCTGCCGCGTCCAGAGCCGCCATGCCACCAGGACCACGCTGACCCACAGGGCCGGGACGTAGAAGGTCAGGATCAGCCATGACACGTCGGCTGCCTTGTCGAACAGGTCCTCGCGGATGCCCATGACCGCGGCGTTGCCGAGGTCGATCACGGTTGCCGCCACGAACACCCATGCCAGCAGGATCGCCAAGCGCCACCGATAGCGCAGGGCGTACAGCGTTGCCAGTGCCAGCCCCATCCCGATCAGGTCCCCGTAGACGATCTGGTTGCGGGTCGGGTCCGGGATCGCGAAGCCGAACTCCTGCGCCGAGGTCAGCTGCAGGGCGGCATACCGGAAGGTGTGAATCCACAGCAGCGGGGTGATCGCGGCCGCCAAGGCCACCGCCCGCATCCTGGGTACCGCATACCAGGCGGCCGCGGTGGTGAAGACGACGAAGCTGAGGACCATCGCGAGCAGTGCGGCGGCGGTGAGATCGGTCATTCGCCGAGCCAGTCGAGTGCGTGCTGGCGGACGGTGAACCACGCGGTGGGGAAGGTGGCGGAACCGTCGATGACGGGTTGACCTCCAGCTTCCATGGCATCGGGGAATCCCTCAGGGACATGGAAGGCGAACTTCCTGGTCCCGAAGGCGTTGTAGCGGGGGATGATGTGCTGGTCCCGCCACTGCATGACCCCTTCGTCGAACTGATGACCGAAGTCGGTCGCGTCGATCAGCAGCAAGGACGTCCCCGTCTGCTCGGCCTGCTCGGCGAACAACTCCAGCGTGGCCTTGAAGTCGTCGTCGGTCATGGCGGCGGTCGACGGCAACCACCGGAGTTCGAGGATCCTCTGCTGCTGGTGGTGCCTGACGATGCCCCAGGCATTCCTTGCCACCTCGGCCGCCATCGATCGCCTCCGCTCCTGTTGGGCGTGTGGCAGCGATGCTAGGCGGCCCGCGCGGCGGCGAGGAGTGTCTGGTAGGACAACTTGCGGGCCGAATCGGCGCCACCGCCATAGTGGCGTGCCGACCACTGGGAGGGTCGAACGCGAGATGACCACCGTGGCGATCACCGCACCGACCGACTGCGCGTCGATCAACACCGCCGGACTGATGGATGCGCTCCGCAAGACCGACCGGGCCTGGCGCATGACCCGCGACCCCGACGCCGGGGAAATCTTCGACGTCCATCTTGTCGGCCTCGACGACCGCCCGATCGCCTGCCGGGACGGGGTGGTGCTGCACCCCCATGTCGCCGCCGCCCAACTCGACCCGCCCGACCTGGTCGTGGTTCCCGGGCTGGACGACGACCTCGAGCCCTCCTTCCAGCGCAACCGGACCTGGGTGCCGTGGATCGCCAAGTGGCACGCGGCCGGGTCTCGCGTCGCCACCTCCTGCACCGGAGCCTTCCTGGCGGCGGATGCGGGGGTGCTGGACGGCAAGGAGGCGACCACCCACTGGATCGCGGCCGACGCCTCCCGCCGCCGTTTCCCGCGCGTCCTGCTCACCCCGAGCGCATGCTCGTCGACGCCGGGGATGTCATCAGCTCAGGCGGGGCCACCACGTTCCTCACGCTGGTCATCTACCTGACCGAGCGCTACGGCAGCCACGACCGGGCGGTCCTGGCCGCCAAGGTGATGCTCGTCGACGGTGAGCGCCGAAGCCAGTTGCCTTATGTCGCCTCGGGCCCCTTCCGCGACCATGGCGACGAGCTCATCCACAGCGTGCAGTCGTTCATGGAAGCGCACCTGGCGGCGGGCGTCTCCGTGGACCAGCTGGCCACCTACGCCAGCGTCAGCATCCGCACGCTCAACCGTCGCTTCAGGATGGCCACCGGCCAGACGCCCAGCGGCTACCTGCAGCGGGTCCGCATCGAGGCGGCCAAGCGACTGCTGGAAACCACCACCGACCCCGTCGACCACCTCAGGGCCCGGGTCGGCTACGGCGACCCGACGGCGTTTCGACGCGCGTTCACCCGGGCCACCGGGTTGGGTCCCCGACAGTACCGGCAGAAGTACGGCCCGCGACCACGTGACACGTAGCCGATGCCGCGACGGTGGCCGGATGCGGGGACGATCCCAGCGCACGGCGGGGTGGAGGAGAGGCCGCGGCGCGCGTCCACCTCAGCCGATTGGGGCGAGGCCGGTGGAGGTGAGCAGGTAGGCCTCCTGGTCGTAGCTGGGGTCGACGATGAGGTCGAGGATGGTCTTGCCGACCTGCTCTGGGCTGAGGGTCGGGCCGAGACCGTCAAGGAAGGCGGCGGGGTCCACGCCCTGTTGGCCTGCGTAGGCGGAGACGGCGGCCGCGCCGAGGTCGGTCCCGGCGGTCAGCCTGGGGAGCACGGAGGTGAATCTGATGGCGAGCGTCTGGCGGTCGGACTCCGCCTTGGCATAGGCGGTAAGGAACCTGATGGTGGCCTTGGCGCCGGCGTAGCCGCCGCTGAGCGGTGAACCGCTGACCGCCGCTCCGCTTGACAAGGTGACCACGGTGGTGCCGGGGTCCAGGGGACGAAGCAGGGCTTCGCGGGTCCAGTGGAAGACGTGCTGGACGTCGACATCCCAGTTGCGGCTGAACGTCTGCCAGGTGTGGTGATGGACCGGGCGCAGCAACGGGCTCGCCCCGGCGTTGAGCACCAGCGTGCGTGGGTGGTAGCGGTCGATGAGTTGGCCGGCGAGGACGGGGTCGGTGGCGTCGGCGACGACCGGGGTGAATGCCTCGCCAGGTTGTGCCTGCAGGTCCTCCAGCCGGGCGCGGTCACGGGCGACCCCCACGACCTGGGCACCGGCCTGGGACAGCGCGGTGGCGACGGCGCGGCCGAAGCCCCGACTGGCACCGGTGACGACCGCCGTCGTACCCGGCAGTTCGTTGGCTGGCATGGCCCACTCCTCTGTGGTTGTGCCCCCGAGGGCGCGGTTGGAGGCCCGATCGCCTCCGAAGGTGAAGACCTGACCGACGCCGCAAAGGCATCGCGGGTGACTCGATCCGTCCGAGCGGGGCCGGGCGACGCCCTCGGGCGACGGCTAGCCTTGGGGGCGGCGGCCGAGGAAGGCGACGAGCCGGTCGCTGGCGCTGGCCAGCGGTGATACCGCGACCGGGGCGCCGAACTGCGGGTGGCGGGTCGCCTGGGTGACCAGCAGCGGGCAGATCGTCAGGAGGTCGCTTGCCAGGGTGGGCGGGATCGGCCGGTGCCGCCCACAGGCCCGGGAGATGTCCCAGCCGTGCACCGCGAGTTCGATCGCTCCGGTCCCAGCCACGACACCCACCGGCAACGGACGGTCGACGATGGCGATCAGCTGATCGTGGCGGCCGGCGCCGGTCCAGGCTCCAAGCAGCCGCCGGGCACGATCCCGGAACGTCGCGGCCAGGTCGCCCGCCTGCCCGTGGCCGTCATCGGCGGCGGGGTCGGGGCCGATGCGGCCGGTGTCGATGCCTTCGCACAGTGCGGCAAGCGAATCGTTGACGTGGCGCAGCAGCGCCTGCAGGTCCCAGTCCGAGCAGGGCGTCGGACGTGACAGCAGCCTGGGCGCGACCGCCACCACGCTGCCCAGGGCGTAGCCGATCGCCCGTTCCAGCAACCCCATCTGGTCGAGCATGATCGGGCTCCGGTCAGGGTGGCGGGGCGGCGGCCGCGGCGGCCGGGGCAGCGGCGTCATGGGTCGCCGGCAGGCCGAAGAGGACGAACAGGCTCGGGTCGAGGAAGGCGACCACCCGTGCGATCCCGGCGGCGGTCACGGTGAGCACCTGGATGGCGTGCGCGTGATAGCCACCATCGGGGCCGCGTAGGTAGGTCGCGAACGCCGGCTGGCCGTTGGCCCTGGTGGGGACCATGCGCCAGGCCCGGGGAGCCCCAAAGACCTGGGACGCCAGGAAGCGCCCGATGGCCTGGGGGCCGGCGAACCAGGCCGGCAACGGCGGCATCTCCCATTGGGCGTCCTCGCGCAGCAGCCGCAGCAAGCCGGCGATGTCGGCGGCTTCGAAGGCCGCCATGTACCGGTCCAACAGCGCCCGCTGGTCGGCCCCGGCGGGCTCGACCACCTGGTCCTCTACGGGGGCGGCCTCCTCCAGCCGGGCTCGGGCACGCTGCAGCGCGCTCTTGACCGCCGCGGTCGAGGTGCCCAGCAGCTCGGCGACCTCGGCTGCCCGCCAGGCCAGCACGTCGCGCAGGATCAGCACCACCCGCTGCCGGGCGGGCAGGTGCTGCAACGCGGCGACGAAGGCGAGCCGCATGCTGGCCCGCGACGCGACGATCATCGCTGGATCGCCCGACGCCGCCTCCAGCAGCGCGTCCGGGATGGGCTGGAGCCATGCGACCTCTGGCCGCCCTGGCGTCAGCGGCATGTCGGGATCGTCGCTGGGGCCGCCAAGCCCGGACGGCAACGGTCGCCCGCTGCGGTGCTCGAGCGCGGTCAGGCACCGGTTGGTCGCGATCCGGTACAGCCAGGCACGCAGCGACGAACGGCCCTCGAACCCCTCGTAGGAGCGCCACGCTCGCAGAGTAGGTCTCCTGGACCGGGTCCTCGGCGTCGTGGACCGAGCCGAGCATCCGGTAACAGTAGGCCACCAACTCGCGGCGCAGCGGCTCGGTGAGCCGAACGAACTCCTCGCGGTCTGCCATCGCCGCTCCCCTGGTTGCCGTGCCGGCGCCATCACCTCCACGGATAGAGACCCGCCGAGCCCAGGTACCGCATCGGCAACCGCATTATCTGGTCGACCCCAGCAGTCTAGGACCGGACCGTCCGCCGCCAGCGGCGCTGGTCCCGTCGCCTGCTCCGGCCCGTCCCAGGGCAGCCCTGGCACCGCACAGCAGCGTCTTTGCACGGTGCCGACGGCCGCCCGGCGGTCTGTCCACAGATTGCTCCGCGCCTCTTTTTGACCAGTACGGCGGCGTGGCAGGCTGCGGCCGCCCTGCCTGCCACCCTTCGAAGGGAACCGCTGTGCCACCCATAGATCGCGGGCTGCTGGCCCGCCTGGACGCCCTGGTCGCGCTGATCGCCGACCGTCACGGGCTCGCCCTGCTGTCGGACGGGCGGCTGGCCGCCGCCGAGGCCCGGGTCGCCATCCGGGCCACCGGGCTCACGCCGCCCGGAGGATCAGGGGTCCGCGCATCCACCGTGACCCAACGGGAGGCGGTGGAGCTGCTACGGGCGGTGGCCGAGGGCGTCGGGCTGCTGCGGGTCCGCGGCGACCGGCTGGAGGCGACCAGCCTGCGCCACGCCTGGAGCAAGATCGACGAGACCCTCCGCGCCGGGCTGACATTTGCCGCCTGGTGCCACCGGGTGCCGTGGCCGGCGTTCCTGCACGGCGGCCCCGGGGTCGAGATCCTGGTCGGCGGGCGCCTGTGGGTCCTGCGCCTGCTGCTCGGCCTGCCCGCCGGGGTCGACGTCGGCCTCCAGGGCCTGGTCGAGACGGTGGCCAACGGGCTCGAGCTCGACCTGGACGACTGGCTGCCCCGGGCCCTGGCCGCCGCCTTCCTCGACCCCCTGGTCGCCCTGGGCGTGGCCGATATCCACCCGCCGCCACCCCACCCGGGGGCCAGCCTCCGCCTCGGCCCTCGGGCCTCGACGGTGATCGGCTCGGCCCTGGTCGCCGCCGGCGAGGAGGTCTCCCTGACCTCGACCCCGGCCAACTGACGGTTGACAGGAGGAGCGCGATGGCCAGGCAGCTCGAGTCCGAGGTCGAGGTCCAGGCGTCACCGGAACGCGTCTGGGAGGTGCTGACCGACTTCGCCGCCTATCCCGACTGGAATCCCTTCATCGTCCGGGCCGGCGGCCGGGCCGCCCCCGGCAGCCGGCTCGAACTGCGGATGCGCCTCCCGGCCGCCGGCCGACCACCTTCCGTCCCCGGGTCCTGGAGGCCGAGCCCGCCCGCCGGCTCCGCTGGCTCGGCCACCTGCTGGTGCCGGGCCTGTTCGACGGCGAGCACCGCTTCACCATCGAGCCCGCCGGGCCGGGCCGGGCCCGCGTGACCCAGCAGGAGACGTTCCGCGGCCTGCTGGCCCCGCTCCTGCTGGCCTTCATCGCCGGGCCCACCCTGGAGGGCTTCCGCCAGATGAACCGGGCCCTCGAGGCCCGGGCCGAGGAGCCGACCCCCACCCAGGCGACCCCGTGACCGCGGCGACGTCGACGCGGGCCAGGGAGGCGGTGGCCGCGGGCCGGCGGCTGCTGGAGGAGGAGGGGACGGCGGCCCTCACCATGCGCCGCCTGGCCGAGCGGCTGGGCATCCGCGCCCCTCGCTCTACAAGCACCTCCCCGACAAGGCCGCCCTGGAGGCGGCCATCATCACCACCGGCCTGGAGGAGGCGGCGGAGGCGTTCGAGGCGGCCGTCGACGGCGCCGACGAGCCGCTCCCCGCCCTGGCCGCCGCCTACCGCGGCTTCGCCCTCGCCCGCCCCCACCTCTACCGCCTCATGAACAACGGCCCGCTTCCCCGCCAGCACCTGCCCCCTGGCCTCGAGGACCGCACCGTGGCCCCCGTCCTGCGGGTCGCCGGCAGCCAGGCCCGCGCCCGCGCCCTGTGGGCGTTCGCCCACGGCATGGTCATGCTCGAGCTCGACCACCGGTTCCCGCCCGACGCCGACCTGGACCGCGCCTGGCAGGCCGGCATCGCCGCCTTCCAACCGGCCTGACCGACGGCTTGGTATGGTCCGCCCCGTGGTGCGGGGATCGGATGGTCGGGATGGAGGTGCCCGGTGCGATTGATCGTGCGGATCCTGGCCGGGGCGGTCGCGCTGGCCGTGGCGGCATGGCTGATCGACGGGATCTCGGTGGGCCCAGGGACCACCGGCGACCGGGCCCTCACCCTGCTCGCCGTGGCCGTCATCTTCGGCCTGGTCAACGCCATCGTCCGCCCGATCGTGCGGCTGATCTCCATCCCGCTGTTCATCCTCACCCTCGGGCTGTTCACCTTCGTCGTGAACGCCCTCATGCTGCTACTCACCGCCTGGATCGGAGACCAGTTCGACCTCGCCTTCAAGGTCGACGGCTTCTGGTCGGCCCTCCTCGGCGCCCTGGTCATCAGCGTGGTCACCTTCATCCTCAACGTCCTGCTCCCCGACGAGTACGAGGGCCGCTGAGCCGGTCGGCGGGGCCGGAGGCTAGCCGGGCGACCCCGGGTCGAGGGCCGCCGGGAGCGGCTTGGCGTGGACGATCGTCAGGCCGAGGACGGCACGGGTCAGGGCGGTGTAGAGCCGCCGCAGCCCGGTCGGCCCCAGGGCCGGGTCGGCGATGTCGGCCGGCTCCACGAGCACCACCTGGTCGAACTCCAGCCCCTTGACCGCCGACGCCGGCACCAGCGCCAACCGGGTGTCGGTGTCGAACCGGTCCACCTCCCGGAACTCGATCCCCCGCCCGGCCAGCTCGGCCCCCACCGCCGGGACGGCCCCATCCGCCACCACCAGCCCGACCGACCCGTCCTCGGCCAGCGCCTCGTCGAGCGCCCGCAGCCAGGCCGCCGCCACCGCCGTGGACACCGCGGTCCTGATCCGCAAGGAGCCGGGGACGCCCCGGACCGAGCGGGCCGGGTGGACGTCGGGGGCGATCTGGGGGAGGAGGCGGTTGGCGAAGTCGAGCACCTCCTTGGGGGCCCGGAACGCCCGGGGCAGGTGCTCGACCCGGACCGAGCGCCGGTCCAGGTGGCCGACGGCGTCCCTCCAGCGGTCGGCCGACCACGGCGTCGTCCGCTGGGCCAGGTCGCCGAGCAGCGTCGCCGACCCGAACCGGCACCGCCGCCCGATCGCCCGCAGCTGCATCGCCGAGAGGTCCTGGGCCTCGTCGGCCACGACATGCCCGAAGGTCCCCGTCCCGCCGATCACGTCGACGGCCTCGTCGACCAGGAACGCGTCGCCGACCGACCAGGCCGCCGCCTTGCGGCTCCGCCGCCGCCGCGCCCACAACACCAGCTCCTGCTCCCGGTCGGTGAGGATCCCCTCGGCCGCCTCGGCCAGGAACGCCCGCTCGCCGAGCAGCCGGAACACCAGCCGGACCGGGTCGAGGACCGGCCAGGTCCGCCGCAGGAACTCCCGGACCTCGCGGCGGGCCCCGAGGCTGCGCTGGACCTCGGCCGGGCTGTCGAGCGCGCTGAGGCCCTCGGTGTGCTCGAGGTGGCGCAGGCAGCGCTCGACCAGCCAGTCCCGCAGGTGCTCGCGGCCGACCTGGTAGCGCAGGTCGCCGGCGACCAGCTCGTCCACCCGCTGGCGCAGCAGCCTGGCCGACAGCCGGACCACCCGGTGCTGCCAGCGGACCTCCAGCGGCAGGGCCGGCGGCCGCACGTGCAGGAAGGCGGCGCGGCGCACCACCATGGCCATGCGGTCGTCGGCCTTGACCGCCGCCGCCTCGGGGAGGTCGGTCCCGGTCACCGCCACCTCGGCGACCAGGTCCTCGATCGAGCGCTGGGCGACGTCGACCTCGCCCAGCCCCGGCAGCACGTCGCGGATGAAGGCCAGGTAGGCGGGCCCCGGCCCCACCACCAGCACCCCGTCCCTGGCCAGCCGCTCCCGGTGCTCGTAGAGCAGGAACGCGGCCCGGTGCAGGCCGACGGCGGTCTTGCCGGTGCCCGGGCCGCCCTGGATCACGATGGTCTCGGTCAGCGGGGCCCGGATCAGGTCGTCCTGCTCGGGCTGGATGGTGGCGACGATGTCGCGCATGGGGCCGATGCGCGGCCGCTCGATCTCGGCCACGAGCACCCGGTCGGCGGCGGCCATGGCCGCGGCCTCGTCCAACAGCTCCAGGACCTCGTCCTGGATCGAGGTCAGGGTGCCGCCCCGGTACCCGAACCGGCGCCGGGCCCGCACGCCGTACCGGCGGCTCGGGCTGGCCCGGTAGAAGGGATGGGCGAGCCCGGCCCGCCAGTCGATGACCACCGGGTCGCCGTCGGGGTCGCTGACGTGCCGCCGGCCGACGTAGAAGCGAGCCTCCGGCGGGTCGGCGCTGTCGTCATAGTCGAGCCGCCCGAAGAACAGCCCGGTCCGCCCGTCGTCGGTCAGGGCGGCCACCCGCTGGCGCAGGTGCCACTCCACCGACTCCGCCGCATACGGGTCGGCCCCGGTGGCCCGCAACGACCGGGCCCGCCGCCGCATCGCCGCCAGGCACCGCCGGGCGTACTCCAGCATCTCCCGCTCGGCCTGCAGCTCGGTGTCGGCCAGCGGCTCCAGGGGTCGGCTCACACGAGGTCACCACCAGGTTCGGGACGAGAGACGGGCGCCGCGGGCCGCGGCGGCAACAGCCCACCATCCTCCGCCGCCCGCGCGTCCCCCCGCAACGCAATTGCCGCGAGGCCGCCCGGCCGCGTCGTCGGGCGGCCCGATCGCCTCAGTGCCCCTGGGACTGCAGGCCGGATCCGGGCGGACCAGACCGATGGGGTCCCGACGCCTGGCCGCGGCGGCCGCGGTGGGCGGCGGCTCAGCCGAGGCCGAGCGAGAGCTGGACCGTGGGTTCGGGGCCGGCGGCCGGCGGGGGGTCGGCCGGCGGGGGGTCGGGGAGGCGGCGGGCGGTGCCCGGGGTGCTGGGGGAGGCGAACGCCCGGTGGCGGCGCTTCTCGGCCCGGACCCGGTCGGCGAGCGCCTCGCGGACCGCTCTGGGGGCGTTGGAGCCGCGGTACAGGCGGCGGTAGCCGGCCACCAGCTCCGGGTAGGTCTCCTCCAGCCAGGGCATGAACTCCTCCTTGACCCCGGGCCGGAGGTGCAGGGTGATCGGGGTGAGGTGACTGGCCCCGGCGTCGGCGGCCGCCCGCACCACCGCCCGCAGCTGCTCGGGGGCGTCCGAGATCCCGGGCAGGATCGGGGCCATAAGGATCCCGCAGGGGATGCCGGCCTCGACCAGCCGCTTGACCGCGGCCATGCGCGCCTTGGGATGCGGCGTCCCCGGCTCGCTGCGCCGCCACACCTCCTCGTCCAGGGTGCCGATGGACAGGTTCGCCGAGAACCCGGCCGTCTCGGCCAGCTCCACGAACAGGTCCAGGTCCCGCAGCAGCAGCGGCGACTTGGTCAGCACCGAGCACGGGTTGGCGTAGTCCCGCAGCACCTCCAGCACCCCCCGCGTCAGCCGGTACCGCCCCTCACACCGCTGGTACGGATCGGTGTTCGTCCCCATCGCCACATGCGCCCCGGTCCAGCTCCTCCTCCGCAACTCCCGCCGCAGGACCTCGGGCGCGTTCACCTTGACCACGATCTTGCGTTCGAAGTCCCGCCCGGCGT